>Ga0066709_100000631_pt1 | contig 19952 bp, 18 predicted proteins | sample GraSoiAngelo_158_FD_79665 | JGI IMG/M metagenome (GOLD analysis project Ga0066709, IMG submission 79665) | Grasslands soil microbial communities from the Angelo Coastal Reserve, California, USA - 14_1009_16_30cm | ecosystem: Environmental > Terrestrial > Soil > Grasslands | place: USA...
CGGCTAAGACCCCTGGGCGCAGATTCCGTCTCGGGTTAGAGGTTACTGTCCCTCATCGGGGTATCTCAAGCCGGTACATTTCATGGCAGGCTACACAATATGCTGTCAGGGCGGCCAGCCGTTTCATGAGATCACTACGACCACCGGTCTTCAGCGCGTCGCCTAATTGATCGAAGCGCGTGTGGACCTTCGTGTCGAGCTCGACGAAGTGCGAGGGAAAGTTCCTCGCAATTTCTGATTGAAGCATGGTGGCTTTGCCCGATGCCCGCGCGGCCTTCTCGGCCATCTCCAGATCGCCGACCGCCAGTCCTTGCAGGATGAGACTCAGCGAACGCAACATCGTCCGCATTTCCTGGGCAATCGCGTCGCGCTCCAGCGGCGCCACTCGCACTCCTTGCACGTCGGTGGAGTGCTGGGCCTGCACGGGCCGAGGGTTCGGTGTGACAGACGCGGAATCGGACGTCCCCGAACAGAACAGAGCACTCGCGAACAACATGGCGCATCCGCCGACGAGCTTCGCGCATCGCCCCCTTGTCATGTTCGTAGCCTCCTGACGAGCGAGCCATCACCTCTTTCGTCCCTTCTGTGAGACTCGTGTGATGGTTTTCACTCGGATGCTGCCGTTGTCACGCAGTCTCCCTTGACAATCGAGGCACACAGCACAAAAATGCCCGTGCCTTCGGGTGGATTGTGGTGAATCAAGGTCGTCGGACGACATCAGGTGCGTTGTGGCCCCCCGATAGGACAACGTCCGTTCGCGGACCACCCGTGTTCGGCACACCACGTATCGTACATGTGCGACACACTGCCAGACCTACCAGGTCTGGTCCCGCAGGTTGATGTCCACTTGCTGCGAGCGGAGACTACCCATGAGCTTACGTGCCTCTCGTCGGTCACTGTTCCCGATGCTACTCACGTTCGTGGTTGCGTTCGTGCTGGTCGTGCCCCTCGACCCGCCACTGGTGGGTGCCGACGTGGCGAATCCGATCTGTCCCGTAGAAGTCGTCCACTTCAACCCGGCAAATGGCGAGGACATCGTCGTCCCGCCGGGGTTCAAGGTTTCGGTCTTCAAGGCGGGTCTGAACGCCCCGACTGGGATAGCGTTCCGAGGCAATGCCCGCAGCTTCGAAGTGTTCGTTCTCGAGTCCGGACATGGCCTGCCCAGCAGATGCAACGAGCAAGACAGCTGGCCTGGAGGTACCTTCGCGAAAACTAATCCCTTCACGCCAGATATCCTGGTGTTTGATCAGGACGGAAAGCTGCTCAGGGGTCCTCTGGGCAAGCCCACGCAGGCGGGTGGAGGCTTCCAGGCCGCGGGTCCAGCGATTGACATCGCCTTCGAGCGCGGGTTGAAAGGCGGCCGGCTCTTCGCGACCGACTCGAACCAAGCGATCCGCACGCCCGGGGCTCAAAACAACAGTTCACGCATCGTGCTCGTGAACCCCGAAACCGGGGATGTCACGCCGTTCATCGTCGGCCTGCCGACCGGCGACCACCCGGCGGAGCAGCTCGCCATCAAAGGCGACTGGATCTACTGGTCCCAGGGGTCGACCACCAACTCTGGCGTCGTTGGTCGCGATAACGGTGGCGGCCTCAACCAGCCTGATATCCCGTGCCAGGACATCGTGCTGAGCAACAATCTGTTCGACTCTGGTGGTGGTGTGAAGACGAGTGGGTACTCGCTCTTCGGCACGGACAACAGGGGGAAAACGATCAAAGCCTTCACCGGAGCACTCCACCACGGGGTGTGCGACGGAGCAATCTTGAGAGCGAGGCTTGACGCAAGAAATCCGGATCAGACGATCGAGCCCTACTCGTGGGGATATCGCAACCCGTATGGGCTGCGATTCGCGCCGAAGGATCATGCGCTGCAGGGCAATCTGTTTGTTACGGAGAACGGTGAGGACGAGCGGGGCGCTCGACCGACCAACAACGCTCCTGATCGTCTGCAATTGGCCAAACAGAACCCCGATGGCAGCCCAGACTTCCATGGCTGGCCGGACCGGTTCGGTTTCCTGGATTCCACTCAAGCGCTCTTCAATCCGGTGGGAGGGCCTGGCGACGATCTCTGCGTGGGGGCCAACAACCCTCCCAGCAACTGTACGTCGGCGAGCCTGGCCGCGATCTTGGCGGCGAATATCCCCGTCAAGACCGTCCTGGCGCATCCGCCTCAGCCGGTCACGGCGCCCCTGGCAATCGAACCGGCCAACGTCGCTATCGTCGGGGTCGACTTCGTGCCGAAGTCGTTCGCCCAGGGCGTGGTCAACCGTGGCGCGGCGCTGGCCGCTCGCGAAGGAGATTTCGGATTCTCGGCCGGCAACGGCAAGCCGGAGGAAGGGCACGACGTCCAGCTCGTGAACTTCAGTGGGCCGGGCGAGCCGCTCAAGCTCCAGCTGAGTGTGTTTGCACGGAACAGCACCTTCGAGCAGGCGTTCCCAGATGGCCTTCGCGGGATCAACCGACCCACGAATCTCCGGTTCGGGCCCGACAACTGCGCGTATCTCGTCGACTACGGAGCGGTGCGGGACTTCGGCCAGTCCGACCCAGGAACCAAATTCATCGTGGCGGCCGATGGTCCGCTCGTTCAGATCCCCGGCACCGGCGTGATCTGGAAGATCTGCGGGCCCCCTGGAAACGGCGAGCGGGAGGATGATGACGACGACTAGGAAACAACAATCTTGACGGTCCTCAAAAGGGGGCGGCTCCGGCCGCCCCCTCAACTTTGGCCAGTGGTTTCGGCACACGCGGGGACATCGGGCACCCGAGTGATCTGGAAGATCAGCGGGAAGTAGGGCTACGACCTCGCGTTTGGAGGGCTCCAGCCCCCGGACGCGGGGGTCCCGCGCCTCCGCGGGCTCCGCGGGTCGAGACGGCACTCGGCGATCTTGTTCAGGAGCGTCTTGTAGCTGACCTTGAGAATCCGAGACGCCTCGGCGCGATTCCAATGCACGCGTTCGAGCACCTCGGCCAGCGCGTTGCGCTCGGCCTCGCGCGCGCTGCGGCGCGCGATCTCCCTCAAGCTCTCGGTGACGATGGGAGCTCCCGGCGAGGTCGCGGTGGACCCGCAGCGCCCACCAGCGACGAGCGCCTCGAACGCCTGCTCGCCGTCGGAGAGCACCACCATGCGGCGAATGATGTTCTCGAGCTCTCGGACGTTCCCCGACCACGAGTAGCCCGTGAGGCGCGTCATCGTCTCGGACGAGAGCCGCTTCTGTCGCCCGTACTGCTCGTTGAACCTGGCGAGGAACCACGACGCCAGGACCGGGATCTCTTCTCTCCGCTCTCGGAGTGGGGGAATCCGGAGCTCCACCATATTGAGTCGGTAGTAGAGGTCCTCCCGGAACTCGCCGCGTCGCAGCGCGTATTCCAGATCACGATTCGTCGCGGCGATCACACGCGCGCCGACCTCGATCGACTCGACGCCGCCTACCCGGGAGAAGCGGAAATCCTGTAGCACGTGGAGGAGCTTGGCCTGAAGGGCGAGCGGCAGCTCTGCGATCTCGTCCAGGTAGATCGTACCGTTCTTCGCGTACTCGAATTGCCCGGGCTTGCGCCGGTACGCACCGGTAAAGGCGCCCCTCTCGTGGCCAAACAGCTCGGACTCGATGAGCTCCGCGGGAATCGCCGCGCAGTTCACCTTGACGAACGGGTCGCCGCGGCGGGGCGAGCGAGCGTGGATGGCCCGAGCCACGAGGTCCTTCCCCACGCCGCTTTCCCCACGGATCAGCACCGTCGCGTCGGTGTCGGCGATATTCTCGATGACCCTCCATACCGCCTGCATCTGCGGGCTTCCGTCGAAAAGCGGAATGCGATCATCAGTCATTGGTCCCTCCCCCCTAAAGGATCTCAACGGGCGCGCGGCGCTCGGCAGAGGACAGAATGCCGCGCGGTCGAATGGCGCGAGTCTAGAATCGGCTCAGGCGCAAGGGGGACATCGAGACTGCCGCTCGGGGACCGCCGGACTCGGGGCGAGTCGGTCGTCGGCCACAGGCGCGGTCGAGATCGGGGCCCAGTGCGGTTCGAGCGCACGAAGCGAGTGCGCCTCGGCCACGCCCGAGGTCGACGTGATGCGGACGACGACGTCGTCGAAGTCGGCGTCGTCCCAGAAGCCGGCGATCCAGGTGGGATCGGGGGGATCTGCGTAGGCCAACGGTTGAAGGCAGGCAAGCGCTCCGAACACGACAAACGCCACGAGCCCGCGCCTCATATCGCCACGTAACGTACCTGAGTCCAACGGGCGCCGCAAGCACTGACCGGGGAATTTCTTCGGGGCCCACTCGGGGCTTTCACGACGCAGTGGGACCCGGCCCCGATGGTTTGTTGGTCTACCCTGCCCCAAGCTCTCCACTAACGCGAAGTTCCCTCAATCGTTCCTTGGTAGGCCGTGATGGAGTCGGGTAACCTTGAACTCGGCGACTGGATCGCCTGTTGAACCTCGCAGTCGAGCGGGAGACGCCAGAGACAGTGTTGCGGATAGCGGAGCATGGTACGAACCCTGCGTATCGGCGACACTCCGCGTCAGAAGGACAAGGAGAGATGATGCACACCTATCGTCCAAAGCCTGGAATCTACGGCATCTGCCAGACGTGCGGTAATGATATTGAGTGGCATATCACGCAATCCCACGCCGCCATCGCCGCGCTCCGGGAGGCCATGCGAGAGACTCCGATCCTCGGCCCGACGAGCGAGACTGAGCACAAAGGGTGGCAGATCCAACCACAGTCGTGCAAGCCGAACGGCGCTCGTTGGTGTCCCAAGGCGTCGGTGAGAATCGTCGAGCGCGGAACTCTTCACATGCAGATCACGCCCGACCGGATGTTCGATACCAAGCAGGACGCCGACGCCTACGCCGTCAAGATGGCGAAGGAGTTGATCGACGACCACGGCCAAGCGTTGGCCTGAAGGAGGACCTGGCCGGGCCCCTCCGATGCGCGGCGTCGAGTCGGGGTCGCGTCTCCGTTACTTCGCCGCCGGACGCGTGACCAGGGCCCAGCCCGACGACGCGAGCTCCCGCGTGATGTCTCGATGGCGCCGCTCCACGTGGCGTCTCTCGACTGGCGGCTGCCGCCAGCTCTGGCGCCGTTCGCCTCCTCGACGGTCGAGGATCACGTCCCGACTCTCGTCGGCGTATACGTGCCTGAGATACATGTATCGCTTTGGCTCGGTGCGCGACACGATGAAGAGCAAGTCTGCCACATTCCCCTCCGCTAGGTTCCAGCATCCGGTCCACTCAAGAATGGAAGCCCTGGCAACGCCGGGCGCGGCCCGGCGCGACCTAGGCTGCGCTGTCTCGCGTGAGAAACTCTGTGGTCAGAAGACTCCGCGACCGGAAAGGCGGAAGGCAGACAGGTCGACCTGTGAGAGATCTGAGACGCCCGCGCACGCCGTCGTGGGCGTGATCGCGTGACGAAGGCGCTCGTCGACCGCTTCCCACTCAACGAAACGGCATGGACCCATACATGCCAGGTAGCAAGAGGAACGATCGCAGGCAAGCAGGGAAATCCCCGAATCGCAACGCGGAGAATTCCTGAATTGGGTGCCTTCAAGGACGGTAGCGCCGGTGCTGCTATGAAGGCTCGCGTGATGGTCTGCCGGGCGATCGGGCGGGGGCTCGACCGAGCCCGGCAAGAGCCGATCGCGGATGGACGGGGAACCGCGGGCATCCGCTTAGGTGATCACGTCGACGCAGTGACGAACACGCTAGGAAGACCCTTCAAGATCGAGGCGTTCGGTATCAAAGGGTCCACCACCCACGGTCACCGGCTCCGGGGCCGCGCCTTCGCGCGCGTTATGGAGCTCCCGACGCTGTCATCGCCGAGCCGCCCGTTCGCCGGGAGTACTGGTGGTATCAGAGGGCAGGCTTGGTGGTCACGCCGGACGAAAGAGTCATTGCCGACGGGCGTTCCGACACCGGAGCTTCTACCGCCGCGGGGAACTCCTCGTGTAAGGAGCGACGTAGGTGCCGCCGCGCGAGTACCCGCTCAGATGTACATCGTGATCCGGATTCGCACCACCGCCAGTGTCCCCTCCGCTGACGCCGCCCGTACCCGCGGTTGCCCTTTTACGCCGTCAGATCGCCCGCGCCACCCGGGTGCCGTCGAGGATCGCCTGGTGGACGCCACGCGGAGCGATGCAGTCGCCCGCCGCGTAGAGCTCGGGGACGTGGCCCTTGAGCGCGCGGTAGAGGCCGTCCGTCGAGCGGCTCCCCGCCGCCAGCACGACCGTATCGACGGACTCGATGCGGCGCTCCGCGCCGGAATAGACGTTTGCGACGACCACCGTCGAGCCTTCGACGGCGCGGAGCTCGGTGCACGAGGTGAAGACCACGCCCTTGGTGAACAGGCGCGTGTAGAGCGGGGCGATGGAGGTGACCCCGATATCCTGGCCGACATAGAAGAGCGGTGAGATCACCTCGACGCGCTTGCCCTGATCGAGGATCAGCTCGGCGGTCGAGAGCGCCTCCTGCGTGTGCACGTCATCGACTACGACCACGTTCGCTCCCACCGTCGCCTCCCCGCCCAGCACGTCGCGATCCGTCACCACGTGCTTGCCGTCGATACCCGGGACGGGCGGGATATAGGGACGCGACCCGGTAGCGACGACGACGGCATCGGGGTGCTCTGCCAGCACCACGGACGGCGTGGCCTCCACTGCGAGCCGGACGTCCACCGCGAGCTTGCGGATCTGGGCGGCGAGAAAGCGGACGATGCCCGCGTACTCGGCGCGCGCAGGCGCGCGGGCGGCGAGCAGCACCTGCCCTCCCAGCTCCGCTGCCTTTTCGAACAGCACCACGCGATGCCCTCGCAGTGCTGCCATCCGGGTCGCCTCCAGCCCCGCGACGCCGCCGCCGACCACCACGACCTTCTTGGGCGTCGTCGTAGGCTGGACTCCAGCGAGCTCGACCTCACGGCCGGTGGCGGGGTTCTGGACGCACGTCACCGGTCTCCCCTGGTAGATCCGGTCGATGCACCCTTCGTTCGCCCCCACGCACGTGCGGATGTCGTCGAACCGGCCTTCACGCGCCTTCCGCGGGAGATCAGGGTCGGCAATCAACGCGCGCGTCATGCCGACCACGTCGACGTGCCCGGCGGCGATGATCCGGTCCGCGTGCGCTGGATCGACGATGCGGCTCGCGTGCAGGATCGGCATCTGGGGCGCGGCCTCTTTGATGGCGGCCGTCAGAGGGACATAGACGCCGGTGGTGAAGCTCATGTTCGGCACGGCTGCGGCCTGGAGGGAGTAGGTGTGGGCGCCGCCGCCGATGACCGACAGGAAGTCGACCAGGCCCGAGGCGGCGAGGCGGCGTGTGATCGCCGCCATGTCGGACGCGGTGAGGCCGCCCCGGGTAAGCTCGTCCCCCGAGATGCGGGCGCCCACGACGAAGTCACGACCGACCCGCCGCCGGATCTCCGTCAGGACTTCAACGGCGAAGCGCATCCGGTTCTCGAGGCTCCCGCCGTACTCGTCGAGTCGCTCGTTGAAAAGGGGCGACCAGAACTGATCGATCAGATGGTTGTGGGCCATCGAGATCTCGATCCCGTCGAGACCGCCGTCCTGGCAGCGGCGCGCGGCCTCGCCAAAGGCGCGCACGAGCTCGGCGATCTGCTCCCCTTCCAGCTCGTGGGGGACCTCGCGATGAACCTTCTCCGGGATCTGCGACGGGGCAAGGAGGACGTTCGACTCCTCAGCGTCGGACTGGGCCCGGCGTCCGAGGTGAGTGAGCTGAGTGAAGACAAGACAGCCGTGGTCGTGCACGGCGTCGGCGATCGCGCGGTACGCAGGGATGATGGAGTCGTCATGGTTGGCGATCTGCTTCCACGCGGCGGCCGGCGACGATGGGTGAACGCTCGAAGAGCCGCCGAAGATCGTGAGCGCGCAGCCGCCGCGCGCCTTGGCCTCGTGGTACCGCCGCAGTCGCTCGGTGGGCCGGCCGCCCTCGGCCATCGCCTCGGCGTGGCCCGAGGAGTAAATCCGGTTCTTGAGCGTGAGGCGGCCGACCTGGATCGGCGTGAACAGGGCGCGAAACTCGTAGGCCATCGTCTCTCCTCCCGCGAGAATCGGAGCCGACGGCAGCGCAGGCACCGCCCGGCTCAGCCCGACTCGGTCACGAGAACGCGGATCGGCGTCGGGTTGAAGCCGTTGCAGGGGTTATGAATCTGGGGACAGTTCGAAATCACCGCCAGGACGTCCATCTCCGCGCGCAAGTCTACGTAGTCGCCAGGCTTCGAGAGCCCGTCCACGATCCCCATGGTGCCGTCCGCGGCTACCGGCACGTTCATGAAGAAGTTGATGTTGGCCACGATGTCCCGCCGGCCCAATCCAAAGCCGGCCAGCGCCCGGAGGAAGTTTGCCCGGCAGCTCGGCGTGTCCTTGACGCTGTATCGGAACTCGTTGCTCTCGGCGCTGCAGCAGCCTCCGATCGTATCGTGGCGCCCGCAACTGTCCTCGACGATCGTGAACAGGCGCCGGCCCATGTCCGAGTAGATGCCGTGGCCCTTGGTCAGGAAGATCGTCTTCGCATACTTCATCGTGTCCGCCGCGCTGTAGCGATCCTCCGGATCCGCGGCGTTGTAGCAGAGGAAGTCCACGGCCTGCCGCCCCTCGAGGTCGACGATCCGCAGCATCTGCCCGCGCCTCAGCACCTTCGCCCAGCACTCGCCAGGCGGGACCACTCGGTCCTCGAGCATGCGACCCGCGGGGCCTCCAACAGCGTCCGAGCTCATGGCAGGGAGTATAGCGAATTCCGCCGGATTGCCCCGAGGCGCGTCCGCCCCGATGATCCCGAGACGCCGTCGGCGATCCGCGGCCGAACGCGGTACGCTGGAGCCCATGAGCGCGGATGCCAACCGCGACATCGAAGAGCTGTATGCGGTGCCGCCGAAGGAGTTCACGAGCGCGAGGAACGCGAAGGCGGCCGCGCTCGAGGCAGCCGGTCCGCAGAAGCCCGGGCCGTTCGGCGACTCAGCAAGCCCGCAGCCCCCCTGTGGGCGGTGAACCAGCTGGCACGGCTGGTTCCCCAGCGGGTGAGTCACTTCATCGACGTGGTCGAGCAGGTGCGGGGTAGCCAGCTCCGCGACCCCCGGGCAGCCGCTGAGGCAATGCAGACACAGCGGGCCGAGTTGGCGGCGCTCACCGACCGCGCGGCCGAGGCGATGACGAAGGCCGGCTATCGCATCTCGCCCGCGGCGCTCGGTCGCATCTCGAATACTCTGATTGGGGCCGCCGTCGACCGCCGCCTCGCGGACGATCTCCGCCGCGGCAGGCTCATCGCCGAGTTGCCCGCCCCGGGGTTCGAAGTCCTCGCCGGGGCAGGCGCTGGCCTCCGAGTGGTCCGCGGTGGCGGCGCGCCACAGCGTCAGAGCGAGCGAGCCGCGGCGCAGCGGGCCCGCGAGCAGGCGGAGCGCGAGCGCCTCGCGAAGCAGGCTGAAGTGAAACGGCAGGACGCCCTGCAGCGCGCCGCAGCCGCAGAGCGGGTCGGGCAGGAAGTGCGCGAGCTCGAGCGTCGGTTGGCCGACGCGCGGCGGCGACGGCGGACGGCTCAACGGGAAGCTTCAGCGGCGAACGACCGAGTCCGGCGACGCACCGACTAATAGCGAAAGTCTGTCTGCTTCGCCGCGGGCCTCGCGCGGCCGGGCGGGGACATTGCGGGTAGGAGCCCTTCGGGGCACCACAACCCCGGTGACGGTTGTCCGGTCCGGCCCTTGACTCAAGCGGTCTGAAGAGCAATCCTTGCTCGCCGCCGGGGGGAGGGGCAAGGTTGGCGATCGAGACGGGGCTTTGGGATCTCTCGCCCTCTCGACGTGCACGACAACGACTCCGTGATCGAGTTCGTCGGCCACGCGCTCTGGCAGGCCCCGCTGTGCTGAACCGGTCCTCAGCAGGAGCGTGACCGATGCCACAGCCGTTCGACAGCGAGCTCGGCGCGTTTGTCGACGAGATCTGCGCTGACCTCTGCCGCGTCGAGTGCGCGGCGACGGCTGGCTGCGCGCCCGGGCAGGTCTCGGTCGAGCGCGAGGTCGCGCTCGGAAACGACGTCTCCGCCGACATCCGGGTCGAGGCCCCGGGCGCGCCCCCGTTCTTCGTCGAGAACAAGCTCGCCTACGCGCCCGCCGACCTCGTCGCGCGCCTGCGGCGCAAGTACGGGCAGCCGAGCCCGGCCTGGCACGGCGCCCAGCGCCTTGCGGTCCTGCTCGACCGGGCCGCGATTCCGCAGTGGGCCGAGTTCGAGCGCGGACTGCGGGCAGCGGTGGCGCCCGGGCTCATCGTGGAGGTCTGGGACGTGGCGCAGCTACTGGCGAGGATCCGGGCGACGTTCCAGCACGAGATCACCGACATCTCGCGGACGAGCCTGCTGGACGTGCGGACGGCGATCGAGCGGGCGCAGTGGCGCATCGCCTTCGACGGCAAGTTCCCCGACGACCCGCGTGCGGCCACGCTGCTCTGGCACCTCAGCCCGTGGGAGCTGGGCCGCCTCTACCGCGACGAGCGCCTCGGGCCCGCGGAGATCCTCGAGCCGCGGACCTATCACGAGGTCGTCGTGGTGATGGCCGACCTCTGCTCGTACACGAGCTTCGTCCGCGACACGCGGGACCCCGGGCTCATCCGGCGCCGCCTCACCGAGTATTACTCGCTCGCCCGCCACGCGGTGCTGAACGCAGGCGGCATGCTCTACCAGTTCGTCGGCGACGAGGTGGTCGCCGTCTTCGGCCTGCATCGGTCGCCGGCGCCCGCGGTGGTCCAGGCCTTGACGTGCGTGCGCTCGCTCTTCGCGGCGGGTACCGCCGTGTCGCTGGCCTGGCAGCGCGCGCTCGACCGGGTCCAGCCCTCGAAGGGTGTACACATCGGCATCGCGATGGGCGACCTGGATCTGATGCCGTTCCGGCCGTTCTCACCGACGCATCTCGGGTTCATGGGCGAGGCCCTCAATCTGGCCACCCGGTTGATGACCGAGGCGACGTCGGACCAGGCGGTGGCGACCAACACCTTCTATGCGGGCATCGACGAGGCCTGGCGCGGGGCGTTCGAGGCGATCGAGCCAGTCGAGGCCAAGAACGTCGGGCGCATCCAGGGCTGGCGAACGACTCGCAACGCCCTGGAGTCGGTCCTGGCGTCTTGACCTCGCCGGGTGCCCGCCGCATGATCAGTGGCGCCATGACGCCGGAGACGTATCTCCAACGGGTTCGCGCGCTGCTCCCGGCGCTGCGCGAACGCGCCGTCCATGCCGAACAACTCCGGCGGCTGCCCGACGAGACCTTCGCTGACTTCCAAGAGGCCGGGCTCTTTCGTTGTCTCCAGCCCAAGCGCTATGGCGGCTACGAGCTCGATCCCGGCACGCTCTACCAGGCGGTCATAGAGATCGGAACCGTCTGCGGCTCGAGCGCCTGGGTCCTCGGCGTGGTCGGTATTCACAACTGGCATCTCGGCCTCTTCGCGCCGGAGGCGCAGGACGACGTCTGGGGTAAGGACACGAGCATCCAGCTTTCGACGTCCCTGGCGCCCACGGGGACGGTGGAGCGGGTCGACGGAGGCTTCCGCCTCCATGGGCGCTGGTCGTTCTCGAGCGGGTGCGACTTCTGCCACTGGGCCGTGCTCGGCGGCATCGCGCCGCCCCTCGAGGAAGGAGCCCCCCCTGACGCGCGGACCTTCCTGGTCCCACGCCCGGACTACACGATCGACGACACGTGGTATACGGTCGGGCTCTGCGGCACCGGGAGCAAGGATCTGGTGGTGGACGATGCCTTCGTGCCCGAGTACCGGACTCACTCGTACCGCGACGCGTTCTATCTGACGAATCCCGGTGCCGTCGTCAACGACGCGCCACTCTACCGCCTGCCCTTCGGGCTCGTCTTTCCGGCGTGCATCGGCTCCCCGGCCATCGGCGTCGCGCTGGGAGCGCTCGCGACGTTTCGCGACCAGACGACGGCGCGTATCTCCCCGCGCGATCAGAGTCGAGTCGCCGAGGACCCGTTCGTGCAGTTCTCCCTGGCGGAAGCCGCAGCCGAGGTGACCGCGGCCCGGGACCGCCTGCTGGGCAACTTTGCCGAAGCGATGCGTCTGGTCCGCGACGGGGTGGAGATACCGCTCGCCCAGCGGGCGCGCTATCGGTGGGATACCGCGAAGGCCACGGATCGGTGTGTTCGCGCCGTCGATCGCCTATTCGAGGCCAGCGGCGGCCGCGGCATCTTCCTCGACAACCCCATCCAGCGGGCCTGGCGTGACGTCCATGCGATCCGGGCGCACGCGGGCAACAATCTCGAGAAGGCAGCCTTCGTGTTCGGCCGTTCCGAGTTCGGCCTCCCCCCGCTCGATCTCAGGTTCTAGCTCGCCCCTCAGAGGCCGCTCCGGGGCAAGCCGTAGAGCTTGCGAGCGTTGTCCGAGAGCAGCTTCGCGACGACGGTGCTCCCGATGTCCTTGCGGGACCTCATGTTGGCGAAGACCTCCGGCTGCCCTGACGGGTCTCCTCCACGCGCCCGACCGCCATGATGTCCCCAGTCGGAGCCCACGACCAGGTTGTCCTCGCCGACAAAGTTCACGAGATAGGAGAGGTCTTCCCACTCCTCGTACGCGCTATAGAGGCGGTACTCCTGGAACAGTCTCGGCCCCCACTGGTCCGGACCTCCTCCGAAGACACTCCGCAGCGCGTGGAGCACGTACGGAACCCAGGACGCGCCCGCCTCGATGAAGCCGAACCGCAGATCAGGAAAGAGCTCGGGAACCTTGTTGGCGACGAGATTCCGAAAGGCCATCAGCGGAAGGGTACGCGTATGGGGAAAGGTGTGACTGCGCGTGACATCGAAGATGGCGGTGAACGCCGGGCAGCCGGCTCCCGTGTGGACGCAGATGGGCATATCGAGGCGGGCCGCTTCCTGATACAGGGGGAAAAAGTAGGGATCGTCCAGGGTGCGGTCCCGCTCGATTCCCCTGAAGAAAACTCCGACCGCGCTATGCTGCTTGGCGACATTGATCTCTTCGATGGATGCGTCGATGGACCGGAGAGGCGGCACGGCCACCCATCTGAGGCGCCCCTGCCCGTTCTGCCAGACTTTGGCCATGAACTGGTTGTAGGAGCGGCACACGGCGATCTCGAGCCTGGCGTCATCGGTGACGTACGCAAGGAAGAGGGTCGGATAGATCACCTGAATGTCGACGCCCATCGAATCCATAGCCTCGAGTCGCCCGACGATGTCCAGCAGTTCCCTGGCACGCACATCCGGAGTGGTTTCTATCTGGCCCGGCTCAGTGGGCGTGCCCAGCAGGAATCCACCCTTGCCGGCGGACTTGGGAAAGATGTTGCCGTCGATGAGCCAGAAGCTCCCGCGCTTGTAGACGGTGTCCCTTGGTGCGGAGACGATGATGGGGCGACGGGCGTACATCTGCGCGTCGATGAAGTCCCAGACCTGCGGCGATTCGAAGATGTGCGTGTCGGCATCGACGGCGCGCAGCATCGTTGGCTCCTCCCGGAGAACCTCGAACGGTCTGAGGCTGAACTACAACGCGTAGGCCGCCCTGGGGTTGGCGTCGACGATCTTGTCGTAGACACGCGCGCTGATCCCGCCAGCGGTCTTCAGATTGCGCAAGCCTTCGAGATCAGCGGCGTGGTCGTGATGGCCGTAGTCCGTGCCCATCATCAGGTTGTCCTCGCCCGCGTACGTGAGCACGTAGGGCAGATCATCGTCGGACTGGCACGCGACATAGAGGCGATAGGCCTTCAGCGGATTCTCCGGAAGCGTACGCCCCCGCTGCTGGGGCAAGCGACGCGCGAGGTCTTTCAGAGTCCAGGGCACCCACTGCGAGGCGATCTCGACGAAGACCGTCCGGAGATGAGGGAAGCGATCGGGCAGGCCCGCCATCACGAGCGAGTGGAAGGCGCCGATCGAGGACATCCGGTAGGCCCAGAAGGTCCCGGGCGCGTTCCGCTGCGCCAGCAGCTCGCGGACATAGGGGTTGGCATTGCCAGCGTGAACACCGATGGCCATGTTGAGCGCGCTCACGGCTTCGTAGAGAGGGAAGAAGCAGGGATCATGGAGCAGATGCTCGTTCTCGATGCCGCGCATGAAGACGGCGACGGCACCGTTGGCGTGCGCGAAGCGCAGTTGATCGAGCGCTTCGGACATGGTCTGTAACGGCAGCACACAGACCCAGCGCAGCCGGCCCCTGGCTTGCTGCCAGATGTCGGCCAGCCACCGGTTGTAGCTCCGGCACACCGCGATCTCAGCCTCCGGACGGTCCGCAACCCGCTCCAGAAACAAGGTGGGCCAGAGCACCTGGATGTCCACCCCGAGCTGGTCCATGTGTCTGAGGCGGGCCTCCACGTTTTCGCCCTCGCGCGCTGCTTGGGGTGCTGCCATCTTACGGCCGAGCTTCTCCTCGAGAGCGGAGACGTCGGAAGCGGTCACGGCCTGGCGGGCCAAGCCTCGGATCTTGCCGTCGATGTACCAGTATTCCCGTCCACCCTCTTCCTTGGGGCTGATCACGAACGGCCGGAACTGCTGCTCTGAGGCATCCAGATAGTGCCACGTATGATCGGTTTCGATGACGTGGGTATCTGCGTCGATGACGGCCATGGCGTTGCGACCTCCTCGCTCCCCGCGGACGATGTCCTATGCGTTGGCGATCGCGGCCTCGACGCTGGCGGGAACGGCCTCGATGTCGAACGGGTGCGCCATGCCACCCATCCCTTCTTCGCGCCAGTTGTACTCGGGCACCTCGGCGTAGATTTCGATCGTATTACCCTCCGGATCCTTGACGTACAGGCTCTTGGTGATCTTGTGGTCGGTCGTGCCGACGATCTCGACTCCCTGCGCCTTGCACCGGTCGTACATCTGCCGGACCGTCTGCACGCTGTCCGCGACGAGCGCGACGTGGACCAGACCGACTTGCTCCTTCTTCGGCAGGTCGGCGTCCGGCGCCGTCTTGAACACCGCGATGTCGTGGTGGTAGTCGTTGAAGCGGAAGAAGATCCCCCACGGCAGCTCCTTCCCGATCTTCATCCCCAGGACACCGTGATAGAACTGCTTCGCCTTCTCGAGATCTCGCATCTTGAGGACCACGTGTCCGACTCGTTGGATCGCCACGTCACACCTCCAGCAGTCGCGATCGGTTCACTGCAGCGCCGCGCGGGCCTCGCCCTCGGCGTCGGCCGCGCCCGGTCGCCGTCGGTTGCAAGCCGAGACGCCTCGCAGTATACGCGGCGACGCCTTCACGCCTCAGGTGTTCAGCGTCGTCCGGTAGTAAATGTCCTCGAGCCGCAGCGGCCGGCGGAGCAGCCCCTGCTCCAAGGAGCCCCGGATCGCGCGTTCGACAGTCTTACCCATGGCCCGCAGACCGATGGGATACGGATCGTCTCCGAAGACCGCCGCCTGCTCCTGAAAGTCCTTTCCCGGAAAGAACAGGTACGCCAGCTCGGATCGCCGGGCGCGCTCGTAGGCCACTTCCTTGGATCGCTGAAAGGCCTTGAACAGCTCCAGCGCCACCCACGGATGCTCCTTGAGAATGCGGTTCTGCACGATCACGTGGTGGTTCGCCTGGAAACATCCGGTCTTTCGATAGAACTCGTACACGACCCCCTTGCCGTTGTCGTCCAGCAACTTCCTGAGGCGAGGGTTGCCGTGGATCAGCGTACCGCCCCAGCGGTCGACGACCGTCGTGTCTCCGGCGGTGACACGCGCTTCCGGGCGGATGGCCGTGCACGCGTCGATCTCGCCGCGATCGAGCATCACGTCCAGTGTTTGGTCCGCGGTGAGCCAGTGATGAGTAACGCTCACCGGCCCGTCCGTGTCCAGGCCCAGCGCGCCCCCGTGGCTCAGCTCTTTCGTGCGCCCGTTGTACCAGACGTTGTCCTTGGCCTCGATGCCGTGGAGATCCTTCAGCGTGATCCGAAACCACAGCGCGGCGGTCATGTCGTAATCGGGAACGCCGATCCGCTTGCCCTTGAGGTCCGCGAGACTCTTGATTCCAGAAGCCGTGTTGACGTAAAGCGCATACCAGTGGTGGCCCCGGCTCAGGAAGACCGGCAAGGCAGACCAATCCCATTTCTTCCCGTCAGTTCTTTCCCGGGCCAGGAGCGTCTCCGAGATGGACATCTCCGAGACGTCGAACTCGTCGTAGGTCAGGTTTCGCTGGAAGAGGTTGCTGGGATCGAGCGTGATGCAGTCGAGCTCGATGCCCTGCGGCTTCACGATCCCATCTTTCAGAGGCTGCACGCGCGGATTATCGGAGAAGCCCATCGTCAGTCTGAGCGCCATGACTCACCTCCCGGTTGATCCGAGAACCATTGCGACGCCGAGACCGTCCCTCCGAGTGACGGCGCGGCGGACCCGGAGGCCAGGAACCGTCAACGCAGACGCGGAGCGACCTCTTGCGCGTAGAGGCGAATCGAGTTGAGCACACGCTCGAGCGGCATTCGGCCGCCGACATTCGATTCCATGATGACCCCCGACAGGCCAAGCTCGTTCCGCAGTTGGCGCAGCCGGTCGACGACCATGTCCGGGGTGCCGTACGCGACCCGATCGCGCAACAAGTCGTCGTAGGTCACGTGGGAGAGGCGATCCGCGCGCTCCGCGCGCTCTTCCGAGCCGGTCGTCCCCGCCGCCCCGACCGACGCGGCCATGTTCTCGCCCAACCGTCGATAGGCCCGCATGGTGCTTTCCTCCGGCTCCGTGCGCGCCTGGGCCGCGGTGGCGGCGACGTAGACGGGGATGCGGAGGTAGACGTTGCCGTCGCCCGGGTGGCCGGCCTCCCGTAGCGCGGTGCGGTATGCCTTGAGGTGCCCGGCGGCCTCGGGGACGTCGAAGCCCCGCAGTCCGGTGACGAGCGAGTACCCCATGCGGCCGACCATCGGAAACGTGTCGTGGGTCGTGGCCGCCACCCAGATCGGCGGGTGCGGCTTCTGATAGGGCCGCGGTACCACGGTCAGATTGTCGAACGTGAAGTATTTCCCCGTGTGCGAGAAGCCCTCCTGCGTCCAGGCCTTGAGAATGACGTCGAGCGATTCCTGGAAGCGCTCGCGACTCTCGTCGTACCGAACACGTAGCCCGAGTAGGCGCGAGGAAACCCGCTGCGCCCGACGCCGAAGTCGAGACGCCCCTGGCTGATCTGATCGACGGTCGCGGCCTCCTCGGCGGTCCGGATGGGGTGACAGAGCGGGAGGACGCTGACGCCGGTGCCGATCCGGAGGCGTGTCGCGCGGGCGGCGAGGGCTGCGGCCAGCACGAGCGGCACGGAGGCGATCGACGGGATGCCCGCACCCATGGGATCAGTCGGTCTCCTGTGGATGGCGAAGTGGCGCTCGGCCAGCCAGACGCCATCGAGACCCTGCGTCTCCGCGATCTCGGCGATGGACATCGCCTCGGCAAACGCCTCTTCCTGAGTTCTCCCCTCGCGATAGTCGCATTCCATCACCAGGCCGACGTGCATGGGCGTCTCCTCTGCACCGTCCGAGCTGTCGCGGCGGTCGCCCGATTATACTGCGCCCTCGCGCTGCGTAGACCTGCTCCACGGCCGATTCGCCCGATCGGCCGTCATCCGGCCGACGCCTGCTCGAGGCTAGCGGCGGAAGGCTTTGATGACGCCGCGCGCCCCCTCGACGCCGATGGGCGGCACAAGAATCGGGAGATCGGCCCCGGCGCTGCGAAACGCGGCGAGCTGTTCCCGGCAACGTGTGAGCGGCCCGGACAGGCATACCGCGTCCAGCAGACGGTCGCTCAACGCGCCGCCGCCGGCTCCCTTTTCCATCTCAGCCGCTTCCGCCGCGAAGCCGCTCGCGCGGAAGAGCCGCTGGAAAAAGGGGAAGGTCGTGTAGAGTCCTAGATTTTGCCGTGCGACGTCGCGCATCGCCTTCAAGTCGTCGCCGATGAAGGTCGGCAGGCCCATGGTGACGTCCGCCTTGCCGAGGCCCGAGGCTTTGGCGCGGCCACGGTCGATCCAGGCCTTGCTCTTTGCGACGCGCGCTGCCGACCACAGAAACGGCATGATCCCGTCGGCCAGCTCGCCGGCGAGCTCGACGGTCCGCGACGTGACGGCAGCGACGTAAATCGGGACCGGCTTCGACGCCGGGCGCTGCGGGAGATGGGTGGGTGGGCCCTCGCCCCGGAGCCAGCTTCGTACCGCCGTGACGTAGCGCCGCAACGCCGCCGGCGGATCCTGCATGTCGATCCCGAGCGCCTTGTTGACCGGTGGATGACTGACGCCGAGCCCCAGAACGAAGCGTCCGCCCGTGGCGTCGGCGACGAGGGCCGCGCCCTGCGCGCATGCGTAGGAATGCCGCAAGTAGATGTTCGCGATCCACGTTCCCACGGTGATCCGCCGGGTCGCCGCCCCCATGAGCTGGGCGGTCGCCATGACGTCGTTGTTGACCTCGGCGGCGAAGATCGCGTCGAACCCCGCTTCCTCGGCCTCGCGCGCGATCGTCTGCACCTCGCTGGCGCTCCAGCCGACCCCCGGAATGACGGCGAGTGCGAGTCGTTCAGCCATTCTCCTCCTCCTTCGTACGATCGTTCGGTTCGCCCGCGTGCGAGCGGGGACCGAGCGCGTGGAGTGAGTCGTCGGCTGTGAGACTGGCGCACGCGGCCGAGGATGTCAAATCGAGCGGCGCAGCTCTGCCGAAGCCGGCGATCGCCGGCTCGTGCAGCCTGGGCGCCGCTGGGATGGACGTCGCCCGATCGGGACGACGATTGGGGCTTTAACTGCGGAAAGTCTTCCCGAAGAACTCCCCTATCGTGTTGCCGCTGAACTTGGCGCCTTCGACGATCGTGTGGCCGATGCCCGTGAACATTTCCTTGAAGCCTGGGCCGACATGGCCCCGCCCGATCTGCTTGGCGCCCTGCTCGACCTGCCTGGTCGCCCGGTCCACCTTCGTTTTGTCAGCGGCACCGGCCGCGCCGCACGACAGAGCCACGACCACGAGGCATGCGGGAGGGATCCACAACCAGCGAGCTTTCCGAGTCATGACGCGCCTCCTTCCGTGCGATTGGCTCACGCTTCCAGCCTATCACCCACCGTGGCGGCGGTCGACCGCGCGTCGGTTTTCGGCGATCGGACCGAGGCCGTGCCCGGCTGGTAAGATACCGCCCCGTGGAGCGGTTCAGAGACCGGGTGGCGGTCGTGACGGGCGCGGCGAGCGGGATCGGGCTCGCGCTCGCAGAAAGGTTCGCCGCCGAGGGAATGAAAGTCGTCATGGCCGACATCGAGACGGCCGCGCTCGACACGGCCGCCGCCGCCGTGCAGGCCAAGGCGTCGACGGTGCTGGCGGTGCGCGTCGACGTGTCCCGCGCCGAGGACGTCGAGCGGCTCGCCCGTGAGACCTACGCTGCCTTCGGCGCCGCCCACCTGGTCTGCAACAACGCCGGGGTCGCGGTGATCGGCGCCGTCCACGAGCACTCGCTGGCAGACTGGCAGTGGGTGATGGGCGTGAACCTCTGGGGCGTCATCCATGGCGTGCGTGCCTTCGTGCCGCGTATGCTGGCCGGCGGCGACGAGGGCCACATCGTGAACACGGCGTCCATGGCCGGCCTCACCACCGCACCGTTCATGTCCGTCTACGACGTCACCAAGCACGGCGTGGTGGCGCTGTCGGAGTCGATGTACAAAGAGTTCGAGGCGACCGGTGCACCCATCGGCGTCTCCGTGGTCTGCCCCGGCCTCATCGACACGCGCATCATGCGGTCGTCACGTAACCGGCCGCCCGAGTTGGCCGAGGAGGGCAAACCCGGGCCCATGGCGCAGGCGTTCGGCCAGGGTCTCGCGGACCGGCTGGCCCGCGGCTACGCGCCGTCGGAAGTCGCCGAGCAGGTCCTCCGCGGCATCCGCGAGAAGCGGTTCTACGTCGTTCCGGCCCAGCCGGAGGTCCGGCAGTGGGCCACCGTCCGCGCCCAGGACATTATCGAGCTTCGGAACCCGACCTCGCGCCGGTAGCAAAGATGCCGGCCCGTGCCGGGTGCCTTTGGCCGTGCGCC
>Ga0066709_100000632_pt1 | contig 19951 bp, 26 predicted proteins | sample GraSoiAngelo_158_FD_79665 | JGI IMG/M metagenome (GOLD analysis project Ga0066709, IMG submission 79665) | Grasslands soil microbial communities from the Angelo Coastal Reserve, California, USA - 14_1009_16_30cm | ecosystem: Environmental > Terrestrial > Soil > Grasslands | place: USA...
AAAAGTGGGAAGATTATTCGAAGGCGGACACGATCTTTCCGGCGGTGAGTGGCAGCGGCTTGCTCTTGCACGCATCATGTACAGAAACGCAGACATCTGGATACTGGACGAACCAACCTCCTCCCTCGATCCGGAAGCGGAAGCAGCCATCTTCGCAGAGCTGAAAGAAAATCTCAGCGGACGAATTGGAATTGTGATTTCGCATCGTTTCTCAACTGTTCGCATTGCGGATCGCATTGCGGTTATTGATGATGGACGTGTAATCGAATTGGGCACGCACGAAGAATTGCTCGCTGCGGGCAATCGGTATGCACAGCTCTTCGAACTGCAGGCGAGTGGTTACAGATAAAAACTGCGATCATCGAAAAACGACTTTAGCGCTGAAAATTATTTTACTTCAAATGATAAAATCCCTGGTCACTCTAATTTTTATTTTCTCTGGCTTAGTTTGCGCCGGCCAGTCGGCTACAGAGATATTTTTGTTCGATATGAAGACCAGCGATGGCAACGTGACTATCTCTACCGGAACAAATATTACGAAACATAAGGGCTATGATAACCAGCCTTTCTTTCATCCTACTCAGCCTGTTATTTATTATTCGTCATTTGATGACAGCAGCCGCAGCGATATAAAATTTTACAATTATAGCACAAAGAAAACGGCCAATCTTACGGTTACAAAGGAAAGAGAATATTCGCCAACCGTAACACCCGACGAAAATTTTATTTCCTGTATCATCCAGCGTGATAATGGTGCTCAGGATCTTGCAAAATACCCGATCGATGGAGGGAAGCCAGTCGTGTTAATCAATCACCTTAAAGTAGGTTATCATGCCTGGGCAGCGGAGAACAAACTATTTTTGTTTGTGCTTGATGACAGCATACGCAATTCTCTACATTATTATTATTTGGATAAAAATGCAGATACAGTTGTTGCTGAAGATATCGGTCGCAGTCTCCATAAAATTCCCGGGCAAAATGCCATGAGCTTTGTTCAAAAAATCGGCGACAAAGAATATGTCATCAAAAAATTCGATCTGAACACCGGTGTTATCAACTCAATCATTCCCGCATTGCCCGGACAAGACCAGTTATGCTGGTTGCAAAACAACATTATTCTTATGAGTGATGGCAGCAAACTATTTTCTTTCCAGGGAAATTCTTTCAGTGAATTAAAAGACAGGAAATGGCAGCCGGTGACCATCAAGGGTGATGCATCCATGCTCAGGGGTGTGACGAGATTAGCCACAAATTATGACAACACAAAACTTGCCGTTGTGGTCAACGAATAACTACCCCGCCGTTTCGTATTGCAAGGGTAAATACTTCTCGTCTATAACCTTCAAGTGATGGATGAAATGACCCGTGATCAGGAATCCCATTGCCAACACCGACATTTCCTTATTCCAGTTGATGCCGGTAACTTGTAGTGTTTCTGCATCGAATGAGCGGAACATCAGGCGGGTGGCTTGATGCAATTGTTTAAGTTCTTCTAAAATGTCTTCCAGCGTCCGGTTCTCTGCATTGGCATTGCTGGCAAAAAGGTCCTGGTCGTACCCTTGCGGAATAACTCCGTCTCTTCTTGCATAACGCAGAGTTCTGTATGCCATCACTCTTTCTGTATCAATAACGTGCTGAAAAATGTCCTTGATGGTCCATTTTCCTTCCGCATAGGATCTATTTTGAAGGGATTTCAATTTCGCCAGGTTAATTGTTGCCAGCCTGTCCAGGTTTTTTTGAAAAGCATCGTCGAGCTCAATATCGTCCACTTGCCTGATATATCTCTCAAAATACTCCGGCATAATTGTGATGTCAGATCTTTTCATAATTCGGTTATTTGATAATAAAGTTATCTATTTTTCTGGTACTTTAAATCCTTGTGTGCCGGCACAGACTTATGAAACCGGAAACGAATTTCCACAAGAAGGCCGAAATAAAACCGGCATAAAGACGTTTTTAACTCAACACTGAATCTGAGCCATGAAAAATCTGCTCCTTGCTTTTTGTTGTTTTCCGATCCTATGTCTTGGACAAAATTTTTATTTTTCCGGCCGGCTTGGCCTTGCCGGCTACCAAGGGGATCTCAAGGCTAAAGCCATCTCCTTATCACAGACAAAACCCATGCTTTCTATTGGCGCCCGGTATGACCTGTCCGAGCACATCACGGCGCGCAGCTATCTCACTTTTACGTCACTGAAAGCCGATGATAAAAAAGGAACGGCTATCATGCAGCAGCGTAACCTTAATTTCAAATCAAAGATCCTCGATTGGGAACTTGCAGCACAATACAGTTTGTTTAGCCTTAATGATCGCTGGTGGACGCCATATGTTTTTGCTGGCATCGGTGCGTTTCATTTCAATCCTTACACCAAAGATTCTGCAGGCCACAAAACTTTTTTAAAACCGCTCAGTACGGAGGGAGAAGGTTTTATGTCCGGTGTGAAGAATTATAAATTGATGCAGGTCTGCATACCTTTTGGATTTGGTGCCGAGTATTCGCTAAATGAAGATATGCGCCTGGGTATCGAATTCGGGTATCGAAAAACTTTTACTGATTATATTGATGACGTCAGCACGGTATATGTAGACCAAAATAGTTTATTGGCCGCAAGAGGACAAACCGCAGTTGATCTTGCCTGGCGCGGAGACGAAAAGGGTGGCAGTCCATATCCTGCAGCTGGTGCTCCACGCGGTAATTCAAACCGCAAAGACAATTATTATTACTTCGCCATCACTTATACCGTCCGCTACTTTTTTGATAAGTACAAACAGATCGTTGGTCTTCCTTCAGTAAAAAAACCAAAAAGAGTAGGCTGTCCCGCATCAAGGCAATGACCCGAATTTATTCCTCGCCACTCATATCAAGTGCGATTGGTGTAAAAGAGATAAAATGATCTTTCTTAGGGAAGCTGTGCCATTATTGATAAAATATGACACCCCAAGCGTCATTTCTCAAAAAATTATTTTAATTTCTCCTGACTAAAACTGTTGTATGAGAAAAATTTTTATTGCCGCACTAATCGTCGGTCAGTCCATATCCTTGTCTTCAACTGCTCAAAAGTTCACCCCTGAAGACATAAGAACACAATTTATAAAAGACTGGGAAAGAGCGAAAGCATATACGATCGATTATCTGAATACCGTGCCCGCTGATAAATACTCTTTCAGAGCTACAGACAGCATTCGCACCTTTGCCCAGCACATGCTGCACCTGGCCCAAAGCAATGTAAATGTCCTTGCCTTTGTGACCGGAATGCCGAACATTATTGGTGAGAGGGTACTTGAAGAAAGCAAAACGGCGCAAACAAAAGACTCAGTGATGTATTATGTTACTGCAAGCTATGATCTTGCAATTAACGGTCTCAAAAAAATGGATATGGCTTCACTTAACGAAAAAGTAAAATTTTATAATTGGGAAGAAACAAAATTCGCGTGGCTCCTAAAAGCTTTTGAACACCAAACGCACCATAGAGCACAAACAACTATTTATATCCGGTTACTTGGTCTTCATCCGCCTCAGGAAAGATTGTTTTAAAAAAATACATAACTCGCCATTCAGTTCAGCTGTTTCCTGACATTTTCATTATTGTTTTCGTTCCACGCTGCTAAAATCGTTGGGGATATTGGCGGTCATGATGCCAGTTGTATCTATCTTATGGACATGCATGTTCACGCGGAACTCGCAGTTATATTGTTTTTTCTTTTGGTCGGCAAAAAAAGTCACATCTTTTACTGCATACGTTACACCTGGCTTAGCCGTTTTATTGAGATAATCCTGCATCGTTTTTATCAATCGGTTTTCCAATTCAGCGCCAGATAATACTTTTTGTTTGCACGCCAAACCGAAAGCGAATGTGAGAATAACAGTGAAAAGATATTTCATGTGCTTTTAGATATAAAAATAAGAATAAGTAAAAAATCACTCACCGATGATCATGTATTTCGCTAATAAAGCGACTTGGGCGTCCGCAGATATTTAGGCCATTCACGCTGGCCGTTAACTGTTTATGACGGACTTCTCATGGTTGGACATCTTTAAAGAGAACTAACCTTGTTTGTCGTATCTAGGGCAGCCATCTAATTTTACAACATCAAATTATGACAAATACCAATTGTTCCTCGCTGTAAGAATTGATTCTAAAATTTGTCTGCCACGTCAAATTTTTCTTGTTTGCCCGAATGAATTTTCAAAAAAAAAATTATTGACTCTAAAAATATTTGAAATGGAAAAAATTTTTTTAAACAAACGTCTTGTCGTCATTGCTTTTTTCACCGTCTTTTCTACCTCTACGGCGCTTGCCGCAGGAAGCGGTGAGGGTTACGACGAAGTTCCGGTAGAAATGAAATTAATAAGATGGATCAAAGACCAGCCGGTTTTTCAATTCACGTTTACCGGCAATGCCAAACATGATGACTTTATCATCATCATCAGGGACGATTTCAACAACACTATCTACCGGGAAAATATAAAAGGTGGCAATTTCACCAAAACATTTTTGCTAAATACAGATGAAATTGGTGATGATAGATTGATTTTTGAGATCATCAGCAAAAAAGCAAATAAATCAAAAGTCTACCAGGTCAACCGTAACACTTTTGTCGAAGAGGAAACGGCGTAAGGATTTGAATAGGCCAATTGCTTAGTAATGATTTGCCATCCTGATTGGTAACAAACAATCTTATAGGATGGCAAATCTTTCGGAAATAAATTTTGTGCTGGTCCCGGGCCCTTGATAAATTGCATCCTCTTACAGGTCTTAACTTTTAAAAAATCAGATCATGGCTAAGAATCCAATCGTATTCATTCATGGTTTGTGGATGCATTCCAGCACATGGAAACCCTGGATGCAATTTTTTGCTCAACATGGTTATGAATGTTTAAATCCTGACTGGCCTGGTGATGGCGCTACCGTTGAGGAATCACGGGGCAATACGAAAGCCATCGCCAATCATGGCATAAAAGAAGTTGCAGACGGCTATGCGAGGGTGATTGCAACGTTGCCCGAAAAACCAATACTCATTGGACACTCGTTCGGTGGGCTGATGGTGCAAATACTTCTTGGTCGGGGTAATGGGGCGGCAGGAATTGCGATCGATCCTGCTCCCATAAAAGGAGTTTGGCAGCTGCCCTTTTCAGCACTTAAAGCTTCCTTAGCAGTGTTGGGAAATCCTTTTAATCTTAGCAAATCGGTTTCGTTGACTCACAAACAATTTCGCTATAGTTTTACCAATGCCATACCAGAAGGTGAATCAAGACAATTGTACGAACGATATACGGTACCTTCCCCCGCACGTCCCCTTTTCCAGGTGGCATTCGCCACGTTAAATCCCAATGCTGAAAATAAAGTGAATGTTGCCAACTCGACAAGGGGTCCGTTGCTGATCACTTCGGGAGACAAGGATCACATTGTTCCCCCGGTACTTTGCAGGGCCACATTCAATAAGTACAAGAGATCAGCGGCAGTAACAGAGCTAAAATCGTTTGCAAATCGCGGCCATTCACTCGCTCTTGATCATGGATGGAATGAGATCGCTGAATATGCGTTGAGATGGCTCAATGAAAAAGGTCTGTAAATTAAGGCTGCGTCAACTAGTCCTCTCGCGATTTTATTCAGAGAATTTGTATTGCGATTAGCAACACCGGAATCGCTATTTGGAGGGGTGCAGGGCAACGGGAAATAAAAGCTGTGTTCTCAATACAAGGAGCTTAAGGGGACTGAACCAATCAATTATTAGGCTCTGGAGGCGATAATCGGACTTTCAATTCAGCTTATCATCGGCAACCGCCGCAGGTAGTAATTGAATCAGGATTTAAGACCTCGCAATTGCGGGGTTTTTGTGAAGGTTAGCTAAACGATCGTGACAGATTTCTTAACTTCCGTTATCAACATTAGAATCAAACACCCACATTTCGTTTATGCGATTCTCGCCCGAATAAGTTGGTATATTCATTATAAATATGCATTTCGGCACTATCTTTATTGCAAGTTTTTAAAGCATGGATTATGAGAATGGTATTACTAATAGCAGGCTTAGTCGTTGCCACTCTCAGCTATAGCCAAAAAACTGATACATTAGTTAAAAAACTGGACAGCCTCCAGGCCAGTAAGAATGGTCCACAGAAAAATGTTACAAATCCTTCTGCCTATAACGAACAAACGAAAATAACTTTTCGTAGCTATTTTATTCTTCTTGGAAGTGATCTTCAACAGGAGTTTACTGCGCCTTTTCATTTCCAGAAAAAAGACTGGTTGAAATTTGGAGGCTTTGTGCTCACGGAGCTTGCCCTCACCGCGGCTGATGAACCGGTGCAAAAGTGGTCTGTTAAGTTAGCAGCAAATAATGCTTCGGTACATAACATCGGTCAATATGTAACACGATTTGGCGGTACCTACGAGGCATATGTGTTGGCAACATTTGGGACTTATGGTTTTATTTTTAAGAACGACAAAATGAAGACAACTACCTTACTTGCCACGCAATCTTATCTTACTGCCGGAGCCATGGAGGCGGTGGGGAAATTTTTAACCGGCAGGCAAAGACCAACTGTTTATACGAGTCCCAATGGAGAGGCAGAACCTGTTTTCAAAGGTCCTTTTGCACCATCGGGGCGTGATATTAATGGCAAAAAGATCAACAGTTCGTTTCCTTCAGGTCATACTACAGTGGCTTTTGCTGCGGCCACAACATTTGCGATGGAATACAAAAACATAAAATGGGTTCCTATATTAAGTTATAGTGTTGCTTCACTTATAGGTCTCAGCCGAATTACAGAAAACAGGCACTGGCTTACCGATGTGATTGCCGGCGCAGCGCTGGGGTATTTTACCGGCAGACATGTTGTGGACAATTATCATCGGTATGCGAAACTCAAAGCTCCAGAAACAAATATATTAGGTTTCAATCTAGAATACAATTATAATCACCTGGAACCGGCACTTGTTTATCAATTCAGGTAACAAAAAATATTTTCGGGGATTGCTATTTATCGCAATAAAAATCAAATAGAATTACTACAGTTGGCCCCGTAATTTCTAAAGTATACAGTTTTGCATTAAAAAATGTAGCTTCATTTTTCTATGACCCATTTTAAAATCACACTTACATGAGGAAATCTATTTATTGGTGCTCTCTGATTGCATGTTTATTGCTTTGTAATGCCGTGCGCACCAGTTCCCAGGATCGATGGATCTCTTTATTTGATGGGAAAAGCCTGGCCGGGTGGAAAGTTGGAGAAAATGCAGGCACATTTACAATTGAAAATGGAATGATCGTGGCGCATGGCCCCACGGCTCATTTGTTTTACGACGGTGAGGTGCACCAACACAATTTTAAAAATTTTGAATTTAAAGCAGATGTAATGACAACTCCGGGTTCCAATTCCGGCATTTATTTTCATACTGAGTACCAGGAAGGCGGCTGGCCAAAAAAAGGTTACGAGGCGCAAGTAAACAATTCACACACCGACTGGCGCAGAACCGGCAGTCTTTATGCCATCCAGGATGTAAAAGATGTTTTTGTAAAGGATAACGAGTGGTTTACTGAATACATAAGGGTTGAAGGAAAAAGAATAATTATAAAACTGAACGATAAAACAGTGGTGGACTACACGGAACCCGTTAATGTAAAAAGGGAAGCTGGAAATGAAGGACGGGTACTGTCGAGTGGCACCTTTGCACTACAAGGTCATGACCCCAACAGCAAAATATATTTTAAAAATATTCTCGTAAAACCGCTGCCGGATTAAAGGTCTTCTTTGCGGTATGCTATTTGTTTTTGTTTGTCAAAAACAAATGAGCCGCAAAAAATTGATAGCCGGAATTAGCCTGCTTGCTCTTACGGGAATTGCTATTTACCTCTTGCGCCGGCACAAAAAAAACGTCATAAACGAACTAAAAGCTGAACAGGTAGCTGAACATGGATACGAAACCGCCCATGATATATTGTTTCCGCAGAAGACCAGGCGTATAAAAAAATCAAGGCCTACTGATCTTTGAGCAAATATTTACACACGTGCAGGCACCAAGCCGCCGAACGCTAGTTCAGCAAATATCAAAATGCTTCTTTCAAACCCTTTGCACTTCTGTCTTCAAACTTGGGCCTTGGGTAAATCATTCTCGGCTTTTCTTTAACAAGTCTCAAGGCTTCCTGTACGGCAAATAATATTCTTTTCCCGTCGGGATGCCAATGTTGGGATAGATCCATGTATTATCAAAATTGCTGTAAGAAGGATTGAAATGTGCTTGTCTTCGATTTAAAAAAGGAACGGCAGAAAATATCACCATACCAGGTAAGTCGCACAGGAATGCCGCCAGTTACGGGCATCGTGTATACATCAATATTGCCATCGTACGTCGCTGAAAAAGCAAGCGTTTTGCCATCGGGAGAAAATCTTGTATAACTTTTTTCGCCGGTAGAAGATGTAATACGGTTCGCTGTACCACCGCTCTTTGGCACAATCCAGATATCTCCGCCATAAACAAATGCGATCTGGGTCGCAGACACATGGGGAAAGCGAAAAAGCCGTGCATCAATCTGAGCAATCGTGGTTAGGGATGATAATAAAGTTGTGAGGAGAACTATCTTTTTCATAAAGCAGTTTTTGATTGAGGAAACATATTGAAGATAGGAAATTCGTGCTGCAATTATCGGCGGAACCCTGGGATTTTAAAAGACCAACTGTGGAATCACCGCATATTTACAACTGCTGGGGCTGACGTTCGTATTCATCCCGCAATTACATTTGTTCGGCTTGTTCGTCTTGAGTACGTCGTCCCTGTCATGAGTATATGGTATTATATCAGCACATGGCTGCATATTGCCGGCGCTACATTCTGGATAGGTGGAATGCTATTTTTTCCACTTGTGTTGTTGCCAGCTATCAAGAACAATCATGAGCGTAGTCAATTATTGATGGCCACAGGACTGAAATTTCGTTTTTACGGATATATCGTTTTAGCGATGATGCTTGTGACCGGCTTCCTGAACATGTATTTCAAAGACATTCAATTTTCCTGGAAGTTTTTCAATGAAACTCATTATGGCCAGCTAGTGATCATAAAGATCATTTTATTTTTTTCGCTTGTGCTCATTAGCCTGACCCACGACTTAGTTGCGGGAAAGAAAATTCTTGGCCAAATGCAAAAAGAACAAAAAGCAAAACTGAAACTGATCAATCGATGGACAGGACGCATTTTGCTTCTCATATCGTTGATTATGGTATACATCGGCGTGTTGCTATCACGGATCACATAAAAAAGGAATCTTCGTGAAGATTCCTTTTAGGTTTTCAACAGGATACTTTAATAATATCTTACTTCGCGACCGCGGTCATCCATGTATACATTTTTGTTATTAGCTCCGAGAGTTATTTGAAAGAACGGACGTTTTCCGGGCCTTTCAATCCTGTATGCTGAATAATTTTCTTCATGATACTTTCGGCTTAATTGATCCCTAACCATTGGCGGAAGTTTGATCGGGTCCCACTCCCTTCCTGTCTGAACATGCCGGCCGGACTTGTCGTAATACACGTCTACATTCCTGTTACCGTTTTGCTTGTCCATATACCGGGTGTGCCACTGGTTATTTTGCATATCCCATGTCGGATTATGGTCGTAGTTCCGATATTCTTTTTGATAAGACCGGATCACCATATCCGGCGGCCTGTTACGATCATACCTGTGTTGTTGCGCATACATCATGATCGTGCCGGCACAGAATAGGATCAAAAACATTGTCTTTTTCATAGTGTTTCATTTTAAATAATAATTCATCAAGGATTGAGCCATGATCGCCGGAGGTATCAACACATCACACTTACCTAATACGTTTACAACTGTCATCGTGTTTCTTAGAAAATGATGAATTTGAAATATGTTAATGAGGCGCTTGGTTAAATTCTAATCAGCAGTTAGATGGCTCGTAGTACTCTTTGACAAATTCAATGGAATAAAAAAGGAACCTCGAAGAGATCCCGATGATTAAATATTTTATAGAGATTTAAGTGCTTCGATTCTTTCCCGGTGTTGTTTGTACCTTCATTTGCCATTGTCAAAAACTTACCCGCCTGAAAAAGACCAGTCCATAGTTCGTCCTTGCAAATTCCAGACAACAAAAAAAATTCTTAGAAGTTATATCCTACACTTACGGCACCTGAAGGCTGAATATAGCCTTGCGCGATCAGGGGGGTAAATCCTATTCTCCATGAAAAGCCCCCATTAACTGGCTGCCGTCTATACATAAAAGACGCAGTAACAAAAAAAGAGGATCTCGTACTGTCATAGAAATCAAAAACTCCGAGCTTTTTACCCGCAACAGTAAAGCCGGCACCGGCCTCAAAACTGTGTGGAGAAGTTGGTTTGCCAAAAATATAATTCACCTGCACAGGAAATGTGACGACAGTGGTCGGCCTATCATAATAGTACGGGTCACTGTCGAGATAGCCAGATACAAATCCAATTCCTATCCTTCCACCCCACCCTAAGTTTGATTTCGTAAATCGTCTGTCAATATTTGCGGAAAATAGAATGCCCGGCCCACCGAGTTCCGCGTAGAAAGAGGTCTGTCCCGAAAATTTCTCATCCGAACGTGAATTATTTCTTTGAGCAAAAGAGAAGGTAGTGGTAAGAACCAATGCGCAGCTTAAGAGTGTTTCTTTTCTCATAAAACAGTTTTAAGGTTAATGGTTATGACGACAAATCAAAGTAAAGGATTAATCCCTGAAAATTTTGTTAAGTTGAAAAGCGCTCATTGAATGGACTGCTGAACTATTTCTCTCACTTTGTTGGCCGGAATTCTTTTCTGCTGCATGGTGTCGCGATAACGAATCGTCACCGTGTCATCTGTCTTTGTCTGTTGGTCCACGGTTACACAGAAAGGAGTTCCAATTGCATCCATTCGACGATAGCGTTTTCCGATCGTATCTTTTTCTTCATAGAAGCAGCGGAAATGAGATTTACAATCGTCCATGATCTTTCTTGCAATCTCTGGTAAGCCATCTTTTTTTACCAATGGCAGCACGGCCAATTTCATCGGTGCAATTTTGGACGGGAATCGCAATACCACACGGCTGTCTTGTTTTTCAGCAGTGCCTGCCTGTCCGGTAGGCAGGCTCAGATCTTCTTCGGCATAAGCTTCACTCAACATCATCAAAATCGTTCTGTCTAAACCAATAGAAGTTTCAATAACATAAGGAATGTAATTCTGGTTTATTTCGGAATCAAAGTATTGCATTTTCTTTTTGCTGTATTCCTGGTGTTGCTTAAGATCATAATCTGTGCGGCTGTGAATTCCTTCGACTTCCTTAAATCCAAAAGGAAATTCATATTCAATATCACCCGCATTATCTGCATAAAATGCCGGTTTAGCATGTGGATGCCACCTGAATTTTGATTCGGGAATGCTTAAACTCAAATGCCATTTCTGTCTCTCCCCTTTCCAGTATTCAAACCACTCTTTTTGTGTTCCCGGCCGACAAAAGAATTGCATTTCCATTTGTTCAAACTCACGCATGCGGAAAATAAACTGGCGGGCAACGATCTCATTTCTGAACGCTTTTCCAATTTGCGCGATACCAAAAGGAATTTTTAAGCGACCGGTTTTTTGTACGTTCAAAAAATTCACAAATATTCCCTGGGCTGTTTCCGGTCGTAAATAAATTTCGCTGGATTCTTCGCTCACACTCCCGATCTGGGTAGAGAACATAAGATTGAATTGACGGACCTCCGTCCAGTTTGACGTTTTACTTATGGGGCACTTTATTCCGCGATTGATGATGAGCTGTCTTAAACCATCAAAATCATCCTTTGCTATCAATTTATCCATTTCATCCAGCAAACCATCGGCTTCATCATTACGACCATCATTGCGCATTTCTTCGGCTTTGGTTTCGATCAGGTGATCAACACGATATCTTTTTTTGCTGTCCTTGTTGTCGATCATTGGATCATTGAAATTGTCAACATGGCCGCTTGCTTTCCAGGTGGTGGGATGCATAAAAATAGCAGCATCAATGCCAACAATATTTTCATATTGCTGAGTCATGCTCTTCCACCAATAATCTTTGATATTTTTTTTCAACTCACTGCCCCATTGGCCATAATCATACACGGCCTGGAGTCCTTCATAGATCTCACTACTTGGGAAAATAAATCCGTACTCTTTACAATGAGAAATAATCGACTGGAATTTGTTAGCATCTGTTGCCATAGGGCGCAAAGATAATTGTGAAACGTGAGAAGTGAAAAACGTGAAACGTGAGAAGTGAATCGTGAAAAGACTGCTTTCGAGGTTGACATTTCACGACAGCGTTGCATGGTCGGCAGTGAATGTGAAAATGGCGAATTCCCGTTTGACGTCTCACGTTTGACGAGCTATCACACTTGCTCTGAGAGCGGCTTCTTCGACACCACTTCCACCTGTTCAACCCAAACCGCGTAATTGTTAGGATAGATTTGAGAGCCCGTTTCAATAGCAAACTCCCTGGTAAATGAAGCACCGAAATATAGAATGGTCGAAGAATAATACACCCACAAGAGAACAATGATGACCGAGCCGGCCGTGCCATAGGCTGTTGACATCGTGCTATGACCCAGGTAATAACTGATCAGAAATTTCCCGAGCATAAAAAACACTGCCGTGGTAAATGCTCCTGCCCTTACATGTTTCCATTTTATACGGGCATCTGGAAGCACTTTGAATATAAGTCCGAAAATAAAAGCAGTGATAAAAAAAGTGAGAATAACGTTCACCACATACGCAACAATCACAGTGACATTTGGAAAATTTTTTAAAAGGTGATTGATGAGAATATCCATGGCTCCGTTAATAACAAGTGAAACGAGAAGAATAAAGCCAAGACTGATGATCATCGAGAACGAAAGCAGGCGGTTAATGATAAGCCGAAGCCACCCGGTACCTTTTTTAGGTTTGGCTTTTAATCTCCAGAGCAGGTTGATGGAATCCTGTATTTCACCAAATACACTCGTAGCACCGATGATCAGGGCCGCAAAGCCGACAATGGTTGCAAAATGACTACCTCCTGAAGCCAGTGAATTGCGCATGGTCTCCTGGATGCTTGCCGCTGCATCTGTTCCGATAAATTTTGCCATTTGTCCGTAGAGCGAACCTTCGACTACTTCCCGCCGATAAAAAATATTACTGAACCAAATAATGATGATGAGCAAACCGGGCAAAGAAAATATGGTCGAGAAGGCGAGCGATGCACTGAGTTTTAAAACATTGTAGGCAAAAAAATCAGCGAACGATCTTTTGATTATTTTCCATGTTCTTCTTGGGGCCATAAGCGGGAAAATGTCCATGCGATTAAATCATCATACATAGTGCCAAAAGAGCGGAAAAATATAAGTTTTGACAGAGCTTTTGGCGCCAAAGTATTGATTGCATTTCGTGAATTTGTTGAAGGATTCGGTCATTAATGCGGCTAAAATAGTTATTCTCCTCCAGGACTTGGGGGTACCAACTTTTCGTTATGTTGATGCCTTTGCGCGTCCCTGGTATTTTTCTTTTCAAAATTTTTTTCCAGGGCTTCAGTGAGATCGACACCAGTTTGATTGGCGATACAGATGACCACCCACAGAACGTCGGCCAATTCATCACTCAACTTTCTTTGCTTATCTGTTTCTTTGAAAGACTGATCTCCATAAATTCGACTCATTAATCTTGCGACCTCTCCTACTTCCTCTGTTAGAATCGCCATATTGGTCAACTCACTGAAGTAACGAACCCCGGTTGTTTTGATCCATTGATCAACTTTCTTCTGCGCCTCTTGCAAAGTCATAACAAAATTTTTAATTTGCTTCATGCAATATAGCATGATTATTGGCGTTTGAAACTTCCCGCCCTTTTTGAAAACTGCAAACAATCTTACTAACCTTGAATTTGGTATTCTATGATGTATCTCACCGTCCGTAAAATTGCGGCTATTGCTGCGTTTACGTGTATTGCAAGTTTTTCATTGGCGCAAGACCCAGGGCCAAAAACAAAATCAACCGTCGCAGAAAAAAATTTAATCAAGCCATTCCGGATTTTAACCAACGGGCAGCGCATCACCATTCAAAGCAATAGAAATATCAACAACATCATTGTGTGGACGGCAAGCGGTAACCGTTTTATTGAGCAGGCCAGTCTACAAGCCCCCTCTTATAACTTTATCATCCCGTCAAAGGAAAAATATGTTTTTATGATGCTGCAACTTGAAGGGGGAAAGAGGTATACAGAGAAGATCGGGGTGCATGAATAACACGAATTATATCGAATTACACGAATTAAAAGACCACCCTTTTATAGGAGAGTGATTTCCCTCCAAAGTTGGCTATTATCCCTAACTTAATTCCTGACGCTTTCATGTAATTGATGGTTTGATACATAAAAGGATTTACTATAACGGAGGCTGCTTTTACATCCAATATTATTGAATCAAAAACCACAAAATCTGCAAAATATTTTCTTGGTAAAATTCTTCCTTTATATCGAATTGTATATGGTTTCTCCGTTTAAAAGGAATCTTAGTATTATTAAACTCAATTTCCAATACGTCTCTGTAGATCACTTCTTTAAAGCCCATCCCCAACTCCCTGTGAACTTCCATGCAAGCTCCCACTATCTTATAAGATTCTTCCTTTAAAATGATTTCAGCCATAATTCGTGTAATCGTTTAAAATTCGTGTTATAATCACTCTTTACTCTTTGTGTCAATTACAATCGTTACGGGTCCATCATTTAGCAGCTCAACTTTCATGTCAGCTCCAAAAATTCCGGTTTGAATTTCTTTGCCAACATCATTTGATAATTGCCGCATCAATTTTTCATAAATGGGAATCGCAACATCGGGCTTACTGGCCTTGATGTATGAGGGTCGATTGCCTTTTTTTGTAAAGGCATGTAAAGTGAACTGGCTGATCAAAAGAATGTTTCCATCCACATCCTTCAATGAAATGTTCATCACTCCGTGCTCATCATTAAAAATGCGAAGATTAATTATTTTATTGCTTAGCCATTTGATATCTTCTGCTGTATCCGCATCCTCGATACCAACCAGCACAAGAAGGCCATCAGCAATTTGACCATGGACTTTTCCATCAATGGTTACACTGGCCCTGGTTACTCGTTGGATGACCGCACGCATTTCAATACACGAATTTTAAGCTAATTACACAATTTTTTTTTTAGATAAAAACATTCATTTCGTTTAATTCGCTTTAATTCGTGTTAACATTGTTTGCATGATCGATATTTCTACCGAAATAAATTTTCAAACGACGCGCAGTGGCGGTAAGGGAGGACAAAATGTAAATAAAGTAGAAACAGCCGTTATCGGTTCTTTTCATATTGAATCGTCTTCCCTGTTCACCGATGAGCAAAAACAGATTCTCCGGGAAAAATTATCGAATCGCATCAACTCAGACGGTTACCTGCAGGTCAAGTCCCAGGTACATCGTACACAATTGGCCAATAAAGAGGAGGTCGTTGAAAAAATAAACCAGCTTATTTACAATGCCCTAAAAAAGAAAAAACCAAGGATAGCAACCAAGCCCAATAAAGAATCAAAGGAAAAAAGATTAGAGTGGAAAAAAAGAAATGCTGAAATCAAGTCACATCGCAGAAAATTTAATCCTGGTGATTTTTAGTTTCAATCGCGGAAAGGGGTAATTCGCCTTAATTCGAGTAATTCGTGTCATAAATTCGTGCAACTAGCGTCAATAAAATTGTAACTTCAGGTTCGTATTTTATGAAGCGGAAATGGCTGACCATATTTATTCTAGTTATATGCCTGATCGCAGTATCTTATTTGGTTGGTTCGTGTAATAAACATGATATCGTACATGTAACCACCCCGCTTCAACAGATCATCCCGGCAGGCTTTCCTGATCCCAATTATAAATTCACTGACAATCCTTTGACCGAGGAAGGTTTTCAATTAGGAAGAAAATTATTTTATGATGGCCGGCTTTCAAGGGATAGCAATTTTCCCTGCGCTTCCTGTCATCAGCAGATCGCTATTTTCGGAACCTATGAACATGACAGGAGTCACGGTTATAATTTTTCTCATACTCTAAGAAATGCTCCACCACTTTTTAATCTTGCCTGGCAAAAAGAACTTCATTGGGATGGTAGATTTAAATCTTTATACACTGAGGCCACTCAACCGATCCTCACCCATAATGAAATGGCGGAAAATTTTTTCACGATCATTTTCCGACTTGGAAGCGACACACAGTACCGACTGATGTTCAAAGCTGCTTTTGGAGATCCTGTTCCAACAGAGGACAAGATCCTTAGGGCGCTGGCACAGTTTACCGGTACCATTATTTCGTCTGGTTCTAAATATGATCTCTACAAAAAAGGGCAGGCAACATTCACAGCATCCGAGCAAAGCGGTTACCAGCTTTACCAGGCTAAATGTGCGACTTGTCATCCTGAACCCATGTTCACCGATTATAGTTATCGGAATAATGGCCTGCCCGTTAATCCGGAATTAAATGATTTTGGAAGGATGAGAGTTACCGGCAAGAACGAAGATTCATTAAAATTTAAAGTCCCGTCATTGCGCAATGTAAACCTCACCGCCAATTATATGCACGACGGAAGATTCAATACTCTATTGCAGGTCCTGAATCATTATTCATCGGGAATCCAAAGCAGCGCAACCCTTGATGCCTTGCTGGTAAATAAAATTCCACTCACGGCTACAGAGAAAACGGATTTGATTTCCTTCCTCAAAACCCTAAGCGATTCAACCATTTTACATGATCCACGGTTTTCAAAACCACAATAATCGTCAAGCGCTCTTTCTTTTTGCTCTCAAAGACTCCAATGCTTGTTTCTGCTTTTCAATTTCTTTTTGCTGGTCTTGCTGATCCTTTGCGTTCTCTTTCAAATCATCCTGCAATTTCTTAATTTTCTTTTCCATACTTTCCTGGTCATCCTGCAGATCTTTTAACTTCTTTTCCGCTTTCGAAACGGTATTTTCCTGGTCCTTGATCTGTACTTCCAGGTTGAAGGCATCTACATCGGGAGCGAGACGGTTGAGAAAAGTTTTTGCATTACTGTTCACCAGTGCGTCACTCCTTGCAATAATATTCTCCTCGTTGCGGTTGACCAGCAGGTAGACAACGGATTCATCCCGATCCTTACGACTTTTTCTTTCTACCTTGATCATATAATCTGCAGGTTCGGAACTGATGTCAGGCAGAACTGCATTTTTATAAACTAAAAATCCTTTTGATTCTTTTTTCTTGAATCCGAGCTTTTCCATTTTATCAATGATGGCATCTTCAACCACCGAAGCGGGATAAGGGAATTCAATGATGATGGCCTTTTCATCCTTCTTTTGATACCCTACTGTTCCTTCATACGATTGGGATTTGCCGACAAATGCAAGAAAGAAAATGAAGCAGATGGTTAGTTTGATCTTTCTCATGGCAAAATTTTTTATAAAGATATACCATCTTTAAAGGGTTGCAATCGTGTTAAAACCGGCGCAGCCTTAGTAAATCCGCTTTCAAAAGCTATTTTTGCTCCCGAAATCTCCAATCCCTTGAGTGGAATAAAAAAACTTGCCGGTCAAACCCTTTGGTATGGCATTCCGACAATCGCCAATCGTTTCCTGGGTTACCTAATGAACTTATCGCTGCCATTTATTTTCAAACAACCGGGCACAACGGCCGACCTGACACAGGTATATGCGATCATCCCTTTTTTGAATGTTCTTTTTACTTATGGCATGGAAACGGCCTATTTCCGGTTTTCGCAGGAAGAAAAGCGTCGGCATTTATACAGCACTCTTTCTTTTTCCATATTTTTTACGACTATTTTATTTTCTATCTGTCTTTATTTTTTTAGAACAGACATTTCCAATCTTGCAGGGCTTGACCAGCATCCTCAATACGTAATGTGGATGTGCTGGATACTTTTTTTTGATACGCTTGCGACTCTTCCTTTTGCAAGATTGCGCCAGGAAGGTCGCCCCAGGAAGTACGCATTTGTCCGCGTTGCGGGAATTGTCATGACGATCTTTGTTGTTGTCCTTTTTCTTGGCATCTTTCCCCGTTACTTGCAAACGCATCCCAATAGCGTTATCCGGCTCATTTATATTGACACTGACCCAATCAGTTTCTACCTGCTTGGAAATGTCTGCGGCAGCATTTTTACATTTTTATTGTTGTGGAAGGAATTCAGGGATTTGCGCCTTGAATTTGACATCGCCCTTTGGAAAAGGGTCATGCGATATAGCTATCCTTTGATCATTGTCGGCCTGGGGGGGATGGTAAATGACATGTTAAGTCGCCTGGTTTACCGCCACGTTGTCGATTTGCCAAGAGCGGAGGCCGATAAAGAGCTTGGAGTTTTTGGCAACCTCTACAGGCTGGCCGTTATGGTAACAGTAATGATACAAGCCTTTCGAATGGCTGCAGAACCTTTTTTCTTTAATCGCTCCAAAGAAGAAAATGCACAACAGATCTATGCCAGGGTAATGAAGTTTTTTGTGATCGCCTGCTGTTTCATGTTTTTATTCATTGGATTGTATCGGGACGTCTTGCAATGGGTTATCACGCGAAAATCGCGGGAGTGGGGAGAAGGAATGTACATTGTACCTATTCTCGCGATGGGAAATATTTTTCTTGGTATTTATTATAATCTGAGCATCTGGTACAAGCTCACCAACAAAAATATGTATGGCGCCGTGATCACCTTCACTGGCGTGGTGATCACCATTGTGATCAATATCCTTTTAATTCCCAGGCTTCACTACTTCGGTGCGGCATTGGCAACATTTAGTTGCTATTTGTTCATGATGATCACCAGTTATATTTATGGACAGAAGTATTATCCCGTGCCCTATGCCAAAAAGAAACTGATCGCTTACCTCGTGATCGTATCCCTCCTATATTTATTACACCGCGGCTTGTTAATGATCTCACACAATTGGCTATTTGATGTTGGCTCGGCCACAATCTTGTTGGCGCTGTTTGTCATTTTTATTTCAAAAATTGAGAGAAAGGAATTTCAGAGATTACCATTTTTTGGAAAATATCTTACCCCGAAAGTTGCCTGATGGGCAACCCGTCATACAAATTCGGCTTCCATTTTCTCTTCGATCACATTCGGATCCGCGTTCCCCGACTCATTTTTATTTCTTTTCCAAAACCTCTCCACTAATAAATAAGCCAGCTTTGCAGAAAGAATTCCAATCGCAGCTCCCGCGACAATGTCCCTGAGCCAATGCCGGTTCTTGTATATGCGGATAACACCGGTTGCTGTTGCACCAAGGTAACCCGCACAGCTAAGTATGGGAATTGAAGTCTTTAACTCTTTTTGCATGAATTCAGCGCCCGCGAATGATGAAGAGGTATGACCCGAAGGAAACGATCGATTGCCCGTTTGCGGCGCCGGCCGATGTTCTGCAACAATTTTCTTCAGGTTGTCAGTTATTAAGTACCTGATGGCATCTGTCGCCGCAGCGATCACAACTTGTTTTTTCCAACCAGATTTCGTCCTTACTCCGGCGAGGCCAAAACCAAAAACCGTCGCATAGGGTAACCATTTCAAATAAAAGTCAACCGATGTTGAGAAGAAAAGATGTTTTTCTTCAACGTAATTATGTATTTTCTTTTCAATAGGTAAGGGCATAGTTGATTTTCTTTATTACTATGCAATAAAAAAATTATGCCATGTTGCGGAAATTGGGCCTCGTTCAGAAGAGTCTGCTCCCCCGAAATACAATTTAGGTACCCATGGATGAGCATAGGTGCAGAGCCAAAGATGGCAAGAACGAAGGTCGAAATCAGGTTAATTCTTTTTTACCAGACGAATGACAACGAACAAATAAAATGGAAGGTACAAAGCGATCGCCGTGATCAGGCCTGGCGTGTAGTGCTGATCCGCAATAGCACCTGTAATATGAAAAATGGCATTGGCGAACATTAAAAAA
>Ga0066709_100000633_pt1 | contig 19949 bp, 15 predicted proteins | sample GraSoiAngelo_158_FD_79665 | JGI IMG/M metagenome (GOLD analysis project Ga0066709, IMG submission 79665) | Grasslands soil microbial communities from the Angelo Coastal Reserve, California, USA - 14_1009_16_30cm | ecosystem: Environmental > Terrestrial > Soil > Grasslands | place: USA...
AGCGCGGTGCTGTTGGTCAGCACCGACCAGATCGAGGTCAGCTCCGCCCGCCCGCGCGCCGCGTTGATCCGGAACCCGACCGGATGCTGCATCCACGAGTTCGCCGCCAGGATGAAGTACGCCGACAGCCAGGTGCCCACCGCGGTCGCCCAGATCGTCAGCAGATGCAGGCGGGGCGACAGCCGGTCCCACCCGAAGATCCACAAGCCGATGAAGGTCGACTCCAGGAAGAACGCCAGCAGGCCCTCCATCGCCAGCGGGGCGCCGAAGATGTCGCCGACGAACCGCGAGTACGCGCTCCAGTTCATGCCGAACTGGAACTCCTGCACCAGCCCGGTCACCACGCCCATGGCGAAGTTGATGAGGAACAACTTGCCCCAGAACTTCGTCATCCGCTTGTACTTCAGATCGCCCGTACGGAAGTACGCGGTCTGCATCCCGGCCACCACGAACGACAACGCGAGCGTGATCGGCACGAAGAAAAAGTGGTACACGGTGACGATGCCGAACTGCCAGCGGGAGATGTCGAGCGTCGACACCGACCCACCACCTCTCCTGTGCCGTTTTGTCCGATCCAGATCGGCTTCTCACACCAGCACACGCTTTCGCTATGCCGGCTGTCCTTGCCCGTGACCGTGTGCAACCCCGGCCACGCCTCCCTTCAGCAACGCGCGGGTCAGAGCCACGCGTCTCGGCACGGCAAGCAACGGCAGTGACGGGGCGTCCCAGGGCGGCTGCGCCGTGGACCCGCCCGCCATGCGGCGATCATACCGACCGGGCACGGCCCGACCAGACGTCTTCACCGCCCCCCGTCTCGATGGCTCCCCCTCGTGGCCCAGACCTCTTGACCGGACAGGGGCCCGGTGCTCCGGCCCCCGCCTGCACCACTGTCGCCGAGATCGGCGGCGAGCCGCATGGCGAGGCGGCCACCCAGCCGACGCAGCGACCGGACGCGAGGTGGGTGCCCACCCGGGGGGTACCGTCAGCGTGGCCGTGTCGCGGTCTCCCGCCCGCGGTCCACCGTTCGGTACGGGCCCGGTCGGCAACGGCGAGCACTCCCGGTCAGCCGAACGGCGCAGGCACGGGCGAGCGTCTACCAGTCCGTCATGCCAGGTTGATACGCCGCGTCAACCGCACCGGGCGTCCAGGTCTGTTCTGGCTCCTGCCGGGGGCACAAGATCATGGGTACGGCTGCCCGAGCCGAGCAGCAGCCCGGCGAAGCCGCCCCGGCCGCGGCAGCCGACCATGACCAGGCTCGCGCTGCGGGACGCGTCGACCAGGGTTTCGGCGGGGGTCGGTGGCCAGGCCGATCTGGAACGCCTGCGCCACCATGTTGACGCCGACCCAGACGGTACCGGCACCGAACGCCACCGTGGACAGCCGGCCGGTACCACCCTCCGCGTCGTGCAGCCAGGTGCGCAGGCTGCCCAGGTACCACAGGTACAGGGCGGCGCCGGCAAGGAACAGCGTGAGACCACCAATCCTCAGCATCGCGGTGTGGTCGGAGCACTACTCATCGTAATGATCAGCCAGGTTCACCTGATCACCTATGGAGGCATGCCTGTCCGCCGCCTCCTCCATGGCACTCTCGGCCCACCGTGTACGCGATATGTATCGGGCATGTACCGGCGATCCGTAGCGTCACAGCCATTGACGTGTGGGGTGCCGAGAGGGACAAGCGATGGGATACGTCGTGCCGGCATGCCGCTGCCTGTTCGGCGTAGTCTTCCTGGTCGCCCCGTTCGGAAAGGTGCGGGGCCGGACCGCGTTCATCGAATTCGTCGCGGCGGTAGGCGACATGGTTCCCCGCGCCACGCGGTTCGCGCGTCCGCTTGCCATTGCGGTAGTCGTCGGTGAAACAGCCGTGTCATTGGCCATGTTGTCAGGTCGCACCGCGGTCTTCGGTTTCGCACTCGCGATAGTAATGCTGGGCGCATTTGTCATTGCCATCGCTCTCCGGATAAGACGCGGAGCGCCGAGCCGATGCCGCTGCTTCGGCTCGTCTGACGTGCCGCTGGGCCTCCGGCACATCGTGCGCAATGCGGCGCTCATTGCCGTGGCCCTGGCGGGGCTGGGCGGTGCGACCGTGCGACCGGAAATCAGTTTGGCGCCGGCTGGCACGCTGCTCAGCGTGGCTACGGGCCTGGTGTTCGCGACGTTGTTCATCCGCTTCGAGGACCTCGTCGACGTTTTCTCAACCAGCTAGGGGGAAGCCGGGATGCCATTTGTCATAGCCGCTGTCGTCATCGTTGGCGTGATCTCCATCGTCGACCTGCTGCTCACCTACGGCGTGGTTCGTCGCCTCCGCGAGCACACCAGACAGCTCACCGCGCTGGGCGCTGGGGCAACCGCCAGCCTCATGGCAGCCAAGGGATCGGCAGTTGGCGAGTTCTCCGCAGCCGATACCACTTCGGCCGCGCTCTCCCGGGCGACATTCACCGGATCGACACTGGTCGGGTTCTTCACCCCCGGATGTACCCCGTGTGAGGCTCTGCTCCCGCGTTTCGTCAGTGCGGCCCGTCGTTGGCGCGACTCGTCGCGACCGGTGCTGGCGATCGTCGCGCCCGGCGCCGGCGACGATGCATATGCCGAGCACCTGGCGTCGGTGGCGCGAGTTGTCGTGGGCGAGCATGCCAACACCGTGGCCGCCGCCTTCGAGGTGCGCGGCTTTCCCGTGGTGTGTCTGGTGAACGACGGCGGAGTCGTGGTTGACGACAAGGTCGACGTGGACAGGCTCGCAGATCCGGTGCGCCGGTGAGCAGACACCGGCCGTCCACTCGCCACAACCTGCTCGATGCGTTGGGAGCCACGCTGTACGTGGCCCTACGTGCCGCGCCCGGTTCGCTGCTCATCGTGGCCTCGCTCGCGATCGCGGCGTCGGCTGCCCCCGTGGCGACCGTATGGCTGACCAAACTCCTCCTCGATCGGCTCGGCGAGCCGCACAGCGGCTCGGCCAACGTCATGATGTTGGCGCTGGGGCTCGCTGGCACTGGTCTCGTCACCGCCCTGCTGCCGCAGCTCCAGCGGTACCACCAGGCCGAGCTCGCCCGCAGCATGGGGCTGTTCGCACAGGACCGGCTCTACTCCGCCGTGAACGGCTATGCCGGACTGGTTCGGTTCGAGGATCCGCGGCTCCTTGACCGGCTACGCATGGCGCAGCAATGCGGCAAGGACACACCGGCCCAGGTCGTCGCGGGTGGCCTCGGACTGTCCCGGACCGCGATCACCACGACCGGGTTCGTCGTCTCCTTGGCGGTCATCAACCCATGGATGGCCGCCGTCGTCCTCGCGGCTGCGGTGCCCACGGTCGTGGCAGAACTCCGCCTCGCGTCCGCGAGGTCCCACGCCACCTTCCGCGCCACCCCCCTCGAACGGCGTGAACTCTTCTACACGTACCTGCTGACAGCGGTCGAGGCCGCCAAGGAGGTGCGGTTGTTCGGCATCGGCGGCTTCCTTCAGGCGCGGATGCGGGCGGAGCGACAGTCGATCAATGCGCTGAAGCGGGCGGTGGACCGCCGGACCCTCGCCGTACAAGCTGTTTTCGCGCTGTCCGCGACGGTGGTCTCCGGTGCCGGCCTGGTGTGGGCAGTCAGTGCCGCGGCCGGCGGATCACTCACGATCGGCGACGTCTCGCTGTTCGTCGCCGCGGTGGCAGCCACGCAGAGCGGCATGACCACCATCGTCGGGGGCGTCGGAATGTTCCACGAACAGCTGCTCAACTTCCAGCACTACCAGTTGGTGGTTCGGGCTGAACCCGACCTGCCCACCCCACAGCCGCCGCGACCATTGCCCGCACTGCGCGACAGCATCGAGCTGCACGACGTCTGGTTCCGCTACTCGGCGGATCAGCCGTGGGTACTGCGGGGAGTGAACCTGCACATCCGCCGCGGCCAGACGGTTGCTCTGGTGGGCCTGAACGGCTCGGGAAAGAGCACGCTGGTCAAGCTGCTCTGCCGGTTCTATGACCCGACGATGGGGTCGGTGCGGTGGGACGGGGTGGACATCCGGGATGTCTCGGTTGAGACCTTACGGCGACGGATCAGCGCGGTGTTTCAGGACTACATGCACTACGACCTGACGGCGACCGAGAATATCGGCCTCGGGGAGCTGGACAAGGCCAACGACCGGGCGAGCATCGAAGCCGCCGCCATGCGGGCCGGTATCCATGACAAGCTCGCTTCGCTTCCGCGCGGGTACGAGACCATGCTGACCCGGGCGTTCCACCGCGCCACCGCGGAAACCGAGGAGGCCGTCGACGGCGTCGCACTGTCGGGCGGCCAGTGGCAACGGGTCGCCATCGCGCGGGCCTACCTGCGTGGTGACCGGGACCTCATGATCCTGGACGAACCGAGTGCCGGCCTGGACGCCGAGGCGGAACATGAAATCCACCTGGGTCTGCGCAGCCACCGCAGCGGCCGGACCAGCCTGCTCATCTCCCATCGCCTCGGCGCTGTCCGGGACGCGGACCTCATCCTCGTCCTGGAAGACGGTCGCATCACCGAGCAAGGCTCCCACGACGAGCTGCTGAAGCGTGGCGGCCGGTACGCCCGACTGTTCACCCTCCAGGCGGACGGCTACCTTCCGGCGCCTCGCCGCCAGCTGCATGACGCCATGATCAATACGGGCTGAGGAGGTATCCGATGTGGATCGCCGGCACGGCCGTCTTCGTGCTCGTCACGCTGGTCGTGGGCGGGCTCGTCCGGATCCGGCGTCGACTCGTCGTGGTAGACGTCAAGGGGGACAGCATGCGGCCGGCGCTCGCAGCCGGCAACCGGGTACTCGTCGGACGGGTCCGCCCGGCAGAGGTACGCGTTGGCCAGATCGTGGTGATCGAGCATCCGCATCGCGATCAGCGAGGTTGGACCTGGCCAAGCGGCGGAGTCGCGCGCGGGCGCAAAGAGTGGATGATCAAGCGGGTTGCCGCCCTTCCGGGCGATCCGGTACCGCGAGTTGTCGCTGAGTGCCTACCCGCCGATCCCGGTTCCGTCGTGCCACCGGGCCACTTTGTCGTTCTCGGCGACAACAAGGCGGTCAGCATTGATTCGAGGACACTGGGCTACGTGCCCGGCGAACGGGTGCTCGGAGTTGTGCTGCGCGGTCTTCGACCGGTTTCCCGGTAAATCGGTAAAGTGGTCGCGGGGGACTGTGCCCCCGCGGCCACATCGCGATCTAGCTGCAGCACGCGACCCAGTGCCAGTTGCCGCACCAGCTGTCACCACAGGTACGGGCCATCAGATCCCCGCGCGATCCACAATGCGGCGCCCACGGAGGCGGGTTGCAGCTGAATTCGGTGTACTGGCCGGCGGCCGACGCCTCGGCCTTCGGGGCGACTTTGGTCAGCAGCATATCGGCGATCTTTCCCAGTGGATTCAACGGTCCTCCCTCACCCGGCCGCTGATGCGGCCTCCTCAACGACAGGCTAGGCAGCATCCGTACATCTCCGGTACACGCCGCATGTATGCGCGATCAACGCGCTTTGCCGACGCCGACACGGTGGTCGGCACACATGATGGCCCTATACAGCACCGTCAATTCCCGGTCGGGCTCGATGTCGAGTTCGCGCCAGAAGACTTCTGTTATCCGGCGGTAGCACTCTGATATGGCACCGAATTCCCCGAGTCTGCGGTGGGCTTCCATGCGTAGCTGCCAGGCCCGTCGACGAAGGGGTGCCGCGACGAGCAGAGGACACAGGTTGACCAACGCCGCGCGCGCCTCCCCAACCCGGATGAGCGCCTCGGCGAGATCCTCGGTGGCCCGCCGGCGCTCTTCCTCAACGGCCGCGAGCAGACCCTCCAGCGGCCCGTTGCGCGCGACTCCCTCCGCGACGTCGCTTCCACGCCACAGGTCGATGGCGGCAGCCAGGTTGGCGATGGCACCGGCGGCGTCGCCCTTGGCAAGTGATCGTCGGCCGCGGTCCGCAAGATCGAAGAAGCACACGTGGTCGCACTCGTCCGGCGTCGCGTCCAGCAGGTACCCGCCGTTGCGGGCCTGTACCGCCACGCCCAGCACGCCCAGTTCCCGACGCAGCCGATGGGCGTACGTCCGCAGGTTCGCCACGAACGATGCCGGCGGTTCCGTATCCCAGATCGCTTCCGTCAGAGACGCTTGGCTGATGGTCCGCCCGGGATTCAGGACGAGCATCACGAAAAGCGTCCGTGAACGCGAAGCCGAAATGGTAATTGTGCTGCCCGGAGCTCGGACGACAACGGAGCCCAGGAGCCCATACGTCCACGTCATTGCGCGTCTCCCCGTATGATCACGCGACCGTGGTGCCCGGCTGGTGAAAGGTTGCCGCGGTACGGTGGCGAGCCGGTAGTCGCTCCTACGGTCAGCAGAACCGCCCCCGAACCCAATCCGGCTCGCCATGCCCGTGGCCGATCGGTTTCCATCCCGCCGGCCAGGGCCGAGTCGCCCGAAGCCGGCGGACAGGACTACCGTATTGACCCGGCTCACGGAAGCTCTATCGATCATGAACCGAGCCGCGGCCGGCCGGAGCGAGGCACGACGTGGGGGCGCCATGCGATTCGAGGTTCTCGGCCCGTTGCGTGTGTTCGACCAGGGCCACCCGATCCGGATCGGCGGTCCTCGCGAACAGAAGATCCTGGCCACCCTCCTGGTCAACGTGGGCATGCCGGTACCGGAGGACCGGCTCGCGGCGGCGGTCTGGGGCGAGGACCGGCCGGCCACGGTACGGGCTCAGCTGCAGAACGGGATCGCGCTGTTGCGCCGGATGCTGCGGGCCGGTCCGGGCGGTGCCGTCGCGATCGTCCGGTCCGGCTCCGGTTTCGCCCTGGAACTGACCGGCGGTGAACTCGACAGCGTCGAGTTCGACCGGCTGGTGGCCGAGGCGGCACGGGATACCGAGCCGGCCCGGGCGGTCGAGCTGTACCGGACAGCGCTCGGCCTCTGGCGCGGGCCGGCGCTCGATGGGATCCGTGACGGGCCGGTACTGCGCGGCGAGGCGCAGAGCCTGGACGAGCGCCACCTGGCATGCCTTGAGTCGCGGATGCAGCTCGACCTCGCGCTGGGCCGCCACGGGGAACTGGTCGCCGAGCTGGCACAGCTGACCGACGAGTACCCGGCGCGGGAGCGGCTGCTGGAGATGCGGTTGCTCGCGCTGTACCGGACCGGCCGGCGACAGGAGGCCCTCACCGTCTTCGCGCAGGTGCGCACACGGTTCGTCGAGGAGACCGGCCTGGATCCGGGCCCGGAGCTGGAGCGGCTGTACCGCGCCATCCTGCGCGCCGACCCGGAGCTGGACCGCCTGCCGCCCGGTCCCGGCGGGTCGCCCGATCCGGCGGCCCCGCGGCAGCTGCCGCTGAACGCACCCGGATTCGTCGGGCGCTCCGCCGAGTTGGCCCAGCTCGACAAGCTGCTGAACCGGCGCGCCGACGGTACCCCGATCATCGTGATCAGCGGACCGGCCGGTACCGGGAAGACCTCGCTGGCGGTGCGCTGGGCGCACCGGGTGGCGCACCGGTTCCCCGACGGTCAGCTGTACGTGAACCTGCGTGGCTTTGACCCCAGCGGGCACGTGATGGGACCGGCCGAGGCACTGCGCAACTTTCTCGACGGTCTCGGCGTGGCACCGCGACGTATCCCGCCGGACCTGACCGCGCAGGCGAACCTGTACCGCAGCCTGCTCGCCGGCAAGCGGGTGCTCGTCGTGCTGGACAACGCCCGGGCCGCCGAGCAGGTCCGGCCGCTGCTGCCGGGGAGCCCGACCGCGCTGGTCGTGGTGACCAGCCGCGACCGGCTGACTCCGATGGTCGCCACCGACGCCGCCCAGCCGCTGCCCCTTGACCTGTTCTCCGCCGAGGAGTCCCGGAACCTGCTCGCCGGCCGGCTCGGGACCCCGCGGGTCACCGCCGAGCGGGGCGCCGTCGACACGATCGTCCAGTGCTGCGCCCGGTTGCCGCTCGCGCTGGTGATCGTGGCTGCCCGGGCGCAGCAGCCGGGCGTTCTGCTGAGCACCGTCGCGACCGAGCTGACCACCACGCACCCGTTGGACGTCCTCGACGCTGGCGACCCGATGAGTCAGGTGCGATCGGTGCTCTCCTGGTCGAACGCCGCGCTCAGTGCGCCCGCAGCCCGGGTGTTCCGCCTGCTCGGCCTGCACCCCGGCCCGGACGTCTCCCTCGCCGCGACGGCCAGCCTGGTCGGCCAGCCCCCGTCCGAGGTCGCTCCGCTGCTGGTCGACCTGGCCCGGATGAACCTGCTGAACGAATCCGCACCCGGCCGGTACGCCTTCCATGACCTGCTGCGCGCGTACGCCACCGAACTGACCCGGCGGGTCGACCCGGAAGCCGAGCGGCGGGCCGCGCTGCGCCGGTTGTTCGACCACTACAGCCACACCGCCCACGCCGCCGACCGCCTTCTGGACGTGCAGCGCGACCCGATCCCGGTTCCCCTCGTCCCCGCCGCCGCGGGTACCCGTCCCGAGCCGGTCGCCGACAGCGAGCAGGCCATGAGCTGGATGCAGGCCGAACACCGCGTGCTGCTCGCCGCGCTGCGGCAGGCCGCGGACGCCGGCTTCGATGCCCAGGCGTGGCAGCTGGCCTGGACGTTCGTCACGTTCCTGAACCGGAAAGGGCACTGGCACGACCTGTTGTCCAGCGGGGAGGTTGCGGTGCGGGTCGCGGACCGGCTCGGGATACCGGCCGCACGGGCGTCCGCGCACCGGCAGATCGGCTTGTCCAGTAGCCAGACCGGCCGGTACGCCGACTCCGACGACCATCTCCACCGGGCGCTGGCGATCTCCCTCGATGCCGGAGATGCGGTCGGGCAGGCCATCGCCCACCGGTTCCTCGCCATCCTGTCCTGGCGCAAAGGTGAGCTGCCGAACGCGCGCACCCACGCCCAGCGCGCCCTCACGCTGTACCAGGCGGCCGGCCACCGCCGCGGTGAGGCCTTCTCGGAGAACGCGGTCGGCTGGTATCACGCCCTGCTCGGCGAGTATCCCCAGGCCCTGGCGCATTGCACCCGGGCCCTGGGCATCCTTCAGGAGCTGGGCTACCGCCAGGGCGAGTGCGCCACCTGGGACAGCCTCGGCTACGTGTACTCCCACCTCGGCGACCTGCCCGAGGCCGCCCGCTGCTACCAGCGCTCCCTGGAGCTGTACCGCGACCTCGGGGATCTCTACCGGCAGGCGGAGGTGCTCACCCACCTGGGCGATACCCTGCACGCGGCGGCCGATGTCACCGCGGCCCGGGAGACCTGGCAGCAGGCCCTGACAATCCTCACCGACCTCGACCATCCCGAGGCGGACGTGGTCCGGGCCAAGCTCCGGCAGGTTATCGAGGTCTGACCCCGGCCTGCTGGCCGCTGGCACGCGGACTATGACGAGCCAGCGCTGGTAGGCGCGGGCGCGGGCGGCCGCTGCCGCAGGGCCTGCAACGCCAGCCGGACGGCGGTGTCGAGCTGGGGGTCGCGGCCCGCGGCCCAGTCGTGCGGCGCGATCGTGACCTCGACATCCGGCTCGACGCCGTGGTTCTCCACCGCGAAGCCGACGCCGTCAAACCACCAGGCGTACTTCGGCTGCGCCACCAGCGTGCCATCGACCAGCCGGTACTTGAGGTCGACCCCGCGCGTGCCGCCCCAGGTACGGGTACCGACCACGGTCGCGATGCCGTAGGACTTCAGCGCCTGGACCACGACGTCACCGCCGGACATCGCGTACTCGTCCGCGATCGCCACGATCGGCCCGCGCGGCGCCTCGAGGGGATAGCTCACCGGCTCCTCGTACCGGGACACGTTCCAGCCGATGATGCGGCGGGCGAGCTTCTCGATCACCGGCACCGAGTCGTCGCCGCCCTGCGCGTCCCGCAGATCGACGATCAGGCCGTCCCGCTGGAACTCGGTGTACAGGTCCCGGTGGAACTCCGCCCAGCCCTGCGCCATCACGTCCGGCAGGTGGAGGTACCCGAGCCGCCCGCCGGATGCCTCGCGGACCGTGGCCCGCTGCCGGGCTACCAGGTCGTGGTAGCGGACCGCGTGCTCGCTCGCCAGCGCAACCACGACGACCCGCCGGTCCGCCCGGTCGCGCCGCAGAGTCAGCTCGACCGGTTCGTCGGCCTTGCCGACCAGCAGCGCGTTCGGGCCGAGGTCCGGGTCCACCGGCTGCCCGTCCACCGCGACAATGAGATCGTCCGGCGCCGCGGCTACGCCCGGAGCGGCCAGCGGGGAGCGCGCGCCGATCACCGACGACTCGCCGGGCAGGATCCGCGCGATCCGCCAGGCCCCGTCCCCGGTGCGCTCGATGTCGGCACCGAGCAGGCCCTGAACGGGCGCCGGGTCACCGCCCGCGGCCGCTGGCAGTATCCCGGCGTGCGAGCTGCGCGTCTCGCCGTGCAGCTCCCACAGCACATCGTGCAGGTCGTCCGTGGTGCCGATGCGGTCGAGCAGCGGCCGGTACCGGTCGCGCATCACCGGCCAGTCGACGCCTGCCATGTCCGCGCGCGCGAAGTTGTCCCGCATCAGCCGCCACGCCTCGTGGTACATCTGCGTCCACTCGGCTGCCGGTTCGACCGTCACCCGGATCCGGTCCAGCTCGACGTTGACAATCTCGTCCACGCCGGTCGGCTTGATCTGCACCGTCTGCGCGGTCCGGTAGGCGAGCCGGTTCCCGTCGGCGCAGACCGCGTAGTCGGTCAATGCCGCGACCTCGATCGAGCGCCTGCGCTGGGCCAGGTCGTAGCGGACCAGCCTGGTCGGGTGCTCCTCGACCGCGCCGACTGCCGCCTCACCCAGCTCGCCGGTAAGCGGCAGCGCCAGCCACACCACGCCGTCCTTGACCGCGCGCAGCTTCTCGTACCGCCCGGCTTCCACGGGGAACGGCACGATCCGGTCGGCCAGTCCGTCGACGTCGAGACCGACCGCCGTCGCGGGGCCCTCTCCGGGACCGTCCGGTGTCACGGGACGGCCACTGCCCTGCGGCGCGAACGGCGAGAGCGTGGTGGCCAGCAGCGGCACGAGATACGGCCGTACCCCGGGCAGGAACCCGAGATCAGGGGTATGCGGGTCGCGTACCGGATCGAATGCGCGGTTCGACAGGAACGCCAGGTGCCTGCCGTCCAGGGTGAACGCCGGCGAGGTGTCGTCGAAGCGGGGCGGGGTCACGTCGATGACGGTGCCGTCGGCCAGGCGGGCCAGCCGTATGTGTGAGCCACGGCGTTCCGGCCGCCATGGCTGCGACCAGGCGAGCAGCGCGGAATCGGGCGAGAAGGCCAGGCCCGCCACCTCTGCGTTGGTGCTGCGCGCGATCTCGGCGATGACCGGCTCGCCATCCAGCGCGACCGTCAGCAGCCGGCCGTCGGCGCACGCGACCGCTGCGGTGCGTCCGTCCGGCGCCACCGCCAGCTCCAGGATCCGGCCGAACTCGCCGTGCCCGATCCGCCGCGCAGCCGACCCGTCAGCCGGGATCACATCGAGACCGTCTTCGCCGCCGTTGTCCGACGCGCAGGCAACGACATCCGTACCCGGGATGACCACCGGGAGCCGACCGCGCACGCCCGGCTCGGCGAGCAGCGCCCGGGTGGGCTCGTCCCGGCCGGGCAGCCAGTGCACCGTCCCGCGCACCTCGGCGCCGAGCGCCCGGCCGGTGGAATCCAGCGTGAACGAGCCCAGCTGCGACCGCGCGGACAACTGATAGGGGGCGCGCCCCAGGCGGTCGTCGCGCAGCCGGATGTCCAGGCGCATCGGCTCGGCGTCCAGCGAGGCGAGTATCCAGATCTCCCCGGCGCGCTGGTAGACCACGCGCTGCCCGTCGGTCGTCGCGTGCCGGGCGTAGTACCCGCCGAGGTCGGTGTGGCGGCGCAGGTCCGTGCCGTCCGCAAGCGCGGAGTAGAGCGCGCCGGTCCCCTCGTGGTCGGACAGGAACACCACCCGCGGTCCGACGAACATGGGGTTCACCAGGTTGTCACCCACGTCGGCGAGGATCCGCGTGTAGTGCGAGCCGTCCGGCGAGTACCAGATCTTGCCGCCGGCACCGCCGCGGTAGCCCTTCCACTGGGCCGGTTCGGCCGGCTCGACGTTCATCGCGCTGCCCACCAGCACGGCACCGTCGCGCACCGCGACGTCACCCGCCGGCCCGTAGTCGAGCCGAAGAGCCGGTCCGCGGAGCGGCACGGCGAACGCCCAGGTCTTCATGCTGGAATGCTGGCCGGCCCGGCTGAGCACCAGCACCTCGGCGTCGCTGACCCAGCCGCGCACCGTCGCGAACCGGTCCCCCCAGTACGTGAGCCGCCTGACCGGGCCGCCGTCCACCGACACCGCATACGCCTCCCGCGGGCCGCCCCGCAACGACCGGACGCCGTCGCGGGTCGAGGTCCAGGCGACGTGCGTGGCTGACGGGTTCAGCCGCGGATGCAGCACCGGGGCCCGGTCGGCGGTCAGCCGCCACGCCCGGGTACCACGGCTGCCCAGCGCCTCGCCCAGCGAGGCGAGCCAGACGTCGTCCTCAGCCACGAAGGTGATCAGATCGCGTGCGACGTGCGGGTAGCGCAGGTACCACTCGGCCACCCGCCGACCTTATCGGTACGCTGCCGGGGCGCAGCGCGTTCGCATCCCGGCGGCGCGGTAGCAGGCGTCGATGAGTTGCATGGTGGCGACGGCGTCGTCGGCGTCGGTGGGCATCGGCCGGCCGTCACGTACCGCGGCGATGAAAGCCTCCAACTGGTGGATGTACGAGGATCGGGTGCCGAGGTGCTCGACGCGCCGGTGCGTCCCGACGTCGACGGTGACACGGTCGTCGAGGTGTGGCTGGACGAAGTTCAACGCGGTTGCCGTGCCGCGGCTCCCGGTGATGCGGCAGGTCATCTCCCATCGATCGGCGGCCATGTGGCAGCGTGCTGTGCCGGTGAGGCCGGACGGGAAGGCGACGTCGGCGTGCAGCCACTCGTCCACTCCGGGGGCGCCGGCGCGCTCGCCGGCCCGCGCCTGAACCACTGACGGTTGGCCGCCGCCCCATTCCGCCAGTGCCCGGTGGGCGTGCAGGGCGTAGCAGCCGAGGTCCATCAGGGCGCCGCCGGCGAGGTCGAACGACCAGCGTGGGTCCTCGGCGCCGGGGTCGGGCATGAACACGTTCGCCTCGATGCGGGTCGGCTCGCCGAGCTCGCCGGACGCCAGCAGGTCGCGCAGCCGGTGGAAGACGGGGTGGTAGAGGTAGTGGAAGCCGTCGGCGACGACGACACCGGCCCGCTGTCCGGCGTCGCGCACCGCGGCCGCTTCGGCGGCGTTGGCCGCGAACGGCTTCTCCGACAGGACGTGTTTGCCGGCGTTGACGGCGGCGAGGTTCCAGGGTCCGTGCAGCGCGTTGGGCAGCGGGTTGTAGACGGCCTCGATCTCCGGGTCGGCCAGCAGGTCGGGGTATGACGCGGCGACGCGTTCGACGCTGTGCGCGGCGGCGAAGGCCGCGGCCCGCTGCGGGTCGCGGGCGGCGATCGCGACGAGTCTGGTACCGGTGGCGTGCGCGGGTTTGACCATGGCCAGCTCGGCGATCCGGGCCGCGCCGAGGATGCCGATGCGCAGCGGTTCCATCCGGTCAGCCGGCCTTGGCCAGCAGGTCGCGGACGTGCTCGGCGCTGGTACGCACGTCCGCGACGGGACCTTCGTCGCGGGGCTCCTCGGTGAGGATGGTGTCCTGTTCGAGGGTGTACCAGCCGGTGTAGCCGTTCCGCTCGAGGTGCTCGACGATGGCGGCGACGTCGACGTCGCCGGTGCCCAGTGGCCGGTACATGCCGTCGCGGACGCCGTCGGTGTAGCTGAGCCGGCCGTCGCGGACCTTGGCGGCGATGCTGCCCTCGACGTCCTTGAGGTGGGTGTGCGCGATCCGGTCGGGTACCTGGCGGGTCAGCTCGGCCGGGTCGGTGCCGCCGATGTACAGGTGTCCGGTGTCCAGGCACAACGCGATCGAGGAACCGTCGAGGATCCGCTGGACCTCGTCGGGTTTCTCGATCACGGTACCGACGTGCGGGTGCAGGACCGCGCGGACACCGCGTTCGGCGGCGAGCGCGGCGATCCGGTCGAGGTTGGTCAGCAGGACCCGCCAGCCGGCCTCGTCGAGGGTCGGCCGGGTGTCGTAACCGGCCCGGCCGCTGTCGGCGGAGAGCACGAGGGTGTGCGCGTCGGCGGCGGCGTAACCGTCCAGGATCCGCGCGATGGCCGGGACCGGGTCATGGCCGGGCACGTGCAGGACGGCCGGGGTGAAGCCACCGACCGCGGTCAGGTGATGCTCACCGAGTACCGACGCCATCGCGGCCGGCTCGGCGGGCAGGAACCCGTCCGGGCCGAGCTCGGTGGCGGCGAGCCCGACCGCGCGCATCTCGGCCAGGACACGGTGCGGGCGCAGCTGGTATCCCCAGCCGGGTACCTCGCAGACGCCCCACGAGATCGGCGCGCCGGCGACACGGTTGGCTGCCGCGGTCATCGGATGCGGACCTCCTCGATGCGGACGGCGCGGTGTTCGGCGGCGGATCTGGCGCAGGCCTCGGCGATCCAGTCTGCTTCCAGTCCGTCGGCGACGGTGCACGGCGACGGCCGCTTGCCGGCGACGACGTCGAGGAAGGTCTCGAACTCGGCGCGGAAGGCGGGCTGGAAGCGGTCCATGAAGAACCGGTGCGGTTGGCCGCCGGGGTAGGTGGCGCCGGGCTCGGTGGACCGGATCGGCCACTTGGCGTCGATGCCTGCGGCGACGCTGTCGCGGGAACCGTGCACTTCAAGACGGACATCGTAGCCGCGGCCGTTGTACCGGGTGTTGGAGACGACGCCGAGCGCACCGTCGGCGAAGGTGACGACGGCCGCCGAGGTATCGACGTCGCCGTACCGGCGGAAGAAGTCGGCGCCGCGGTTGCTGCCCACGGCGTAGACCTCGACGGCCTCCCGGCCGGTGATCCAGCGGATGATGTCGAAGTCGTGCACGCCACAGTCGCGGAACATGCCCCCGGACACGGCGACGTACTCGGGTGTCGGCGGTTCGGGGTCCAGGGTGGTCGACCGTACCGTGGTGATCCAACCGAGCTCGCCACTGTCGACCGCGGCCTTGGCGGCGGCGATGCCGGCGTCGAAGCGGCGCTGGAAGCCGATCTGCACCGGCACGTCGTGGCCGGCGAGCCGGCGCAGCAGCTCGGCGCCCTCGACGCCGCCGGGCGCGACGGGCTTCTCGCACAGTGTCGGCAGGCCGGCCTCCACAGTGGACAGTACGAGTGAGGTGTGCGCGTTGGTGCTGGCGGCGATGATGACGCCGTCGACGCCGGCGGCGAGCAACTCGTCGAGCGTGTCGACACCCTCCGCCCCGTAGCGGTCGACGACCTGCTTGGTCCGTTCCGGGACGAGGTCGGTGACGACGAGGGAATCGATGGCCGGGATCGTGCTGAGGGTACCGGCGTGGAAGGCGCCGATCCGGCCGAGGCCGATCAGTCCGATACGCATGGTGCAGACCTCCAGTCGGGGTTGGCCACGGCGGCCGGCGGCCGGCCGGTGAGGACGGCGAGCACGCCGCGGGCCGCGTCGGCGAAGGTGCGGGCTTCCGCGCGGCGGGTCATCCCGGTCAGGTGCGGGCTGAGCACGACGTTCGGGTGGTCGAACAGCGGGTGATGGACGGCGGGTTCCGGGTCGAACACGTCCAGTCCGACACCGCCGAGCCGGCCGGAGTTCAGCGCGTCGAGGGCGGCGTCGAGGTCGAGCAGGCCGCCCCGGCCGCAGTTGACCACGACGGCGCCGGGCCGTACCCGGCCGAGGAACCGCGTGTCGACCAGGTGGTGGGTCTGCTCCGTGAGGGGCACGTGCAGCGTGACCACATCGCTGGCCGCGGCCAGCTCGCCGAGGTCGGCGCACGCCACGTCGTCGGGGGGCGGGCGGTACGGGTCGTAGGCGAGCACCCGCATCCCGAACGCGGACGCCAGTTCACCGACCCGGCGGCCGATCCGCCCGTACCCGACGATGCCCATCGTCGCGCCGTCGAGGTCGCCGACCGTCCACCCGCCGCGCTGCGCCCAGCGGCCCTCCCGGACCAGGGCGGTCAACGGGCCGAGCCGCTTGACCAGGTGCAGAGCCATCGCGAGCACGCCTTCGGCGACGGCGCGGCTGCCGCTGCCCGGGGTGATGACGACCGGGATGCCGCGCGCCGTCGCGGTCTCGACGTCGACCCGGTCCACCCCGACACCGGTACGGGCGATGACCCGCAGCCGGGGCGTACGGTCGAGGAACGCGGCGTCGATGACGGCGTCGGCGCGGGCGATGGCACCGACCGCCGCGGCGACGTCGTCCGGCTTCGGGTCGGTGACGAGGGTGGCGTGCGCGCCGAGGATCGGTTCGACGACCGCCGGATCGACCGGGCCGAGCGCGACGACGACGTTCCTATCCACCGTGGACCACCGCCGGCACGCGTTCCCACCGACCGCTCTCGGCCGACCTGGCCGCCGCGGAGATGACCTCGGCGACCTGGTGGGCGTCGTCGATGGTGGAGTTGCGCCGCTCCCCGCCGGCGACCGCGACGAGGAACTTCTTGGCCTCGATGACCTTCAGGTCGTCGTAGCCCATGCTGTTGCCCGGGCCGGGCTGGAAGTGGGCGTAGTCGCCGAAGTGCTGGTTGGCCAGCACGGTGGTGTATCCGGCGTACGGGCCGCCCCGGCCCAGGCACACCCGCAGCTCGTTCATCTGCTCGAAGTTCCACGCCGCGGAGCCGTCGGTACCGTAGATCTCGAAGCCGAGCCCGCACTGCGGCCCGACGATGATCCGGGAGGCTTCCAGGGTGCCGACCGCCCCACCGGCGAACCGGACCAGCGCGGCCGTGTAGTCGTCGTTCTCGACCTCGCCGAGCTCGCCGTCCTCGATGACCGCGAAGTGGGTACCCGAGCCCATCGGCAGGATCGGTCGCTGGGTGTACACGGTGCTGGTCAGCGAGCTGACCTCGGCGATCGGGCCGACCACGTACCGCACCAGGTCGACGACGTGACTGAGCAGGTCGCCCAGCGCGCCCGCGCCGGCGAGGTCGCGGCGGAACCGCCAGGACAGCGCACCCTTGGGTTCGCTGGCGTACCCGGAGAAGAACACCGCCCGTACGTTGGTGATCCGGCCGAGCCGGCCGCCCGCGACCAGTTCGCGGACGTGCTCGACGGCGGGCGCGTGCCGGTAGTTGTACCCGATCGAGGTGACCACGCCGGCCTTCGCGGCAGCCGCGGCGATGTCGGCGGTCTCGCCGGCGTCGCGGCCGACCGGCTTCTCGATCCAGAAGTGCTTGCCGGCTTCGGCGGCCGCGATGCCGATCTCGTGGTGCAGGCCGGTCGGCGCGCAGATCGACACGACGTCGACGTCCGGGTCGGCGAGCACCTCCCGGTAGTCCGTGGTGGCCCGGGCATAGCCGAGCACGTCACGGGCGTACCCGGCCCGGTCGGCGGCGGTGTCGGCGGCGTGCACCAGCCGGGGCCGTAGCCCGAGGTCCGGGTACACCGACGGCAGGGCCTGGTAGGCGCGGGTGTGCAGCTTGCCCATCCAGCCGACGCTGACGAGCCCCACCCCGGGACGGTTCGTGGTCATAGGGATCTCCTGGTGGATCGTGAGCAGTGAAGTTCGGCGACGAGCGCACCGGCGAGCAGCGTCGAGTCCGAGCCGATCGCCGTGAAGGTCCAGCCCTCGGCGCGCAGCCGCGCGGCGGCCACGCCGCTGGTGACCAGCAGCCCGCACGCCTTGCCGTGCTGCTGCGCGGCCGAACGGACCCGGTCCAGGGCCGCCCGGTAGGTCGGCGCGGTCAGGTCGCCGGGTACCCCGAGATCGTGGCTGAGGTCGCGCGGTCCGACGAACAGCACGTCCACCCCGTCGATCGCGGCGATCTTGTCGGCCTCCTCGACGGCGCGGGCGGACTCGATCTGGACCACGCCGAGGACGTCGGCCCGGTTGAGCGCGCCGACGTCCAGGCCGAACCGGCAGGCGCGGTTGTAGGTGGCGACGCCGCGGTCGCCGTGCGGCGGGTACCGCAGGTGCCGGACCGCCGCTTCCACCTCGGCGGCGGAGTCCAGGCGGGGCAGCATCACCCCGGCCGCGCCGAGGTCGAGGACCCGGCCGATCCGGATGCGGGCGGCGGACTCCACCCGGACCACGGTCGGCACCCCGTACCCGGCGGCGGCCGGTACCACCGCGCGTACCTGCTCCTCGCCGCCGGCGCCGTGTTCGAGGTCGAGGAGCAGCCAGTCGACGCCGGCGGCGGCGCAGACCTCGGCCACGACGGGCGACGCGGTGCCGACGAACGTGCCGACGGTCAGCTCGCCGGCCGCGACCCGGCGGCGCAGCCGGCCACCATCCAGCGGGGAGGTCATCCGTACCACCTCTGTGTCGCCAGGCCCTGCTCGTACTCGGCGCGCAGCCGCGTCACCGTGTCCGAGTCGGACACCTCGGCCGGGGCGACGTCCCACCACACCCCGGCGCCGGGCAGGTCGGCGTGCGGGACGACCGGGACGACGATGACGACCGGGCCGTCGTGGTCGCGGGTGTCGGCCAGGGCGGCGCGTACCTCCTCGGCCGTCGTCGCGGTGACCGCCCGCGCACCGAGGCCGGCGGCGACCTGCGCGAGGTCGACGCGCAGGTACCCGCCCTCCAGCCGGGCTGGCTTGGCCGAGTCCAGGTCCAGCGGGCCGGTACGGTACCGGAACTCGTTGCCGAACTCCCGCCCGCTGCGGCCCATCTGCAGGCGGTGGATCACCTGGTACCCGTGGTTCTCCGGGATGACGACGGTGACCGGCAGCCCCTCCTGCGCCGCGGTGACCAGCTCGGTCGGTGCCATCAGGAACGTGCCGTCGCCGAGGAACGACACCACCCGGTGGCTACGGTCCGGGTCGGCCAGCCGGACGCCGATACCGGCCGGGATCTCGTAGCCCATGCACGAGAACCCGAACTCGAGGTGGCAGTGCCGCCCGTCGGTGGCGTCCCACACCTTCTGCAGGTCACCGGGCGGGCCGCCGGCCGCGGCGACGATGGTGTCACCGGCGCGCGCGTGCTCCTGCAACAGCCCGATGAGTTGCCCCTGGGTCAGGTAACCGTCCACTGTGGACAGATCCAGCGCGGCGGCGCGCACCGGCGTCCACCGGTCGGCTGCCTCCCGTACCCTCGCCTGCCAGGCCGTGGTGTCCGCGGCCTTGTGCCGCGTCACGGCCTCGGCCAGTGCGGACAGGGCGCGCTTGGCGTCGGCGACGATGCCGGTGGCGCCGAGCCGGCCGGCGTCGTGGACGTTGACGTTGACGCTGGCGAACCGCACCTCCGGGTGCTGGAACAGCGAGTGCGAAGCGGTGGCGAAGTCGGTCAGCCGGGAGCCGACGGCGAGCACGAGGTCGGCGTCGCGGGCCAGCTCGTTGGTGGCCGGGGTGCCTTCCAGGCCGATCCCGCCGAGCTGCCACCAGTCCCTGCGCTGGACCGCGCCCTTGCCGGCGAACGTCTCCGCGACCGGGATCCCGAGCGTCGACGCGAGGTCCTCCAGCTCCGGTGTGGCGCCCGAGTAGATGACCCCGCCGCCGGCGATGATGAGCGGTCGTTCGGCCGCGGCGAGCAGCCGGGCGACGGCGTCGACCTCGTCCGCGTCGGGCGCCGGGCGGCGGATGGTCCAGTCGCGCTCGGCGAAGAAGGCGGCCGGCCAGTCGTAGGCGTGCGACTGGACGTCCTGTGGCAGCGAGATCACCACCGCGCCGGTGTCGACCGGGTCGGTCAGCACCCGCATCGCCGCGGGCAGGGCGGTGAGCAGCTGCTCGGGTCGGGTGATCCGGTCGAAGAACCGCGACACCGGCCGGAATGCGTCGTTGACCGACGTGTCGGCCTCGGTGGGGTGCTGGAGCTGTTGCAGCACCGGCCCCTGGCGGCGGGTGGCGTAGGCGTCGCCGGGCAGCAGCAGTACCGGCAGCCGGTTGACCGTGGCCAGGCCCGCGCCGGTGACCATGTTCAGGGCGCCGGGGCCGATCGAGGCGGTGACC
>Ga0066709_100000634_pt1 | contig 19935 bp, 18 predicted proteins | sample GraSoiAngelo_158_FD_79665 | JGI IMG/M metagenome (GOLD analysis project Ga0066709, IMG submission 79665) | Grasslands soil microbial communities from the Angelo Coastal Reserve, California, USA - 14_1009_16_30cm | ecosystem: Environmental > Terrestrial > Soil > Grasslands | place: USA...
CGGGCGTTCCGCGCTCCACGAACGACAGGTTCTGGTAGATGGCGTCGGCGGTACCACGGTACCAGTCGGTGTCGAGCCGACCACGATACGGCTGGTAGACGTGGACCCCTCCCGTGAAGCCGCGGTCGAGGTCCCAGGGCCGGCCCGCGCCGATGTGCTCGATCAACGAATGCGGCCGGTACTGGGTGAGGATCATGATGTCGAAAACGCCCGAGTTCACGCAGTTGGAGAGCGTGAAATCGATGATGCGGTACTTCCCGGCGAACGGGACGGCGGGCTTCGCGCGGCGATCGGTCAGAACTCCCAGCCGCTGCCCCTCGCCGCCCGCGAGGATGACCGCTCGGGTCCTCACGGCAGTGTCGCGTTCCGAGTCAGGCGGTCGAGCTCGCGCCGCGTCGAAACCGCAGCGCCTCGCGGTAGAGCTCTTCGTATTTTGCGGCCGATCGATCCCACGAGAAGTCCTGACCCATCCCGCGCCGCTCGACCTCGTTCCATTGTTCGCGTTCAGCGTACACCTTGAGCGCGCGCGAGAGCGCGTGGCCGACCGACCCCGGATCGTAGCCGTCGAAAAGAATCCCCGTTCCCCCCGGTTTGCCGAGGTCGGTGATCGTGTCCGCCAGACCTCCGGTCCGTCTCGCGATCGGGACCGCGCCGTAACGCATGGCGATCATCTGCGTCAGGCCGCACGGCTCGTAGCGGGACGGGATCAGGATGCCGTCCGCGCCGCCGTAGATCTTGCGGGCGTAAGGCGGATCGAAGCGAAGGCGCACGCTCGCCCGGCCCGGGAACGTGAGCTCGAGGCCGGCGAGCCCGCTCTCGATCGCGGGGTCGCCGCTGCCGAGCACGACGAGCTGCCCGCCCGTCTGGAGCCAGAGTCGGAGAGCGGGAAGAGCGATGTCGAATCCCTTCTGGGAGTCGAGGCGCGACACCATCGCGAGGAGGAACGTCGCCTGCTCCCGCCCGAGGCCCGCCTCTTCCTGGAGCGCCGCTTTGTTCGCGGCGCGCCGTTCGATCGTTGCGGTGTCGAAGCGCTCCCGCAGCGCTTCGTCGGCGGCCGGATTCCAGACGTCGGTATCGATTCCGTTCAAGACTCCGTGCAGCCGATCGGCGCGCGCCGACAGCGTTCCGTCGAACCCGTAGCCGCCCTGGGGCGTGCGGATCTCGCGCGCGTACGTCGGACTGACCGTCGTGAGCACGTCGGCCCCCACGAGTCCCAGGCCGAGCATCGAGTCGCGTGCCCACGCCGGCAGGAGCGTGAGCGCGGGCGAAACCCCAAGGCCGTACTCCGCCAGGAACCTGCCGGCGTCTCGCCCGGTATACGGAAGGTTGTGGATCGTGAAAAGGGAGGCGGCGTTCTCGAAAAAAGGATCGCTTCGGCCGGCCGTCGAGAGCCAGTAGACCGCGGGACCGGTGTGCCAGTCGTTGGCGTGCACCACATCGGGCTGGAAGTCGAGCTGGCGGCATGCTTCGAGGGCGGCGAGCGAGAAAAAAATGAACTTCGGGCCGTCTTCCTCGATCCCGCTGCCATAGATGCGGCGGTCCGTCGGGATCGGAGGACCAGTCAAGAGATAAACCGGAACCTCGCCCGAGAGCGTCTCCCAGACCTGGGCGGACTGACGGGCATCGCCGCGCAGAGGGACGTCGAACCGCGCTTTTCGGTCGGGGTGGAAGCCCGGCCAGTCGATCGCGCCGTAGCCGGGTATCGCGACGCGAATGTCGTGGCCGAGTGCGGCGAGGGCGCGGGGGAGCGACCCCGCGACGTCTCCCAGACCGCCGACCTTGACCAACGGAGCGGCCTCTGCCGCGAGGAACAGGACTTTCAAGCGGCTCGAATTCTAAGCAGCCCCGGCTGGACCTTTTCGCGGGACGCGCTACAATTGTCACCCAGTTCAGACATGGGACATTTCCGGTCGGGAGTGGACGGCGGAGGCCGTGCTGTCTCGCCGTGGAGACTCCGGCTCCCGGCAGAGTCGAAGTCCCCTTGCCGGAAGGACGTCCCCGCACCCGCGATCGATGAGGTCTGTCCGGGACTGTTCTTTTTTGGAACGCTCCGCGGCGCGTTCGGGTTCTCGAACGTCATCATGCCCGGATTCCCCGCGACGGACTGCGACCGATGAAGACCGCCGCCGCCGCCCTGGTCTTTCTCGTCACGCTGGGAATCGCCATCCCGAATTCTTCCGGGAGAGAGCGGTCGGCCGCGGTCGCGGTCGCCAACACGCGCAGCTCCGGCGTTCTCGCCAATGCCGAGAAGGACTACTGGGAATTCCTCCAGAAGCGGAGCCTGGATCTGCGCCTCGAGCTCGGTCTTCCGATCGAGGAGCTTCCGGATCTCTCGGAAACGCGGGCGCGGGAGGACGCGGAGTACGGCGTGGAGCTCGTTCAAAGGCTTCGCGGTCTGCGGGAAGTCGAGCTGTCGCACGAAGAGTCGCTTTCGCTCGCGATGCTGCGGGAGGAGGGACGGAACCTTCTCGATTCGCACCGCGACTACTGGCTCACGTTCCCCGTGACGCCTTATGCGTCGCCGATGCGCGTTGTCCATCAGGTTTTCACGAGCTGGCGGTTCCGGACTCCGGAAGACCTGGATCGCTATGTCAGGCTGCTGTCTCGATATCCCGCCTTCGTCCGCCAGATGGAGGAGAAGCTTCGCGCCCAGGCGAAGCGCGGAATCCGGGTGCCGAAGCCGGAGACGGCGCTCGTCGCCGAGACCTGCCGCGCCGTGATCGGGGAGCCCGCGGAGAGCCTCTTCTTCGTCCGGTCTGAGCGGCTGGAGCAGGAGCCGGAACAGGACCGGGCTACTTTCGCGAAGCGCGTCGAAGGTCTGGTCTCGTCGCGGATCAACCCCGCGCTCGAATCACTCGCTTCCTATGTCGCCGGAGACTACGCGGCGAAGGCGCCCTCGGCGGTCGGCCTGGGGCAGTACCCGGGTGGAAGGGCCTATTACCAGCGTCTCGTTCGGTTTCACACGACCCTCGACGTGACGCCGGAGGAAGTGCACCGGCTCGGTCTGGCCGAGGTCGACCGGTTGAACGGCGAGCTCGGAGAGATCCAGGCCGCCGTCGGATTCCAGGGAACTCTCGCGGAATTCCGGCGGCATATCCGCATCGATCCCCGGTTCGTTCCAAAGACCGCCGACGAAATCGGCGAGCGCCTGCTCGCGGCGCAGAAACACATCGAGGCGAAGATCCCCTTCTACTTCGGCAAGACTCCGTCGGCGCCGGCCGGGATCCGCCGGCTCTCTCCCGATCTGGAGCGAGGAATGACGTACGGCTTCTATCAGGCGCCGACGGCGTCCGACCCGCGCGGCTACTACTACTACAACGGATCTTCGCTCGCGGACCGGTCGCTCCTCTCCGCGGCCGCGCTCATCTACCACGAGCTCGTCCCGGGACACCACTTCCAGATCTGCCTTCAGAAGGAGAACTCCGACCTGCCGAGCTTCCGGAGGGAAGCGGCCTGGACCGCCTATACCGAGGGGTGGGGCGAGTACGCCTCCTCGCTCGCGGGCGAAATGGGGATGTACGAGGATCCGTACGACCGCGCCGGTCGTCTCGTGATGGATGCGTTCCTCTGCGCGCGGCTCGTCGTGGACACCGGAATGAACGCGCTCGGCTGGAGCCGCGCGCGTGCGGTCGCGTACATGAAGGAGAACACCCTCGAATCGGACACCCAGATCGCGACCGAGACGCTGCGCTATTCCTGCGACATACCGGGACAGGCGCTCGCGTACAAGATGGGGGCGGCGAAGATCCGCGACCTCCGCGCGCGCGCCCAACGGGCCCTCGGACCCTCGTTCGACATCCGTCGCTTCCACGACGTCGTTCTCGGCTCGGGCCCCATGCCCATGGCGGTGCTCGAGCGCCACGTCGACTGGTTCATCGAGTCCGAGAGGCTCCGAACCGCCAGCCGCTGAAGCGGGTCGGGGCCGTGGAGGACGAGATCGGTTCTGGCCCGGTCCGGCCCTTGCAGACTCTTGCGGCATGGAGTCCGGGAGTACGCAGGGAGCCTCTCGGAGTCGGCTCGCGAACGCGGCCGTCGCCGCCGCGGCGGTCTGCCTCCTTCTCGCCGTCGTCCGGTGCTCGCATTTTGCCGGGCTCTTCGAGAAGCCTCAGCTGGAATTCCGCGGGATCCGGGTGACCTCCCTCGGGCTCGACGGGGCGTCGCTCGAAATTCTCGTGGACGTCTACAACCCGAACTCCTATCGTCTCGGTCTCCAGCGGTTTTCCTACGACCTCGCGATCGAGGACGTCCCTTTCGGGTCCGGATCGATCGAGTCCCCCCTGTTCGTGAGCGGGCACGAGACGAAGACCGCGACCCTGCCGCTCGGCGTCAACGGGTCGAGGCTGGGAGACCTCGGCCGGGAAGTGCTGCACACCGGGAGCGTCCAGTACGGCGTGTCGGGAGAAATGACGATCGCGACGTCACTCGGACAGGTGCGCGTTCCCTACTCGAGGTCGGGCCATCTTGCGATCCTCCCGACCGGCGGCCGCGGAGCGGACGTGATCCCGGACGACCGGACGAAGTATTTTCGAAGCGCGGCCCGACGGAGCCCGTCGCTCTATTCGATCGCGACCACGAATCCGTTCTGGAAGATGACCTTCTTGCCGACGTTCTTATAGAGCCAGGTCTCGCGCGGCGCTCCGGTCTCCGAGATTCCCGTCGTGATCTCGTCCGGCGTTCCGAGAAGAGCGCGGACTTCCGACGGAGTCATGTTCTCGTGGATCTGACTGCCCGATCCGGTCGAGCTGTCCTGTTGGCCGATCCGATCGGCCTCCAGCGTTCGTTCGTTGGCCTTCCGAGCCGCAGTGTTCGCGCGTTCCATGGGCGCCGAAGCCTCGACGGCGGTGGACCTCGACCCGAGAAGGCCGCCGGCCGAGTGCTTGTAGAGCCAGAACCCGACCCCGAGGACGATGACGAGAAGAATCAGCCGGCCCATGGGACGTCCTTTCGCTAGGGAGACGTGTCGACCGCGACTTTGTTTCGCGGATCGGGGACGTGGATTCGCGCTTCGATGGAATTGGGATAACGGTTCGAGCCCTCATCGAAGATCGTCGCGTCATTGATGGTGACGCGTACGATGTAGTCGCCTTCGGGAACCCCCGTGATGTCGATCCATTGTCCGCCGAGCTGTTTGTAGTACCAGTCACCCCAGCCGGAAGTGATCCCCTGGAACTTGCAGTCATACCCGTTGCTCTTCCCGCCGTCGTACTTGAAAGAGTCTTCGAAACAGAAACCCTGCTTGTGACCGAGACCGGCGACCGCGCCGGTGCGGGTATCGATCAGCGAATAGGTCGAGAAGCCGTGGATGTGGTAGTGCATGTGACAAGGGGAGTACTCGAAGTACGCCGCGTACGGATTGTTCGGGTCGGAACGATCGCCGACCACCAGGTCGCCGTCCCCCGCGTTCATCACGACGGTGTCGAAACGCAGAATGCGGCGGTAACCGCTTCCTCCGACGACCCCCTCAATGAGGCTGCAGGACGCCGGATCGAAGTACCGGTCCACGATCTCCATTTGACTGACGAACCGCTTCGGGTCGACCGTCAGGTCGGGTTTGCCCCCGTTGTCGTAGACCGGAAAGTCTCCGGAGACCGAAGTCCGTTGTGCGAAGGCGGTGGCGGACAGCCCGACAGAGACGAAGAATGCGACGGCAAGGGTTTTTTTCATCCGTTCCTCCCGGCCATGATTTGAGGATTCGAGGCGAGTCTATTCCGTCCGGCCAGGGGCCGGCAACCGGGCGAATCAGGCGTGCTGTGAGTAGCTGGGAAGAGGAGAACCGGCGGGAGACGGGAACGCGTTCATCTCGTTCTCGGAAACGAGGAGGTCCTTCAGCGTGATCCGACTCAAGACCTGGTCGACCGCGATCTGGAGCATTCGCCAGACGGAACGGATCGAGCAGTCGGGCATGTGTGTACAGAGCCGGGCGAGGCCGCCGTGCGTGTCGCAGAAGGACGGCTCGTAGAGACGGCCTCCCAGAGTCGCGAGCACCTCTCCGACGTTGATCTGGTCGGCCGGCCGCGAGAGCGCGTAACCTCCGGCCTGCCCGCGGGTCGACTTGACGAACCCGCCTTCGCGGAGGATCCGCATCATCTTGGCGACGTTCGGCTCCGAGATGCCTTCGGCGCGGGAGAGCTCGGGAATCGCGACGCTGCCGGACGTCCCCTCTCGCCCGACGCGGAGCAGGCAACGCAGCCCGTACTCTTCCTGTGAGCTCAGCTTCATTTCCGTGCTCCCGTTTTCTTACGTTTCACTTCTCACGTCTCCATCACATCATTCCGAGCTGCAGCTTGGCCGCATCCGACATCATGCTCATGCTCCACGGCGGATCGAAGAGGACCTGGACGTCGGCTTCGCGGATTCCCGGCACCGTCAGGAGCTTCTGGAGGATGTCTTCGCGCAGAATGTCTCCCATCCCGCAGCCCGGGGCGGTCAGCGTGAACTTCACCTCGACCTTGTTACCGCCGTCGGCGAGCGGGGCCAGAGAGACGCCGTAGACGAGACCGAGATCCACGATGTTGACCGGGATCTCCGGGTCGTAGCACGTTCGCAGCTGGTCCCAGCAGAGGTCCTCGACCGACTTGGGCGACGCCGACTGTTCCGACGTTTCCTGCTCGGGCTCGATCCCGATCGCGTCCGCGTCTTTTCCGTCGATTCTCGCGAGATAGCCCATCGGGACCATCACGGTGTAGCTGCCTCCCAGGGATTGGGTGATCTGCAGGTTCGTGCCGGCCGGGATCGTGAACTTCGTGCCGGCCGGGATCTCACTCGCCAACACCTCCCGGGTCGTCGTGGTCTCTCTCTGCGCCCACATATCAGGCGCCTCCGCTCTCGGCCTTCGGACCTTCGGTGAGCTCGGTCGACACTGTCTGATCGACCCCGGCGAGCGCGGCCTTCAAAGTGTGCCAGGGGAGCGTGGCGCACTTGACGCGCACCGGGAACTCCCGAACTCCCGAGAAGACCTCCAGCTTGCCGAGCTCCGACTCGCCCGGTTCCTTCTTGCCGTCCTGCCCGGTGATCAGCCGGTGGAAGCGCTCGAAGAGAGCCTCGGCTTCGGCGCGCGTGCGGCCTTTCACCGCGTCCGTCATCATCGAGGCGGAGGCCGTCGAGATCGCGCAGCCCGCGCCCCGGAAGCCGACGTCTTCGAGAACGTCGTCTTCGAGCCGGATGAAGACAGTCTCCCGGTCGCCGCAGAGAGGGTTGTAGCCCTCCGCGCGACGGTTCGCGCCGACGAGCTCGCCGAAGTTCCTCGGCCGCTTGCTGTGATCGAGGATCACTTCCTGGTATAGCTCCCGCAGCTCGCCCATCAGCGGAACATCCTTAGAACCTTGCGGAGGCCTTCCGTCAGCGCGTCGATCTCTTCGCGCGTGTTGTAGAGAGCGAGCGACGCGCGGGCCGTCGCGGGGATGCCGAAGAACTCCATGACCGGCTGCGCGCAGTGGTGGCCGGTGCGGATGGCGATTCCTTCGGAGTCGAGAACGGTCCCGATGTCGTGCGGGTGAATTCCATCGAGAGTGAAGGAGAGGACGCCGATCTTCTCCCGGGCCGTTCCGATCACGGTCAGACCGGGGAGGGCCGTCAGGGACCGCGTCGCGTAGTCGAGCAGGCTCTCTTCGTGCGCGGTGACGTTGTCGATCCCGATCCGCGCCAGATAGTCGACCGCCGCCCCGATCCCGATCGCGCCGGCGATGTCCGGCGTTCCCGCTTCGAACTTGTAAGGGAGAACGTTCCAGGTCGTCTTCTCGAACGTGACCGAGCTGATCATGTCGCCGCCCCCCTGGTACGGCGGCATCGCTTCGAAGAACTCCTCGCGGCCGTAGAGCACGCCGACCCCGGTCGGGCCGTACATCTTGTGCGAGGAGAACGTGTAGAAATCGCAGCCGATCGCGCGAACGTCCACGGCGATCCGGGGCACCGCCTGCGCTCCGTCGATCAGCACCGGAACGCCGTGCGCGTGCGCGATCTCGACGATCCGCCGGACCGGGACGAGCGTCCCGAGCGCGTTCGATACATGGGCCGTCGCGACGAGGCGCGTCCGGGCAGTCAGGAGGCGCTCGAGCTCGTCGACGCGGACCTCGCCCGTGCGATCGATCGGGAGGACCTTCAGGTGCGCCTTCTTCTCGTCGCAAACCAGCTGCCAGGGGACGATGTTCGAGTGATGTTCCAGCGCGGTGATGACGACCTCGTCCCCTTCGCCGATGCGCTGCCGGCCGAAGGTCTGCGCCACCAGGTTGATCCCCTCGGTCGTCCCGCGGACGAAGACGATCTCGCGCGTCTCGGTCGCGTTCACGAAACCTCGGACCTTTTCGCGAGCCTGTTCGTAGGCGTCGGTCGCTTCCACCGAGAGCTTGTGCACGCCGCGGTGGATGTTGCCGTAAGACCGACGGTACATGTCTGCCACCGCTTCGATCACGGACTCCGGCTTCTGCGTCGTCGCCGCGTTGTCGAGATAAACGAGAGGATGGCCGTTGACCTTGCGGGCGAGAATCGGAAAGTCGCGGCGAAGGGCCTCGACGTCCAGCGGGAGACGCCGGCTTTCGGTCCGGTCGCGGGTCGGTACGGTGGTGCTCACGAGATCACCTCGCGGATCGCATCGGCGCCGGTTCCGGGCAGGCGTAAGCCCAGCTGGCGCTCCACGAAGGAGCGGAGCGGGGCGACGCGGATCCGGGATGCGACGTCGCTCGCGAAGGCGTAGACGAGCAGGTCTCGCGCGTCCTTCTCCCCGATCCCGCGGGAGCGCAGGTAGAACATCGCGGCTGCGTCGAGCTGGCCGATCGTCGAACCGTGCCGGCACTTGACGTCGTCCGCGAAGATCTCGAGCGCCGGCTCCGAATTGACCAGAGCTTCCCTCGAAAGGAGCAGGTTCTTGTTCGTCTGCATGGCGTCGGTCTTCTGGGCGTCGGGATGCACGACGATCGTGCCGTGGAAGATCCCGCGCGACTTTCCGTCCATGATCCCTTTGTACAGCTCCCGGCTCGTGCCGTGCGGCTTCACGTGATCGATCCGCGTGTGGTTGTCGAGAAGCTGCGACCCGGAGCCCAGGAAAAGCCCGTTCATCGTGCACTCGGCCCCTTCCGCGTCGAGTCGGACGTTCAGGTCGTTCCTTGCGAGGGCGCCGCCGAGAGAGATCGAGTGCGACGTGAAATGGCTGTCGCGACCCTGGGAGACCGAGATCGTCGAGACGTGGTAGGCCGCGTTGCTCTCCCGCTCGAGCCGGGAGAGATCGAGCACGGCGCCTTCCTTCAACACCACTTCCGTGACCGCGTTCGTGAAGTACAGCTCGCCGGTGGTGCCGATGTACGTCTCGACCAGCGACGCCTGGCTTCCCGGCTCGGCGATCACGAGGTTGCGCGGATGCGACACGGTGGGCCCGAAAACCGGCTCCGAGAGGAAGACCAGGTGTATGGGACATTCGACGACGGTCCGGGCGGGGAGCCGGACGAAGGCGCCATCTTCCAAGAAAGCCGCGTTCAACGCGGCGAAGGCGTTCCCGTCCCGCGCGATCCGGCCGAGATAGGGCGCGGCCCACTCCGGCCGTTCCGCCAGGACCTGTTGGAGGCTCTCGACCTCGAGACCGTCGGCCCCGGCTGCGGCCGAAGAGAGCGCGCGCGAATGGCGCCCGTTGACGAAGACGAGCTGGATCTCGTCCTCTCCGCGAAGATCGTCGGGAATGCGCGGCGCTGCGGTCGGGCCCGTCTCGGGCGCCGGCTCGAACGGCACTTTCCGGATCGGCGCGACGTTCGTATATTTCCAGGCCTCGTCGCGGACCGTCGGAAAGCCTTTGTCGTGAAAACGCGCCATCCCGGCGCGCCGGATCTCCGTCACCCACTCGGGGTCGCGCGGCGAGCGTCTTTCCCGGTAAGCGTTCGCGAGAGACCGCTCGAGCCCGGTGGCGCGAATTTCCTCGGAGACCGCTTCCATCAGGACACCGGGGCCGGCTGCGCGGGGACGGGCGGTTCCTTCTCGAGCCAGGAATAGCCCTTCTCCTCCAGCTCGAGCGCGAGCTCCTTGCCTCCCTCGAGCGCGATCCGGCCGTCGACGAGGACATGCAGGAAATCCGGGACGATGTAATTCAGGAGTCTCTGGTAGTGCGTCACGACGATCATGGCGCGCTCCGGAGTGCGCAGGGAGTTGACGCCGGAGGCGACGGTGCGCAGCGCGTCGATGTCGAGACCAGAGTCGGTCTCGTCCAGGATCGCAAGCGTCGGATCGAGGATCGCCATCTGGAAAATCTCGTTCCGCTTCTTTTCGCCGCCCGAGAAGCCCTCGTTCACCGGCCGTTTCACGAGCTCCTCGTCGATATCCACCAGCTTCGCCCGTTGCTTGACGAGCGCGAGGAAGTCGAAGGCGTCGAGCTCCGGCAGGCCGCGATGCTTTCGGACCGCGTTCAGCGCGTTCTTGAGGAAATAGACGTTCGACACGCCCGGAATCTCGACCGGGTACTGGAAGGCGAGGAAGACGCCTTCGCGGGCCCGAGCCTCGGGCGTCATCGCGAGCAGGTCCTGCCCCTTGTATCGGACGTGCCCTGCCGTGACCTCGTAGCCGGGACGGCCGGCGAGAACGTGGGCGAGGGTGCTCTTTCCGGAGCCGTTCGGGCCCATGATGGCGTGGACCTCGCCCGCGCTCACCGTCAGATCCACGCCGCGGAGGATCTCGTTGCCGGCGACGCTCGCGTGAAGGTTCTCGATTTCGAGCAGCGCCATCGTCTCAGCCCACCGATCCTTCGAGCGACACGCCGAGCAGCTTTTGCGCTTCGACCGCGAACTCCATCGGGAGCTCCTTGAAGACCACCTTGCAGAAGCCGCTGACGATCATGTTGACGGCCTCCTCCGGGGAGATCCCGCGCTGCTGGAAGTAGAAGATCTGGTCCTCGCCGATCTTCGACGTCGACGCCTCGTGCTCCATCTGGGCCGTGGAATTCAGGACCTCGATGACCGGAAAGGTATGCGCGCCGCACTTGTCGCCGATCAGGAGCGAATCGCACTGCGAGTAATTGCGCGCGTTGTCCGCCTTGCCCAGGATCTTCACGAGGCCGCGATAGCTGTTCTGCCCGTGTCCGGCCGAGATCCCCTTCGACACGATCGTGGATTTCGTGTTCTTGCCGATGTGGATCATCTTCGTGCCGGTATCCGCCTGCTGGTAGTTGTTCGTCACCGCGACCGAGTAGAACTCTCCGACCGAGTTGTCTCCCTGCAGGATGCAGCTCGGGTACTTCCAGGTGATCGCGGAGCCGGTCTCGACCTGCGTCCACGAGATCTTGGAGCTCCGGCCGAGGCATTTCCCGCGCTTCGTGACGAAGTTGTAGATCCCACCGCGGCCCTGCTCGTCGCCGGGATACCAGTTCTGGACGGTCGAGTACTTGATCTCGGCGTCGTCCAGCGCGACGAGCTCGACGACCGCCGCGTGAAGCTGGTTCTCGTCGCGCATCGGCGCCGTGCAGCCTTCGAGATAGCTCACGTATGCGCCTTCGTCCGCGATGATCAGCGTCCGCTCGAACTGTCCGGTCTTCTCGGCGTTGATGCGGAAGTACGTCGAGAGCTCCATCGGGCAGTGGACTCCCTTCGGCACGTAGACGAAGGAGCCGTCGGAGAAGACCGCGGAGTTGAGCGTCGCGAAGAAGTTGTCGGTGTAGGGGACGACGGAGCCGAGATATTTCTTCACCAGCTCGGGATGATTGCGGACCGCTTCGGAGAACGAACAGAAGATGACGCCGACTCCGGCCAGCTTCTCCCGGAAGGTCGTGGCAACCGAAACGCTGTCGAACACCGCGTCGACCGCGACACCGGCGAGCTTCTCGCGCTCCCGCAGAGGAATGCCGAGCTTCTCGTAGGTCTCGAGCAGCTTCGGATCGACCTCGTCCAGGCTCTTCGGCCCGTCCGCGCGTGACTTGGGGGCGGAGTAATAGACGATCGCCTGGTAGTCGATCGGGTCGTAGTGAACGTTCTGCCACGTCGGCTCTTTCATCGTCTGCCAGTGGCGAAAAGCCTTGAGCCGCCACTCGGTGAGCCACTCGGGCTCCCCCTTCTTCGCGGAGATCAGACGGATGACGTCTTCCGAGAGACCGGGCGGGACGGACTCCGACTCGATGTCGGTGACGAAACCCGCCTTGTACGGGCGGCTCGATTCGAAGAGCGAGCGTGGGTCGGTTGCCATATCCGCATCGCAGCTTATGTAATCCATACGGAAAAGTCAACTTTCACTCGGCGGCTAAGCTCAACGATAAGAGTGATTTACACGCGCTGTCCGGATAGACTGATGCTTCGATGCCCGATCCTCCAGACGTCCGCGTCGCCGTCCCTCCGGCTCGTCCGGTGGTTGTCTTCGACGGAGACTGCAAGTTCTGCCGCTTCTGGATCCGGCGCTGGAAGAGCGTCACGGGCGACCAGGTCGAGTACGTGCCTTATCAGGAAGCTGCGCCGCGGTTCCCGGAGATCCCGGAAGCGGAGTTTCGGCGAGCCGTGCAGCTCGTGCTGCCGACCGGGGAGGTCTTTTCGGGGGCGGAGGCTGCCCTCGCAACGCTCGCGCAGCCTCCCGGCCACCAGCGAACGCTCGCGATGTATCGGCGAATCCCGGGCGTCCGCCCGATCACGAATCTGGCCTACCGGTTCATCGCGCACCATCGCGACGCGTTTTTCCGGATCACGCGCCTGCTCTGGGGAGAGGTCGCCGAGAAGCCGACGTACTTCGCCGCGAGTTCGATTTTCGTCCGCCTCCTGGCGCTCTGCTATCTCGCGGCATTCCTGTCGTTGTGGGTTCAGGTCGACGGCCTGATCGGGCCGCGCGGCATCCTTCCCGCGCAGGGATACTTGGACTGGATCCGGGCACAGACGGGCCCGTCCCGGTACTGGCTCGTTCCCACGCTCGCCTGGCTCTCCGCGAAACCGGCGATGCTCCACGGTCTGTGCGCCGGCGGAGCGCTCGCATCGCTCGGGGTCGCCTTCGGCGTGGCGCCGACTCTCGGCCTCGCGGTCGCCTGGGTCTCCTACCTGTCGCTGTCGTCGATCTCCCAGGTGTTCCTGAGCTACCAGTGGGACGCGCTCCTGCTCGAGACGGGACTGCTCGCGATCTTCCTGTCGCCTCCGGCATGGCGCCTCTGTTTTTCCGGGTCCTCGCCTCCTTCCGCGAGCGCGCTCCTGCTCCTGCGGTGGCTGCTGTTCCGGCTCATGTTCTCCTCGGGCGCGGTCAAGCTCGGAAGCGGCGATCCGTCGTGGCGCTCGTTGACCGCGCTTCGCGTTCACTACGAAACGCAGCCGCTGCCGACCTGGATCGGATGGGCCTTCCATCAGTTTTCGCCGTCCTTTCAGACGGCGTCATGCGTCTTTCTCCTCTCTGTCGAGCTCGTCGTGCCGTTTTTCGTTTTCGCTCCGCGCCGTGCGAAGCACCTGGCCTTCGGTCTGCTTCTGCAGCTCCAGATCCTGATCGCTCTGACCGGCAACTACGCGTTCTTCAACTGGCTCGCGATCGCGCTCTGCTTCCTCCTGATCGACGATGCGCCGTTCTCGTGGCGTCGCGCGAGGCCCGTTCCCGAGCCGACGCCCGCCCGCCCGCGCCGATGGCCAACCGGAGTCATCGCCCCGGTGGCCGCCGTCCTGCTGATTGCAAGCAGCGTCCAGCTCGTGTTCACCGTGCGCCGCTCGGCCGCGGGAGTGCCGAAAGCCGCGATTCGACTCGTGGAATGGCTCTCGCCTCTTCGGAGCGTCAACCAGTACGGCCTGTTCGCGGTCATGACGACGCGCCGGCCGGAAATCGTCGTCGAGGGGAGCGACGACGGCCGGACGTGGCGGCCTTACGAGTTTCGGTGGAAGCCCGGCGCCGTCGGCGGCCGGCCCCGGTTCGTCGCGCCGCACCAGCCTCGTCTCGACTGGCAGATGTGGTTCGCGGCGCTCGAGAGCTGCGAAGAGAACCCGTGGCTGGTGAGCTTTCTCGGGCGTCTCCTTCAGGGCGAGCCCGCCGTGCTCCGCCTCCTCGCGACGAACCCCTTCCCGGCGAGCCCGCCGCGCTACGTCCGGACTCTGGTGTACGACTACCGGTTCACGGACCGGGAGACGCGCCGCCGGACGGGAGCCTGGTGGAGGCGCGAGCTCATGGGCGCCTACTGTCCGATCGTTTCGCGGGAGATGCTGCGGGAAACCGGTCCGGGAGCCGGCGGAACGAGTGGGTCGCGACAATACTGAGAGGGGGTGCTTCGGATGGCCACTATAATGGCCATCCAGTGAAAGACGTGACTGCGACCGAGGCCAAGAATTCCCTTCTCGCGCTTCTCCGGGCGGCGGAAGAAACCGGCGAAATGTTTCAGATCAGTCGAAACGGTCGGCCGGCGGCCGTCCTCGTTTCGGCGCAGGAGTGGTACGGGTTGGTCGAGACCCTGGAGATCCTGTCCGACCCGACGGCGATGAAAAAGCTTGCGAGGGCGCGGCGAGAGACGTCCGCCGGCCGCTTTCATACGCACCAGGAGGTCTGGGGAAGCGATGTCTTACAGCCTCGTCTATCTTCCCGGGGCGGTGAGAGACCTGCGCAAGCTCCCGGAAGACGTGGCCGAACGCGCCCGGCGCGGTCTCGAGCGCCTCGCAAGAGATCCCGAACTCGGTAACCGACTCGCTGAACTGCTCGCCGGCTTCTGGTCTTATCGCGTCGGTGACTACCGAATCATGTATCAGCTCCGCCGTCGGGAGCTGCTCGTGCTCGTCGTCATGATCGGACACCGAAGGGCGATCTACGAACGAGCGCGGAGGGTCCGCGGGTGAGTCAGGCGAACCTCTCCGGCTCCCACGCGAGGCCGAGCTCGCCGGGCGGCGCCATGTAGCCGAGCAGAGCCGACGACGCGACGACGGCGGGGCTCGCGAGGTATCCCTCGCCGCCGACGCCCATACGGTTCTGCCAGTTGCGGTTGAACGACGTGATCGCGCGCTCCCCCTTCGTCAGCGAGTCGGGGCCCTGTCCGAAACACGGTCCGCACCACGACTGCCGGATCGCGCCGCCGACCGACCGGAAGACCTCGGCGATCGATTCTCCGCCGAGACGCGGATCGGGCGTCTCGATCCGCCGACCCACGCCTCCCGAGCCCGGGAAGACGGCGAGCGTCCGCGCGACCTTTCGAAATCCTTGCTCCCGGGCGGCGCGGAAGACGAGCGCCGCGGACAGAAGGTCGTCGTAACTTCCATTGGTGCAGGAGCCGATGAGCGCCTTGTCGAACGGCAGCCGCTCCCGCGCGACCTCGTCGGCCGGGTAAGCGTTGCCGGGTGAGTACGGCTTCGCGATCATCGGTTCGACCGAGTCCAGTCGCAGCTCCTCGTCGAGCTCGTAGATCGCGTCCGCTCCCGGTGCGACTTTCGGGTAGGGGAGAGTCTCCGGCGCGATCCCCTTCTCGCGGTACCAGGCGTCGGTCACCTCGTCCTGCGCGAAGATGCCGTTCAACGCTTCCCCCTCCGCCATCATGTTCGCGATCGTGTTGCGGTAGGCGATCGGGAGCTGCCGGTCGGCGTCCACGAACTCGACGGACATTCCACCCGACTGTTTCGCGCCCCAGCGGCGGAGCAGCTCGAGAACGATGTCCTTGCCGGCGACCCACGGCTGCAGACCTCCTCGGAAGACCACGCGCCGCTGTTTCGCCAGGGTGAAGTAGATGTATCCGGTCGCCCAGCCGAATCCGAGCGTCGTCGAACCGACCCCGAATCCGACGGCTCCGTACGCGCCGTACGCGCGGCTGTGAGAGTCGGCGCCGGGGATGAATTGCCCGGGCAGCACCAGGCCCTGCTCCGGAAAGTAGAAGTGGAAGATCCCGTCGCCCGGCGTCGCGTAGTACGGCCTCTCGATTCCGTGCACGCGCGCGAACTCCCGGCCGATCGACGTCTGCCTCTCGTCCGCCTCCCTGCCGGTGAACACGAAGTGGTCGTTCGCGATCGCGGCCTGTCGCGGAAAGATCGAATTCCCGCCGGTGATCTGGTTGAAGGTGTGGATGGCGAATGGCGCGGTGCCGTCGGAAGCCGGCAGGAGGTCCGCGTAAACGCGCAGCGTCGCGCCGGGAGCGACCGTCCCGTCGCGATCTACCCGGTGCGCCCAGACGATCTGCTCCGTCGTCGTCAGCCGCCGGGAAGTCTCGGGATCGGGCCACGCAACCTCGGGAAACGTCTCGACCGAACGCCGGAACTCGCGCCGCCCGACGGCGAAGATCCCACCGCTGACCCGGATCTCCTCTTCCTTCGGCGTCAGGGAAACCGGCTCGTACCTTTTGTCCTTCGTCTCGTTCGTCAACCGCCGCGTGGCGACGTCGAACGCGAAGGCGTCGCCGTCCGCGGCGTCCGCCACCGCTTCGGGGCTCTGAACGACGTGGAGGCCGAGGTTGAACGCGTTCCGCCGGAAGATGTCGCCCATGTTCGCGCCGCACACGACGACGAGCTCGAGCCCCGCCTCCTCCGCGACGCCCTTTAACCCCGCGGGGCTCATCTCGCGGGAGGAGCCGATCGCGAACCGATCGCCGGCCACCAGAAACGTCTCGCCGCGGTGGACGCGCTCTCGAAAGTCCGGCATCAGGTAGCGGAACGCTCCCGCCTTCCAGCGCTCGTCCAGATGCTCCAGGCTCTCGGAGACGCAGTCCGCCGCGGGAGTGATCTGGTCCGTGTCGATCGCGTCGAGCTTCCTGCCCGGGACTCCGGGATCCCAGAAGATCAGCGCCTTTCCGCGGATCGTGCGCGCGCCCCTGTCGCCGGCCGAGTCGGAAGGCCGTGGGCCGGGCAGCGAATCAGCGGTGACGCCCGGCTTCAAACGCGCGGGCTCGATATGTTCCATGGGCCAACGCTAACGCATCGAAGCGCCGGAGCGTTCCCGGCGGTCCCGCCCGAACCTCAGATACTCAGCAGCCGGTCGAAGAACGAGCGGTACTTCGTCAGCGCGACCCGCAGGTCCTCCGTCGAGATCCGGTCGCCTCGGTCCCACTGGCGTTCCAGTTCGGAACGCTCGTTCGCGAAGACCTCGGCCAGCCGCTTCATCAGGCGCGCGACGAGCGCATCCGCCCTCTCCACCGCCTGACGCGGTTCGTCGACAAAGCCGATCTGGATCTGGCTCCACTCCGAGCGAAAGCTCTCGGTCTCCTCGGGCGCAAAGAGGGCCGCGTGCGACCCTCCGGCCGGAGGTTCCTCGTATCCCGCGGCCGGCCTCTCGACGCTTCGCGGCGCTTCGCTGGCCGCCAGATCCTCCGTGTGAAGGACACGGTCGCGTTCGGTGCGAACGTCCTCCATCGGTCACCTCCCTCGCGCTAACTGGCGCGTCTTGCGGTTTCGACTTCCCGTGTCTCGAGCAGCTCGTCGAAGAGCGAGCGGTAGTGCACGACCGCCTTCCGCAGGTCTTCCGTGGTGGCGGCGTTTCGCTCGCTGCGGGTCGCGATGTCGTGCGCAGCGCGGTAGTTGGTCACGAGGTACGGGTGCTCCACCGAAATGTCCGCGGCGCGGGTTTCGAAGTCGGCCACGGGGTAGCCCCGCGCGGTCATGACCTCCTTGACGAGCCGATTCGCCTCGGAGACCGCGCCCTTTGGATCGTCGACGAAGCGCGCCTGGAGAGCCGTCCACGCGTCCGAAAAGCGCTGTCGCTCGGCGGCCGGCAGAACCCGGAGCTCCAGCTTCTTCACCCTCTTTTCGCGGGCGGCGAGCTCAGCCTCCGCCTTGCGAGCATCCCCTTTTTCGCGGAGAAGACGGTCGTATTCCGGCCCGAAATGCTGCTTCAGGTCCCGGCTCCGGCGCTTCATCGCGCCCAGCACCAGGAACCCGACGACGACCACGGCGACGACGACGAGCGCGATCAACAGCGTCTGGTTCATGTGACACCCCCGAGGAAAGTTTTCCCGAAGGGATCGGTGCAAGCGGGATACCATCGAAACGAGCCTGCCCGTGACCTCTCTTCGGGTCATCATCGTGAAGCCGAGCAAGTACGACGAGCACGGCTTTGTCGAGCGCTTCCGGCGCGGTTTCATGCCGAACTCGACCGTGCCCTACATCGCGAGCATGACGCCCCGCGAGCTTCGGGAAACGCGCTGCGAAGTCCACGCCGTCGACGAGTACGTCCAGACCGATCTGGACTACCTCTCTCTCTTCGAGGCGGAGCGCGGGCGCGAAACGCTGGTCGCCCTCGTAGGAGTCCAGAGCCACCAGCTCCATCGGGCGCTCGATCTCGCCGCCCTGGCCCACCAACGCGGCCCCCACGCGGTCATCGGCGGCCCGCATCCGATGACTTGCGACACGGCGATGCTCCAGGGGCGGGGCGTCGCGTTTTCCCTGTGCGAGGCGGAGCTCGTGTGGCCCCGGATCCTGGAGGACGCATTGTCCGGCGGGCTCCAGCCGGTCTACGGCCGCGAGGAGCGCTGGCAGCAGCAGCTCGACTCTCCCGTCCTCCGGCCCCCCGCCAGGCGCGACCTCCGCCGGTATGCGGTCCCGATGCTCGGCATCTACCCGGCGCGGGGCTGCCCTTACTCGTGCACGTTCTGCTCGGTGATCAAGATCGCCGGGCACGCCGTTCGGAGTCAGCCGATCGAAACGACTCTTGCCAGCCTGCGCGCGGCGAAGGCGGCCGGCGTCCAGTTCGTGATGTTCACGTCCGACAACTTCAACAAGTACCCGGACGTGAGAATACTCGCCGAGGCCATGATCGCGGAGCGGATCGAGCTTCCGTTCTTCGCACAGTGCGACGCGCAGATCCATCGCGATCCGGATCTCGTTCGACTCCTCGCGCGGGCCGGCTGCTTTCAGATGTTCGTGGGAGCCGAGTCGTTCAACGCCGCGACCTTGCGCGACGCGCACAAGTTCCACAACGATCCCGGAAAGTACGCGCGTATCGTGGCCCTCTGCCGGGAGAACGGGATCACGACGCACTTCTCGAACATCCTGGGGTTCCCGGCCGACACCGAGCGCGGCATCCTCGAGCACCTCTCGACCCTGCGGGCGCTCGGTCCCGACGTGGCTTCTTTCTACATCTTGACCCCGATCCCGGGGACCGAGCAGTACGACGACTTCCGGCGCAACGGCTGGATCACCGAGACGAACCTCGACCGGTTCGACGGGACGACCGTCACGTGGCGCCATTCGAATCTCGCGAACGAAGATCTGCAGCGCCTGCTCTCTCGCTGCTGCCGTGAGTTCTATCCCGTTGGAGAGATTGCCTCGAAGCTCTGGCGGATCCTGCGGCGGCACCGCGATTTCCGCTCTTTCGCTTCCCTGTTCTCGGTCTCGGGATTCTCCGCGATGTCGCGGATGGCCGGCATCCTCGGTCACCACCCGATGGCAGGCGGGATCGGCCGGGTCCGGAAGGATCGCGCGGCCGACTACGCCGACCTGCGCCTCCGGGTTTTCGGAATCGACCGCGCGCCGCTGCCCTCGAGCCTGCCGCTCTCCAGAGCGGACGAGGAAATCAACCGCCGCGCGAAGCTCGTGCCCGCATAGAGACGGTCAGCCGGATCAGTCCCCGTCCTTGTCCCTTGCGCGGACGAGGGCCTGGCGGAAGCGCGGATCACGCCGGAGGTTGGCGAGGTCGTCGTCCCCGGAGAGCGTCCCACTCCCGTCGAGACCGGCCTCGAGAGCCTTGAACAGCCAGCCGAACGCTTCGTCCTTCTCGTCCAGGAGCGAATAGGCGCACGCGAGGTTGTACATCGTCGTGGGCTTGCGGTAGCCGAAGTCCAGGGCGCGCCGGAAAGCCGGAATAGCTTCGCGGGCCCGACCGCCCTCGATCCGTGCGTAACCGAGGCTGAACCAGGCGCGCGCGCAGTCGGGATGGCTGCGAGTGTAGGCATCGAAGTGCTCTTCGGCCTCGCGCCATGCCGCCTGGCGGAAGGAGCGAAGCCACTGCCGCGGACCGTCCTGGAATCGGTGGAGCTCGAGATCTTCCGCCGTCTTGACGAGCTCGCGGTAACGCGGCTCGCCACGCAGGTTGTCGAGGTCATCGTCCGTACGGACCAGATGC
>Ga0066709_100000636_pt1 | contig 19905 bp, 17 predicted proteins | sample GraSoiAngelo_158_FD_79665 | JGI IMG/M metagenome (GOLD analysis project Ga0066709, IMG submission 79665) | Grasslands soil microbial communities from the Angelo Coastal Reserve, California, USA - 14_1009_16_30cm | ecosystem: Environmental > Terrestrial > Soil > Grasslands | place: USA...
ATCAGCGGTAAGTCGGCGCCGTCCGAGGAAACCGCCGGCAGCGCGGCGAAAGCCGGCCATTCGCTGCCCAGCACCGTTTCGAGGGCAGTAATCGCACACGCGCACCAGCACGCACCGTGAGGCGATTTGCGGCTGGTATTCTGGGGATGAATGCGCGCCACGCAGAGATCCGGCACGCCGAGGTCGCATACGTTGACTCGTGTCGCGGCCCACACAAAGCGTGAGTCTTCGCCCACTTGAATTTCTGGGAATCGATGCGCACTCCACCATGACTTATGGTAGGCGAGAGTGTTCCCAGCCACCCAGGTTCGACCGCTGTTCCTATAGCGATAACACCATGCTCGGCTCGACGCGGCGTCGTAGTAATAAAGCGTGCTCGTCCCGCAAATTTCTGCCCGACCAGTTTGCAGGGCTGCAATCTGCCGCGTGACACGGTCGGGTGGGTACCAATCATCGTCGTCCCAATGAACTACGAACTCTCCGTGAGCCGCAGCACACGCGATGTTGCGTTTGGCTCCGACATTCTTTTTTTGTGACAATCGGATGAGGCGAATCCGCGGATCGTCCGGCAGTAAAGATGCAACCGGCATGTTGCCATCATCTACGATGACAAGCTCCAAATTGGGATAATCCTGTTGCAAGAAGTAGCGCATGGCTTCCGACAGAAAACAGTGCCGATCACACGTCGGCACGATGCAGGTGACAAGGGGCGCCGCACCTTCGACAACCATCGCAGGCGCCACAGGTACTGTCGGCGCAAACGCAGGAGCGGACGAGGGCGCAGGCGGTTCCTTGATCTGAATGAGACGAGCCGGCGCGAAGTTCGGGCACGCATCTCCACGGCAGTGCGATCGGTAGTCACTTTTCTCGCCGCGCAAACGCGCGCCGCAGAATTTGTCCTGATAACGGCGCTTGCTCGCTTCGAATAATCGCGCCTCATCGCGGCGCCGTCGTTCCGTAAAAGGCGCACGATACACATAAGCCCCACACGCCCACACCCCCCGCCAGCCCGCGCGCGCAGCGCGGATATTGTAATCCATCTCCCAGCACGGGCCCAGTCCGTACGCTTCGTCCGCCAGTCCGATAGCGTCGATCACTTCACGCCGCACCGCGTAGCAGAAATCTGCAAGACTGTAGAGAGGATCCAAAGTGCGCACGCCGGATCCAAAACGACGGGCAGCTTCCGCGGCAGTCCGAGCGACAGCCTGAAAGTTCGACGTTGCATTGGAAAATGCAGCCTGCTCGTTCCACGAACGATTGGTCGAAGGACCAGCGAGTCCGTTTCGCGGATCGCTCTGCAAAGCGTCCAGCAAGTACTCCAGCCAGCGCGGCCCAACAATTGCGCCGCTTTCCAAGAAGACGCAGAAATCGGCGTCGCTGGCCTGTGCGAGCCGGTTGAAGCACGCAGCCGCACCGCGCGCATCCACCGTTGTCGACTGGGGAATATCAGGGAGCATTCGCAAGACGGCGGACATGGGTGCATCAGGACCATCCAGCAGTAGCACGAGAGCGTAGTTGCCGCGCGTATTCTCTCGCACCGAATCCAGTGTCGCGTAAAGTCGCTCCGGATCGGAGTGGACATGGATCCCGATGACATTGCTTGAGGTCATGATAGGTGTGAACTAGCGCGCCAGGGCGCGGTTTTCGAGCAGCACATCGTCCGCCCAAAGTTCGATGACGCGGAAATCCGGCAGCATGTTCATAATCTCCGGCAGGCTTGCCTGACCCTCGTAAAGTTCATCATCGGAATATTCCGTGAAAAGGTAACGGGTGTTTCTTAAAGTTCTTTCGCCGCCGCGAATCATCTCGCCCTCCGCGCCTTCAATGTCCGCCCAGATAAAGTCGATCTTTTCGACACCTTCCGTCCGACAGTACGTGTCCAGCGTGATGGCTTCGACCTCGATTGTATCACCGAAGGTGACAGGGTAGCGGTGTAAATGGTTCTTGGGTTTCTTGATTGACGAAGAGTGTGTCCACTTTTGTCCCCAGCCATACTCACTGAGGATGAATGGACTGCGGCCATCGCTCGCGCCGACCGCCAACCGGCGTTGAATTACATTGGAACGTACGGGCTGGTTGTTGCGAGGATCGGGCTCGAACGCGTGAATAGTGACATGGGGCAACGTGGCCATCCACGCGGTATCGGTTCCGAGGTGCGAGCCCAATTCGAGGAATGTTTTGGGTTCGCTATTTCGAAACTTCCATTCCACCCACTCGCGGATCGGCCGCGGTTGCGCCGGGGGCGATACTTTTCCCCGGTCGAATGTCTGCCGAACTTGGAGGGACAGGGCGACGCAATCCTCCATTGATTGCTCGCTTCCGAGCATCCCGGTGATGCGCCCAAACTCCTTGGCGCAGCGATGCCAGTTCTCCCACGACCATTGGCACCCATGAACGCGGTGAAAGGCGGCTGGGAACTCGACGGCCCAGATATGACGACCGTGAGTGACAAAAAGATAAGGAAGAAGGTAATCCCAGAATGGCTGGCCGATACTGAGAAAGGAATTGGGCACCAGAGCTGCGTCCCGTCCGTGAAACAGAAACGCATCGATGCCGTAAGGCTCGGGCGACGCCCTAGTCACATTACCGGAGTGGTTGTGTCGCACGAAGTAGGACAGCCCTCCGTGTGCCAACCAGCGGACCCGCTTGATCTCCCAAGAAGTCATCTGGAGTTCGATGTCCGCGTTGATCAACAGCACCATCACGTCATGTTGCTCGGCCCAGTCCGCGACAACCTTCACTGGGATATAATAGTTGCCGAATACATCTGCCGAGGTCGTCTCGACCGGCACCCAGTCGACGTCGTAGCGCGAATTCAACGCCAGGATCTCCGAGGGATGATTGAATGAACAAACCCGCAGACCAGCATTGCGCCACGAGTCGATGCAGGCCTTCTGCACTGGCACCCGCCAGAGCGCCGGAGACAGGGAAGTCACCGCTACAACCGTGTCCTCGTTCATAGCCGATATTCCGATGGGCTGGGAGCAGGCGGTTCGCCCATTTTTGCTCGGCGACGGCCGGTCCACACCATTTCTGGACGGGGGCGCATCGAGTATCTCTGCTGGGACCGAGCAGCCAGGCCCGCAAATCCTATCTCGCTCGTTGTAGTGCCGGACGCCACTTAGATGAAGGTGGCAGGCGCGAATGGACCGCGCAGGGTTAGAAACATGGAGACCAGCTTTCCGCGCTTCCAATGCGAGCCGGTTGTCGCAGCCAGGAACGCCCATGTGAAAATCGGAGGTAAATTCCCGAATCGGCGCCTGAAAGATCCACGCATCCTGGCTCGAAGAATGATCGAAAAGACGCGTCGTTCCGTCTGGCTGAACGTCCCAGCGCGAAAGGCAAAGGAGCTTGCCCGACAGGTCGCACCCATCCAGAAGACAAAGGCTGTCATCGAAAAAGATATCCGTATTGGCGATGACCACTCGGCGGTTGGTGAGAAATCGGTTGGCATAGGTCAACAAATCCTGAAATGTCACGCGCTGGCCATAGGCGACGAGGTGGAATTTCGGCGCTGTTAGCAGCGGATGCGACAACAACAAATCGGGGAGATTGACGGTCGCTTCGATCCAAACATGAATCTCGTCGAAACAGGCGTTCGCCTCGTTGCGGCTGAGGCATTCGACCAGTTCGTCGTGCCGATTCGGATCGGTCTCAAGGTAGAAACCCGTCAACAGTATCATGGGCGAACGGAATCTGAGATCCAATTGGCCGTTTCCCATCAGAGAGGCGCGGGTCGCTCGGCATCAAATCCGCCACTGAGTCTGCGCCTTACCGAGGATGACTAGCTCATTCTCCGGATAAATCCTGCGCGAGAAAAACAACGGAGCGCTCCCTGACACAAAGCGCCGGTGATTGAAGTTCGGCATGACGCACGCGACCAGCGGCAAACCATCTATCGGGCCTCCGCGGTGACGGTGTTGCAATTTCTGCCGGGCACGGGATTTGAAATGTTCACCTTGCGTCCCGCCGCGGTGTCGTGAAAGTCCTTCGCCTTTTTGTTGATGCTGTCGATCAGTTCCGTGACAATTTCGTCCGGCGTACTTTTCTGTCCGACGAATGCCCTGTAGAGTTTCCGCTCGCAGTCGCTCTGGTCCGAGCCGGGGAGCTTCTGCTTTTTTGATTCGGCGTCGGCGACGCGTTTGTCCCAGGGAACGAGGATGTCCTTCAGGATGCTCTTGTAATCCTTGACGTGTTGGTCTTCGTGAGTGCGCGTGCGCTTGCGCTGCTCCTCATCGTTCGGCATCCCTTTTACGATCAAGGTGGCCGCGCCATCTCCCGCCTTCTGACAGGCGGGCAGGGCGCCGAACAATTCCACCATCCTGCCTTTGGTCGTGGCGGCCGTCCACGGGCCAGGCTTAAGAACCCTCATGGCGAAACTGACTTCGTTGTCGGGGACAGAATCAAACCAGCAATCCACCGCGTTAGCGCCTCGGGGCGCACTGCCGATGTCCGGCGCGTGGAGCGCGCTGCGCCCTTCCTGGAGATTCGTGAACGTCGAGCTGTTCAGCACGAACTGCGTATCTCCGGCTTGTTCCCCGCTAAGAACACGCTCCGCCAGATTGAAGTCGTCAATCGCGGAACCGTCCTCCACGAACTTGGCCGTTCTTTGAAGGAGCGGCCGCGGCGGCGGCGCGGCAGTCGCGAGAGCGGCGCGCAACGGCGAATGCCGCGCAACGATGGCCCCGGCGGCGTCCTCGGCTTCTTTTTCCAACGGTTCGCCCGGCTCGTTCACTTGCAACTGACCCTGCAAGGTGGCGGGTTGGTTTCGCTGTTGCACGACGTGCGCCAGCTCGTGGCCGAGCAGCTTCTTTCCAGTTTCGGTCCCTGGGTCATATTGCCCTGCGCCAAAGACAACATCGCGTCCGACCGTGTAGGCCAGCGCGTTCACGCCGCGCGCAGATTCGGCGGCGCGCGCATCGGTATGGATCCGGACGTTGCCGAAGTCATGCCCGAGGCGCGGTTCCATGAAGGCGCGGGTTGCCGGATCCAGCGGCTCACCGGGAGAGCGTAACACGTCATGCACGCTAGCCGGTATCGGGGCCTCATTTTGCGTTCCGAGCCCCGGGTTGCGAGTCTTGCGCTGGATCGACAATCGGTTCTTCCGGCACTCTTCGAATTCCCCGCTCGGCCCCGCCGTACCACCACAGGCGCACTTGCGCTGCAAAAAGCGCGGCCGCCGCGCACAAGCCGACGCGGAAAGCGCGGACTTGCGCTTGATGCCCGTCGGGCGAAGAAAGGCAGTGCTCATGCGAACGACGTTACACTGCACACTTGCTAAAGGGCGACCTCGATTCAAATGATCGTCGCCTGTCGAATCGGCACCGGATCCCCGATTCGTTCTGGAAAAGCTGCGAAATCTTTGCGCGCAAGGCGCAAATGGCGCGGCTACACCATCAGCATCGCCGGATCGCTCCAGTCGCTCGGTCCTGCGCTGCCGATGGAACGCACTTGCACGATGTACGCCGTTCAAGGCGCTTTCGTGGTCATGGTGAAAACCCAAATGCGACTCGCATTAACTCAAGCGGTGGCGCCGGCGTTGGACCGCAGCGCGTTTCATTTTTTCAAAAATGTCCGACGACGCCGATCCCCACATCGGCCTTCCGGACTTGGGAGTAATCGTCGGGATTCACCCCCAGCTTGAGATTCGTCTCGAGTTTCAGTCCCGGGCGGATATCGAACTGAAAATCGAGCACGACTTCCCCCGTCTTCGCGAAGGTGAGGCCCTTGACGAGGATGCCCGACCCGAGGGCGAAGCGGCTCGCCGCGGTTTTATCGAGCCCGAGAAACCGGAAGCCGGTCTCGAGGACGTTGGCTCCCAAGGCGTAGCGCCCAAAGGCTTCCTGCAGCAACTCGGGCCGATCCGGATAGAGCGTCGCGAGGCGGTAGAAGTGATGTCCGTAATCAAACAGGTTCTGGCCAATGTCGTCTTCAAGCTTCAACGCGAGCTGCGGAAAATCAGGGAACTCGGGCGTCTCCGTCTTAGGCTGACGCCGGATCGTCCCGGGCGAAGATTGCGCCGCGCCGCGCTCCTGCTGGACGACATGAGTCAGCTCGTGCGCCATGAGTTCCCGCCCTCGGCTGGTGTCGGGAGCGAACTCGCCCGCGCCGAAGACGATATCCCGCCCGAAGGCGAATGCTCGAGCCTGAATGGCCTCCGCCAGCCCGGCGGCACGCGCGTTAGTGTGGACGCGGACATGGCTGAAGTCGTGACCAAACCTCGTGTCGAAAAACTCACGCACGGGCTGCGTCAGTGGCTGGCCACCGACGAGCGATTGAATTCCGTCGCCAGCCCGGCTCGCAGTCGCGCCCGGCATTTCCCGGGAGGTCGCCGGACCGCCTGCGGCGAGCTGTGGGTTCCCCATGACCGCGTGGGCGACGCGATCCGCCTCCTGCTCGTATTTGTCGTTGGGTTCTCCAATGGTGAGTTTCGGTTGAAGGGATGAATGGTGGAGCATCTGCCGAATCTCCACCCCATGCCCTCGCCACATCCGAGCAGGCGTGAGCATCAAGGGGGCAGGTGTTTTGCTCCCTGAACGTTCGACTGCGACGGCTGCAGTTTTCATGTCTTCATGTTAAAGACATGATCCTACACTTGTTACCTGTAAGGGCGTAGGTTAGAATTGCAACTGGGCGCATTTAGCCAACCAGATCACTCTGAGAACTCGAATCGCGTTTGGGCGCCACCGGCTCGGGCATCGGCGTGTCGTTGCCCTGAAAGTCAGCCAACACGCGGAATTGGAACACGAGGGTTCGCACCTACTCCTCAATTCACGACATCAGGTGATACGATAAATAACCGCCTGAACCCCATCGAGCCTTCCCCAAAAGTCTCCTTCTCTGTCTTCCCTCAACCAGTGCCAATGTTGCTCCCTGATGGCAGATCTAAGCGTTTTCGAAGATGGTGGCGCATTGCGAGGTATCGAGATTTGAACCGGTTCTACCGGGAGAAACCATCAGATTGGTGGTATCTGCCGGATTAACTATTCCAGCATGGGCAGCACTATTCAACAATATATGACCGAATTCGTGCGCCATGGTATCTGGAAGTGCATTAGGATAAATCACCACATGATTCGGGAAACCGCCGGCACAGTATGGTGGACGGCTAAATGCACGAGCCGGATACCCGGAGGTTGACGCGGGAAAAAAGACCCGCATGCGACTTGATAGACCATGGTCCGCGGTGGCGCCGGTATACATTGAACTCTCTTCAGTCGTAGGGGTACCACACGTAACTCCGGAAAGATTCAAGTCCGTGTCGCCACCAAGCCATGATTGCGTAGTTGCCAGTGATTCTTGTGGCGGGGTAGCTCCCGCTACAAACTGGGCGCAACAACCACTGTAGGCCGTATTGGCAACAGCAAGCTGTGCAGCTGGAGACACAGTTGCACCATTCAAGCTAATAAGATCTACCGAGATCGTTCTGATGCCACTCGGGCATGCTGCAGTGGCTGCGGCGTCATATACGTAGTTAGGAGGTGTGTTACCTCCGGTGCTGCCTTCTGCCACGGGTGAAGTTGCACCGGCGCCTGCCGAAGTCGGTGTCCAGCGACGAGGACTGAAAGTCGCGTCGTCATGACGTGGCGTTGAACAGCTGCCTGTTTGCCCGTTGTCCACGTGATAAAACCCACCACCGCAGGTCATGCCGTCACAATCTTCCGTTGTGCCGGTACACTGACCTTGTTCCAGTTCTTTCCAGACACCCGCCCCCACCAAAGCCCATTCAACTCTCGGCGCGCGAAGACAGCAAGTCCCGCCAAATATTCCAGCACTACCTCGCTGTACATGATTAACACCAGCGGATTGTTGCAGCGTGTGAGTGAGTTCGTGCGCCATCAACTTACGTCCGGGAACGGAACTGGAGTGATATTCACCATGGGCAAACGCAATATTTTTTCCCAGAGTAAACGCCCGGGCATTGATTGATTTTGCCGCTCGGTCCGCGGCCTCTCCGGTATGAATCCGAACATCCTTGAACGACCGTCCAAAACGCGGCTCATAGTACTGAGCTTCGGATCCGGAAAGCGGCCTGCCACCTCCACCCAGTGATTGGATGTAGGACTCTGTTCCTGAAGGCATTTTCGACTTGCCGTCAGAATTCGATTTTCGTTGCACGGCGTTCTCTTCAGTTTCCTCCTCTTCAGAGCCGGCACTCATGCCGCGCTGAACATGATTGTGAGCATGATTAACTTCCGTTGAAGAAAGACCTCCGCCACTCACTATCTGTTCGGCTACCCGATCAGCCTCTTGTTCGTATTTGTCGTTCGGTTGTCCAATGGTCAGTCTCGCCTGCATCCTCCTCGGTGCCACTTGCCGCACTCGCACCTGACTAAAGTCGTGGCCGAAGCGCGGTTCCATGAAAGCGCGCGTGTCCGAGTCGAGCGGCTGGCCGGGGGAACGCAGAACTTCGTGGACGATAGGAGGAGCTTTGGAATGTTGTTGGTTGAGAGTTGATGGTTGAGCGACCTTGCGTCGCAGCCGTTTCTTGCGGCATTCTTCACATTCGCCGCTCGGGCCGGGCGTTCCGCCGCAGGCGCACTTGCGTTGCAGCAAGCCCGTCCTGACAGGTGTGCATGACGGCCTCGCTGGAGTCTTCGCCTGTGCTTGCAATCCGGCATTCATTGGCCAAATCCTTCGTTCATGGCTCGCACACCACGTCCATCAGCACCTATCGGTTTGGATAGATGAGTCATCTTAATAATCCGATGCACAGCAGCAAAATAGTGAGTCCCCACAGCAAAAGAACCGCAACCGGGAGAATCGCAGCCAGCCTGGTGATGCTGATGAACCCCGAGCGCCACTGAAAGGGATCCTTGCTTATTCCTTCCGCTTCTTCGGCCGTATCGCCGGCGTGGCGATAATCGCAAAATACTTCCTCGTAAACCTCCGGACCGAGGATCGCTTTGAATCTTTCGATCACTCTTCGAGCAGCCAATTTGACCTGGTCACGGTAAAGCAGCACCAGATAGCGATCCTGGGCACCGAAAACGTACCAGGCAGCGGACACCAGCACCCCTGCTAGGGCGAAAACCACGGCGTACCGGGACCATTGGTCCTTGCTGGCGAGGAATGCGACGCCGATCAGACCCGTTTCGATGCTCAGGAAAAAGTTAAAGCGAGTCCACATCCTAGAGAAATGGGCCGTCAAGTAATCGGTCTTGAGTTTGTAGTCGTCCACGAGGAAGCTCGCGACGGCTTGGAAATCGAATTGGGTATCCTTCTCAGCCATTTTCTTGAACTGCTTTTGGGGCGGCGAACTCGTGGGTGAACGAACTTCGCATTCGCCTCCCGGGCCCGGGCGTGCCGCCGCAGGGGCACTTGCGGTGCAATAGCGATGGGAAATGCCCCATCGGGCTGGTGCTGCTCTCGAATTGGAGAAGCTGTTTTTCCACGACGTTCGTAGTCTATCTGCAAACGATTACGGCCTAGTTGGTAAGCCTCCCGTTAGAATATTGTGATCCCGAAAGACTTGCGGGCCGCCTCGGTTACGTCCTTCGCGCAATCGCCCGTTTTGTATTCAACACGCTCCGGCACGGCCGGCCGAGATTCTCGAATAACTCGCTGGCGCTGCATGGTGATGGTTGCGCGACGCATCAGCTCAAATGCCTGCTTGCGCTGCTGTGACGCGGGCAATCGGCGAAAGGCCTCAAGCTCGGCTGGAGTCTTCGGAGCGAGTGGATCGGCCGTAATGCCAGGAGTTTCGCCAAGGAACTCTGAAACAGCGCGGCGCTCCATTCCTAGTCCTTCCTGCTCCGGGATCTCTTTCCCAACTTCAGGTGGCAGCTCACTTTCGCCGGCTCGCGTTACGCCTGTGAAGTCGCATCCCTTGCAAGCTTCGTCCTGAAGCCAGTTGTAGGCGGCTTCCGCGCGTTCTTTCGAGAGGTCGATATTGCCTTCAAACTTGGGTTCGTGTTCGTGACCGCGAGGACCTTCCGGGGAAGTAAATCCGTCGATCGACTTGAACCGGTAACCGGCGCTGTATAGATCCTGGATATCGGTCGGAAGATGGAAGTCGCGCCTGATCTTCGCACTCGGGAAGTCGAAGAAAACGTGCCGAACGACTTCCTCCGGTACGCTTAACCCCATTTCTGCGGGGTGTCCAGGTGTGCGTGTGACCTGCTCGCAGGTGAAGACCAGGTAGGGGTCCGAGTCCTTGTAGCAGCTCACCTGCTGTGCCGGCCGTCCTCCCGAGAGGGTAAGAGTGAAGACCCACGCCTTGGTGGGCGCACTGTATATAGCCCCGACTGTCGCGGTGACACTGGGGGTCTGCACTGTCGCGCCGACTCCACCGCCAGTCACTCCCGTCTGCCCCACCGTTAACGTCGGGTCAACAGAGAAGACGAAACTTTTATTCTGCATCACTGTTATGCTCAGGCCGGGTGTGCCGGTGACTCCGCTGAAGATGTTTGAGCCGCCCACGATGTTTGCCAACGCTCGAGAAACAGGTTCCGAAAGATCGCCCGAATGCGGAGAGATTTCGACCGCGGTACTGCCCCGGCAGACGCGAATCGTTACCCGCAATTCGCTGTCATTCAATCCTGCATTTACAGTGACCTGGGTGTCTGGCCTTGCAGGCTGCGGTGTGATCGTCAGCGTAACGCGATACTCCGAGCCGTCACTACAACGCACATTCCGCTTGGTTGGTTGGCCGGGTGCAGGAGGATCCGCTGCGCAGGTTCGTTGCTGGCGCTGCAGTACCGGCCCAGCGGCGGCCGGCAGAGAAATCCTCTCGTTGCGCATGACGGCGTCGGCTGCACGGTCGGCCATCTGCTCGGCCTGAACGTCCGCAGGCCCGATTCTCAGGGAAGGGAAAAGTCCAGTGGGCTCGGGGTTTTGCACTGTGTGCGCGAGTTCGTGCGCAAGCAGGCGCGCGCCTGCTTCGGTGTGCGGCGCGTATTGACCGGAAGCGAAGACAACATCCTGCCCTACGGCATAAGCGAGAGCGTTCACCGCGTGGGTTGACTCGCTGGCACGAGCATCGGTGTGAACCCGCACTTTGCCGAAATCATGGCCGAAATGCGGCTCCATAAAAGCGCGCGTCTCAGCGTCCAGCGGCTGGCCGGACGAGCGCAGAACTTCATGGACGATGGGAGGCGCTTCGGAAGGAGGAGAGTTCAAGGTTGAGGGCTGAGTGGCTGCTTCGGAATCTCGGACCTTACGCTGCAATTTCTTCTTGCGGCATTCCTCGCATTCGCCACTCGGTCCCGGAGTGCCACCGCAGGCGCATTTGCGTTGCAGCAAGCCCGTCAGAGCAGACGCGCGATATAGAAGCGAACCAGCCTTGCGCGGCGATTGCAATTCTGTAGCCATTGTTTCCATTTCTGTCTTAGTGTGCTTACTACGCCTTGATCGTGTCCGGTTGTGTAAAACAAGAGGCACTCTTCGCCAGCGGGTTCGACGAGTCCAGCCCGATGATCGCGCCTTTCATTACTTTCGGGGAACCAGGGAATGAACTCATCGATAGGATCCCCCTTTCAACATTTGATCTGTCGCGTCAATCTCCGCGTCCACCTTGATCGTCTCCACGGGCGGCCCGGTGAGACGCAGCGCTTCCGAACGGTCGCCGCTCTCTTTGATCGCCTGCGGCTGCAACGTGCGGGTGAGCGTGTTCGGGTTGTATTGCAGCGCGATAATTCGCTGCACCGCACCCGTGTCGGGGTCGAGCAGCACGATCCCGCCTTTGAGGAGGTGCGGGGAACCAGGAAAACTACTCATGCTCGCCTCCCCGTCGGTGGGTTCTCTTTCATAATTGTTGACGCTTTCATAACTAGCCCAGCGCAAACCTTGAGAAAACCATTCCTCGCTACCCGGAGAAACGCACTTTATGAAACAGCCGACTCATGGTACCCTCACGTTAAACCACGAATGCAATTGCCATAGTGGGTCGTTGTCCGGCTCCTGCAGAAAAATGCGAACATTACGGAATACGCCCTCAAATGGCTTTCCTTCGCGCATCCCTCTCGCCTGAACCAGCAGTGTTACCACGCCAAGCCCTTTGTAGCGTTGCACGGCGATATCTCTTGACTCTAGCGTCTCATAGGTATTCGCCGGATTCCTGAGGCCCGCTAAGAAGGTCTCTTTATCGACGATGGCTCCGCTCGCGCGACGGAATGTTACATTCGTGGCGAGCAGTGCCTCAAAGAACTTGTCATTACGGTTCCTCTCTGCCTCACCCATGCAGCGAGTAAGATCCTCAAGGGCGGCTATGTCTTCTAGCTCACTCTCCTTATTTGGGGCATCCTCCTTCCCCAACCATCGGTTAAACCTCAATGCTACAAGGAAACCCGCTGCAAAAACCATCGTCGCGAGAATTCCGGCGACAGTGGCACCTGCGTTGTACGAAGCAATAAAGGCCCACGCGCCCAACACCCCGGGATATATGATGCCGGAGGCGAACGGCTCACTAATCAGAGGGGCAATGCCCGCCGGAACTAGGCGGAAGTGCTCTACCCCGCAAGGCCGATGTTTGAATTGACCTTCAATGCCTAGCTCCTTCTCAAGGAACGCTCCCAAGACAATAAGGTGCGTGCATTTTCTGATTCCATAAATTTCAAAAATGAACAGACCAAGCGAAGCAAGAAAGCCGAACAATCCAATCGGCAGTAGAAAGCCGGATTGGATTTTGTCGTCGGGTTTTCCGATTAGTAAGAAGATGCCCGTTCCGCTCGCCAGTGGTAGAGCTGCCAACAGCTTCAGCCGAAGGTCATCGATCGCGCGATAGCCTTCGCAGAGCTGATCGTAGACGCCTCTCAAATTTTCGGCTCGGGAGTCAAGGCTTTTACTCTGCATGAGCTTACCTCACAATTCTAAATGCTGTTTGTATTTGGCTTTCTTTTTGGGTGGGAGCGCCGAGGCCACGGTCTCGGCGAGCAGATGTGCAGAAACGTAGATCATGTTAATCCCAGCGACGGTGCGCCGGTCCTCTCCTGCCCGATAGGCTGAGGCTTGTCCTTCTCGGATACCTTTAAGAATCGCCACTGGAAAACAACGAAGCCGAGCAGCCCGAGCAGCATCGCAAACATCGAAGCCCTCTGAAGCACGAAGACGACGGCTCCGGACAGGCTCGCAAGCGCGGCCTTGCGTTCTAAAAGCGTAAGAGCCGAGTGGACAATCAAGTAAATCCAGCCTTCAATAGCGGTGCCATAGGCGATGGCCAGCGCCCGATCGTGCCACACTTTCACTCCAAACAACTTAAGTGTGCGGCCAGGCCGTTCGCTGAAGATCCCCCTGTTGAACCTGCGCTCAACAGGGGGATAGCGATTCGTTGCTCCAAGCCTTTCCCACGATGAATCGCTGCATCATAGAGCTGGCTGTTCCTTAACTCATAGAGACTGATGGCCCCAGTGAACATTAACCCGAAAAAGCCGACCAGCAGCGCCGCGGACTGGTTAGGTTTTTCCACCACTAACGAAATGATCGCCGCAGAGGCTGCCGGAACCGCTCCCAGAAGCTTGAACCGGATATCCGTCAGCATTCTGATCAACTCGTTAATTTGCTCGTAATCTAGGAAGAGAGGGTCATCTTTCATAGGATTGTTGTTTCATCGTCTCCTCTGGCGACCCAGTCGGACAAATCTCCCTGCGGTCGGCTTCGCCGCTGACCGCGCCTAGAACCGGCCGCGCATCATTGGATCCGGGTTGTATCGAAAAATTAATCACACCTGCAAACGGCGGGTCCCATGCAGCTGATCGCGCCCTTCATTACTTTCGGTGAACCGGGAAAGCCGCTCATGGTTCTTATGGCTTCAAAGGCAGTTGACGTTTCGAATCAGTGCTTGCATCAGGCTTAAATGGTCTCCACCGCCGGCACCGTTAACCGCAACGCCCCCGAGCGGTCGCCGCTTTCCTTGAATGGCTCGCGGTTGCAACATTCGGCTCCCCGCATCGGGATTGTATTGCAGCGTAATGATCCGCCGGACCGCTCCGGTGTCGGGATCGAGTAACACGATGCCGCCTTTGAGCAGCCGCGGAGAGTTAGGAATGGTGCTCATTGGTTAGGCAAAGAGTTATAACAGTCGACCGCGCTTTTGAATTGAGTAGCGTCATGGGTTCCTCGTGTTTAATTGGTTCCTGCCCGTTTTCTGACGCGGGCTACGGGCTACCGGCTGACCATCAACAACCACGAACGAAAAGCTCGTGTGCTGCGTGCTCGGCTTGGCGGCGTTCTCCGGGTGGTCCAGGTCGCTGAACCAGAGCTCGGTCACGTCGATCGACACTTCGTATCGACCCGGTTCCAACGCTCCGAGATCGGCCTCCACCACGGGCACGGTGACGACGTTCGCGTGCAGTTCACCATCGAACCGGCGTAACTCGATCCGCAGATCGATCGCCCGCCCGTTTTTGTTCGAGCGCGTGACGGCGGCGGTGTCCGGCGACGACAACGGCTCGCCGCGCCACAGCAACACCAGCGGCCTGTCCGCCGGTATCCGATCGGCCGGCAACAAGTGGCGAAGGCGGTCCTGCGGACTCTCACCTGACGCCAACGTCGCCACGCCGATCGCCGGGCCGGTGACGTCCGGCGCGAGTCGAATCCTAACAATGCGGTAGATCACGGTGGTTCCCGCTCTTAGGTGTCCGTTATAGTGTCGTGCCCGTTGGCGATATTGCCTCCGTGCATGGAGGGGAATTCGGCGCTGCCGCCGACGATGACACCGCCGTGGTGTACGGTGCCAGGCGCGGTGAGCGTCACTCGGCCCCCGACAGGCTGCGTGGTATCGAAGTTACCGCCGGCGGAGAGATTCCAGTAGACGGTGGCAAGATCGCGGAAGGCCGCGGCCCCGGTTCCGGCGGTCGTGTCGCGCGCGCTCAAGTATGTGACGAACGCATCCGCGTAGTTGAACCACCCATTTGTGCTGACGCGAGCGGCGACAGGATTGGCCCAGGGAAATCGCGGCGTGCCCGGCGAATCGTCGAACGAGGGGCTGCGGACGTCGCCGTTGGCCGCAAACACCGGGGCCACGCTGGGCCCACCGTCGTCGTACCATGTGTTGCCGACCGCCGTGGCGTCACGCCTCGGCAGCGCTGCGTCCGGCCGTATGCTTCGATGTGTATGGTTGGCGCCGCTGCCCCAGTGAACGTTGACATAAAACACACGCTCGACCTGTTGGAACCCGACCTCAAAGTTGCCGAACGGATCACCAGCGACGCCGTGGATGGTGACATCTGTGTTCCAGCGGAGCGACGGAGCCGGGTTCGACGCCAACAGGAACCCGGCCGCGTTCTCGTTGGCGACTACGTTGTTCGTCGTGAAGTGGTCGTTGGCGCGGGTGAAGCTGATCGCACGTTGCAGACCGCTTCTGGTCGAGGGTGTCAGCCGAGGTGGAGGGGTTGCGTGCCGGTCGGTCACGCTATCGGCAAAGTGGGTGGCCTCATTCTCGTCGAGATCACCGCCGCCGGTGGTGCGGGCGTGCGCGGTCGGTACCGACTCCCCCCGGTGCTGCTGGATCGTGTGTGCGGCCTCGTGCGCGAGCAGATGCATACCTGCTGCAGTGGCCGGCTGATACTCGTCTCGACCGAAATAGATCCGACGCCCGACAGTGAAGGCGCGCGCATTCAGAAGATCTGCGGCGCGGTGGGCGCTCGCGTCATTGTGGATTGCGATACCGGCGAAGTCGTGACCGCTCGCGTTCGTCAGCTTCTGGAGCGCATCGCCGGGTAGGGCTCCAGATGCGCTGCTCGCTTGGATTGCGCCGGCCGCTTCCTGACCGATGGCGCCGCCTTTGGGAGAGCGGGCCGCCGGTGAGAAACCCGCGTGCTCCGCGGCGCGGCGTGCGAATTCCTCACCGCGGGTATGCGCCAGGCCGCGCATGGACCGCTCTACGCCCTCCGGACCGAACTGGCGCGAAATCTCGCGCACTTGGGCACCGGTCTCTGAAGCACCGAGCGGCTTGACGTCCCATGCCGCCAGTTGTCCGCCGACGCGGACCGGCGTCTTGCCTTGAGCGTAGATGTCCGCCTCGCGCCGCAGCGTCGCAGGGGAGCCTTCGTGGGGACGCAGCGAGGTCCTGGCCGAGATGACGCCGAAAGCGTGGACGCGTTCTCCGATGTCACTCCCTGGCTCAACCCTCTGCCGCGTCGGAAAACTGATGGGACGGGTAGTGTGTACCGGAATGCGACTCAAGTCATGGCCGAAGCGGGGTTTGAAGAAGGATCGGGTTGCCGAGTCGAGTGGCTGTCCGGGTGAGCGCAGCACGTGGTCGGCGACCTGGTCCGCCTCTTGTTCGTAGATGTCCCCCGGCTCATTTATCTTGAGTTTGGTTTGCAGACCGAATCGCCTCTTCTTGCGGCACTCTTCGCACTCACCTGTCAGGCCGGGTGTGCCGCCGCAGGCGCATTTGCGTTGGAGCAGACTGCTGCGGGCGGGTTGGAGCAATGGTATCTGAGGTGTAGCCGGTTTCTTCCTCGTCTGTAATTTTGAAGTGGCAGCTTTCATGTCCATCCTCCGATTTCCGTTTCGGTAAGCGGGCGTTCAAGTTTCGCATACTCGCTGCTGGCGGCTTCGCACAGGTGGGTCATTCGCACTGGCTCGCCGGCTTCAGCGGCGTGGAATGCTGCATTCAAGGCGATGTTGCGGATGTTGCCTCCGGCAACGTTCAGCCTGGAAAGCTTTAGCGGATCAAGTTGTTCGGTCGGCGTGTCGGCGGGGAAGATCCGTCGCCAGATCTGCGCACGGTGCGCAGCGTCGGGAAACGGGAATTGCACCACAAACCGAATGCGACGCAGAAAGGCCGAATCGAGCGATTCCTTTCGATTAGTCGTGAGAATCGCCAGTCCGCGATAGGCTTCGATGCGTTGCAAGAGATAGCTAACCTCAATGTTGGCATAGCGGTCGTGGCTGTCCTTGACTTCGCTGCGCTTGCCGAAGAGCGCATCCGCCTCGTCAAAAAGAAGGATCGAGCCGCTCTCCTCGGCGGCGTCAAAAACACGGCGCAGATTCTTTTCCGTCTCGCCAATGTACTTGCTGACGACCGACGCCAAATCAATCCGATACAGATCCAGCCGCAGCTCGTTGGCGAGCACTTCGGCGGCCATCGTTTTGCCGGTGCCGCTAGTGCCGGCGAAGAGGGCTGAGATGCCGAGGCCGCGGGAAGACTTGGCAGCGAAGCCCCACGTTTCATAAACTGTGGTCCGGTGCCGGACGTGGATGGCCATCTGGCGCAATGCCCGGATCTGCGGCTCCGGCAGGACGATGTCGGCCCAACCGGCGGCGGGCTCGATGCGCTGGGCCAGTCCGTCCAGGCGCGTGCGGCAGCGGGCGCGGCACGAATGCCATGCAGCCGCGGCGACATCCAGACCCGGCGAGGCTGCGGCATTGGCGAGAGCCTCGGCGGCGGCGGAGTGGATGGATGGGAAGCTCATGCTGAATTGGGACGCGACCGTGGCGACGGCTGTGGGGCTCGCGCCGGCTGCCAGGCCGAGCGCTTCGCGCCATGCGGCGCGCTGCTCGCCCGTCGTCGGACGATGCACGTCGAGGTTGATAGACGGGCGAAAAGCGATCGGGCGCGGTTCGCGCGCGGAGATGATGACCAACCCGCCAACGCGTTCAATGAGCCGGGCGGTACCGGAGGCGCGGCTGCGGGCGTCGTCGTCGCCAGCGGCCGGATCGGGACCGTCGCATTCCACGAGCAAGACGGCTCCGCCGAGCGCGGCCTCGCGCTCCCACAGGCGGAGCAAGGCGTCCAATTCGGCGGCGGCAGCGGGGATCAGGTCGGCGGCGATCGCCAGCGCCCGAAGTCCGACCGCTGCTGCTGCGGCGGCGGCAACGGCGCGGCAGTCGCCGGGGCTGCTGCCGCACAACTGGACGACCGGCACTCCACCGCGTCCGCGGAACGCCGTCCAGACGGCGGCGACGCGCCGGGCCAGTTCCGCGTGCGACGGGGCCAAGTCCGCGGACGCGACGGGCGCGATCGGTTCGACCAAACCGGCCAGCCGGTCGTCGAGTTGAGGCACACCGGCAAGGTAGTGGAGAACCCGTTCGTCGATGCGCAACGGGGCGACAGTGAGCGACGGCCCGGCTCCGACTTCGATGAGCCGCCACCGCCGCAGGGGCGCATCTGGCGTGAGCGCGCTCCAATGGGCGTCGGGCAACGCGGCCAGGGCGAGGCTGAAGGTGGGAAAGTTCCGGCCGGCCTCGCCCTGGGCTGCGGCGCACAGCGGGGCGAAGGCCGAATCCAGTTCTATTCCCGCGCAAAGCAGGAGCACGCTTCGCTCAAACGCGGACATGCGGAACGTGGCGCACAACGTCTCCAGCGCGGCGGGCGGACCGTCGCCGGAAGGCTCGTCATCTGCGAGAAACCGGCGGCCCTCTAGCACGGACACAGACGATGGGTCGCATGGCCGTGCCTGCTCCTGCGGATGCGACGAGCCATTGCCGTCGTTCACGGGTGGGCGGACCAAATCCGCGTGGCGGCGGAGAACCGACTTCAACTCGTCAAGAGCCGCGCTGAGGCGCGACTGGTTGACCGATTGCCAATCCTGAGCTGGCGCGGAAGTCATGGGATGGTTATCTGAGGGCCATCGAATGTGCCGGACGGATTCACCGTCAGTCGGCTCTCAGCCGTGTCCACGCGAACACGAGCCAGATAGGTGCCGTGTGGCACCGAACCGCCGGCAAAAGTCGTGCTGAACGAAAACGTGTCGGTTTCAGTGTCGTGCGGATCAGCTGGCAGGAGAAACGCCTGCGGCCCGGATGGCGGCGAACTGGTGAGTTGGTTGAGCACCAGAGACACCTGCTGCTGCGGTCCGACACGAGGTGAAACAACGGCCACGAAGTGTCCGGGTGGCGACGACGGGCCGACGCTGGTGACTGTGGGAAGGATGACGAAGGCGGCGGCGTTCGACTGCGAGAGGACGTGCGGCGAGCATTCCGGCGGCGATGCCGCGGGAGCGGATTGTGTCAGTTGGACCGTGTTGACGCCGGGCCGCAGCCCGCCCGGGAGCGTGACGGCCAGGCTGTTGCTGGTCGAGCCCGGGTCGATAGTTCCGAAGATGGGATCCGTTTTACCCGGTGTCGTGAACGCGACATCGTTCTCCGCGTTCAATCCCTGGCCATGCAGGGTAATCGTGGTTGGTCCCGTGGTCGCCAGAACGACCGCTTGCGGTTCAATCGTATCAATCACCGCCAAGCTGAACGGCACCGCCATGATGCACGGCTCAAGCACCGGCAGCGCCCCGGCCGGCGGCGGATCGTCGGTTTCGATGAGCACGACGGTGGCCATGTAGGCAAGCGACAGGACGTAATCGGTCTTGAGAAAGACCGACCAGAGCTTGGACATTTCCTCGAGCGAAAAATTGATCGGTGTGAAACGGACGAGGTCGAGCTGATCCGAGAGATGGGAATCGAAAATCCGATTGCCGCTCCCGTCCACCTGGCCTTCGGTCGCCTTTACTGCCGCGCGATTCAGTGTTGGAGCGGCGTGCAGGGCGCGGGCCACGGTGCCGAGGAGGCGTTGCTGCTCGAAGGCGGTGTCCACACCGTAAAAGCTGATAAGGTAATGCAGGTCGAGTGCAACTTGGGGCCGCCGCAGCAGCGAGCCGTCCGAATTGCGAGTCGGCAGATCGGCGTTGTGCCAGGACGTGTTCGGTGTTGCCTGATAAAGGAAAACATTTACGCCTGGTGTCGCAGCAGGTGCCTGTAGCGACGCGTCATCCGGCCGCAAAACCGTGACCTGCGCACCGCTGACGAGAGACGCGGGCAGGGCGTTTGTCAGCGCATGGAAAAGCGTCTCGGTGACGGTCGCAATGGCGAGGGCGTTGCTCATTGGTGGTCTGTAGCTTCGCTTGCCGCACCTATTGGGGTTGAGGGGGCAGAGGCTGGGGTTGAGGGGGCAGAGGCTCGAAGTTCAAAAACTTCCAGTTATTGAGCTGTGCAAGTTGTGGCACAGTGTCAGTCGGGAAGGACTGA
>Ga0066709_100000637_pt1 | contig 19902 bp, 19 predicted proteins | sample GraSoiAngelo_158_FD_79665 | JGI IMG/M metagenome (GOLD analysis project Ga0066709, IMG submission 79665) | Grasslands soil microbial communities from the Angelo Coastal Reserve, California, USA - 14_1009_16_30cm | ecosystem: Environmental > Terrestrial > Soil > Grasslands | place: USA...
CCGCCGTTGGACCGACCAGGTTCTTGCACGCGACTACTTTGGCGACGGCGCACCGAAAGATTTGGCCGCCGTACTCGATCGTTGTGAACATGCGCTCGGCACGTTCTTGGAGGCTGCGGCAGCACAAGAGCACGGTGCCTCGTGAGGTGGATCACGCGGCGGAACATTCACGTCGATCGCACCTCTTGCCCGTGGCTGATCAGAAAATTCATCGATCCACAAGCGGAGTTCTTCTTCGTCGACACAAGCACGGACCCAACGACTCTCGACGGCCATACCTTCGACATGCGCGGAGCGGAGTACGGCCACGAGGGCGACCTGTGCACCTTCCAGGTCATGCTCGAGCGACACGGCCTGACGAACGACGCGGCGCTGCTGGAGATGGGACGCATCATCCGCGACGCAGACGTGCCACCCAGTCGGACCCGTCGCCAGGAAGCCGGTGGGCTGGACGCGCTCATCCGCGGGTTCCAGCTCTCAATACCCGACGATCACGAGAAACTGGTCCTCACGCGGCCGCTGTATGACGCGCTGTATGCTTATTGTCAGGGCAAAGTCTCAGAGGCGAGACCGCGTCCCGGCGCACCGCGGCCGCGCCTGCGCTATAGCCAACGGGTGAATACGCACCTGGAGCACGACGAGGGCTAACCGCACCGGCTGACGCCCGAGTAGGCAAATCGAAGGCGCTTACCGAGTACCGCGAGTTTCCCGGCCGCTCACACTACACGGTGGGTCAGCCGGGCTGGGAGGAGGTGGCGGACTACGCGCTGTCATGGGCAGCCGAACACGCGAGATCGACGGTCGCGACAGCGTAACCGCCGCGGATAGGTCTGCCTGGGCGGCGCTCACGCTCAGTAGCGCCTCAGGCAGATGGGTGGTCGTGGCGGCGGTGCTCGGGTCGGGTATGGCCGCGCTCGATGCGACGGTCGTCAACATCGCCTTGCCCGAGCTCGGCCGCGATCTGCACGCCGGATTCGACGGCTTGCAGTGGACGATCAACGGCTACACGCTGACACTCGCCGCGCTGATTCTCCTTGGCGGATCGCTCGGCGATCGCTTTGGCCGCCGTCGTATCTTCGTGATTGGCACGCTGTGGTTCGCCGTGGCGTCCGCGCTGTGCGCGCTGGCGCCGTCCATCGAAATCCTGGTCGCGGCGCGCGCGCTCCAGGGCATCGGAGGTGCGCTGCTGACGCCCGGCAGCCTGGCCATGATCGAGGCTTCGTTCGTCGAGCAAGACCGTGGCAAAGCCATTGGCGCGTGGTCTGGATTTGGCGGAGTTGCCACCGCGCTCGGGCCATTCATCGGCGGCTACCTCGTCGCCGGTCCGGGTTGGCGATGGGTGTTCCTGATCAATCTGCCACTGGCGGTCCTCGTCGTCGTCATCGCGCGGAGGCACGTGCCCGAATCCCGTGATCCTCGCGCGGTGCCGCACCTCGATGCGTTGGGCGCCGTGCTCGGCGCACTCGGCCTGGGCGGCGTAACCTACGGACTGATCGGCTCCGCCGGAGGCGTGTCGATCGGCTGAGGGTTCGCCTTGCTGCTCGGCCTCATCGCGCTGGTTGCATTTGTCGTCAACGAACGACACAGCGCTTATCCGATGCTTCCGCCTGGAATTTTTCGTAACCGCCAGTTCACGTCCGCCAACATCGTCACCTTCGTGGTGTACGGGGCACTTGGTGGACTGTTCTTCTTTCTGGTAGTAGACCTGCAGGTGGTTGCCGGCTTTTCCCCTGTCCTGGCGGGCAGCGCGCTTTTGCCGGTGACGTTCATCATGTTGCTCCTGTCTGCGCAAGCTGGCGGGCTGGCAGCCAGGATCGGTCCACGCTTGCTGATGGCGGCGGGTCCGCTCATCGCCGCCGGCGGCGTGCTGCTGCTCCTTCGCGTCGGCTCCGGTGCGTCGTACCTCGTGGATGTGCTGCCTGGCGTCACCATGTTCGGACTGGGACTGGCGCTGATCGTCGCCCCGCTCACGACGACCGTACTTGCCGCGGCCGAAGCGGAACACGCCGGCATCGCTTCGGGCATCAACAACGCGGTCGCCCGCGCTGCCGGGCTTCTGGCGGTTGCCGTATTGCCTCTGCTGGCCGGGCTCTCAGGCGACGACTACCAGCACCCTCAGGCGTTTGCGGCCGGTTTTCGTATCGCCGTGATGACCTGCGCGACGCTGCTGGCCGCGGGTGGCGTACTGGCTGGCATTACCATCCGCAACCCCGTCGCGGCGCGCGCCGTCGAAGCCCTGCCGCGTCGCCAGTTTTGCGCAGTCGACGGTCCGCCGCTCCAGCCCACGTCCGCGTAAATGCCTTCCTGGTATTGTTGCGTGAGTGTCATCCTGAGCTTGCGAAGGATCCGTTACTCCGACGCTGATCACGAGAAGCTGGATAGATCCTTCGGTCGTACCTCGCTCAGGATGACACGCAACCTTTTAACGGGACTCATCTATTTTAGGTCGGTGGCTCAGGCTCCTGCTCGGGCCCCGTTTGGACGCTCATAACAAGAGGTCGGCAACCGAACGACGCTGCCAATAGCTCCTGGGTTCCATCAACGCCACCGCGCGTTTGAAGCCGCCCTCCGCGCCGCGCATCTCGCACGCGCCGCGGTACCACTGCTCGTACGCGAACGTGACCACCTCACCGCGGAACAGACTGTATGCGTGAATCGCCTCGACATAGCGGTCGAAGACGTCAGTCACATCCAGGTACAGGTCGGGCTTGAAGCCGTCCTCGTCCTCCCAGTTCTCGGCATACAGCACCTTCGACGGACCGTGCGCCGGATGCCGACGCTGGAACGCGGGCAGTCGCGCCAGGAACAGGCTCTCCATGACGTTCAAACTGGTGTTGCGATGGTCACGGTGCAGACTGCCCTGCCAGTGGGTGAGCAGCAGGGTGGGCCGGTACTCGCGGATCGTGTCGGCAATCGCCCACTGGACCTCCAGGTCCACCGGTAGCTCGCCATCCCGGTACGGCAGCATGACGCAATCGGCGCCCAGAATCCGGGCGGCGTGGTGCGCTTCCTCGACCTTGATGCGTGCGTATTCGTCGGGCGACAAGCTGCCGTGGCCCTTCTCGCCCGGGGTCATGTGGACGAGCACCGCGCGCCAACCCGCGGCGACGTGCCTCAAGATGGTCGCTCCGCCCATGATTTCGGCGTCGGCCGCGTGGGCGCCGACGACCATGATGCAGCTCGCGTCGTTTGTCATCTGTCCGTGCGGAGTGACCTTCTCATCACGGCGAACCTGCGGACCTCACGGAATCCGCATTGGGCGTATAAGCGAGCGGCGTTGTCGCCGGTCCACAGAAACCAGGCGGCGTGATAGCCGCGCTTCAGCATCTCGACCAGCGTCCGAGCCAGGAGTACGCGGCCGATACCACGGCTTCGCAGCGCAGGACTCACACCGAACGGTCCGAAGCGTTCGGCGCGGTGCTGCGCATAGCCGACGACGTCGCCCGACTGGGTGGCGACCAGCAGGTTGACCTGGCGTGGGTCGCCGACGAACAGGTCGCCAAAAATCTCCGCGGCCTCACGGTACCAATCCCACGAGAAATGCTGGCGCACGAATTCGAGCACCGGCACAATGTCGTCCGGCTCCGCTGGACGGACATCCAGCCCTTCACTCGCCAGCCTACCAGCGAGCTGAGCGATGGACTCCGGAACACGAAAGCCGGTCAATTCGGCGCGCATGCTCAGCGGTCGAGAAACCTCGATGAACGCGTGGCGTTGGAGAAAGGCCAGCGCTGGTGCGTAGGCGCCGACGTCCACACCCGGGATGAAGTAGTTGGGCACGTACGGCGAGACGCTCACCGTCGTGCGTCCCTGCTCGCACAGCCGTTGTACGGTCGCCGCGAGTAGCTGGCTGCCGATCTTCCGGCGCTGCCAGTCCGGGTGTACGCCGAAGGCGGTGATCCAGCCTTCGTCGGGCTGCAATCCCTGGTTGAAGAACGGCACGCGCCGTCCGAGCGCGAGGACAAAGCCACGGATCGCGGCGTCGGCCTCGGCGACCAGACAACCGGCCGGATCAAAGTTCGGATCGAGCAGCACTTTGCGGCGGAAGACGGCCGGCGCGATCGGATCGCTCGCCATCGCGGCATTCCAGACACCGACCACGTCCGCCTCATCCGCGGCGGCGTAGCCCCGGACGTACGCTCCGGTCACCCCTTGAGACCTGTCAATGCGATGCCCTGAACGAACCAGCGCTGCAACACGGCGAAGACCACCAGCACCGGGACGATGGCTACGGTGGCGCCAGCCATCTGGAGATTGATCACCTCCGGCTGGCTGGCGTAAACGCGCAGGCTGTTGAGGCCGATCGGAATCGTCGCCAGATCACCCGAGCGGATGATCACCAGCGGCCACAGAAATGCATTCCAGTGGTACACGAACGCCAGAATAGCCAGCGCCCCGAGTGCCGGGCCGACCAGCGGCAGCACGATGCGCCAGTAGATCGCGAATTCGCTGGCGCCGTCGATGCGCGCGGCGTCCAGCAGCTCATCCGGCAGACTGAGCATGTACTGGCGCATGAGGAAGATGCCGAACGCGGTCACCAGGTTCGGTAGGATCAACCCCTGATAGGTGTCGACCCAGTCGAGCTGGCTGACGATGTAGAAGACCGGGATCAGGAATACGAAGAATGGGATCATGATCGTCGCCAACACCAGTAGGAACAGGACCTCGCGGCCCGGGAACTGGAACTTGGCGAAGCCGTAGCCGGCCAGCGAGCTGCTCAGCAAGATCCCGAGCGTGACCGCCGTCGTCACGATCATGCTGTTGAGATACATGCGCCCGAGCGGGATGGCCTCGGCGAGACGGGCATAGTTCTCGAGGTGCGGGACCGCCGGCAGCCAGACCAGCGGCCGAGCCATGATCTCGGACGGCGCCATCAGTGAGGCGACCACCATCCATTCGAACGGCAGCAGCATCAGCAGCGCGCCGACAATCAGCACCGCGTATTTCAAGAAAGACGCGGAACCCCGATTCATTCGCGCTCCCGCAGCAGTCGCAGTTGGACGAGGGTGACGACAAAGATCACCAGGAACAACATGACCGCCATCGCGGTGGCGCGGCCCATGCGCGTGAAGTTGAAGGCGGTCTGATACATGTACAGCACCACCGTATTGGTGGCATTCACCGGCCCGCCTTGCAGTGTCAACACAAACGGCAGGTCAAAGAGCTGCAGCGAAGCCAGCGTGCTGACCACGGCGACGAACAGGAGCGTCGGCCTCAGCAGCGGAAGCGTGATCGAGCGGAATCGGTGCCAGGCGTTGGCGCCGTCGACGGTGGCCGCCTCGTAGACGTCGATCGGGATCGCCTGCAGACCGGCCAGGAACAGAATCATGTAGTAGCCGACGCCAAGCCACACGGCGACCGCGACCATGCTCGGCATCGCCTGCTCGACGCTGGAGGTGAACCGTTGGCCGGGGATTCCGAGCAGTCCCAGGACGCCGTTGAACAGTCCATAACTCGGGTGGTACAGGTTGTTCCACACGATGGAGACCGCGATGGTGGAGGTGATGTACGGCAGGAAGTAGATCGCTCTCCACACGCTCCGCCAGCGGACGTTGCCGTTCAGCAGCAGCGCCAGACCGAGCGACAGCACTGAGGTGATCAGCACGTTGGCGACGGCGAAGACGACCGTGTTCCGAAACGTCTCGCGGAAGAGCGGGTCGTCGAAGAGCAGGTAGCGGTAGTTCTCCAGCCCACGCCACGGCATGGTTTGCGCCGGCGTGAGCATGTTCCAGTCGTGCAGGCTCACGTACACCGTGAACAGGAACGGGCCGAGGGCGAACACCAGCAGGAACAGCAGCGCTGGCGCCACGAAAGCATATCCAACCAACGCCCGCCGTGGGAGCCGGCGGTGGCGCGCGCGAGCCCGCTCGAGCGAGCCGGCTTCGCGCGCGCCTAAAACACGCTCCACGCTGCTCGCTATCCCTGCGCCTTCTCCTTCAGAATGCGATTGGCGTCCTGGGCAGCCGTATCGAGCGCGTCCTTGGGTTCCTTTTGACCGAACCACGCCGCTTCGATCTGCTTCTGGAGACTGGTCTTGATCTCCTGGGCGCCGGGGATGATCGGCTCCGTTCGGCTGTTCGGCAATGCGTCGACGAACGGCTTGACGAACGCGTCGTTCAGCACGTCGGCGTGCGCCTGCTGGTCAGACGTGCGGCTGGGGATCGCATTCGGACCGCTCGTCCGGTATTTGCGCATGGGCGAAGAGCCGTTGCCTTCGGGCGAGTTGAGCCACTGCAGGAACTTCCAGGCTTCGGCGCTGTTCTTGCTGTTCTTGTCGACCCCCCACAGCCAGTTGTACTGGAGTGGAATCGATTTTCCACCGGACTTCGTCGGGATGGGCGCTACGCCGACATTTTGAATGCCGCCTGGCACGCCCTTGCGCAGGGCAGCCCCCCACCAGTTGGCCATGATCGTCATGGCTGCCTTGCCAGCTACGAAGTCCGCCTGTTGAAAGCCCAGATCGGCACCAGCACCTTTGATGATGTCCGTCTCCGCGGCCACCACGTCCAGACCGGGCTGCTGGTTGAACATGACCTGGCTGTAGTCCCTGGCCGCGTACTCGCCGCCGTTCGACCACAACAGCGATGTGAAGGGGTGGACGACACCCGAATCCCAGCCTTTGAGAAAGAGAAACCCGGTCTGGCTGACCTTGCCATCCGCGCCTTTTTTGGTGGCCTTGATCGAGGCCTCCTTGAGCTCGTCGAGGGTGGCCGGAGGCTTCGAAACGCCAGCCTCCTGGAGCAACTGTTTGTTGTAGATCAGCAAGTAGTTGTTGACCTCGGTAGGATAGCCCCAGATCTGGTCCTTGTAGGTTGCGCCGTCGGCCGACCCCTGACTCCAGGACTTCTTGACATCGGCGGTGACGTCGGCCGGCGGTGGCTGGAGCAGGTCGCTGCCGACGAAGTCCGGCATCCACAAGTTGTAGAAGTGATAAATGTCGGGCGCTGGGCCACCGAGGCGGGCGGTGGTGATGCGCTTCAACAGCTCGTCGAAGGCGACCGTCTGGTGGTCGATGGTCACTCCGCTCTGCTGCTGGTATTGCTGCAGAATGGGGGTCAAAACGGCGAGCTGGTCCTGGTCGCCCCAGTGCGTCAACACCGTCAGCTTGACGCCACTGGCGGGCTTGGCGGCGGCAGCGGCCGGCGCGGGGGCGGTCGTCGGCTGGGCGGCGGGGGCCGCGGCGCTGGTCGGCGCAGCAGGTGTGGCCGGCTGTCCACATGCAGCCAGCAGCGACGCACCGGCGGCCAAACCGCCGACCACCGTCAGGCGGCGCAGGAACTGGCGGCGCGACGAAGCGGTGTGCTGGAGGTTCACGTTCACAATCTCCCTTCTGTTTCCATTGCCGCGAAGACGGCGCGCGCTGCGCCGATGAGCCCGGCATTCGTGCCCAATCGGGACCGGACGATGCGTACCCGCCGCGCCGCGACTGGCTGCGCATGATCTCGCACCGCGCGGCGGATACGAGGCAGCAAGCGTGCGCCGCCGGCGCCGGAACACACGCCTCCGCCCAGGACAACCAGGTCCGGATTCAGCAGGCTGACCACGTCGGCGACTGCCAATCCCAGGCGTTCGGCCACGTCGTCGAGCGCGCGTTGGCTTGTCGCATCGCCCGACGCGGCCGCGGCAAAAATGGCCTCCGCTCGTCCGTCCACCGCGCCCGCGTGGTGGGCCAGGGCCGGCCCAGCCGCCGCCGCTTCGAGCGTCGGCTGGTGCTGGTCGGCGCGCGTGGCGGTCGCGCAGGCGCCTGACGTCAGCCAGCCAGCGGCTCCCGCCAGGCCGTCGCTTCCGCCATACAGCCGCCCATCGAGGATCATCCCGCCGCCGATCCCCGTGCCGATCACCAGCATCACCAGATTTCGCACGCTCCGGCCGGCGCCCATCCAGTGCTCTCCGAGCACGGCGGCGTGGCCGTCGTACGCAAGTCTGGTGGGTACGCGCAGCGCCGACTCGACGGCTTCAGCGAGTTTGACGCGGCGCCAGCCACGAATGTTCGGCGCCCAGACGACTTCCCGCTGCCGCTGGTCGACCACGCCGGGTACGGCCACGCCAACGCCAGCTGTTGGCTTGCCCGATGCGACCCGCTGTGCGAGTCCCACCACCTGCCGCACGGCCGCCTGACCGCCCTCCCGCGTCAGCGGCTCCTGAACCCGACCGCGCACTTTTCCTGTCACGTCGACGAGGCCGGCGGCCACCTTCGTAGCGCCAACGTCGACGGCGAGCGCGAGGGGACCGATCATCATCCGCCCGCCGTGGACGCATCCAATCGTCGCAGCATCTCGGCGTAGGCCTCGAACACGCGTGCGTTGTGGTCGGGCGTGACGCCCGGCACGTTCGGGGAAACGAACACCTCCAGTGGCCAGTCCCGCTCGGCGAGCTGCGCGCCCACCTCCGCCACCATTGCCATGGTGATGCAAACGGACGCCAACGTGGAGCCGGCCGCGAGCGGCTCCAGCAGTCCATCGACCGGTACCAGGGCGTCCTCGCGCGGGACACAATTATCGATCACGACGTCGGCCACATCGGCCAGCTTCTTGCCGCTCGAATGGCTCGCCGTCGCCTGCGCGGCATTATCGCCCGACGTCACGGCGACCACCGCCAGGCCACGACGGCGGGACTCGAGCGCCACTTCGACCGGCGCGGCGTTCAGCCCGCCGTGCGAGTAGATGAGCATCACGTCGCCCGCCGCGAGCGGATAGCTCGTCAGAAAGACGGGCGCGTAGCCTTCGGTGCGCTCCAACCAGAGCAGCTCACGCGCTCCGCCCGGCCCGACGGTGTTGAACCACATCAGGCGCGGGTCCAGGAGTGGACGGAAACCCACGAAGCTCCCATAGCGGGGGAAGACGTCGAGGACGGGGATGACCGAGTGTCCGCTGCCGTAGACGTACACCGCGCGGCCACCACCGATCGCGTCGGTCATCAGCTCCGCCGCGCGCCGGATGTTGGCCGCTTGCTCAACGCGGATGCGCTGGACCACCTGCTCCGCGCGATCGAGATAGCGCTCGGCCGTCAAATCACGTCACTCCTCGTGCTCACGGGTTCGACCTGGTCATGGGGCCACAAGCTCGAGCACCACCTTGTAGCGGTCACCGCGCATCGTGGACTTGACAAACTCGAATGCACGGTTGGCCCGATCGCGCGTGATGCGCTCGACGGCAAAGGCGGGTGAGCCAGGTGCGACGCTCAACAGCCGGGCCGTCTCGCGATCGAGCACGATGGGTTCGAAGGTCTCGGTGGCTCGAGCGGGCACGATGCTGTAGCGGTCGCGCAGCAGTCGATAGAGCGACTCGATCGGCTGCGTGTCGGCCAGCCCGGGGACCAGTCGCTCCGGGAGGAAGGCGTGCTGAACGCCCATTGGCTCGACATCGGCCAGGCGCAGGCGATCGAGGACGATCACCGGGTCGCCAGTCGACAGCTCGAGCCGCGTGGCCAGCTCGGGAGAGGCTCGTTCGCGGCGGACGTCCAGCATGCGGGTAGATGGGCGATGGCCGCGGCGGGTGATGTCGTCGGTGAAGCTCAGCAGGCGAATCGGCCCCTGCTCGATCTTGGGTTCGGCGACGAATACGCCCTTGCCTTGCCGCCGAGTGAGCAGCCCTTCGCGCGCCAGGCCGTGAAGCGCCTGGACGACGGTGATGCGACTGACGCCGTAGGTCTCGCCGAATTCGCGGATGGTCGGAATCTGGTCACCGGGGCACCACTCGCCGGCGGCAATGCGATCGCGGACGGCCTGCTGAAGGCGGTAGTACAGCGGCGCCGGGCCGGCCAACGGCAGCAGCGGCGCCAGCCCGTCGGCGGGCCAGGGACTAGTTTGCATGTAGACCTGTAAACATATAATCTGCGCCCACGCGGCGCTGTCAAGAGGATTTGCCCATCCCGGCCCGACGCGCTGCCAGCCGGCGTCAGGCGACGGAGCGGGCCTGGTGACTACGTGGCAGGCGGAGTGAGGCGACGCGGCTCTGGTTGGCGTACACGTGCAGCAGCAGCAGGCCGGGCTTGTCGTGGTCGTTGGCCAGCCGAACGACGTCGCCCTCCCGCAACACACCCAGCAACCGGCTCCAGAACGGATCTGTCGCGGCCGACTGCGTCGTCCAGACCACCCGATGCGCGGGTGGCGGCGTCGGTCGCGGCTTGAACGTGTGAATGGCACCGCTGATGTCACCCGCTGTCACGGCCCGTATCTCGAGCAGCAGCGAATCGCTGTCGATCAGCGCCACGCTGAGCTCCTCGCCCATCCAGAAGCCGAGGACGGCCGTCCGCATGTCTTTCACCGCCAGCGATACACGCTGCGCCCGACGCAGACTGTCGAGAACCTCGGGCGTGAGCCCGCGTCGTATGTCATGCACTCGCGGCTCTGGCATGGCGTGCCCCTCTTCCGTCAGGGTACGCTGAGCGGGCCCGCCCCGTCGCGCACCGCGCCCACGACGTTCTGGGCAGCATCGACGCCCAGTGTCAGCGTCGGAGTCCAGCCGACATCTGGCGCCAGCTGCGCGTCGTGCTCAGCGTTGTACACGGCGAGGACATCAACCGGAGCGGCGCTCAGGGCTGGGCCGAGCAGCGTACCGCTGGTGTGCAGCGCCGATGCATTGAAGGCACGCAGCAGTCGATTCGGGCGGGCGTCAGACGACAGGAAGAAGTTGTTCTCCGCGAACAGCCTGGCGTCCGGGTCGAGACCCCAGCTGAACTGGTACCGCGAGAGATCCGGGATGTCGTACAGGTTGTTGTAGAGGTGGACCTGGCCAGCGCGCACGCGCGGCGCGTCCGTGGCGGTGCCCTGGAAAAGATTGTGGTGCAGCGTCACGCGGACCTTGGCCGGATCGACGGCGGTTCCCTCAGCCGCGCCGATCTCGACCGCCCTGTCATAGTCGTGGAACTCATTCCAGGAGACGGTGACCAGGTCCGAGCCGTGGCTGACGTCCAGGGCGCTGGCGTGGACCTGGAACTCTCGCCCCAGAAACACGGGCTGGCCCGCATCAGGGTGGAGACTGGTGTCGAAGCTGTTGTGGTCGATCCAGACGTGTGTCGAACCGCTGATGGAGAGACTGGCGTAGCGGGGACTCCAGGAGCCCCAGTCGGAGGGGTCCCAGCTCGGGAAGCAGTCGTACGTGTCCTCGAAGTTCAGGTTGCGGATGATGACGTTGTCCACGCCGTTCAGCGCGAGCTGGGCGCCGCTGACGAACGCGGTGTCGTGGAGGCCGACGATGGTGGTGTTCGAGCCGACCTGCAACTGCACGCGCGCGGCCTGGTTCTGCTGCGACGTCCGTCGAGCGTCTTCGAGTGGACCGCTGGGCTGAGTGCTGGTGCTCCAGACGGCCGGCTCGAAGGCCTGGACGTAAGCATCCAGCGTGAACCCGGGCGCGGCGTACTTGTCGCATGCGATGGATCCACCGTCGTCATCCGTGTTGGCGTCAATGTCGCCATCGACATAGATGATCTTGGGCTTGTCACCGTCCTGCAGCGCCGCCAGGAGACCACGCCGATCCTGGACGGTGTAGATGCGCGTTCGATCGGCGGCCGCTCCTCCGCTGGTACCGCCCGAGAACGACGCCCAGCCATCGTTCGGTGTCAACGTCTCATGTCCCAGGTCGCGCTCCGCGGCAGACACCACGCTGGTGGCAGCGAACAGCACGGCGGCCAGGGCGACCATCGGTGTGTGAGCCATAGAGCCTTCCCCGAGGGTAGTACGCTGGGGGTGATCGCGCGCTCCACAGGGGGAAGAGTTTCATGGCATTGCGTTCGCGGCGTGCATTCCTTCTCACAGCAACGAGCGGCATCGGGGTCGCGCTGCTCGCGGCGTGCAGCGCGCCGTCACCTTCGGCTGGTCCGACCAGCGCGCCTGCCAGCGCCAGCGGTGGCAGCCGCAAACAGGTTACGTTCTGGGGTCGCCAGCAGTTTCTGCCCGAGTCGAACGATTACCTGACCGAATCCGTCAAACTCGCCGGGCAAAAAGGCGGCTTCGATGTCAGCGTGCAGTTGTTCACCAACGACGAACACCCACAGAAGGAAGTGGTGGCCATGGAGTCCGGCGTAGTGCCGGATATCACCTACACCTACGCGCCGGCGCTGTGGGACCAGAACGGCTACGCGCTCGAGATCCAATCCCTGTACGACGACATCGGCAAGTCAGGCGGCGGCTGGCTCGATCTGGCCGATGGGAGCTCGAAGACGACCGCCGGCAAGCGCATCGCCGTGCCGATGAACACAGAGCCGTGGTTCGTGCACTTCCGCAAGGACAAGTTCGCCGAAGTGGGCGTCTCGATGCCGATCAAGACGTGGGACGAGATGATGTCGGCGTTCCAGAAGGTCAACAAGCCAGATGAGGGCTTCTACGCCTTCGACGGTCAGATGACCGAAGCCGACTGGGTGGGCAACTGCCTGCAGTTCATGTGGGCGTTTGGCGGACGATTGTTCGACAAAGAAGGCACACCGACGATCAACACGCCGCAGAACATCGCCGGCGTCAAGGCGTATACCGACCTGTTCAAGAACAAGATGATGCCGGCAAGCGTCGTCAGCCAGAAAGCGTCGGGGAACAACGAGGCCTGGCTTTCGGGCCAGGTGGCGGGCGTCTCGAACCCGGGCAGCATCGTCCTCGCCATGCGCAAGGACAACAAGGACCTGTTGGCAAATACCTACCTGCAGGCATTTCCGTCGCAGGTGAAACCCGGCTCGTTCGTCCAGACCGCGGGGGCGGCGACGCTGATCATCAACAAGAAGAGCCCGAATCTCGACGAGGCGATGCAGATCGCACGCATGATCCTCGCGCCCGACCGTTACCCGACACAGCTGGAAAAGGCCGGCTCATATTGGTTCCCCATCCTGAAGAACTACCTCACGCTGCCGTTCTTCACCCAGGACGAGTGGAACAAGGAGGTGGCCGAGAATATCGTCCCATGGGCGCTGCCGGCGACAGCGGATACGGGCCTGTCGCCGATCTTCGACGACATCACAATCAGCGCCACCAACGACATGCTCCAGGCGATCACCGTGCAGGGCAAGTCGGTCGAAGAAGGGGTCAAGATCCTGGCCGATGCCGCGGCCGCCGCGAAGGCGAAGTTCAAACTGTAATGACGCCAGATCGCCGGCTGATGTCATCGGAGCCGGAGTAGCACCGATGGCGCTCCGCGTTGGCGCCCGTCGATCTGCGCTACCCCAGGTATGGGGCCGGCAGGGTACGCTGGCGCGCGACGAGGCGGCCTTCGGCTACCTGCTACTGCTCCCCGCGGCGCTTTTGATCCTGGTCCTGGTGGGCGTGCCGTTTCTCAATGCGCTGTGGCTGAGTTTTCACAAAAAGCTCCTCGGCGCCACGGACGCGCCGTGGATCGGCCTCCAGAACTACGCCACGCTGATCGCGGACCTCGTCTTCTGGCAGGCGGTGAAGAACACCTTCGTGTTCACCGTCGGCTCGATCGGCTCCAAGCTGGTGATCGGCCTGTTGATCGCGCTCGTGCTGAATGAAGCCCTGCCGATGCGCGGGCTGTGGCGGTCGATCGTCATGCTGCCGTACGCCATGCCCACCCTGGTGTCTGTCCTCGTCTGGAAATGGATGTACAACGACGTGGCCGGGGTATTGAACTACCTGGCCACCACAGCGCACGTCGCCGACCACCAGATCCTGTGGTTGGGCGATCCGAGCATCGCCATGCCGGCCGTCATCGCCGTGAACGTGTGGCGTGGCTTTCCGTTCTTCGTGATCACGATCCTGGCCGGGCTGCAGACGGTGCCTCAGGAGCTGTACGACGCGGCCAAGGTCGACGGTGCCGGTGTGTGGGCGCGATTCGCCCAGGTGACACTGCCCGGCATTCTGCCCGTGCTGGCCGTGACGACCCTCTTTTCGGCCATTCTGACCTTCAACGACTTCTCGATCATCTGGATTTTGACCCAGGGCGGGCCTGGTAACGCGACCAACGTTCTGGCCACGCTGACCTACAAGATCGCCATCCCCGGCCTCGAGCTCGGTAAAGGTGTGGCCGTGTCGGTGCTGATGCTGCCGATTCTGGTGCTCATGATCGTCTTCCTGAATCGGTTCATCAGTCGCCGCGAGGAGCTGGCGTGAGCACCGCATCTGTGCTCGCGGATCGGGCTCGACAGGCTTCTGCCGATCGCTGGCGCGTGCGTGTGCAGCGCGTCCAGCACGTCGGTTTCCGCGCTTTCGGCTGGCTGCTGCTGGCGATCGTGCTGGTGGTGGCGCTGTTCCCGCCGTATTTCATGACCATCACGGCCTTCCATCCGCCGAGCCTCAGCTTCAGCCGTACGCCGACGCTCTTTTCGACCGACCTGTCGCTGCGCGCCTTCGCGGAGCTGTTCGACAAGTACCCGTATCTGCAGTGGATGGCCAATACGGCACTCGTCTCGGTGTGCAGCACGATCTTCTCGGTGACGGTGGCGACACTGGCGGCGTACAGCCTGTCGCGTTTGCGCTACCGGGGACGGAGCACCCTTTCGAGCGCCGTCTTTTTCGTCTACCTGTTCCCGTCGACGCTCCTGTTCATCCCCATGTTCATCGTGCTGAACAGTCTGCACATGCTCAACTGGCTGCCGGCGCTCATCGCCGTGTATCTGACGTTCTCAGTCCCGTTCAGCGTGTGGCTGCTGAAGGCGTACTTTCTCAGCATTCCGCGTGAGCTCGAGGACGCTGCGCAGGTTGACGGGGCCACCCGCTGGCAGAGCCTGGCGCTGGTCGTGCTGCCGCTGGCGGCCCCTGGCATCGCCGTCGCGTGCATCTATGCGTTCACCCTGGCCTGGAACGAGTACCTGTACGCCTTCACTCTGTTGGGCGATCAGGAGAAGTTCACGCTGGCCACCGGCCTGACCAAACTGATCTTCGGCGACGTCTTCTTGTGGGGCATGATCATGGCTGGCGGCGTCATGATGAGTGCGCCCTTGCTGATCCTGTACTTCGTGGCCCAGCGCTATATCGTGGCGGGTCTCTCGGCCGGCGCCATCAAGGGCTGAACCTCAGGGCCAACCGAACTCGTCGAGCGGCGTGACAATGGCCGCGTTGAGCACCGGATCGCGCGGCGCGCTCGCGATCCAGACGATCCCGGATAGATGATGCAGGCGCGGGTGCCATTCGGCCGTCCTTCTGCCGCCGCCGCCGCGTCGGGTGTGGAAGGATGGCTTTCGCCAGCACGAAGGGTGCGCGGAGAGTTACTCGACGCTGAGAACCTTTTCGTTACCTGGCCGTTATGTTTTCGGCCTCGAACATTAGTCCAGCCGTGCATCTGTTGGTACAGCGTGTGCGTTTTGTTCGGTGCTTGGGAGAATGAGAACAGTTAGCAAAATGCCGCAAGTCGGCAGGATTGGGCATGCTGCCATGATCAATGATCAGGCCCGGGTCTCGCTGGTGGCCCATGGGACTCCGGCACTTGCTTGCGAGGTGTGCACGGCGAACGCAAACGTCCCGAATGCGACGGTGGTCGTCCAGCATTTACGTGGCGGAACCGTGCAGCTCGCCGCCTGCGGCTGGTGTGTGCGGGCGTTGCGCCGGGTGGCGGCCGCCACGGGCGGGCACGCGGTGTTCGCGCTGGCGGAAGGCGCTATCCCGGTGCCGGCCAGTCGACACACAGCGCCTCGCGGAGCACGACCAGCAGGTCCGCCGGTTGTGCTTCTCGAGTTCGTGGAGCATCTGCGCGACCCGGTTGATGGCACGACCTACGTGGCGCGGGTCTGCGGGCGGCCACGCACGGGTGGTACGTGGGAGGGCTGGCTCGAGTTCGTGGCTGTCGGGGCGGCCGTCGTGCTGCGAACTGAGCGAGAAACGACCCAGAGCAATCGCCAGGGCGTTGCCTACTGGGCCTCTGGCCTGGAGCCGTCGTACCTCGAGGGTGCGTTCGCGCGCGCCCGCAGGGATACCCCGGCCGCGGTCTCAGTCTAGCAGGCGTCGCAGCGCCTTCAGCACAAGCTCGTCCTCGCCCGGCTCGAGGGTCTGCGGATTGAGCGCGATGGCATCCGCGTCCACCTCGCCGACCGCGATGCGCGGAGTCTCATCCCACAGCGCGGCGACCAGCGCTGAGCGGCTCAAGGAGGAGGTTGCATCCAGGTGGATGATGGCTCGGCTGTGTGGCTGTCCGGCTTCGCTCGGATAGCCGCGCTCCACGCGTATTCCCGGCAGACCCGCCAGGCCGTCGATCCAGCCCTGAACCATCGCCTCATAGCTGGCGAGCAGGGCGGACTCGTCTTGCTGGAGTGACCATTCGACGGCTGCCAGCATACCCAGCATCTCCTCCTTGCCCACTTTCATCGGCCGCCCGAGGCTGTGGTGGGGTGGCCCGTTGCGAACACACGCGTCGATCAGCGCGCGTCGGCCGAGCACCAGGCCGGCGGACTGCGGTCCGCGCAGCCCCTTGCCGCCCGAGAAGATCGCCACATCAGCGCTCAGATCGCGCGTGAAGTGCCAGAGGTTGCTGACGGGCGGGATCTGAGCCGCGGCGTCGACCAGCACCGGAACATTGCACTCGTGGGCAATGGCGACCACTTCGTCGAGCGCCAGCGCGCCAGGCGCGAAGCGCGCTCCCGCGAAATACAGCACGCACACCGTTCGCGGCGAGAATGCGGCCTCCAGCTCCGCGCGCTGCGTCGTTGGATCCACCCCGATCTCAACCATTTGCGCGCCCGTCTGCCGCGCGGCCTGGTCGTAAGCGTTGCGCTGGGCGCGATGGACGATCACTTCGGCGCGCGGCTCGGCCATGCTCGGAAGCTCTCCGATGGCCGTCGGATCGTTACCCGCGATACACCCGGCGATGCAGATCGCCATACCTGCTGCCGCACCGGACGAAACGTAGCAGGCCTCGTTGCCGGTCAGTTCCGCGATGCGCTCGCCCACGCGGCACTGCAGCTCGACGAGATCGACAAAAGCATCCGCTCCAGCGCGCATCGCATCGATGACCGGCGGCGGCATGCGTGAGCCACCCAGCCGCGTGAGGGTCGCCGCGGCGTTGATCACCGGCCGCACGCCCAGGTCGGCGTAGGTATAGGGGTGCATCACACCGGCTCGAGGAAGCGTGAGCGCGGTTGGCCGCCGAGCTGACGAGCCAGCCAGGCATCCATCCAGTCGTGGTCGACGGCGCCATTGTGGGTCAAGCGGTAGATCTCGGAGGGTCCGCCGACGGCCTGGTAGAGCGGCTGGAGCCACCCCCCGCCACTCGGGCCATCGCCAGCGCCGTCGCCGCTTGCCAGGAGCGTCGTAGCCCGAATGCGGGGCGCGTGCTGGAGTGGGTCGAAGAACTCGAGCGTGTGCTGCACAGCCGGTCCGGAATCAGGGTTGGTATGTAAATAATCGTTGAGCTCTTCGATCGGATATTCGTCGGTAACCTGGGCTGCCTCGAGCAGCCGGTACAGCAGCAGCTCGTGCGCCTGCACCGCCGTAAATCCCGCGCGGCGCGAAGCGGTCAGCAGCGCCAGATCGTCGCCCTGGACGGCCACGTGATCGAGGTCCACCTCCCGACGCGAGAGCAGGAAGTCGGCGCCGCGCATGCAGTCTGCGACGATCGCTCGGTAGATGAAGGTCTCGGGACTGTGGATGCCGAGCGTCAGCAGGCCCGGGTACTCCGCCGCGAACGGACGGTCCGCCAGCCGCTGGCCGCGATGCATGAGCTGAAGGACGGCGTAGCGTTCGCGGTCGTGGTAATCCGGCACGTGGTTGACGCTGCCGTACCGGGGCGTGAGCAGCAAGCCAGGCGCTCGCGCGGACCCCTTTGGCACGCTGTAGTAGCCGAAGATGCGATAGGGACCGAGGCTGGTCAGCCGCACCGCGTACGTCGTGGACGAGTCCGTCGAGCGCATGGGCAGCGGCTGCAGCTCGGGCGCCATCGGATAGCGCGCAAGCTCGGCGTCGACCGCGTCCCAGAACGTGTCCAGCTCGGAGCTCATGCGCGCACCAGGGCGCCCGCGGGTTGGAGGTGGCGCGCTAAGAACTCGACGATGCGCGGCGCTTCCCAGTGCGAACCTGCATCGTGGGCACAATTCGGGTACGGGTGGAGCGTCTTTTCGCAGCCGAGGGCGTCGTAGAGCGCGAAACCGGTTTCAGGTGGGCATACGTCGTCGCGCAGTCCGATATTGATCTGCATGGGGCAGCGGATCAGCGGTGCGAAGTTGATGCCATCGAAGTAGTTGAGGGTCTCGCGCACGGCCTGCTCGCGCTCCGGGTAGAGGCGCAGGTACTCGTTGATCTCTTCATACGGGTACGAGTGGGTCAGCCCGGCGGCATCCATCATCCCGCACAGGTATGGAGCGCCAGCCGCTCCACACGCGATGGCATCCGCGCGAAGCGCCGCGGTGGTGATCGTCAGCGCACCGCCCTGGCTGCTGCCGTGAACGCCGATGCGCGCGCGGTCGACCTCGGGCCGATTACGCAGAAAGTCGACCGCGCGCGCTGCGTCGACGTAGAAGCCACGGTAGGCGTAGGTATTGCGGTCCACGACGTTATCCACCAGCAAACCGGGGTAGCCTGGGTTGTACTGGCGGTTGGAGCGCAGTTTGCCGCGCGGCGCGACACCGACGGCGGCATAGCCAAGCTTGGCCCACGACTTGGGCAGGGTGGGCTCGGAGATGTAGCCCGGCACCAGCAGCAGCCCAGGGTACGGAGGAGGAATATGCTCACGCCTGGGCACGCAGTACCAGCCTGCGATGCGCACGCCGTCGAGGCTGTCGTAGCCGATTTCGAACACCTCGACCGCCTCGGTTGACCGCGCTGCGATGGCGTCCACGGACGGGCCGAGCGGAATGCGCGCGGCTGTCGCCATGATGTCGGCCCAGAACGCATCGAAGTCTGCTGGTCGACGGACACTCGTCGGATGATTCGCTGCTGGATCTCGGACCACGGCGGCAGTGTACAGGCCCCATATAATGCCCGTGGAACGCGGAAGGGAGGGGGACTGGACATGCGCGACATTGGCAAGCGCACGTTCGGACGCCGTGATTTTGTCCGGTTGGGAGCAGCCGCTGGAGGGCTCGGCTTGCTGGCTGCGTGTGGTCCGACGGCGACGCAGCCGCCCGCGGCGACAGCGCCGCCCGCGGCAGCCAAACCGACAGAGGCTCCCCAGCCCGTCGGCGCAGCCACCGCGCCCGCGGCAGCGCCTCAAGTCTCAGGCACCGGGCAGGTCACGACGCTCAAGTTGCTCGGCTGGAACTACGAGCCGCCGCTGGTCCAGGAGAACCTCGACCGCTTCGAGCAGCAGAACCCGGCCTACAAGGTCGAGTACGAGCCGATCGCTGGTGATTACCTCGTGGACTTGCTGACCCGTTTCCGCGCCAAGACGCCCATGGACGTCATCTACGTCCGCGACCAGTACCACGCTTCGTGGGTCGAGAGTGGCTTCTTGCAGCCGCTGGATGAAACGGACGAGATCAACGCCCTGTACGCGGATATGTTCCCGTACAACGCCAACCAGATGCAGTGGAAGGGCAAGAAGTACGGCCTGCCCTACTACACCGACTTCGACGTCTTTGCCTACAACGAAAAGATGGTCAGCGATGCCGGCTTCAGCGGGCCGCCGGCCACGCTCGACGAGCTCCGCAAGCAGGCGGAGGTCATGAAGCAGAAGAACATCAGCGAGTTCCCACTGTACATGGACCTCTCGAAGGGTTCAGACCAGATGTGGGACCTGTGGATGTACACCTTCGCCTCGGGTGGCCACCTGCTGGATCAGGCGGGCGATCCGACGTACCCGGACAAGGACAAGGTGCCGCAGGCGATCCTGGAGTGGTGGGTCGCGGCGGCCAACGACTGGAAGATCGTCAACCCCCAGGCGGACATGGAGGTGCCAACGGCGGGTGCGCTGACGGCGATGCGGACCCAGGGCAGCCAGCCGGGCTACGGTGGGGTCACTTTCATGGCGCACTCCCGTTATGACCTGGAGGCCGACAACGCTCCCGAACGGTCAAAGTCGGCGATCCCCGGCAAGATCA
>Ga0066709_100000638_pt1 | contig 19895 bp, 18 predicted proteins | sample GraSoiAngelo_158_FD_79665 | JGI IMG/M metagenome (GOLD analysis project Ga0066709, IMG submission 79665) | Grasslands soil microbial communities from the Angelo Coastal Reserve, California, USA - 14_1009_16_30cm | ecosystem: Environmental > Terrestrial > Soil > Grasslands | place: USA...
CCGGCTGCTCGACGACCCCGCCCTCCGCACGCGGATCGGCGCGGCCGGGCGGGCGCGCGTGTTCGAGCGCTACACCTGGGCCGCGACGGCCGAGGGCACGGTCGAGCAGTACCGGTCGGAGTTGCGGGCGCGAGCGTTTAGCGCGCGAGCCGCGCAGGGACGCGCATGCTGACCGTCGACTACGACCGCCTCGGTGTGCAGAGCGGCGACCACCTCCTCGACCTCGGGTGCGGCGGCGGGCGCCACGCCTTCGAGGCGTTCCGCCGGGGCGCCCACGTCGTCGCCCTCGACCGCGACCACGACGAGCTCCTGGGGGCGGCGTCCATCCTCTGGGCCATGCACGACGCGGGCCAGGCGCCGCGCCGGGCGTTCGGCGCCGCGGTGCGGGGCGACGCGCTCGCGGTCCCCTTCCCCGACGGTTCCTTCGACCGCGTCATCGCCGCAGAGGTGCTCGAGCACATCGTCACCGACACCGACGCGCTCGCGGAGCTGGCCCGGGTCCTGCGACCAGGAGGCACCATCGCCGTCACCGTGCCCCGCTGGCTCCCCGAACGGGTGTGCTGGGCGCTGGCCGAGGACTACCACGCTCCCCGCGTCGCGGGCGGTCACGTGCGCATCTACCGGCAGGGTGAGCTGACGGCCAAGCTGCGCGCCGCCGGGCTCACGGTGACCGGCTTCGGCCACGCGCACTCGCTCCACACGCCGTACTGGTGGCTGAAGTGCGCGGTCGGGGTCACCAACGACGCGCACCCGCTCGCCCGTCTCTACCACCGCTTCCTCGTGTGGGACATGACCACGGCTGCGCCGCCGGTGCGCCTGCTGGAGCGCACGCTCAACCCCGTCATCGGCAAGAGCCTGGTCGTCTACGCGTCCAAGCCGGCGCAGTCGGCCGCCCCCGTCACCGAGGTCCGCGATGCTGCGGCCTGAGACGTCGTTGCGGCTGCGCACCGCCGAGCTGACCGCCACGGTCGACTCGATCGCGGCGTGGCAGCTCGACGACGGCATGATCCCGTGGTTCCCGGGCGGTCACGCCGACCCGTGGAACCACGTCGAAGCGGCCATGGCGCTGACCGTCGGCGGGCGTCGGGCCGAGGCGGAGCGCGCGTACGACTGGCTGGTCGCCAAGCAACGCGACGACGGCGCCTGGCACCAGTACTACGTGCAGGACGGCGTCGAGGAGCCCAAGCTCGACGCCAACTGCTGCGCGTACGTCGCCACCGGCACGTGGCACCACTTCCTCACGACGCGCGACTCGGGCTTCCTCGAGACCATGTGGCCGGTGGTCGAGCGGGCCATCGACTTCGTGCTCGACCTGCAGACGCCGCGCGGCGAGATCCGATGGGCACGCCACCCGGACGGCACGCCCTGGTCGTTCGCCCTGCTCACGGCCTCGTCGAGCGTGTACCACAGCCTGCGCTGCGCGATCGCCGCCGCCGAGCACCTCGGGCACGAACGGCCCGACTGGGAGCTGTCCGCCGCGTCCCTCGCACGCGTCATCGTGCACCAGCCCGACGCGTTCGCGCCCAAGCACCGGTGGGCGATGGACTGGTACTACCCCGTGCTCGCGGGCGCCCTCACCGGTCGTGCCGGACGGGCCCGCCTGGCCGAGCGCTGGGACACGTTCATCATGGAGGGTCGCGGCGTGCGATGTGTCTCCGACCGACCGTGGGTGACGGCCGCGGAGACCTGTGAGTGCGTGATGGCCCACGACGCGGTCGGCGAGGTGCAGCGGGCGCGTCAGCTCTTCGGCTGGTCGCAGGCGCTGCGTCATCACGACGGGTCGTACTGGACCGGGGTCGTGTATCCGGAGCTCAAGCACTTCCCGGGCGGTGAGCGCACCACCTACACGGCCGCCACCATCGTGCTGGCCGACGACGCTCTCTGGGGTGAGCGTCCGACCTCGGGGCTCTTCCGCGGCGAGGGCCTGCCCGTGCCCTTCGAGACCGAGACGGCCGGCGACGTCTCTGCCGTCGACGTGACGGTCGTCGATGTGTCAGAGACCGTCGCCGACCCGCCGCAGCACGCGTAGCGAGCCCTCGCCCGCGTCACTCACCTCGACGAACGCGCCGGACGCGAGCGCGCGCACGTAGATCTCGTACGGCGGACGTCCTCCGTCGGCCGGATCGGGGAACACGTCGTGGATGGCGAGCAACCCGTCGGGCGCGACGTGCGGGGACCAGGACTCGTAGTCGCGATGGGCGGGGTCCTCACCGTGCCCGCCGTCGATGAAGACGAGCCCGAGGGGCGTGCCCCAATGGCGGGCGACCGTCGGCGACTCGCCGACGACGGCGATCACCGTGTCCTCGAGGCCGGCCGCTTCGATCGTGCGGCGGAAGCACGGGAGCGTGTCGATGCGACCGGTGGCGGCGTCGACGAGCCGCGCGTCGTGGTGCTCCCATCCGGGCTGGTTCTCCTCCGAGCCGCGATGGTGGTCGATGCTGAACAGGACGGTGCCGCGCTCGCGCGCTGCGGCGCCGAGGTAGACGGCCGACTTGCCGCAGTAGGAACCGATCTCGAGCAGCGGGCCCGCGCCCGCCGCGTCGAGGCCCGCCCGGTGCAACGCCAGGCCCTCGTTCTCGGACATGAACCCGGTCGCCCGGCGCGCGTGCTCGAGCAGGCCGGCGTCCATGGGGCGTGACGACGCCGTGGCTATGTCGGCAGGCCGGTGCGGCCGTCGAGCGCGGGAATGTCCTCGAGCTCCTCCGGGTGGTGCACGAAGAGGATCTTGTTGAAGATGACGAACTTCCCGAACCACAGCACCCCGAACGCACCCAGGGCGAAGACCATGACGACGAGGTTGTGAGCGGTTTTCCCGGAGACCCAGTCGTCGGCATGACTGTCGGCGTAGTCGGCACACCACGTGGAGAACGCCAACCCGATGAACGCGAGCGTCCAGAAGGGGACGACCTCCTTCATCAGGTGCGACCGCCCCGGCTTGCGCCACACCCAGGAGCGGTTCAGGTAGTACGAGGGAACGGTGGCCACCGAGCAGGCTGCGATCTGCCCGTTGCGGCCCGACCAGTGAAAGCCGAACAGGAGCACGCCCAGCACGACCTGGGAGACGATCACCGAGATCACCGAAACGAATGTGTACTTGATCATCCGTTTGCCGTCGGGCGAGCGGGCCATGTCTCGTACCCGCTCGGACCGCGTTCTGGTATCGGGGCGCACATCCACGTCTCGGATGCTACCGGCCTCAGCCGTAGCGGAACACTCCGTGGTCAGTCTGCGGGCAGGGCGTTGGCTCGGGCGATGCCTCCCAGCCAGCGGGCGCTGGGCTTCTCGGTACGCACCTGGGTGCTGCGGTCCACCGCGACGAGGCCGAACGTGGGCTTGTAGCCGTAGGCCCACTCGAAGTTGTCGAGCAGGCTCCAGTAGACGTAACCGCGGACGTCGAGGCCGTCGGCGATCGTGTCGAGCACGCCCCTCAGGGCCCGCTCGACGTACTCGATGCGCTCGTCGTCGTCGTCGGTGCCGATGCCGTTCTCGGTGACGATGACGGGCAGGCCGGTCACGTCGACGGCGCGGCGGATGCAGGCCTCGAGTGCCTCCGGGTAGAACTCGTAGCCCATCAGCGTGGTGCGCGCGTCCGGCGGGTAGGGGGCCAGGCCGTTGGCGTCGATGAGAAGCCGCGTGTAGGTCTGCACGCCGATGTAGTCGTCGCCCTCCGTGCCCTCGAGGTACACGTCCTCCATCGGCCGGCGGATCTCCTGCAGTCGCGCCTCGCCTCCTTCCACCGCCTGGAAGTCGGTCATCGACATCGTGAGGCCGACGGGGACATCGGGCGCCGCGGCGCGTATGGCCGCGACCGCTTTTCGGTGCGCGTCGACGAGCGTGTCGGAGGCACGCTTGCCCTTGTCGTAGTCCTGCTCACCCGGTGGCCACATGGCGAGGATGTAGCCGTTGGTGGCCACCCAGTTGGGCTCGTTGATGGTGCACGCCCGTGCCATCGAGCCGTGCAGGTGCGATGCGGCGCGCTCCACGAAGCGGGCGAAGCGGTCCGCGGTGTCGGCAACGGCCCACCCCCCTGCCGCCGCCACCCAGCGGGGCGACGTGAAGTGATGGAAGGTGACGACGGGCTCGACCCCGCGTTCGAGGCACGACTCGCACATCCGCTTGTAATGGTCGAGCGCCACGAGCGAGAACTCGCCCTCTTCGGGTTCGATGCGGCTCCACTCCAACGAGAAGCGGTACGCGTTGAACCCGAGGTTCGCGAGCAGCGCGATGTCGTCGTCGTAGCGGTGCCAGTGGTCGCACGCGTCGCCACTGGGGTCGGGGCAGGGCGTGCCGGGCGCGTGCTCCCATGCCCACCAGTCGTTGTTCCAGTTCCCTCCTTCCACCTGGTGCGCGGCCGTGGCCGTGCCCCAGAGGAAGCCGTCGGGGAACGAGGTTGTCGTCGGCATGAGCCGGGAGGCTAGACCTTTGCATGACTCAGGACGCCGTCGACGAGCTCTGCGCGCTCCTCGACCTCGAGCCCATCGAGGTCAACATCTTCCGGGGCGTCAGCCCGAAAGAGGACCGTCAGCGCGTCTTCGGCGGACAGGTGGCGGGCCAGGCCCTCGTCGCCGCGGGACGGACGGTCGCGCAGGGAACCGTGCACTCGCTGCACGCGTACTTCCTGCGCCCGGGCGACCCCAACATCCCGATCCTCTACGACGTCGACCGCATACGCGACGGCCGCTCCTTCACCACGCGCCGCGTGGTAGCGATCCAGCACGGACGCGCGATCTTCAACCTGTCGGCGTCGTTCCACGTCGACGAGCAGGGGCCGGACCATCAGCTGCCGATGCCCGACGTGCCCGACCCCGAGTCGCTGGCGACGTTCAAGGAGCGCATGGAGCCGTTCAAGGAGACGCTCGGCGACTGGTACGACCGCGACCGCCCGATCGACATCCGCCACGTGTCGGGGAGCCCGATGGAGCGCCGCGGGCGCGAGCCGCTCCCGCCTGCGCAGCAGGTGTGGATGCGCGCCGACGGACGGCTGCCCGACGAACCGATGCTCCACGCGTGCGTGGTGGCGTACGCGTCCGACCTGACGCTGCTCGACACGACGACCCTGCCCCACGCGCTGAGCGCGTTCGAGGACCATCACCGGCTGATGATGGCGAGCCTCGACCATGCCATGTGGTTCCACCGGCCGTTCCGGGCCGACGAGTGGCTGCTGTACGACATGGAGAGCCCGTCGGCTTCGGGCGCGCGCGGGTTCGCGCGCGGATCGATCTACACGCGCGACGGCGCGCTCGTGGTCTCGGTGGCCCAGGAGGGCCTGGTGCGACCGCTCGACGTCGACGCGCCCGCGGGCGCCGACGCGGGCTGAGCGGCGTCAGTCGACCTGTTCACGCACCCACGCGATGTCGTCCTTCTGGCCGTCGGGCGGCGTCTCGCAGACGACGGGCGCGCCCGCGTTGCGCACCACCTCGGCCAGCATGTCGGGCGGGATCGTGCCCGACCCGAGGTGCTCGTGGCGGTCGCGGCCCGACCCCAGGGGGTCCTTGGAGTCGTTGCAGTGCACGAGGTCGATGCGGCCGGTGATGGCGAGGATGCGCTCGACCGCACCGGCGAGATCCTCACCCGCGGCGTGCGCGTGGCAGGTGTCGAGGCAGAACCCCACCCGGTCGCCGATCGCGTCCCACAACCTCGCGATCGTGTCGAAGTGGCGGGCCATTGCGTGATCGCCCCCGGCCGTGTTCTCGAGGAAGATCGGCACCGTCGTCGTGAGCTGATCGAGCGCCTTGACCCATCGGTCGACGCCCGCCTCGACGGAGTCGTCGGCGGTGACGTGCCCGCCGTGCACGATCACCGCTCGCGCCTGCAGGTCGGCCGCCGCGTCGCAGCACTCCTGGAGGATCTTGCGGCTGGGGATGCGGATCTTGTTGTTCGGCGACGCCAGGTTCACCAGGTAGGGCGAGTGCACGTAGATCGGGACACCCGACGCCTTGAGCTCGTCCGCGTCGGCCCGTGGCTTCGGCGTCTTCCAGCTCTGGGGGTCGGACACGAAGATCTGCACGAGGTCGGCGCCCGTTTCCGCGGCCGCCGCGAGAGGGTCACCGGTCTTGACGTGGGCGCCGATCTGCATCAGCCGACGAGCTCGCCCAGGCCCTGGACCCGGGCGGCCCGCCTCAGGCGCTCGAACGCCTCGAGCTCGATCTGGCGCACCCGCTCGCGGGAGACGCTGAGCAGGCGTCCGACCTCGGCCCGGTTGCGCTCCTCGCCGTCGTCGAGGCCGAAGCGGAGCCGGACGACCCGCTGCTGGTGAGGCGTGAGGGCGCCGAGCAGCACGCGCGCCGCGGATGCACGCGCCTTGGCCATGACCTCCTCCTCCACCCGGGCCCCGGGGTCCTGCAGCATCACGTCGACGGAGCGGTCGTCTGCGTCGAGCGAGACCGGGGCGATGCCAACGGGCATGACCCGGCGAACGGCCGCCTCGGAGAGCCCCGTGGCCTTGGCGACCTCGGTCTGCGACGGCGAGCGGCCCAGCAGCGGGCGCAGCTCCTGGCGGGCCGCGTGCACCTGCGCCGCCTCGCGCCGCACCTTCAGGCGCAGGCGCAGACCCGGTCCCGCGTCCTCGATGGCCCGATGGATCTCCTGACGCACCAGGAACGTGGCGTAGGTCGTGAAGCGGCCCCGGGCGGGGTCGAAGTGCTCGACGGCCAGCAGCAGGCCGATCACCCCGGCCTGGAGGAGCTCGTCGATCGACACGGAGCCCGCGTAGGCCCGCCGGGAGAGGGTGATGACCCATCCGAGGTTGGCCGAGATGAGCCGGTGCCGGGCGTCGAGCCCGGCCCGAATGGCCTCTCGCACCCGCAGCTGACCCTCGCCGTCGCCCGGGAGCACCACGGCCGACGCCGCCCGCCGCCCGGCCCGGATGGCGAGTGCGAGCGCCCGCTCCTCCTCGGCCGAGAGCAACCCGGCGCGGGTCATCTCGGCGGCGTAGGAGGCCAGGGTGTCCGCGCCGTCGCGCTCGTAGGTCAGGGTGCTCTCGTCGTGGTCGTCGGCGCCGAGGCCGAGGTGCGGGTGGTCGGCGTCAGGATACTGTCCGTGGTCGCACGCGGGCGACAGCCAGCTGGTGCCGCGTCACCCCCGCTACCGCTTGTCGAGCGGCACGTAGGGGCGCTCGTCGGGGCCGATGTAGAGCTGGCGGGGGCGGGCGATGCGCTGGTCCTGCTCGAGCAGCTCGAGCCAGTGCGCCAGCCAGCCCGACGTGCGCGGGATCGCGAACAGCACCGGGAACATCTCGATCGGGAAGCCCATCGCCTGGTAGATCAGGCCCGAGTAGAAGTCGACGTTGGGATAGAGCTTGCGCGAGGTGAAGTACTCGTCGGACAGCGCCACCTCTTCGAGCTTGAGCGCGATGTCGAGGAGCGGGTTCTTGCCGGTGATCTCGAACACCTCGTCCGCGGTCTGCTTCACGATGCGGGCGCGTGGGTCGTAGCTCTTGTAGACGCGGTGTCCGAATCCCTGCAGGCGACCGTTGCCCTGCTTCACGCTCGCGACGAAGTCGTCGACGTTGTCGAGCGACCCGATCTCGGTGAGCATGCGGATCACCGCCTCGTTGGCCCCACCGTGGCGCGGCCCGTAGAGCGCCGCACACGCCGCCGCGCAGCAGGAGTACGGGTCGGCGTGAGCGGACGCGACGGTGCGCATCGCCGTCGTCGAGCAGTTCTGCTCGTGGTCGGCGTGCAGGATGAAGAGCACGTCGAGCGCGTGCGCCAGCTGCGGGTTGGCGTCGAAGCGGGGCTCGGCCACCTTCCACATCATCGACAGGAAGTTCGCCGCGAAGGGAAGCGAGTTGTCGGGATAGACGAAGGGCATGCCGACGCTGAAGCGATGGGCGGCCGCAGCCAGCGTCGGCATCTTGGCGATCAACCGCAGCACCTGCTTGTAGCGGCTCTCGGGGTCGTGGATGGCCTTGGCGTCGAGGTAGAAGGTCGACAGCGCGGCCACCGCGGAGACGAGCATGCCCATCGGGTGCGCGTCGTAGTGGAAGCCCTCGAGGAACCGCTTGCGTACGTTCTCGTGGATGTACGTGTGGTTCGTGATGTCGTGCACCCACTGCTCGTGCTCCTTCTGGGTGGGGAGCTCGCCGTGGATGAGCAGGTAGGACACCTCGAGGTAGCTCGACCGTTCGGCCAGCTGCTCGATCGGGTAGCCGCGGTAACGAAGGATGCCGGCGTCACCGTCGAGATAGGTGATGTGGCTCGCGCACGCCGCCGTTGTCATGAGCGCCGGGTCGTAGAGCCACACGCCGGGCAGCAGCTTGCGCCATTGGGCGGCGTCGATCCCACCGTTCTCGATAGGGATCTCGATCGCTTGGCCCGTCCGGTTGTCGGTGATCGTCACTGAGTCAGGCACGCGCGCGACGTTACTGCTGCTTCTGGTGCCGGTAGACGCTCGTGTCCCGCACCTCGAAGCCCAACTTCGAGTAGAGCCGGTGGGCGGCCTGGCGCGACGGCCGGGACGTGAGATCGAGGGAGCGGGCGCCCGCGTCGCCGGCCAGGCGAACGGCCTCGGCCGTGAGCGCCTCGCCCACCCCCCTGCCCCGGGCCGCCTCGTCGACGATCACGTCCTCGATCCAACCCCTGACCCCGGTCGGGATGCGGAACAGAACGAGCGTGAGCGTGCCCACGATCGCCGTCGGCGGGTGACCTTCACCGGTCTCACCGGGCAGGCGCGCGACCAAGAGGCGGGTCGTGGGGGAGGCGACCATCTCGGCCAACTCGGTCTCGCCGATCGGGGCCGCCGACTGCGACAGCTGGGGGACGAGGCGGGCGAGGGCCTCGAGGAGCGCGGGCGTGACCTCGGTGGCTTCCTCGACCGAGACCGCGGTCAAGAGAGCTCGGGTACCGGCTCGGGCGGCGGCGGGCCCACGTAGCGGGCGCTGGGTCGGATGATCCGGTTGTCGGCGGCCTGCTCGAGGATGTTGGCGCACCAGCCGATCACGCGGCTCGACGCGAAGGTCGGCGTGAAGAGGTCGCGCGGCAGGCCGCAGCGGTCCATCACCACGCCGGCGTAGAACTCGACGTTTGCGTACAGATGGCGGCCGGGCTTGAGCTCGGCCAGCACGTCGACCACCGTGCGCTCGATCTTCTTGGCGAACTCGACCTTGTCGCCCCCGATGCGCTCGGCCACGCCCCGGAGCATGAGCGACCGGGGGTCGTCGGTCTTGTAGACGCGATGGCCGAAACCCATGATGCGACCGCCGTGCTCGACCGCGTCGCGGATCCACGGCTCGGCGTTCTCCGGCGTGCCGATGGCATCGAGCATGTCGAGGGCGCGGCTGGGCGCGCCGCCGTGCAGCGGCCCCGAGAGCGCGCCGATGGCACCCACCACCGCGGACCCGAGGTCGGCACCCGTCGACGTGATGACGCGCGCCGTGAACGTCGACGCGTTGAAGCCGTGGTCGATCGTCGAGATCTGGTACTGCTCGACCGCGCGTGCGAAGTCGGGCGGCGGCTCCTCACCGGTGAGCATGTAGAGGTAGTTCGCGGTGTAGGAGAGATCGGGGTGCGGGTCGATCGGCTCCTCGCCCCGGTTGAGCCGGTACAACGCCATGATCAGGGTCGGGATGACGGCGCACGTCTGCATCGCGTTTGCTCGCAGCGTGGCGTGGTCGATGTCGAGGCTGGCCCGGAAGTCGTCGGCGTACGCCACCAGCGACACGGCCGAGCGCAGCGCGTCGAGGGGGATGAAGTGATCCCCTGCGCGCGCGATGGCGGGCAGCAGTCCCTTCACCGATTCGGGTACGGCGCGGAGGGGCTTGATCTCGGCGATGAACCGGTCGCGCTCCTTCGCCGTCGGCAGCCGTCCGTCGAAGAGCAGGTGCCACACGTCCTCGAGCGTGCGCTTCTCGCAGAGCTCCACGGCGTTGTACTGGCGGTAGTGGTAGAAGCCTTCCTGGCCGCGCACGTCGCCCACCGAGGTCTCGGCCACGACGACACCCGCCAGTCCCTTGGGCACGTCCTGCAGCGCGCCCTCGACCGGCCGGATCTGGCTGATGCGCATCAGGTCGCGCATCGACACGATGCCGACCAACGTCTCGCCGTCGACGACCGGGATGTGGCGGTAGCCGTGCTCCGCCAGGCTCGTCCAAGCGTCGGTGACCTCGACATCGGGCGCGACGACGTCGGGATCCTCGGTCATCCACTCCGAGACCTTGGTGGCGCTCGGGTCGGCGCCGGCCGCGGCGATCTTCACCAGGTCGCGCTCGGTGAGGATGCCGATGGCGCGACGGCCGTCGACGACGACCACCGACCCGACCTTGCGGTCTCGCATGCGGGCGGTGGCCTCGGCGATGGTCTCCGAGGGCGCCGCCGTCAACGGATCACTCGTCATGACGTCGGAGACGAGGCGGACCTTCGCACCATTCATGCTCGGGAGTATATGACCGCGAGAACGCGTTCTCCCATGACGCCCCGAGCGAGGCACGCCGCAGGTCATACGCACTTCACGAACGCGGCACGCGATCGCCATCGACGCGAAGCCGGGCCGACACCCGGCGTCCGTAGCCTCACGCCCATTACTCCCCTCATCCGCTTCATGTCCTGGATGGTGGCGATCGGGAACGGCGGGGCGGCAGCCAACGCCTGGCACGCGATCGAGGAGCGGGCGCAGGCCGACGCCGCGGTCGACGCCCTGTGCGCTCGCGTGAACGTCGCGCAGTCGGTCAGCACGCAGTCGGGCGACACCCAGTCGGGCAGCACGCAGTCAGCCAGCACGCAGTCGGGCAGCACCGCCCCGTCACGCGCCGCCTGACTGCCCGTAAGCTCCCCTGCACCGTCGGAAAGGGGAGCCCGTGGTCACCGAAGAGGACGTGCGCGCCACCAGCCGTCGCCTCCGCGACGTGGTGGAGCCGATCGCGGCGAACGTGTACTTCGCCAAGGAGGCCCAGGAGGCGTACGGCGAGCTCGGCCTCGGCTACATCCCGGGCTGCTTCTGCAGCCGGTCGGCGTGCATGGGCCGCGTGCCCGGCGAGGCCGTGGTGAGCGCCTTCGGCGTGTTCAACCCCGACGTCGTCGTTCCCGCCATCGACGAGGGCAGGGCGAAGACCGATGTCGAGTCGTTGCTCGCGGCCCGCGAGCGCGGGGCGACCGCGAGCCTGGAGCGCATCCTCGGAGGCCCGCCCGACGGCGCGGCGCGTGCCACCGAGATCCTGCGCCGGGCGGCCGACGCGGCCACGTGTGAGGGGCATCCGCTGTTCGCGGGGCTCAGGTCGCTCGGCTTCCCCGGATCGGCGACCGGCGACCTCTGGCGGGCTGCCGACCTCGTACGGGAGCACCGCGGCGACTCACACACGTGCGCGTGGGTTTCGCACGGCGTCGATGCCACCGAGATCACCCTGCTCACCGAGCTCTGGTGGCGCCTTCCGTTGAACAGCTACGTGCGCACACGCGGCTGGACGAGTGAGCAGACCGACCGTGCGATCGATCGTCTCCGCGAACGCGGGCTGGTCGAGGGCGACGGCTTCACCCCCGCAGGCCAGGAGCTGCGCGCGTCCATCGAGGAGGCCACCGACCGGCAGGAGAGGGCCATCGTCACCGCCATCGGCGACGACGCCGACGAGCTCTTCGCGTTGCTGACGCCGTGGTCGAAAGCGATCGTCGACTCGGGCGGCTACCCTGCCGACCCCAGCAGCCTCACGCGAAGGTGACCGACGCCGTCGGCGGCTGGCAGGACTCGCACCAGTAGACGCGCCGCGCCCCCTCGCCCAGCTGGGCCGAACGGATGGGCTGACGACACCGGTGACACGGCCGGCCCGTGCGCCGGTACACCCAGGTGCGTTCCGGGCCCTTCCCGAACTCACGCGCGAAGCCTTGCCCGGGCTGGAGGTTGGCGCGCATCAGCGTCACCGCGGTGCTGACGAGCGCGTCGAGCGCGTCGTCCGTCAGGTCCGAACGCGTCGTGAACGGGTTGATGCGACGCAGGAACAGCGCTTCGCAGCGGTAGATGTTGCCGATGCCCGACACGACCTGCTGGTCGAGCAGCAGCTCGCCGACCGCGAGGTCGGAGGCGCGACGTGCGGCGCGCCGGCGGACCTCGGCCCGGTCGAACGGCTCGACGAGGACGTCGGGGCCGAGGCGCGACAACGACGGGTGCACGCGCTCGCCGTGCGCGGCGAGCAGCTCGACGACCGGCGCGCTGAAGCACACCGCCACGCGGTCACCCGCCTCGAGCACGATGCGCGCCTGCCACTCCGGCTTCCGCCAGCGCTCGCCGGCGCGGTACACGTGCCACGAGCCGGTCATCTGCATGTGCGTGTGCAGGACCGAGCCCGAGTCGAACCGCACGAGCAGATGCTTGGCCCTCGCCTCCACCGCCTCGATCCGCTGTCCCACCAGCCGCGCGACCGGCAGCCCCGCCACCTGCGTGCGCCCGCCCGTGACCTCGCGCCCGCGGAGCCAGTGGTCGAGGCTCCGCGCGGCCCGAAAGATCGTGTCGCCCTCAGGCATACCGCGGCGTTCGAGGGGGATCAGGCATACCGCACGAGGCCCTTGGGGGTGGGGACGAAGCCGGCGGCGCGCAGGAGGGGCTCGAGCTCGGTCGGGAAGCGCTCGAGCGAGAGACGAGTGAAACGGCCCTCCGCGACGAGGCCGCCGAGCGCCGTCACCGCCTGCGGCTCCCACGTGCCGTCGAGCGCGCGCAGGGCAACGAGCCCCCGACCGCCCTTCTCCACGTACAGCGAGGCGAGACCGTCGACGAGCACGACGAACGCCCCCGCGGCGCGCTGGGGACGCGCGCCTTCCGTCTCGGGCCAGGCCAGCGCGACCCCATACGGGTTCGCGGGGTCGGTCGCGGCCAGCACCACCGCGCCCGGGAAGCCCTCGGGCACGCCGTCGCGGAAGGCGCGCAGCCGGTCGACCGCACCGGCAAGGGCGAACTGCGCGCCGCCGAGGCCGGTCACGAAGTAGCCCCGACGGATGCGTCCCGACTCCTCCATCGCCCGCAGCACCGGGTAGACGGCCGCGAAGCCGCCGGCCACGCCCTCGCCGCGCGCCGCCGCGCGCGTGAGGACGCCGTGGCGGTCGAGCAGCACCCCCGCCAGCGCGGCTGCGGCCTCGGTCGGGCTCACCGCGTCCCGGTCGCCGAGCTCACGCGTGAGCAAGGACCAGCGGCCCTGCGCCCGGGGCGGGCCGAGGACGGTGAGCGAGCCGAGACGCGGGCGGCCCCCGCGCGCCTTGCCGCCGGCGCGTCGCTTCGCAGACAGCGCGCGTACGGCCGCGAACGAGTCGTTGGTGACCTCGCCCGCCCACACCAGGTCCCAGAGGGCCTCGAGCGTGCTCGCGTCGGCCTCTCCGGTCAGCTCGCGGAAGAAGCACGCACCCCGTTGGGACAACACGTCGCGCAGGCGCTCGTGCTCGGGCGCCTCCGGTCGTTCGACGGGAACAGGCACGAGGCGCGGCGCGAGCAACGGCGCCCGGTCGCGCAGGAACAGCATGACCTTGCCGTCGTCGCGGCCCAGCGGGCCCGCCCCCGCCCACAGCACCTCACCCGCGGCGAGCAGCTCGTCGAGCAGCCGGGGCGAGTAGTCGCGCAGACGCGCGCTCAGCACGTCGCGCTCGAGGCCGCTCGCGGGGATGGCGACGCCCTGCAGCTGACCCACGACCTCGTGGAGGCGGTCGACGGTGCCCGACCGCGACCCCACGCCGTGCCAGGCGGGGAGGAAGCGCGCCAATGCCTCGGCCTGGGTGGGCTCGACCTCGCGCCGCAGTGCGGCGAGCGAGCGCTGGCGCAGCTGGCGCAGCACCTCCGCATCGCACGACTCGCGGTCGGAGCCGTCCGGGCGGAACTCGCCGCGCAGCAGCGTGCCCGCTTCGACCAGCCCCTCCAACACCTCGTCGACGCGCTCGGTCGGCAGGCCGAAGCGGTCGGCGGGCTCCCGCGTGAGGAACGGCCCGTGAGTGCGGGCCCATCGACGCACCAACTGCGTGAGCGCGTCCGCGGCAGGCTCGAGGAACGCGTCGGGCACCCCCCGGGGGATACCGATGCCGAGCGCGTCACGGTAGCGGCCGGCATCCTCCACCGCGATCAGGCGATCCTCCCCGGCGATGCGGACGGTCACGGCCCGGCGGGTGCCGGTGAGCTTCTCCGCGAAGTCGTCGGTGGCCCGGGCCCGCAGCTCGGCAGGCGTGAGATCGCCCAGGCGCAGCAGCAGGTCGTGGGCTACGTCGACCGTGTGGGCCCACCGCCGCTCGTCGATCGCCTGCAGCTCGTCCTCGAGCGACGCCAGCGCGCCGGGGTCGATGAGCTCGCGCAGCTCCTCCGACCCCACGAGCTCCGCCAGCATGCGCCGATCGAGCGTGAGCGCCTGGGCCCGCCGCTCGGCCAGCGGGGCATCGCCTTCGTACATGAACGCGGCGACATAGGAGAACGCGAGCGAGCTGGCGAACGGCGACGGCAGCTGCGTGTCGACTGACACGACGCGCACCGTGCGGGCGCGAACGTCAGTCATGAGCGACACCAGCGCAGGGAGGTCGAAGACGTCGCTCAGGCACTCGCGGTAGGTCTCGAGCAGGATCGGGAACGAGCCGTGCCGCGACGCCACGTTCAGCAGGTCGGCTGCCCGCTGGCGCATCTGCCACAGCGGCGTGCGCGAGCCGGGGCGCCGGCGTGGCAGCAGCAACGCGCGGGCCGCGTTCTCGCGAAAGCGCGCCGCGAAGACCGCGCTCGCGCCCACCTGGTCGACGACGAGCTCCTCCACCTCGTCAGGATCCAGGATCACCGAGTCGGCCACCGGCGCGTCGTCGGCCTCGGGGAGTCGCAACACGATGCCGTCGTCGCCCCAGATGGCCTGCACCTCGACGCCGTGCCGGTCGCGCACCTTCGCTTCCAACGCGAGCGCCCACGGCGCGTGGACGCGCGCGCCGAACGGTGACAGCACGCAGATGCGCCAGTCGCCCAGCTCGTCGCGGAAGCGCTCGATCACGATCTGGCGATCGGTGGGAACGACGCCGCCGGTGGCGGCACGCTCCTCCTCGACGTAGCGGCGCAGGTTCGACACCGCCCGTGGGTCGAGGCCATTGTCCGCGGCGAGCTGTTCGTCAGTGAGGTCGTCGACCACGCGGAGGAACGCGCCGACGGCGCGCCCGAGCTCGTACGGACGGCCGATGGTGTCGCCGTGCCAGAACGGCATCTTCCCCGGCTCGCCCGGCGCGGGCGTCACCACGACCCGGTCGCGGGTGATCTCCTCGATGCGCCACGTGGTCGCTCCCAGCAGGAAGGTCTCGCCCACCCGGCTCTCGTAGACCATCTCCTCGTCGAGCTCACCGACGCGCGTGCCGTCGGGCGTGAACACACCGAAGAGGCCGCGGTCGGGGATCGTGCCGCCGCTGGTGACCGCGAGCATGCGGGCTCCCGAGCGGGCCGAGAGCGTGCCCGCGACGCGGTCCCACGTGAGCCGCGGTCGCAGCTCCGCGAACTCGTCGGACGGGTAGCGCCCCGAGAGCATGTCGAGCACGCCCTCGAGCGCCTCCCGCGTCAACTCTGCGAAGGGGTACGCGCCGCCGGCCAGGCGAGCGACCTCGTCGACGGTGAGCTCTTCGACCGCGGTCGCGGCCACGATCTGCTGGGCCAGGACGTCGAGCGGGTTGCGGGGGACGCGGGTCTCCTCGATGAGGCCCGCCGTCATGCGCTGCGCGGTGACCGCGGCGAGCACGAGGTCGCCCCTGAACTTGGGGAAGATGCGGCCCGACGACGGCTCGCCGACCTGGTGCCCGGCCCGGCCGATGCGCTGGAGCCCGCTCGCAACCGACGACGGCGCCTCGACCTGCACGACGAGGTCGATGGCGCCCATGTCGATTCCGAGCTCGAGCGACGACGTGGCCACGAGGGCGGGGAGCTTCCCCGCCTTCAGCGCGTCCTCGATGCCGAGCCGCTGCTCGCGCGCGATCGAACCGTGGTGGGCGCGCACGAGCTCGCCGCCCGCCAGCTCGTTGAGCCGTGCCGCCAGCCGCTCGGCCAACCGTCGGGAGTTCACGAAGATCAAGGTCGAACGGTGCTGCGCGATGAGGTCGAGCAGCACCGGGTGGATGGCGGGCCAGATGGAGGCCCGCACCTCCGGGTCGCCGGCCGCGGGCCCGCCGAGCACAAGGTCGTCACCGGTCTCGTCGCCCGAGCTGACCGGTTTGCCCAGCTCGCCCATGTCGTCCACCGGCACGATCACCTGCAGCTCGAGCTGCTTGCGCACCCCTGCGTCGACGACCGTGACCGGGCGCGGCCGCCACTCGCCGCGGCCATCGAGGGCCCGGCCGCCGAGGAAGCGGGCGATCTCGTCGAGTGGGCGCTGCGTGGCGGAGAGCCCGATGCGCTGGAAGGACCTGGGCGTGAGCCGCTCGAGCCGCTCAAGCGACAGCGCGAGATGGGTGCCGCGCTTGGTGGCTGCCATCGCGTGGATCTCGTCGACGATCACGTGCTCAACCGATGCGAGCACCTCTCGGGCGTTGGAGGTGAGCATCAGGTACAGCGACTCGGGTGTGGTGATGAGGATGTCGGGCGGGTGACGTGCGATGTCGCGACGATCGGCTTGTGACGTGTCACCGGTGCGCGTGGCGACGCGGATCGGAGTCACGTCGACGCCGTCACGCGCCGCGGCCAGCGCGATGCCGGCCAGCGGTGATCGCAGGTTGCGCTCGACGTCGTAGGTCAGCGCCTTCAGCGGCGACACGTAGAGCACACGGCACCGCTCTCGCTCCGACGGCGCCGGCGCCCGGAACAGCAGCCGGTCGAGGGCCCAGAGGAACGCGGCGAGGGTCTTGCCCGATCCCGTGGGGGCGAGGATCAGGGTGTGCTCACCCCGGCCGATGGCGTCCCAGCCCTGGTCCTGGGCGGCCGTGGGTGCGGCGAACGTCGACTCGAACCAACGCTGCGTGGGCCCGGAGAAGGGCGAGGTGGGCACGCCCGACAGGCTACGACGACCCGAATCCCTCGGTTGTAAGTAACGCGATCCGCCTAGCCGCCGGACGGCAGTACGGTCGCGAGGTGGACCACGTGCTCTGGCAGGACCGCCCCTCGCTGCGCCGGCCCGTGCTCGTCGCCGCGTTCGAGGGCTGGAACGACGCCGCGGATGCGGCCTCGACCGCCGCCCGCTACCTCGCCGAGCGCTGGGGCGGGCGCACGTTCGCCACCCTCGATCCCGAGGACTTCTACGACTTCTCCTCGACCCGACCGCAGGTTCGCCTGGTCGACGGCATCACCCGCGAGATCGCCTGGCCGACCAACGAGCTGCTTGCGGCCACGCTTCCCGGCTCGCAACGCGACGTGGTCGTGTTCCTCGGCGTGGAGCCGCAGTTGAAATGGCGCACGTTCTGCATGGAGATCGTCGGCGTCGCGCGCGAGCTCCAGGTCGAGATGGTCGTGACGCTCGGTGCCCTCCTCGCCGACGTGGCACACACCCGCCCGGTCCGCGTGACGGGCACCGCGGCCGATCCCGAGCTGGTTCGGCGCCTCGGCCTCGAGCGTTCGCGCTACGAGGGCCCGACCGGCATCGTCGGTGTCTTGCACGACGCGTGCAACCGCGCCGGCATCGCGTCGGCCTCGCTGTGGGCCGCAGTCCCCCACTACGTGGCCGCCACCCCGTCGCCGAAGGCCACGCTCGCCCTCGTCGAACGCACGACCGCGCTGCTCGCCACCCCGCTCACGACCACCGACCTCGAGATCGCGGCGGCCTCCTACGAACGACAGATCAGCGAGGTCGTCGAGGCCGACGAGGACGTGCGCGACTACGTGCAGCGGCTCGAGCGCGAGGAGGACGACGGCAGCGAGCACGATCCCATCGACGAGACGTCGCTCCCCTCAGGTGACGCCCTGGCGGCCGAGCTCGAGCGTTACCTCCGCGAGCAACGCGACGAGTAGGCGCTCGAGAGCGATGTGATGCGGCGCGATGCCGGTGGGTGTCGCGTCAGAGGCAGTCGACGCCGGCGAGCCCGCCCGAGCCGTTCAGCGCGACCCGGAGCCGTGACGCAGGGATCACCAGGCCGTAGCCCGATTGCTCTTCCGACGCGTACACGATGCCTGCCAGCCGGCCGCGGGCGTCGAACACCGGCCCACCGGACATGCCCGGCTGCGGACTCAGGGAGACGCGCATCACCGTGGCCCGCTCGTCGCGGTAGCGGCCCGCGACGTAGTCGACCACCTTGGCCCGACTGACCTCGAGTGCCACGCCGCCCACGGGATAGCCGGCGATGGTGACCGGCTCACCCCCGACCGGATCGTGGTCGGCCAGACGCACCGACTGCCCGGTGCGCAACTGCGTCCGCACGACGGCCACGTCGGCCCGGGCGCTCAGCTCGACGGGGCCGAACGCCACCGGGCCCTCGTGGGGTGCAACGGTGATGGCAGCCGACCCCTCGACCACGTGCCGGTTCGTGATCGTGGTGCCGTCACTGCACGCGACGCCCGAGCCCGAGTGGAGCGCGCTGTTGCCGAAGCCGACCACGCGCACGGTCGTGGCCGTGATCAGGCGTTGGGCGTCGAGTGCGCTGATCGGATCGATCGGCCCGGGCTCGACCTCCGGCGCGCCGACCGGTCCGGGGACGAGCAGCACGAGCGCGAGCACGAACAACGAGGAGAACAGAACCGCGCCCAACCTCATCGTCCGGAACGCGTTCCGCCGCAATCGTCCCTCAGCCCGCCGCCGCGTCGAGCTCGCCGAACCCCTGTCCGAGCCCGTCGATCAACCCGCGGAGCTCGGCGATCGCGGCCCGGTGGCCGGTGAGACCGATTCCCGTGCGGCCGTCGTAGGAGAGCGCGGCGACCGCCGACGCCGACCCGGCACCCGGCGCGTACGGGAACGCCTCGAGCAGTCGCGCACCCAGCAGGTAGCGGGGCGCCGCGAGCGCCTCGAACGTGATCGCGACGCTCGTGTCGTGGCTCCGCACCGCGGCGCGGAGGTCGGACTCGGACGCGTCCGTCGCGCGCACGACCTCGTAGCGGAGGTGGGACCCGACATCGACGGTCGGGCGCGCCCTACGACCGACGGCGACGAGCGCACGTCGGGGCCCTCGCAGCGCGGCCCGCGCCACGCCCGTCATCTCCGCGGGCCGGGTGGCGCGCTCCGCGAGGGTGTGCACGAGGAGCGCGGCATTGTTCGGCACCCTGCGCGCGGTCCACTGGGGCGCGTCGAGCGGTTGCGCGCGCGGCTCGTCGTCGAGGACCGCCTCGAGCGCGCCGGCCGCGCCCCGATCATGGGCCAGCGCGAGATGCGTCTTCTGCAGCACCGCCACGCGGTCGCCCTCCACCCCGTCGACGAACCAAAGCTCCCACAGAGGACGCCGCCGATCGAGCGGAAGGGTCTGGAGCCGGGCCATGAGCGCGTTCAGCTGCTCCTCGCGACCGGGCCGGGGCAGCGCGGTGAGCCGCACGTGATACGTCAGGTCGAAGCGGTCGTCGTCGACCCACACCGGCCGTCCCTGGCCGAAGGGGACGGGCTGCACCCGGCGGCGCAACGCGGGCCAGCGATGGAGGCGCCCCGCGACGTGGCTGCGCGCGTCGTCGAGCCGGAAGCGGCCGCGCTCGTCGAGGAAGGCCGCCGCCTCGAACAGGGCCAACGAGCCGACGTGCTCGGGCGAGCGTCGCGACTCGCGGCGCAGCGACGATGCGGCCCGCGCGCTGAGGCGCTCGTACCCCACGCTGCCCTCCCCCCGTCAAACCCGTGGTGCGTGCCCACCCCATGCTAGGAGCGCTCTCGCTACGTAGCCATTCCGCCGGCTCGCGACCGTGCTAGCGCCGGAGGCCGTAGCCCGCGAGCACCTCGGAGGCGGCCGGGAACAGCCGGTCGAGGGCGGCGAACAGGTCGCCGGGGCGGGCGACGCGATACGCCGCGGTGGCGGCGTAGAGGCGCAGGGCGCAGTCGACGCGCGCGAGGTCGCCGAGGGCCGCGAGCGCCTCGGCGCCCTGCAGGTAGA
>Ga0066709_100000642_pt1 | contig 19870 bp, 17 predicted proteins | sample GraSoiAngelo_158_FD_79665 | JGI IMG/M metagenome (GOLD analysis project Ga0066709, IMG submission 79665) | Grasslands soil microbial communities from the Angelo Coastal Reserve, California, USA - 14_1009_16_30cm | ecosystem: Environmental > Terrestrial > Soil > Grasslands | place: USA...
CTGTCGACCTACCGGCGGCTCAAGGCCAGCGGGATCGAGCCCGCGCGCTGCATCAACCACGGGCCGACGATCTCCATGTACTATCGCGACCCCGACGGCCTGCGCGTCGAGCTGCAGATCGACATCTTCGCCACCATGGACGAGGCCCACGCGTACCTGAAGGGCCCGGAGTTCGCCGAGAACCCCATCGGCGTCATCTTCGACCCTGAGCAGATGATCCGCGACTACGAGGCCGGCCGCGCGTTCGACGACCTGGTGCGGCGCCCGCAGCTCCCGCCCGGTAAGACGCCCATGGACATGCGCGCCGAGACTCCCCGCGGGGCGCGCTAGACGGACGGGCGCCTCTTTTCCGAGCCGTCGGCTCCATCCGCTCGCGGCTTCTTCCACAACGCCAAATAGGCGTTGAGAAAGAGACGCCGCCACCGGCAGCAGTATCGATCCGGTCGCGCCCGCCGCGCCAGAACGGCGAGACATTCTTTACGAAGGTGCGCCGGGCGGCGTACCAGAGAATACAAGTATGGCTCGTCTCTATGTCCTCTTCTTCTGTTCCGGGGCGGCCGGCCTCATGTATCAGATCGTCTGGGTGCGCGAGTTCGGCAACGTCTTCGGCAACACCGTCTACTCCACGTCGCTCGTCCTCGCCGTGTTCATGTGCGGGCTCGGAGCCGGCAGCTACGTGGCCGGACGCTGGGCCGATCGCCACTACCTCGACGAGCCTGGCGTACTGCTCCGTGCGTATGGATACGCCGAGGCGGCCATCGCCGTTCTCGGGCTCGGGATCTCGGCGCTGCTGCCCCGGCTCGGCGATCTCTCCGCGACGATCTCGGCGTACGCGCCGGGTCCCGGCGGCTGGTACGCGCCGACTCCGATGTCCCTGGTCGCCCGCTACGCGATCGCGGTGGCGCTGCTGGCGCCGATCACCGGGCTCATGGGCGGCACACTCACGCTGCTCATCCGCCACCTCGTCCGCCGCGACGTCCAAGCCGCGGGCTGGAGGATCGGCATCCTCTACGGCGTCAACACCGCGGGCGCCGCCGTCGGGTGCTTCCTCACCGATTGGGCGTTCATCCCGAGCGCCGGCCTGTGGGTGACGCAGCTGAGCGCCGTGGGCCTGAATCTCGTGGCGGCCATCGGCGCGCTCCGCCTGGCCGTGAGGACATCTGCCGCATCCAGATCTGCGGCCGCTGAATTGCCCGACGCGATCACCGCGGCCGACACGATGGACGTCAGCGTGGTGAAGGTACCGTTCTCGCTGACGGCTGTCGCCATCCTACTCTCGGGATTCGCCGCGATGGGAATGGAGATCGTGTGGTTCCGCCATCTCAGCTCGCTGCTCGGAAGCTTCCGCTCGGTGCTCTCCCTCATCCTGACCGTCATCCTCGTCGGCATCTGGCTGGGCTCGCTGGCCGGCGGGTACCTCCACCGGCTCGTTGGGCGTCCGGTCGTCCTCTACGTCGTCGCCCAGGCCGTCTTCGTCATCTCGGCCCTCGGCGCGCTCATGGCCGCCGAGACTCGTGGCGTCCTGGCCCGACACCAGACGACGGCGCTCACGCTGGCGTCGGGGTGGACGGCAGCGGCGCAAGGACTGTGGGGGAGCTTCCTTCCCATCCTGCGCGAGCTGGGGGTTCCGGCGCTGATGATGGGGTTCGCCTATCCACTGGCGAACGCAATCGCCCAGGACGCCGAGCAAGTGGTCGGTCGCCGCGCGGGGCTGCTCTATGTCGCCAACACCGTCGGCGCCGTGGTGGGCTCTCTGGCCGTCGGCTTCTGGCTCCTCCCCGCGCTCGGCGTGCAGCGGACCGTGACCGTCCTGGCCCTGGCGGTCCTGCTCGGCATCGTCCCGCTCTGCGTAGCCGCAAGCTCGGCACGCGCGCCGCGGAAGCGCCGGGTGGCTGCGGTGGCGGCGGGCTCCGTGCTCGCGCTCGGAGTTGCGGTGATCGTGTGGGCGCGTCTGCCCGCCGACTTCCTCGTCAATCGCACGCTCTGGCCCCTGCGGCCGAGCGAGCAGCGGTTGGTGGTGAGCGAGGGCATCACCGACGTGGTGACCGTGACAGAGATGCCAGGCGAGGGACGCATGCTGTTCACCAATGGCCATGCGATGTCGAGCACGAGCGTGCCAGCCCAGCGTTACATGCGGGCCTTCGTGCACATCCCACTGCTGTCGCTGGACACGCCCGAATCGGTGCTGGTCATCTGCTTCGGCGTCGGGAACACGGCTCACGCCGCGAGCCTGCATCCCTCGTTACGCCGGCTCGAGGTGGTCGACACATCACGCACCGTCCTTGCGCACGCCGACTACTTCGCGGCCACCAACGGCCGGGTGCACCGGAACGCCAACGTCACCGTCTTCGTGAACGACGGGCGCCAGCACCTGAAGATGCGACCTCCAGCGACCTTCGACCTCATCACGCTGGAGCCGCCGCCGATCGCGTTCGCCGGCGTCGGGTCGCTCTACTCGCGGGAGTTCTACGAGCTCGCGCGAAGCCGCCTCCGGCCGGGCGGCTACCTCACGCAGTGGCTGCCGGTGTCGCAGGTGCCGCCCGCGACGGCGCTGTCGATGGTCCGCGCCTTCATCGACATTTTCCCACAGGCGGTCCTGCTCTCGGGGTGGATGGACGAGCTCATCCTCATGGGAAGGAACGGCGGACCGCCGGCGATCGATCCGGCGCGCGTCGAGGCCAGGCTCGCGGCCGCGCCCCGGTTGCGCGAAAATCTCGCTCGCATCCAGCTCGGCACTCTCACGGAGCTCGTGGGCACGTTCGTCGCCACCGCCGACACGTTGTCGGCAGCCACCGAGCCGTACCCGCCGGCCACCGACGACTACCCGATCCAGGAGTACGCGGGCGCCGCGCAACCCCTCGATCACCTTCTGCTCACCCGCCTGTTCGACCCGAGCCGCGCGCCTTCGTGGTGTCCGGCGTGTTTCGTAGATGGCCGGCCGCGCCCCGGGCTCGAGGGGCTCCCGCGTCATCTCGCTCTGCTCGCCGGGATCTATCGCGACCCCGCCTTCGTCCACTACGCCGCGCCGTCGTCGCAGGCGACGCGCGTGTTCCGCGTCGCCCTCGATCCCGCCGTGGCCCGCGCCGCTTTCGCCGAAAGCGTTTACCTCCAGCGGGTGTTCACAGGCGCCGTTGGCCGCCAGTGAGGATGGAGACTCGCCATTTCTTGAGACGAGGTCGACGCGATCGCGCCCGACTGATTTCGGGCGACGATCGCGCGACGTGCGCGTGAAACTCGGTACGGGCGTTCTAGACGGGGAGGAGCGGCTCGGTCCGATCCGGCGGCAAGTCGGTGTCGAACGAGTTGATGAGCAGCGCCAGGAGACTGTAGTTCCCCATGACCAGGCCCAGCTCGACCACGCCCTGCCGGCCGAACTGCTCGAGCGCCGCCTGGAACGCGCCCCGGCTGACACGGTGGGTCCTGAAGAATTCGCGGCCGTAGTGCACCACCGCCGCCTCGTCGGCAGCGAGGGCCGGAAGCTCCTTGCGGTCGCGCAGGGCGTCGACGAGCTCGCTTCGCACCCCGGCTTTGCGCGCGGAGGCCGCATGCGCGTTCCAGATGTGCTGGCAATCCAGCTCTCGCGCGGTCACCAGCATGGCGAGCTCCTGGATCTTCTTGGTCAGCGAGGATTCTTCGCGCAGGTAGTGGTTCAGCAGGGTGGCCCATTGGTGCGCCTTCGGCACGTGGATCAGGACGGAGCCTGGGCCATAGCGGGGGACGGCCCCGAGGCCTTTCACCATCTCGTCGAAGGTGGTCCGCTGCGTGTCCGGAACACTCTCTCTGGTCGCCAACGGTAGTCTCGCCACGGTCATCTCCCAGTCCGCGGAATCGGACCTCTCATTTAGCCGGACAGCGCGTCGTAGTGATGCGAGTTCGAGATCACGCCATTCGCATACAGCGCGGCGATCTCGTCCTGGGAATAGCCCAGGAGGCCGCCCAGAATCTCTTCGTTGTGCTCGCCCACTTTCGGGGTGGATCCGACAACCGCTGGCGTGCGGCTGAAATGCCAGAAGTCGCCCGACACGGCGATCTTGCCGGCCAGGAAATCGGGCACCTCGACCATCGCCCGGCGCTCCCACGGGTGGGGATCCTGGGCGGCCTGCGGGATCGTGTTCACCGGCGCGGCGACCACGTCGTGACGCGTGAAGTGCGCGATGGCGTCCTTCATCGTCATGGTGCCCATCAGCTCACGCATCGCCTCGTTCACGACCTCCGCATGCTTGCTGCGCTCGCGGCGGGTCGTGAAGCGTGGGTCTGCCTGCCACTCGGGCTTGCTCAGCGCCGCGCACACTCGATGCCAGTGGTGCTGATCTCCCGCGGCAATCAGGACCCAGCCATCCTTGCAGGGATACATGCCGCTGGGAGGCGCGTCGGACTTGCCTCGCTGAGGCTCGGTCCCAGCCCCGTGGTAGGCCGTGATGGGAATCTCGGTCAGGCTATAGCCGGAGTCCGCCAGACAGACGTCGATGCTCTGCCCCTCTCCAGAAATGCTTCGCTCGTGAAGGGCCGCCAGGGTCCCGATGGCCGAGTGCAGCGCGGTGGTGCGGTCGATGACGGGGACCCCGGCGCGAATCGGCGGCATGCTTTCTTCGCCGGTGACCATGGCGATGCCGGACATGGTCTGGCCGATGGGGTCGTAGCCGATCTGATCGCGATAGGGACCGAACTGGCCGTACGCGGAGACGTTCACCATGATGATGCGGGGGTTCAGCGCCTTCAGCGTGTCGTACCCGAAGCCCATCTCCTCGATGGTGCCCGGCCGGAAGTTCTGCACGAGCACGTCGGACACCTTGATCAGCTTGCGCAGGGCCGTCTTTGCGTCCTCCCTGCGCAAGTCCATGCTCACGCTCTTCTTGCCGCTGTTGTACTGGACCCAATACGCGCTCTGCTTGCGGACCCACGGCGCGTGGTACCGGGTTTCCTCGCCGCCAAGGCGCTCGATCTTGATGACCTCGGCCCCCAGACGGGCGAGCACCTGAGCGCAACGGGGTCCCGCCTGATGGCGCCCCAGGTCGATCACGCGGATCCCATTCAGAGGTCCCTTGGCGTCTGTCATCGGGTCGCTCCTTGTCTACGATTGCCGACTAGAAAACGATCACCAGCCGTCCTCGAGTCCCGCCGGCGCTCATCGTGCGCTGAGCGTCCGCCGCCCGCTCAGGCGTAAACGTCTCCGCCACGCGCAGGGTGAGCCGCCCTTCGCCGACGAGATGGCCCAGGCGGTCGAGGGCTGCCTGGTTGTGCACGTACGAGAGCACTCTCACCGGCTCGATCGTGATGCCTCGTTCGGATGGGCCCGCGAAGCCGCGCACGGTGGCCAGCTTGCCGCCATCCCGGATCGCGGGCAGGACGGCGCCGTCGAGCACTGCCGCGTCGACCAGCCCATCCACGCCTCCGGGCGCCGCGTCGTAAAGACTCCGGATTGCCGAGTCGCCGCTGGGTATGAACGTCTTCGCGCCGAAGCGCTTGACCAACGCTTCGTCCTTGGGCCGCGCCACGGCGATCACGCGCAGGCCGTCGCTGACGCCGAGCTCGACCGCGTAGCCGCCGACTGCGCCGGCCGCGCCCGTGACCCCCAGGGTCTGCCCCGGCTTGAGCGCAAGACGGTCCAGTGCGAGGCGTACCGTCAGCCCGTTCATCGGCAGGGTCGCGGCAGCTTCCAGACTGGCTCCCTCGGGCACGCGGGCGACGGACGCGGCCGGAACGACCACCAGCTCCGCCTGTGCGCCGCCGCCCGGACGGCGCGGATTGACGATCGCCATCACGCGATCACCGGTGCGCCAGCTCGCGCCTTCGCCGACGGCGTCCACCACTCCCGCCAGCTCCATGCCGGGGATGTAGGGTGGCAGCACACCCATCTCCGCCAGCTGGGCGGTGGTCAGCTGCCGTCCGGAGCGGAAGCTGATGTCGGTCGGGTTGACCGTCGCCGCCGCGACGCGAATGCGCACCTCGCCAGGGCCAGGCCGCGGCTCGGGGAGTTCCGACACTTCCAGCACCTCGGGGCCACCCAGTCGGGAAAAAGTCACGGCTCGCATGGAGCGCCTCGCTATTCCATCGTGAGAACGTTCGGCGCGACCGCGACTTCCATCTCGGTCAGCGCGATCACTGCCTTGGGCGTGAATCCCGGCGCCACGGCATCGATGACGAAGCGGCCCTTGTCCCAGCGCAGCAGCGCCAGATCGGTCACGACGTAGCTGACGCACGCTTTGCCGGTCAGCGGATACGTGCACGTGCGCCGCAGCTTCGGGCGACCCTTGCTGTCCACGTGCTCCATCACGATGATCAGGTCGCCCTGTCCAGATAGGAGGTCCATCGCGCCGCCGATGCCGCCGCGCTTGGCGTCCGCCGTGCTCCAGTTGGCGACGCTGCCCTGTTGATCGACCTCGTAGGCGCCGAGGATCACCGTGTCGATCCGGCCGCCGCGCGCCATCTCGAAGGACGCGACGCTGTCGAAGAACGACGCGCCGGCATTCAACGCCACGAATTGGCCGGCCGCGTTGTAGATGTCCGGATCGATCTCGCTCTCCTCCGACACCATCCGGCCGTAGCCGAGCACGCCGTTCTCGGCGTGGAGGATCACGTCGCGGCCCTCGAGATAGTTCGACACCATGGTGGGGATGCCGACGCCAAGGTTCACGTAGGTGCCGTCCTTGACGAGCCTGGCCGCGTTCCTCGCGATGCCCTCACGCGTCAGCGCCGGTTTGCCATCGTAGAGGCGCGGCTGGTCGGCGGGCCGCCGCGCGGGCCGGCGCCAGGCCTTGCCGTCCACGACGTGGGTCGTCTTGACGACGCGCGACACGAAGATTCCAGGCAGATCGATCAGCTCGGGGGCGATCTCGCCGGGCTCCACGATCTCGTCCACCTCGACGATCGCGGTGCGCGCGGCCTTGGCGAAGCTCGGATTGAAATTCTGGCTGCCGCCGCGGAACTGGACGTTGCCGAGGCGGTCCGCGCGATAGCCTCGCAGCAAGGCGTAGTCGACGCGTATCGCGTGCTCGAGGACGTGGCGCTTGCCGTCGAACTCGCGGATCTCCCGTCCCGTCGCGAGGTCGGTGTCGACACCGGTGGGCGAGTAGAACGCCGGAATCCCGGCGCCGCCCGCGCGGCAGCGTTCGACCAGGATGCCCTGGGGGACCAGCTCGACCTCCATCTTGCCGGCGGCGATCTGCTCCTCGCTGGCGGTCGGCGTGCCGGGTCGCACGGAGAACGCCGCGATCAGCTTCTTCACCTGGTTGTTCTCGGCGAGGATCTGGCCGCGGGTCGCTCCGGCGTCACCGAGCGAGTTGCAGACGAGCGTGAGGTCTTTCGTCTTCTGATCGCGCAGGGCGCAGATCAGGGCCGTCGCGAAGCGATGCGCGACGCCGAAACCGGCGATGGCCACCGTCGCGCCGTCGGGGATGTCCGCGACGGCTTGCTCGGGCGATCCAACGATCTTGTTCATGCAGTCCTCCCAGAGAAATGCTCCGGCGACACGTCGCGCGCCGGCCACACCGGCTCGTTGTACCCGAGCGGCACCGAGGGGCGCGCCCAGCGCGGAGGCGTTTCGGAGAGGCGCAGCACCGGCCCGAGATGACGCAGCCGACCGACCGGCGTGTCGCTCGTCGTCGCCCAGCGCTCCAGCTCCGCGGCCGTGAACTCCTTCGGCACGTCCTTGAGCGCGGCCTCCGGGACCTGCCCGCGCTCGACGAGCCAGCGGCCGGTCTGCGCCAGCGAAATCCGCACGAGCCAGCTGCCACCCTCGCGCGTACGTCGCGCGAGAGCGACCACCGCGCCGAACGCCATCAGGTAGCCGGTCAGATAGTCGATGGCCGACACCGGATAGAACTGCGGGCCCGGCGAGGTACCGGGAAACAGCTCGCCCTGCCGGCTCGTGATGCCGCTCACCGTCTGAACGACCGTGTCGAAGCCGCGGCGTGACGCCCACGGACCGACGTGGCCGAAGGCGCACAGCGAGACGAAGACGATGCCGGGCCGCACTTTCGCGAGCGCCTCGGGCGAGAATCCACGGGTGCCGAGCGTGCCCGGCCGATACCCTTGCGAGAACACGTCGGTCTCGCGGACGAGCCCGCGCAGGGTGTCGGCGTCCTTCGCCTCGCGCAAATCGAGATGCGCGGAGAGCTTGCCGTGACCGGTGTCGTACTCCTGGTAGCCGAGGTTCGGCAGATGCGCCCCGGTGATCTTCAAGACGTCGGCGCCGTGCTCGGCGAGCGTGCGGGCGCAGGTCGGCCCCGCGAGAACTCGCGTCAGGTCGAGCACGCGGATGCCCGACAGCGGCCGATCGCCGTCGGGAAGCTTCTCCGGCGCGCTCTCGCCGATCTTGACGATCTCCATCAGCGGCAGCGAGGCGATCGCGGCGGCCTGCGGATGCTTGGCCCATTCGTCCATGGTGCGCACCATGCCACCGGCGCCCTTCGCCGCGATGATCGCTTCCTCGAGCTCGAGCGCGTCCCACTGCGCGACCGCTTTCCGGACCGCGTCGCGATCTTCCGGCACGCCGAGCACGCTCAGGGCCGCGGCGCGATGGTTCGGGAAATTGCAGTGCAGATAGCTCCAGCGTCCATGCTTGGCGGGGTAGACGCCCATCACCGCGTTGCGCTCGGTCGAGACGTGCGCCCCGTCCATCTGCATGTAGTGCCCGCTCCGGAGCGACGCCGTCGCCTGGCGCGTATCCACCGCGATCTGCTGGCGCCGTCCCGTGCGTAACGCCCAGAGATCGGAGACGGCGAGGCCGACGGCGGCGAGCGCGGCGGCGCTGGTCTCGCCGATACGGAACGATGTCGGCAAGATCGGATCGGCATCGCCGGTGATCTCGACCTCGCGGGCGCGCTCGTCGCGCCAGCCGGCGACCGGCAAGATCGTTCGCAGCGCGTCGTTCGTCATGGTCAGCCTCTACGCCGTCAAGGGCTTTTCGGTGGCGTGCGCTGGAGCGTCCAGCTCGTAGGCGTTCATGTTGTAGGCCAGCACCGCGTAGCAGGCGATCAGATTCGTCAACGTCATGGTTCCACGCTGACCGAAGCGAGCCGTGGCCGCGTCGAATGTGGCCCGGCTGACCTTGCGGTTCTGGAGAAGCTCACGCGTGAAGTCGACGACGGTGCGCTCCTCGGCGTCGAGATCGGCGAGCGGGCGCCGCTCGCGAATGTTGTCGACGATGTCGCCTCGCACTCCGGCCTGCCGCGCCGCCGCGGCGTGCGCGTACCAGATGAAGGCGCAGCCCATCTCTCTCGCCACGGAGATCATGACCAGCTCCTGCAGCTTCTGCGTGAGGCTCGCTTCGTCACGGAGACAGATCCGCAGGGCTTCGAGCCGCTGCGCCATCTCGGGCATGTGCAGCAGAAGCGAGTAGGGGCCGATGTTGGGTCGGCCCGCCCGGCTCGTCATGAAGGCGTCGTACGCGGGCTTGTCTTTTTCGGCGATCTGTTCTCGGGTGACGAGCGCTATGCGGGCCATGGAATCTCCTCGAGGTTACTTCCCGGCGTTCGCCGCGGCCTGGCGCATCTTCTGTAGATAGGCCTCGCTGCTCTGCTGGAGCAGCCGGCCGACGGTGCTGTGGAAGTACTGCACGCCGAGCCCCAGGAACTTCGGGATGAGATTGTCGGGGCAGCTGCATCCGGCGATCCGCCCGGCGCCGGTGATCGTCTTGACGCCTCGCTCCATCATGTTCTGCACGTCCGGATGCGTCGGCTGGCCGGTGTAGCCCATCGACTGCGACAGGTCGCCCGACCCGATGAAGTAGACGTCCACCCCGGGCACCGTCACCAGCTCCGGCAAGTTCTCGATGGCTTCCACCTCTTCGAGCATCAGGCACACCAGGGTCTGGCGGTTGGCTTCCCTCGCGTAGTCCGCGGTGGTGCCCTTGAACCCGTAGGCGGCCGGCCGCCCGCCGCTGAAGATGCCCCGGTGACCCTCGGGGCCGTACTTCACCGCGTCGACGGCGGCCCGCGCCTCGCCCGCCGTGTTGACGTGAGGAACCTGCACGCCCCAGGCGCCGCGATCCAGGAACGGCGCGATGATCTCGGGCTTGTTCCCGACCGGACGCACGATCGGCGCCATGCCGGAGAGCTCCGCGGCGGCGATACAGGCCTCCGCGGTGTCGACGATGATGGAACCGTGCTCGTTGTCGAGCAGGATCCAGTCGAAGCCGAGGTGCCCCAGCATCTCGACCGCGGGAGGCGAGGGAAAGGTGCACATGACGCCGAAGGCGGCCTTGCCGGCGTAGAGCCTTTGCTTGAGCGTGTTCTCTCGCATGGCGGGAGTATACGCCGCGAGCGGCGTCTCAGTCTTGGCGCTTGCGCGCCGCGAGCGCGATCAGCGCGTCGTGAATGCGCCGGTCGACCACGATCCCCTCGCGCGCGAGTCGCGCGCGCTCGCGATACGCGCGCTCGCCGGGGATGCGGATCTCGGCGACGCCTTCCTGCCGCGGGATCGCCTTGATCGCGGCGATCTCCGCTGCCAGCGCGCGCCGATAGTCCTGCAGTGGAACGAACAGGTCGGGCTTGAACGCGATGAAGAGGTATCCGGTGCTCTCCTCGGTCGCGACCCCGCGACAGAGCACGCCGAGCGCGTGCATCGCGAGCGCCAGCGCGTAGCCCTTGTGGCCGCCGAACGGGAGGAGCGCGCCGCGGCGCGCCGCCGCTGCGTCGGTGGTGGGACGCCCGCGCTCGTCGATCGCCACGTCCTCGGGCAGCGGGATGCCGAGACGCTGCCGGAACTGCAGATCGGTCCCCATGAACGCGGAGGTGCCCAGATCGATCACGAGCGGATCGCCCTCCATCGGGAACCCGAAGGCGATTGGATTGGTGCCGAGGGCAGCCTTGGCGCCGCCCAGCGGCGCGACCATCGGAGGCGCGGCCACGGTGTGGATCCCGATCAGGCCGGCCCGCGCCACCATCTCGACGTAGTATGCGCTGCGGCCGCTCATCCAGATGTTGTTGACGGCGACTAGCGCGAAGCCGTGCGCCTGCGCCCGCGCGATCACGGCGCGCGTCGCGTAGTACATCCCGAGCATGCCGCTCTGGTTGCCCCCGTCGAACAGCACCGACACGCTGGTCTCCTTCACCGCGCGCATCGGGCTGCGCCGCGCCTGGAACAGCGGATGGTCGGCGACGTTGAGCAGCTTGGGCAGGCCGGAGTACTCGTAGCCGCACACGGCCGCGTCGATCACGTGGTCGGCGAGGATGCGAGCCTCCTCAGGCTCGTACCCGATCCCGCGCATGGCGCGCTCGGACAGCTCACGGGCCTCGGCGACACTCAGATGGACGCGTTCGGCTGAATCGGCCGCCATGCTCGATCACGTCCCCGGCGTGACGGTTCGATCGACCACGCTCATGCCCTCGAGCGCGAGGCCGTAACCGAGATGATCGATCAGCTGTCGCTTGAGCGGCTCGGTGAACAGCACCCGCGTGTAGCGGAGAAGAAGGGAGGGCCGCTGCGCGAGCTGCTCAACCAGCGCCCAGGCGCGCGGGAGCAGACCGGGCACCGTCCCGTTCGCGAAATGCGCGGAATCCTGGAACTGGACGTCGTCGGCGGCGAGCACGATGTCGCACAGGAGCGGGACCTCGGAGTGCCACCAGGCCAGGCCGTTGATGGCGCTGATCATCAGCAGATGCTTGCCCTCCCAGTAGACGCGGTCCCACTGCGCCGGCGTGCTGCGCATGCCGGTGCCGCCGGCCGCCGTAGTGATCAAAACTCGCCATCGGATGCGACCCTCCTCGATTCCCTGGACGTTCGTCCCATGTTCCGGCGGGGTCAGATCCACTACTCTCCGAGGCTGAGCATCTCAAAAATGTGCCCCTGACGGTGCACAAAGGAGGAGCGTTCGATGCAAAGATCAACCGCGATCCTGAAGGTGATCGGCCTCTGCCTGGTGTCCCTCGTCGTGGGGATGTCCACGATATCGGCGCAGGAGGCTGCGAACGGGAAGGTCACGCTCGAAAGTAAGTCCGTCGCGATCGGGATAGGCGTGAGCTGGGGAGACGGCATTCTCGAGTACAAGGGTAAGAAGTATCCGTTCACGGTCGAGGGCCTGAGCGTCGTCGATCTCGGCGTCTCCAAGGTCAGTGCGCGGGGCGACGTGCACAACCTCGCGAAGGTCCAGGATTTTGAAGGCACGTACACCGCAGCCGGCGCCGGCGGGACCGTTGGCGGGGGTGCTGCGGTCGCTACGCTCAAGAACCAAAACGGCGTCGAGATGGGCTTGACCGCGACGACACAGGGGGTGAAGTTTGCCCTGGCTGGAGCAGGGGTCAGCATCAAGCTGAAGAAGTAGCCAGCTCCAGCGGCGACGCCCGTCCCGCAACACGCGGTTGACCTCGCGTGCACGCGCGACACGTGCGCCCCCGCCACCTCCGGGTCTTCCATGACGGGAATCGCGCGTGACGGAGCCTCTGCGCATCATTACCCCTCTGCTCGACAGCCGAACTTTCTGTGTGCGAACGCGATATATTCGCCGGCGCGAGCCATTGAACGCACGCGGTCGGATGCGCCCGGCCGGATTGGAGAAAGTCACCATGGACGCCCAGCACGAGGGTTCCAGAGGTCCTCTCACAGGCATCCGCGTCATCGAGCTGGCCGACGAGCAGGCGGAGTACTGCGGGCTGACCCTGGCGGGGCTCGGCGCCGACGTGATCAAGATCGAGTCGCCGGGCGGTAGCCCCACGCGCCGTATCGGGCCCTTCTACGAAGACCGGGAAGATCGCGAGCGCTCGCTGTTCTTCTGGCAGTACAACCGGGGGAAGCGCTCGATCGTGCTCGACCTGCACCGGCCGGACGACCGCGATCGGATCCGCGCGCTGATCGCCACCGCGGACATCCTGCTGGAGTCGACCCCAAGAGGCGAACTCGAGGCGGGCGGCCTCGGCGCGAGCACGCTGCTGCAGCAGACCCCCACCTTGATCGTCGCGAGGATGTCTGCCTTCGGCGATGACGGCCCGTGGGCCGACTTCAAGGGCTCGGACCTGATCCACCTGGCGCTCGGCGGCGTGATGATGAACTGCGGCTACGATCCGGCGCCCGGCGGCACGTACGATCTGCCGCCGATCGCCCCTCAGATGTGGCACGCCTACCACATCGCCGGCGAGCAGCTCGCGCTGTCGATCATCGCCGCCCTGCTGTTCCGCTGGCGTACGGGGAAGGGGCAGCGGGTGTCGTGCGCCATTCACGAGGCGGTGGCGAAATCCACCGAGGTCGACCTGATGACCTGGGTGATGCGCCGTGCGCTCGTGCTGCGCCAGACCTGCCGCCACGCGCGCGAGAGCATCACGCCGCATCCGTCCATCGTGCACACGAAGGACGGCCGCTGGGTGATGGCGAACCTGGGAACGCGCCCGGGTGAAACCGCGCAGCTCGTCGCCTTGCTCGAGAAGTACGGCATGGACGCCGGGCTCGACGCCGAGAAGGCCGCCTTGCCGACGAGCGGACGGTTCGTGCCGGGCACGGGACCGAGCACGGAGAAGCGCGACCACGCCATGGAGGCCGTCCAGCGCTTCGTGCGGGCGTTCACCTACGAGAACGTGCCGTGGCGCGAAGCCCAGGAGGCCGGCATGCTGTGGGCGCCCCTGCGCAAGCCGCACGAGAACGCGATGGATCCACACTGGCTCGCGCGCCGGAGCTGCACCGACGTCGAGCACCCCGAGCTCGGTCGCTCGTTCCGCTACGCCACGAGCAAATGGCTCGCGACGGGCACGTCCTGGACCGTGGGCCGGCGCGCGCCGCTCCTGAACGAGGATGCGACGACCGTGATGCTTCCGCGTGAGGGCGACCTGCCGGTGATCGATGCCGCGGCGCGCGCGCCCGTGGGCGAAGGGCTGTCGCCTCGCGGCAAGCCGTTTGCGCTGAACAAGATCCGCATCCTCGACTTCACGTGGTTCCTGGCCTCGGCGGGCGGCACGAGGTTCCTGAGCGCGTTCGGCGCCGAGTCGATCAAGGTCGAGCTGAAGAGCCATCCGGACACACGCATGGCGGCGATGGCGCCGGTCGGCGGTCGCGCCGCGCGCGATCGGGCAACGGCGCCGCTCAAGGGCGTGACCGATCCGGACATGGGCGGGCAGTTCAACAACAAGAACCCGGGCAAGCGCGGGATCTCGCTGAACGTGCGACATCCGAAGGGCCTGGAGATCGCGCGACGTCTGGTCGCGATGTCGGACGTCGTCGCGGAGGGATTCTCGCCCGGCGTTCTCGACAGCTGGGGGCTGGGCTACGACGCGCTGCGCGCGATCAAGCCGGACATCATCTACGTCCAGCAGTCGGGCATGGGCGCGAAGGGCACCTACGGTCGCTTCCGCACCGTGGGTCCGATCGCGAACTCGTTTTCTGGCCTGTCGGAGATGTCGGGGCTTCCCGAGCCGGCGATGCCGGCGGGGTGGGGCTACTCGTATCTGGACTGGATGGGCGCCTACAGCTTCGCGCTCGCGATTCTCAGCGCGCTCTTCCATCGAGCGCGGACCGGTGAAGGCCAGTGGGTCGACGCCTCGCAGTCCGAGGTGGGGCTGTTCATCAGCGGCACCACGATCCTGGACTGGTCGGCCAACGGCCGTGTCTGGTCACGCTACGGCAACCGCTCACCGTACAAGCCGGCCGCACCTCATAAAGTCTATCCCTGCGCCGGCGCCGATCGGTGGCTGACGATCGCGTGCTTCACGGACGCTGAATGGCGAGCGCTCACCGACGTCGCGGGCCATCCGGAGTGGGCGAGCGACCGTCGCTTCAAGGACCTCGCCGCGCGGATGGCGCACCAGGACAGCCTCGATGCGCTGGTCGGCAGCTGGACGAAAGATCGCGATGCGTACGCGACGATGCTCGCCCTGCAGCGCGCGGGCGTGCCGGCGGGCGTGTGCCAGACGGCGGCGGACCGTTGCGACAACGACCCGCAGCTGGCAGCGCTGTCGTGGCTGACCGAGGTGACGGGCACGAAGATCGGTCGCTGGCCGATCGCCGAGGTGCCGGTCAAGCTGAGCGAGAGCCCGGCCTACATCGGGGGGCGCATCGATCGCGGCGCGCCGTGCTACGGCGAGGACAACGGCTACGTGTACGGAGAGCTCCTCGGGATGTCGGGGGAGGAGATCAAGGCGCTGGCCGAGGAAGGCGTGATCTAGTAGGGTTCCTTGACGAAGATGAACGTGGTGCCCTGCACAATGGGCGCGCTCGCGCCGACGAACGACACGTTGACGTCCTCGACCTGGCGCTCGCCGGCGCGCCCCGATGCCTGCAGCGCTCCCTCGATGATGTGCCAGAGCCCATGAATGCGCCCGGTGCTCAAGCTCCCGCCGAAGGTGTTCAGCGGCAGCTCGCCGTCGAGCTCCATGCGTCCCTCCTGGATGAAATCGAGAGCCTCGCCTTCTTTGCAGAAACCGTAGGACTCGAGGCCGTAGATGACCGAAGCGGAGAAGCCGTCGTAGATCTGCGCCACGTCGACGTCCTTCGGCGAGAGGCCGGAGCGCTCCCAGGTGAGGCGCGATGAGCTGCGGCCGCCTTCCATATAGCTGCTCAGGCTCCCGATGCGTCCGGCCACCTCGAATGCCAGGCGTTGACCGTAGCCCGCGATGTACGCCGGGCGCGGTCGCAGATCGCGCGCGCGGTCGGCGGTGGTGAGGACGATGGCGACCGCGCCTTGCACCGGGATGTCGCAGTCGTAGAGACAGAACGGGTACGCGACCATTCGCGAGTTGAGGTAGTCCTCTCGCGTGAGCGGCTGCCCGCAGAAGTAGGCATGAGGGTTCTTGTGCGAGTGGCGGCGCTGGGTCACGGCGAGCGTCGCCATCTTCTCCCGGTCCTGCCCGTGCCGCTCCAGCCAGCGCGTGTACGCGACGGCCATGCCCTGGCCCGGCCCACCGAACCCGTACGGCGCCGTGAACTGCGACGGGCCCTGGGCATACGTGCCGGGCAGGTTCTGGTAGGTGCCCTTGGGGTTGTGCATCGCTCGCCAGACCACCGCGTACCTGCAGACCCCGGCGAGCAGCGCGTTGACGGCCTGCTGGACGGCGCCGCCGATGTTCACGGTCTCCACCTGGACGTGCCAGGAGAGATTCGAGAGCTTCAGCATCGCCATCATGCAATTCACCGACACGATGGTGATGCCGTCCACGACCGCGTGGCCCGTCGCCGGCAGCTCCGGATACGTCGCCAGCCCATCGATGTCCGACACGGCGAGGCCGGAATCGGCCACGGCGCCCTGCACCGCCTCGAGCGCGTGCGCGGCCAGGGGGACCTCGGCGGAGCGCGTCACCCGCGAGAAGCCGACGCCGCTCACCGCCACCTTGCACCGGTGCTCCCACATGCGCCGGATCTCCTGGGGATTACCGCGTGTCGCGCGCGAGCCGGAACTGCGGCAGGGTGAAGTCGTCGTTGAGCGGCTGGAAGACCACCTCGACCCGACGCCCCACCTTCGCTTCGGTGTAGGGAGCCTCCAGCAGATTGGCGGCCAGCAAGGCGCCCGGCGCGTCGTCGAGCTCCACGATGATGCTCGCGTACGGAATTGCCGCGGCGAACCGCTTGTCGCCGGCGTGGTACATGATCGTGTAGGCGTAAATGGTGCCCGCGCCGCTGACCGGCTCGAACGCGAGGTCGGTGGCCATGCAGCGCACGCAGGTCGCATACGGCGGATGCTGGAAGTGCTTGCACGCCTGGCAGCGCTGCAGCGCCAGCACGCCACGCTTCGCCGCCTCCCAGAAGGGTTTCGTCCACTCGTTCGGGACCGGAATCGGCCTGGTGACACGGCTCCAGTCGCTCATCGCGGTGACGTCGGGGCCGGTCCGGGGCTCTGGCACGCGAGCCAGGATGTTGGCCCGCGGCAGCGATGTCAAGAGGCCCACCTCGATATGCGTTCCCCCCTTGCGTCGCCCGCGAGGTCCTCGGCTCCCCAGCGTCCCAATCGTCGTCTCAGAGCGTGAAGCTCGATACCGAAAGCAGGTCGCGTGCCACATCCGAACGCGCGTGATTCCGCCGATTTCGCTCGACCAGACCGCTGGTCAAACCGGTGATCAACCTGGTCAGCGGTCGTGGTTTGCCCGGCGATTCGGGCGAAAAGTCGCCGGGAACAGGAGCCCCCACGAGCGCGACCTCGATGTAAGCGAAATGGATATGCCTGCCTGGCAGGAGCAGACCGAGGCCGAGACGAAGGATTCTGGAGCGTAGTCGCCGCATTTTCGGCTACATTCATTAGAACGATAGTGTGTCTATCGGCATGCCTCTAGGAGTCCCGCCATGAGAGGTATCCTCGTCGCTCTCGTCCTGATCCTTGCGCAGATCGCGGCGCATGACGCGTTCGGAGCCGGCGCACCTCAGACCTCACGCGTCGTCCTGGGCGTCGATGCGAAGAGTAGCCAGCGTTACGTGCAGCTGACCGATCGAGGGCCCGTCTATCCGACCGCGGAGGTCACCTGTGACGGCAATCGACGGACGATCACCTTGACTCGTTCCAGCAATGTCGGCGACAGAACCGTCGCGACGTACATCGTGCCGCCGAAGATCTCCGAGGGAATGCTCAAGGCCGCCGAGTGTCGGCTCATGGTTCCGGGACGGGAGATCTCGCTCGCCCGGGAGCAGATCCGCGCGGCCTGGTCGGCGCATCCCCAAGCCCAGAAGCACTGATTGACCAGCCTCCTCGCGGGGAGGCTAAAGTTGGCGCGCTCTTCGTTCCCGGGGACCTGTCGACGCGGGGAGGCGCCGCATGGATGGTGCTCAGGGCCCACACGCGACCCCTCGCGTTCCCCGCCGGCACCCTCCCGCGAAGCTCGGCGAAATCGCCGCGGCGATTGGCGTCGTTCTCGTCGGCGTTGGGGTGATCGCCGGGATCGTTCTGCACGATCCGCGCTGGCACACAATCGTCAACTCGTGGCGAGAGGGCTTGGCGTTGTCGCCCTCGACCATGACGGCCGCGTGATCCTCAGCGCGTGGCGAACCCGTTGCCGTTGTCGGGTCCGATCCACTTGTTGTGGTTCAGGTCGTAGCGGTAGCCGACCGATGTGAAGGGAACCCGAAAGTTGTCGAAGACGATGTGCAGGGTGTAGCCCCACCACGTGTTCCGCCGCGCCCCCAGGTCGTTCAAGATGACCCTGAAGTTCAGCCCGATCTCGAATCCGACCTGGCGTTCGCGCGCATCCGGCGCGCCGCCCGGATAGCCCTTGGTGCCGTACGTGGCCGAGAAGAGCAGGTAGCGAAGCGGACCGACGTTCAGGTCGAGGCGCCGCGCGAGCCCTTCGAGCTGCAGATCCGCCGTGTAGATCTCGTTGGAGTAGTCGCGACCCTGTCTCGGCTCCGCGCAGCAGTACCTGGTGCCGGCGGCGGGAAGCAGAACACCGTGACGAAACCCGATGAGATCCTCGAGCCTCGCCGCCGCGATCACCGCGGAGGTGCCCGCGCCGAGCACGTCCATCGTGAGGTCTTCCCAGGAGAATCCGTAACTGTTGGTGCCGTCGCCCACCTCGTTCATGAGCCCGGCGGCCACCGACACGCCGAGCCCGAGCAGGATCGAATCGTCCCGCGAGAACCCCATTCTGTCGTAGAGGTTGGCGAGCTCCTTGGAGAGGATCGAGTAGTCGACGAAGTGCGAAGCCTTGTCCGCTCCGCCTGCATACGTTCGTCGACCGAAGAACCCCTCGCTTGCGAAGTGGAAGCTCTCGCGGGGCGTATCGGTGAATGCGTTGAGCGCGCCGCCGGCGACCGCACCGGCCGAGACGAAAGAGGCGAGCAGGAGCTGAAGCTTCTTCGCCTCGATCGCCGCGGCGCGTCCGCTTGGCTCGGGCTCGGATGGATGGCCGGCGTCATCGCCCGCGCCGTCCAGATGGAACTCGGAGCAGGCGCCGGGTGCGTCCCGATTCAGGAGAGAAAACGGCTGGCAAGAGGGATCGTCGGCGCGCAGAGCGTCGTACGCGGCCGCCGCTCCATGGCTCGACGAGGACGCGGCAGAATCCTGCGCGGCGAGCGGGTTCGGGACGGCGAGCACCACGACGCCGCCGACGAGCATCAGGGCCGCGAGCCTGCCAGCGCGGATCAGTCGAGCAGCTTGGCGTCGTAGGGATATGTGCAGATGAGCCTCGCTCCGTCGGCGGTGACCAGCACCTGATCCTCGAGCTTCACGCCGAACGGCGCGCCGGGCTTCCCTGCATAGCACTCGAGGCACAGCACCATGCTCTCCTTGAGCTCGCGTTGCGGCATGATGCGGCGCGGGCCGCGATCGTCGTCGGGGTAGGGGATGCCGGGCCCCTCGTCCTCGAGCCCCGCCTGATGGACCATCGTCGGATAGCGCTGGGCCGCGTACGCCGCGGGCAGCCGCGGCGCCTTCGCCGCGAACTCCTCGAACGTCATGCCGGGGCGCACGAGGTCGAGCATGCCGTTGACGCAGTCGTAGGCGACGCGATACGCCTCCTTTTGCTCGGGTGACGGCGTCTCACCGCACAGGAAGGTTCGCGAGACGTCGATCACGTATCCCTCGTAGCCGTTCGCGTCGGTGTCGACGCCCACCAGGTCGCCCGGCATGACGACCTTGTCGTGCGCTTCGGTCAGCCAGGGGTTGGTGTTCGTGCCCGACGCCACCAGCCGGGTGAACAATCCCTCGCCGTGGCGCCGCAGGAGCGCGTCGCTCAATACCGCCCACAGCTCGTACTCGCGGATCCCCGGGCGAATCGCCGCCTCGAACTCGGCGAGCATGGCGTCGCCGATCCCGCCGTTGATCGCGAAGAGCGCGACCTCTTCCGGCGTCTTCACCTCGCGCGCGTCGACCGTCGCGGGTCCGACGTCGGTGATCGCGATCGCTTCGTCCTGCAGCGCCAGGAATCCGGCCGCGTCGACCTTGTCGACCGCGAGGCGCTCGCGCTCGAGCCCGAGCTCACGCAGGGCCGATCTGATCGAGCGCGCCCACTCGCGCGCCTTGTCGCGGGCC
>Ga0066709_100000644_pt1 | contig 19843 bp, 16 predicted proteins | sample GraSoiAngelo_158_FD_79665 | JGI IMG/M metagenome (GOLD analysis project Ga0066709, IMG submission 79665) | Grasslands soil microbial communities from the Angelo Coastal Reserve, California, USA - 14_1009_16_30cm | ecosystem: Environmental > Terrestrial > Soil > Grasslands | place: USA...
CCGGATCGTCCGGTGGGTGCGGCAGGCGCAGGCCCGGCGATGACGCCTCGGCTCAGCCTGGCTCGGGCGCGCGACCCCCGGGCTCCGGGGCGCGCGGCCGCCCGTCCCAGGGCCGGGAGCCGACGGGGCGATTCGCGCCGAGCCTCCGTCGGCGGGAGTCGACGGAGCGCCGCCGGTTGACAAGCGAGCCGATTCCGCGTGAAATCGCCGGCACGATGACGGGCTTCGCTCGCGGGCTCGGCCGGAGAACCTGCGGCAGGGCGACCGCGGTGTCGCGCCGCGCCGCCCCCGGGCGGGCCTGATGTCCGACCTGCTCGTCTCGGGAGCCGTCAAGCGTTTCGGCGACGTCGAGGCGCTCGGCGGCGTCGATCTCGAGGTCGGCGCCGGCGAGTTCTTCTGCGTCCTCGGACCGAGCGGGGCCGGCAAGACGACGCTGCTCCGCGCGGTGGCCGGGCTCGAGCGGCTCGACGCGGGAACCATCCGGTCGGGGGGTCGAGACCTGACCCACGCTCCCGTCCAGGGCCGCGGGATCGGGATGATCTTCCAGACCTTCGCGCTCTACCCGCACCTGACGGTCCACGACAATCTCGCCTATCCCCTGCGGGAGGCGCGCCTGGACCCGGCGCAGGTCGAGCGGCGGGTCGGCGAGGTCGCCGAGCTCCTGCGGATCGGCCACACCCTCCGGCGCCGGCCGCAGACGCTGAGCGGCGGCGAACAGCAGCGGGTCGCGATCGGGCGCGCGATCATCCGACGGTCGAAGCTGCTCCTCCTCGACGAGCCCCTGACGAACCTCGACGCCAAACTCCGCCACGACACGCGGGTGGAGTTCAAGCGGCTCCACCGGGAGCTCCGCATGACGATGCTCTACGCGACGCCCGATCAGCTCGAGGCGCTGACGATGGCCGAGCGGATCGGCGTGCTCCGCGAGGGGCGGATCGTGCAGGTCGGGACGCCGCGGGACCTCTACCGGGCGCCCGGGGACAGCTTCGTCGCCGCGCTCGTGGGCGCGCCCCGGATGAACCTGCTCCCCGCGGTTCTGGCCAACGGCGGGCGGGCCGTCGCGCTGCCGTTCCTCGAGGTCGACGGCGGCCCGTGGGCGACCGCCCTCGCGCGCTTCCCGGCCGGAACCGAGCTCTGGTTCGGCGTTCGGCCGCACGACGTGGCCCCGACCGTCGACGCCGCCGCCGGCCCGGGCTTCCGGGCGACGGTGCACCTGACCGAGCCGCTGGGCGACGTGACCGTGCTGGACCTGACCGTGGGGGGCACGGTTTTCAAGATGGTTCTACCCGAAGAACGGGCGGTGCGGTACCGTGTCGGCGACGAGGTCGCGGTCGGCTTCGCCGTCGCGAACACCCACGTGTTCAGTCGGCAGACGGGCACGGCGATCCGCTAGCCGAGCGCGCCGCCGCCACCGCACGATCGACCGACAGCAGGGGCTCAGGCCCACAAGGAGGCAACGAACATGAGGATTCGCTGGCGCATCGCGCGGGCTCTAATCGTGGTGGCCGTTCTGGCTCTGGTCGCCGCCGGCGCCCCGCCGACGCCGGCCGGGGCGGAGGACATCGTTCTCCACATGGCGGTGCCCGACTGGCCCCCGACGCGGATCATGAAGGACCTGGCCGACAAGCAGTACAAGGCGCCGAGCGGCAACAAGGTCACCCTCGAGCCCGACTTCATCCCGTGGCCGAACTACTACGAGCGCTTGGCCGCCTCGCTCACGTCTGGCGAGAAGAAGTACCAGATGGCGGTCTCCGACAGCCAGTGGCTCGGGGCCTTCATCGAAGGCGGGTACTACCTGAAGCTCAACAAGTACATCGACGCCGATCCGCAGCTCCAGTCGATCCTCAGGGACATCCACCCGGCGGTCGTCGATGCCTACATGACCTACCCCTACAAGTCGAAGAACTACTACGGGTTCCCGCAGATGCCGGACCTTCTGGTCGTCTACTACCGAAAGGACGTCTTCTGCGACCCCGCGGAGCAGCGGGCGTTCCGGGCCCGGTACCGCTACAAGCTGCCCTGCACACCCCAGGAGATGAACAACGCCGACTGGTCGATGGTGCGCGACATCGGCGAGTTCTACCGGCGGAAGGCGGGCGACAAGCTGGCCGGTCAGACGCTCACCGACGATTTCTACGGGATCGCCTACCAGGCCGGGAAGGGTTACGACTTCGCGTCCATGCAGATCAACGGCTTCATCTGGCAGTACGGCGCCGACATCTGGGACGAGACGGGAGTGCCCCGCGCCCACGCGGTCGGAGTCGTCAACTCCGACTCCGCGGTCAAGGCGTTCGAGCACTACCTCGCACTGACCCAGTACATGCCCCCGGTGGTGAAGACGGGGACCATGGACATCTTCAAGGTCGACGAGCTGTTCCGGGAGGGCAAGGTCGCCTGGATCATCCAGTGGATCGGCTTCGGCGAGTCGACGATCACGCCGAAGACGTCCAAGGTCGCCGACCGATCCGCCTTCGCCATGATGCCGGGGCTCAGAGGCTCCGACGGAAAGATCATTCGGTGGTCGAACATCGGCGGACAGCCCTTCATTCTCACCACCTGGAACAGCGAGAAAGTCACGCGGGAGGCGCTCGACTTCTGCAAGTGGTGGCTCTCGAAGGATACGCAGATCAAGTTCGCCAAGGCCGGCGGCCAGAGCGCCCTCAAGAGCGTCTACGACGCCCCCGAGTACAACTCCTTCCGGCCGTGGAACCACGCCTTCGGGCCGAGCCTCGATTGGCAGAAGGACGTCTGGCACGTGCCGGAGTTCTTTGAACTCCTCGTCGAGCAGCAGGAGGAGTTCAACAAGGCCATTACGGGTCAGGAAACGGCCAAGCAGGCCCTCGACACGATCGCCTCCTTCCAGGAGAAGCTCCTGAAGGAATCCGGCAAGATCCAGTAGGGAAGGCCGCCAGGGGAGCGGAGGCCCGGGGAGAGCCCGCGCCTCCCTCCCCGGGCCTCTCGTCGACCACCGGATGACGCCGACACCTGTCACCACCGCCACCGGGGCGGCCGCACGCCCGGCCGCCTGGTGGACTCCGCGGTGGTCCAACTGGCGGCTCGCGCTCGTCGTCGCCGCGGTCGTGCTGCCGGCGGCCGCGCTCACCCTCCCCGTCAACACGGCCTTCTGGCTGAGCCTCGCCGCCGCCGCCCTGGTCGCGGTGACGGCGGTGGTCGACGCCTGGGGCCGGCGTCGCGGCCCGCTCCTGGTGGCGCCGGCGCTCGCGCTCCTGTTTGTCACGAACCTCTTCCCGCTCATGTGGTCCCTCGGCCTCTCCTTCTTCCACTACCGCGCGAACCGCGCCGCGGCGCCCGTCTTCGCCGGCTTCGCCAATTACCAGACGGTCTTCGCGAGCCCCACGGTGTGGTACCGGCTCCAGACGACGGCGCTCGTCGTCATCCTGACCGTCGGGACCCAGATGATCGTCGGCTTTCTCCTGGCACTGCTGTTCGAGAAAGAGTTCCCGGGGCGGCGCGTCCTCCTGATGTTCGTGCTGACCCCCATGATGCTGAGCTACGTCGCGATCGGCGCGTTCTTCCGCTACTACTACGAGCCGACCTTCGGCCTCCTCTCGCAAGCGGTGAGAGTGTTCACCGGCCGCCCGTTCATCCTCCTCGACACGCCCGCGCGGGCGCTGGCCGGCATCATCATCGCCGACGCCTGGATGTGGTCGCCCTTCGTGATGCTCCTCGTCCTCTCCGGCCTGGTCAGCGTCCCGGCCTACCTCTATGAGGCCGCCGAGGTCGACCGGGCCTCCTGGTGGCGTCGCTTCTGGACGATCACCTTTCCCTACATCCGGAGCCTGCTGCTCCTGGCCCTCCTCTTCCGCACCATCGAGGCCTTCAAGATCTTCGACGTGGTCTTCCTCCTGACGGAGGGCGGACCGGGCACGTCGACCGAGACGATCGGCGTCTACGTCTACCGCCTCGCGTTCCAGTACTTCCGCACCGGCGAATCTACGGCCCTGGCCTACATCCTTCTCTTCATCGTGGTCGTCCTGACCAATCTCTACCTGTACTTCGTCAAGCAGCGGAGCGCGGAGGCCTGAGGTGGCGCGGGGATATCGAGCGCGCGGGGTCCGCCAGGGTGGCTGGGGGCGGACCGGCCTGGCCGCCGTCGTCTCGATCGCGTACTTCTTCCCGGTGCTGTGGATCGTGCTCACCGCTTTCAAGACCCACAACGACGCCCTCGCCACCCCGCCCAAGTTCCTGTTCCACCCGACGCTGGAGAACTTCGTCGCCGTCTTCCGGCGGTCCTACATCAAGGGGTTCGAGGCGGTCGACACCGGCTTCTCCCTTTTCTTCTTCAACTCGATCTTCGTCTCGGCGTCGAGCGTCGTCCTCGCGCTCGCCATCGGGACCCTGGCCGCCTATGGCTTCTCGCGCTTCCCGCTCAAGGGGAACGACACGTATCTCTTCATCATCCTGACGACGCGCATGCTGCCCCCGATCGTCGTCATCATCCCGATTTTCCTCATGTTCCGGGTGGCGGGCCTCTCCGGCGGTTACTCCGGCGTCATGCTGCTCTACACCGCCTTCAATCTCCCCTTCGCGATCTGGATGATGAAGAGCTTCTTCGATGAGCTATCCGGGGAGGTGGAGGACGCGGCCCGTGTCGACGGAAGCTCGGAGACGCGCGTATTCTCCCGGGTCGCTCTCCCGCAGGTCCGCGCGGGGCTGGCCGCCACCGCCGTCTTCGGCCTGATCCTCACATGGAACGAGTTTCTGTTCGCGCTCCTCCTCACCGGAGTCGGCACGCGGACGGTGCCGGTCGCGATGGCCCAGACCATCGGCGGCGACATCGGCGTCCGGTGGGGCCTCCTCGCGGCGATCGAGACCCTGTTCCTCGTCCCCGTCATCGTCGTGTCCTTTCTCCTCCAGCATCAACTCCTCCGCGGCGTCACCTTCGGGACGATCAAGCGATGACGGCCCGGCCGCGGGCCGCCGATCGCGACCGCCTCGCGGCGCCCCGCGAGACCCAAACGCGCCCGATGAGGCGACGAGACGTGCGGCGTACCCTCGCCCCCCTCCCCGGAACGTGTCGACGATCGCGCTCCGGCGCCTGACCAAGGTCTTCGGCGACCTGGTCGCCGTCAACGCCGTCGACCTGGACGTCGGCGCCGGTGAGGTCGTCTGCCTCCTGGGGCCGTCCGGCTGCGGCAAGACGACGACGCTCCGCCTGATCGCGGGGCTGGAGTCGGCCACGGCCGGCGACGTGCTTCTGGGCGGCCGGCGGGTCAACCACCTGCCGCCCCGGGCTCGAAACGTCTCGATGGTCTTCCAGTTCTACGCCCTCTACCCGACGCTGACCGTCCGCGAGAACCTCGCGTACCCGCTTCACGCCGACCGGCTGTCAGCCGCCGAAATCCGCGAGCGGGTGACGCGGGTGGCCGCCGTCCTCGACCTCGGCCGCATCCTCGATCGGCGCCCGCGCGAGCTCGCGGAGGGCGAGAAGCAGCGGGTCGCCGTGGGGCGGGCGATCGTCCGCGACCCGAGCTGCTTTCTGTTCGACGAGCCTCTGAGCCGTCTCGACGTCCAGCTTCGAGAGACGATGCGCGCCCAGCTCAAGGAGCTGCTGACCACTCTCCGGCGGGCCACGGTCATCGTCACCCACGACCAGCTCGAGGCCCTGACCATCGCCGACCGCATCGCCGTCATGCGCGACGGCGTGATCGAGCAGATCGCCACCCCGCACGAAGTCTTCGCGCGCCCCGAGAACCTCTTCGTCGCGAGCTTCATCGGCACGCCGCAGATGAATTTCCTGCCGGCGACGGTGTTCGGTCCCGCCGACGGCGGCGTGCGATTCCGCGTGGGGGGGCAGGACGCCACGCTCGCCGTCGACCCGGCCGTCTCGCGCCTCGCCGCCGGCAGCCCCGTCACGCTCGGCATCCGGCCCCGCGGCCTCGACCTCGTGGCGGAGCCCGCGGCGGGCTCGCTGGCCGCCCGCGTGGACCTGATCGAGCCGATGGGCGCCGAGACACTGGTCCACCTCGTCGAGGGCGGACACGAGATCCGGGTCGTCGTCGACCACCGAGTCTCCGTGGAGATCGGCAGTCGGGTCCACGTCCGCCCCCGGCCGGCCCAAACCCACGTGTTCGACGCCGCCGAGCGCCGGGTCCGATGAGTGCCGACGAGCCCCTCCGGCCGGGGGTTGCCGCCCCGCGGGTCCTCTCGGCTCGACACGCGCGCCTGCTCGAGCGCTCGATCATCGGCCTCTGTCTCGTGGCCCTCGCGCTCATCTTCCAGCCGTTCTCGCTCACCTTGTTTGGGGTCGGCGCCGGGCTCGTGATCGTGGGCGGCTTGGCCTTCAACCTCATGCCCGTGTGCCGGCCGGGCGTCCCGGTGCGGAGCCTCGTCCGAGTCGGGCTGGTCGTCCTGGGCCTCTTGGTCGTGCTCGCCGGGCTCGCCATCGCCTCGGCCTACCTCTACGCCGTGTACATCCGGCCGCACTGACGGGGCCGCGCTGACCGTGCGACGGTCCCCGGCGCCCGGGGCCCACCGGGGGGCCCGGCCGCGGGCCGGCGTGCCGTCCTCCTCGCGGGCCCCCCTGCCCGACGGACAGCGGTGTTCCGGGCTCTCGTCGGATGGGGATGAGTTCGGGAGGGCGCCCGCGCGGCGGCGCGATCCGAGGCACGCTCGGGCATTCGGCCCGGGACGCGCGCGGAAGGGAGTCGCTCAGGACGACGACCGGGAACGGGCGGGGCGCCGATCGGCTCGACGAGTCACGGGCCCCGGAGGTCGACGGGCCCGCGCCTCCGGGGGCGCCGGCGGCGACCGGCGACGCGCTGCTCCGTGACCCGGGAACGACCGCCGAACCTCGACGCGCCGGAGCCGGGCGCGTCCGAGAACCAGGACTCTCTACCGCACGGCCGGAGCGTCCCCCGTGAGGTCCTTCAGCTGGGGCAGGACCTTCTTGGCCAGGAGCTCCATCGAGCGCCGCCAGCGGGGCCCGTTCGCGCCCTCCCAGTCGTAGCAGAGCATCAGCACGCCGCCGAATCCGCCCACCGCATCGTAGAGAGCGCGGAGGCGGCGGGCGACCGTGTCCGGGCTTCCGACGAACCAGCGATGCTCGAGCAGGTAGTCGAGCGTGACCTCCTCGTCCTTCATCTCCTCGCGGTCCTTCCAGAGGCCCGCCATCCCGAAGGAGGTGACGAGCGGGAAGAAGTACTCCTTGTAAGCGCGGGCCATCGAGCCCTCCATCACCTCGCGGCGCGCCTGCGCGTCCGTGTCGGCGATGTAGAGGTCCCGGCAGAGGCGCCACTCGGAGCGGAGCGGGGTGTGGCCGTTGGCCCGAGCGGACTCCTCGTAGGCGGACCAATGCCCGCGGAGATCCTGCGGGTTGAGGAAGTGGATGCTCATCGGGATCCAGCCATGCTCGCCCGCCCACCGGAGGGTCGTGCTGCTCTTGGAGAGCCCGGCGACCGCGATCGGCGGGTGCGGCCGTGTCCACGGCTTCATGTGAAAGCCGATCCCCCGCCAGGCTTCCGGCTGGGGAACAGTGAAGTTGTACTGCGGGTTCTCGCTCCGCCACGTGAACCCCCCGCGGTCGCCCTCGGCCCAGATCCGCAGGACCGCCTCGACGTTGTCGTGGCTGACCCGGCGGTGGGTGCCGTCCTGCGGGACCTCGAACAAGGTCGCATCGCCGGGGAAGGCCCCCACGCCTACCCCCCACATGAACCGGCCTCTGGCCATCACGTCGAGCTGGGCGATGCGGTGGGCGAGCTGGGCAGGGTTGTGGTTGGGGATGCAGCTCACCCCCGTGCCGAGCCGAATCCGCTGCGTCTTGAGCAGGGCCTGGGCCAGGGTCAGGTCGGGCGCCGGGATATTCTCCCAGGTGCTCGTGTAGTGCTCGCCGAGCCAGGCCTCATCGAAGCCGAGCTGGTCGGCCAGCACCAGCAGCTCCAGGTCCTCGTCGAAGGTATCCGCGTGCTTCCGGTGCGGCGGATGACAGGGCATGCTGAAGAGGCCGAGTCTCATGCTGGTCCCCCCAACGTCGCGCCGGAGCCCGCGGCGGCCGCCAGCTCAGGCGTCAGTTCTGCCTCTCTTCGGAGAGTCGGTGCCCGCGAGGTCCCTCGGACCCGGGCGGGAAGAAGTCGTCCCGCCCCGCTGCTCCGCCGGCTCCACCGGCTGGAGTGAGACACCGATCGCGAAGGCGAGGCCGGCCGGGGCGCGGTCCTATGAAGCTACGGCCGCGCAGGCGACGTGTCAACTCGCGGCGACTGTCCCGGGCCCCGTCACACTTCGGCTGGCAGGCTTGGGCCGTTGATCGCTCCCCCTGCCCGGGGACGAGCGCGCCGTGACGGCGCGTGAGGGCACACCCACCCCGGTACCCGCCGCGGATTGCGGCTGTCTCGACGACGCGTCGCGGGACGGCCCGAGGCGGCGGCCCGCACCACCGGGACACCCCGGGACCGATCTCCAGTCGGCGGACGCTCACGCGGCGTACTTCACCGTGCATCCGTAGGCGTGGGTGACCGGGGCCTCGACCGGCTGGCCCGCGGCCACGGCGTGGAGGGCGGCTCGCACGTAGTTGTGTGCCCCCTGCACGTCGCTCGTCCGGGTGGTCGGCCGGTCGTCGATCGCGCCCGCGTACCGGAGAAGGCCCGCCGGGTCGATCACGTACATGTGCGGCGTGTTCGTGGCGCCGTACATCCTGCCGACCGTCCCCTTGGGATCGAGCAGCACGGCCGTGGGCGCGGCGCCGCGGCTCGTGGTGAGCTCGTTGGCCTGCGCGGGACTCACGTACCCCTGCTCGCCGGGCGCCGAGGAGATCACGGTGAGCCAGACGACGCCCTGGCCGGTCGCTTCCTTCTGGAGGGCCTGCATATTGCCGGTCTCGTAGTGCTTGCGCACGTAGGGGCACTCATGATTGCTCCACTCGAGAACCACGATCTTGCTCCGGTAGCTGGCGAGGCTGACGCTCCTGCCGGTGCTGGCCAGTGCCGTGAACGCCGGGGCGGCCTCGCCGACCTTGGCGGCGGCCCAGGAGTTCCACGGCACGGCGACGCCGCCGGCGAGCGCGGCGAGCCCGGTTCGAACGAGGAATGCGCGCCGGGTCGGATTCTGCGCCATCGGACGCTCCTTTCAGTGTTGACTCGAGGTTAGATCCTCTCGACGGCGTCGATGATCATTTCTTCGCTCAGGATCTGGGGGAGCACGGTCGGCTCCCCTGCGGCGCGGCCGGCCTCTCCGCGCGGATAGAGGAGGTAGAGCGGAACGCCGCTTCGGCCGAAGGACTCCAATACCCGCGCGATCTGAGGGTCCCGGGTGGTCCAGTCGGCTTTGAGGTAGACCACACCCTTCCGGGCGAACGTGGCGGCGACCGCAGGGGAGCGGAGGGCGAGCCGCTCGTTGACGAGGCAGGTGATGCACCATGCGGCCGTGAAGTTCACGAAGACGGGAATGCCCTGGGCGCGGAGCTCGGCGACCCGCCGCGGGCTGAAGGGCTCGAACGACGGGCCACGCGGGTCCCGCACCGGGGCGCCGGTCGGGGACGACGGGCCGGTGCCGACGACGGGACCCAGCGCGACCGCGGCCAGCGCGAGGACCGCCACCGTGGCGGTCGCCGCCCTCCGCCACGGTCGGCTGACGGTGCGGGACGCCGCGTACAGCCAGGTCGCAAGCCCGATCAGGACCAGCCCGGCGAGGACGACAGCCACGCCCGGCGGCCCCGCCTCCTGGCTCACGACCCAGACGAGCCAGGCCACGGCTCCGTAGAGGGGGAAGGCCAGGAACTGTCTGAGCCGCTCCATCCACGGGCCCGGCCGCGGAAGGAGGCGCCGCCAGGCCGGCACGAGTGTCAGCAACAAGTACGGCAGCGCGAGACCAAAGCCCAGCACCTCGAAGACAAGGAGCGCGGTCGCCCAGGGCTGCGCGAGCGCGAAACCGATCGCCACGGCCATGAACGGCGCCGTGCACGGGGTGGCCGCGACGGTCGCGAGCGCGCCGGTAAAAAAAGATCCCGTGTATCCCAGGCCAGTCGTCAGCGCTTGGCCGGCACCGGTGAGCCGTCCCCCGATCAGCATCACGCCGGAGAGGCTCAGCCCCAACACGAACAGCACCTCGGCCAGCACGGTCACCACCAGGGGCGACTGCAGCTGGAAGCCCCAGCCGAGCCGTTCGCCGCCGGCGCGGAGCGCGATCAGCACTCCGGCCACCATCCCGAAGGCCGCGAGCACACCCGCGGTGTACGCGACGCCGTGCCGGCGGAGGATCGCCGCGCGGGCGCCCGCGTGGTCGACGAGTGAGAGCGCCTTCACCGACAGGACGGGGAGCACGCAGGGCATGAGGTTCAGGAGGAGTCCCCCGGCGAGGGCAAGGGTGACCGCCTGGAGCAGCGTCACGGGAGGCCGCGGGTCGGCGCCGGTCGAGCCGGCGAGATCCTGGGGCAGGGCGCGGAGACTGAAGGCCTGGCTCGCCGTGCCACCGTCGAGCCGCTCGGTGATGACCAAGACGCCCTCGATCGGCGCCTCGGTGGCCACCGCCAGCACGCCGCGGCGCACGCGCAGCGTGATCCCGTCGGCGGCTACGTGCACCGCCTGGGGCGCCGCGTGCTCGATGACACCCCACCGGGCCGGGTAGAACCAGACGTCAGTGATGCGCTCGCGGTCCAGACCGCCAGCCGCCACGGCGAACTCGACCGTGTCGGGCGTGGTCGAGAACGAGGCGGGCCAGGGGCTGGGCGTGGGGACTGCGCCGCGAGCCCGAGCGATCACAGCCGCGCCCCGGACATCCGCCGAGGGCTTCCCCGCGGCTACGGGGAGCGTGAGCGCGACAGGGGCCTCCTCGGGAATGCAGACCTTCGCGCAGACGAGCCACGTCGCCCGCCCCCGGAGCGTCACGCGGGCGCCCGGCTCGAGGTCCCGGGGTGCCGTGAGCCGCGTCAGAAGGACGACCTCGCCCGTGTAGCCGTAGCTCACGAAGGGCCCGGCGTGAACACGGTCGGGATGGGGCCAGACGAGCGCGCCGGCGGCGAATCCTCGCGGCAAGGCCCACTCGAGGGCGGTGGGCTCGCCCGAGTCGCCAGGATTGTTCCAGTAGGTGTGCCACCCGGGAGCGATGCGCTCGCGAAGGCCCACCCAGAAGGACTCCCCTGGCGCGAGGGACTCGACCTCGCTGACAAGCTCGGCGCGGACCTTTGGGCCGGCCGGCCGGCCCTGCGAGGCCGCCACCCCCGGGGGCCCGCTACCCAGCAGAAGCGCGGCGCCTGCGAAGGCGACGGGCAGCCAGCGCATCCGGGGGCGGAGCGGGCACCGGGCGACGGGGGCGCCCGCAACGGGACGAGCGGCAACGTCGCGAGTCAAGTCGAACCGCATTTTGCCATGCGTCGGACTGGCGCGCCAGCCACGCCACTGACTCCGTCTCTCCTCCGCGCGTCGGACACCCCGCGCCCCCGATGGAGAAGCTCCATGCCGTCCGGAACCAGCGCGTGTCCGGGCCCTGACGCTGCATCCGTGGCGAAGACGAACCCCCGGACGCCCCGACGGGCCCCCCGGCGGGGACGGCGGACGGAGGCCCGGGGGCCGTCGGCGAGTTCAGCGAGACGACCCCCTGCCTATCCCAGGGCGCCGTTCCGGCCCAGATCGGCGCCGTCTCAGCAGGCTCATACCGCTCGGGGGGAACTCCGCCTGAGCCCTCACGAAAAGATTGGTGCGAGGATACCTTATCTGAGAATCTCTGCTCGCTGGCCCGTGCCAACGACCACATTCGGCCGTGCTCGGCGGGAGCCCTGCCCGGTCGACGCTGACTCGGGTCAGAGTGAGCGAGGGCAGCGGACGCCGCGCTCGAGGGGGAAGGAACTATGAACACATCGTCCAAGGACGATCGGGACTGGGCGAGTCGGTGGCTCGCCGAGAGCCAGAACCGTCTGAGTCTCGTGCGCGATGTCCTCAACGCCTATAATCGGCTCAGCGACCGCATCGAGTCGACGGACCGGGAAAACAGACACCTTCGTGCCGAGAACGAGCAGCTCCGCCACCGGACGAAGACGCTGGAGAGAGAATGCGCGCGACTTCTCGAGAAGGAACGCCAGCTCCGGGCCGAAGTGGGGCGGACCCAGCGAGCACGCGAGGAAGTCGCCGACCGTCTCACCTCCGTCGGCAGCGAGCTCGTCGCGTTGCTCCGCCGGACGGCCGCGACCACGACGCGGACCTTGGTGCCTGACCTTCGGGCGAAGAGCTCGGGTCTCGCCAAGCTCGTCGATCTCATCGGCGTGCTCCAGACAGTCTTTCAGCCGACTCCGGGGACCTGACGCCTCCTCGCCGAGGGCCCGATCTCGTCAGCCGCACGCGGATCACTGCCCCGACGGGTCCATCCGATTCCGAGGCCCTTCAGCCTCGGCGCGCTCAGGATAGCTCGGCGTCCCATCCGGTCAGGCGCAGCGCGTCCTCGAGGGCGTCGTTGGCCTTCATGTGATCGCTCGGCTGAGCGCTCTGCCACCCGCACATGGAGGCCCAGATGAGTCCTCCGACCACCATGAGCCGCGCCTCGAGCCGCGCTTCCTTGCTGCCTCTGTTCATCGCCATGATCTGCGGCTCGAGGATGTTGCTCTGCGTTTCCGGGAGCAGCGCTTGGAGTAACGTCCGGATGTCCTGGATGAGTTGGTCGTCCATGTCGATGAACCCGCTCCGCGTCTCTGTGACGCCTACATGGACCCTGCTATCGGCCGCCTGTTCTGGTCGACTACCTGACCCATTTGGCTCCCGGGCTGGACTCGACCAGCGACATCCTGATCAAATCAACAGACGAGGGCCGGTGATAGGTCAGCCTTCTCCTGTTTCCGCCGCGATCTTACACGTAACCGCTCGACTCGTCTACGCGTTCGTCGGCTGATCGCTCGCGGCATCGACGGACGCTCCCGACAGGCACGGACGCGAAGCCACAGCGAGCCGCGGGGTCGTTCAGCGCAAGATAGCGCCAGCAATTCAGGCGCCGTTCTCAGCCAGACGACTCCCCATGATCAGGGTCGACATGCCCCCGAAGCCGTGCGGATACGGTCCAAACAGTTCGTGCGCACGCGGTTGCACCCGTTCCCGTCGACGTTTCAACGCAAGGACCAGCGCAACCGCCTCGAATTGGTGGGGGTATCTCAGAAGTTCTTGTAGTTGGTGCGCCTGGAAGGAGGCGAACCTGCGACCCTCGGATTCGAAGTGGAGGGGCGATGATGAGCCGTCCCTCCGATCTTCAAGGATTCGCTCGTCGTTCCGAAGCGAGAGTGGTCGCATACTGACGACCGCCCTGAATCCAGTAGGGGAGACGCCGTCGCCGAAGTCGAACGCGATCATCTTCGATCCTGTCCATCCGAAGCGGAGCTGTCATCGAGCCACCCACCTTGTTCGCCGCGGGGCCCGACCCGAGCACGATGTATGGGGGACGATCTCATGGAGGCCGCTACCCGCGCCGTAGAGGGGTGTCATGACGGCCGATCCTCCGAGGCTCCGCTCTCAAGACTCCGACCCTTCCCGTTCCAGCATCCACAGCTCGGGGACCGATGGGCGCGCAGGACCCGTTGGCAGGGCTTTCCAGGGCTCGGCGACGTTCACGACGAGGCCATTATAGTCCCCGTCGAGCGGCCGACGGCGGCGCCCCCTTTCCAGTTGATTCGCATCGTCCGCTCCGCTAGGCTTTGCCCGCCCGCACACCCGCAGGTGTGACGGACGTGGCCCGACCTCAGCGCGGACCGGCCGATCGATCATAGGGAGCGGCCTTCCTCCGAGCGAGGACGGCTTGGAGACCAGCAGGATCGTGCGCTCGATGCGATCGACTATCAAGGGCATCGAGCGAACCAGAGGTCGTCCTTGACCCTACTGTTCCCGGGCGCTACCTTCGCCCCGTCCACTCAGACTGGAACGGTGCCCATGCTCGAAGAGACCGATCGCCAGATCGACAACGCGCGGGTACGTGTCACTCGCCACCGCCTGGCCCCGGGCGCCCACACGGGGTTCCATCGTCACGAGTGTGATTACGTCGTCGTCCCAGTGACTGCCGGGTGCATGCGGACGGTTGAGGGCGGGAAGGAGTTGTTCTCGGATCTGTCGAGTGGCGTTGCCTATTTCCGCCCGGCCGGCGTCGAGCACGACGTCTTCAACAGCGGCGACCAGGAACTGGTCTTCGTTGAGGTCGAGATCATCCGCTGAGTCTACCGGCCTGAGCCCGCTGGAGAATCGGCGCAAGAGCTCACCGAGCTGGTGGGGGGGTCTCGGAACTCCTCGACGTAATTGGCTCCCCGGGCTGGACTCGAACCGGCGACATCCTGATTAACAGACGAGGGCCGGTGATGAGCGTGGCCTCGCCTCTTCCCGCGCTCTTACGCGTAACCGCGCGACCTTACTACGCGTTCACAGCCTGACCGCTCGCGACTAGAGACGTACTCTCGCGACCGGCGCGGACGCGAAGTCATCGCGATTCGCGGGTCGTTAAGCGCAAGACCGTGCAAGCGATTGAGGCCCTTCCCCAGCGTCGAGTTCCCGCGTTCACGGTCCAAGTGGCCCCCGGCGCGATCCTGACTCGGGTACCCCGCGCGGCGTCTATCTAAGAACGGCGGTCTTCTGCCGCTCGATCAGATCGAAGTCGATGGCGGCCCCCAGCCCCGGCTCGCCCATCGCGTGCACCAGCCCGTTCGAGTCCACTTCGATGTCCTCCACCAGACCGTACTTCTGGGCGCCGGCGGGCAGCAGCACCTCGAAGAACTCGCAGTTCTTGATCGCCATGATCACGTGGAGGTTCGCCACGTTGTTGAGCGAGTTGCCGCCGTGATGGACCTCGAGGTTCATGTGGAAAGCCTCGGCCAGATGCGCGGTCTTGACGAGCGAGGTGATACCAGCCTTGACCGCCACGTCGCCGCGGAGGAAGTCGGTTGCCTGGGCGGTGATCCAGGGGGCGAACGCGGTAAACCCGCCCGGGGAATACTCGGTGGCCAGGATCGGTATGTGCAGCTGCTGCTTCAGTTTGACGTAACTGTAGAGGTCATCGTCAGCCAGCGGATCCTCGTACCAGTGGTACCCCAGCTCCTCGATGGCCTTCCCGACGCGCAGCGCGTCCGGATATTGATAGGCCCACGACCCATCGAGCATCAGGGTGAACCCGTCGCCGACGGCCTTGCGAACCGCCCGGCAGACCTCGATGTCGAGCTGCGGGTCGGTCGGGGGGTGAATTTTGTAGGCCACCCACCCCTGGGACTTGAACTTCGCCGCCTCCTCGGCGTACGCCGCTGCCGAGGGCAGAACGGCGGAGCTGGCATACGCGGGCACGCTTTCCCGGTAGGCACCGAGCAGCCGGTGGATAGGCAGGCCCGCCACCTTTCCGGCGATGTCCCACAGCGCGACATCCACCGCCCCGATCGCTCTGAGTGTCGTGGCCCGATTCCGTTGCCACATCGCCCGGTAGTGCCGTTCGCGATCCAGCGGGTCCTGACCGAGGACGACGGGCTTCAGGGCCTCGATCAGCGATTCCCCGTCCAGGTGCGCCCCCCGCATCGCCGAACCCAGAAAGGCGTGGCCCCGGATTCCATCGTCAGTGATGATGGTGAGCAGGCCGAGGTGGCTCCGGCCGCCGAACTTTCCGGTGTGCTTGCCGTACGTGGTGGGCGGGATGCCCTCCCAGGCGAACAAGGTGAGATCGACGTCGGTGATCTTCATGTCCGGTCCTCCGCACGACCGCTCTCCTCACAGGCTGCCGCACACGATCTCGCACTCGACCACGGCGGGCAAGCCCCTCGTCAGCGCGAGACCGGAACGATTGGCACCGTCGCCACCGACGGCGGTATTACGAGGCGCCCTCCGCCGTGAGCAACGAGACAAATACGCAGGAGACGCAGTGAGGCCCCGCCGCCCGCTGGACGCAGCGACTGACGGCCGCGCACGGGCGCAGCCTCTCCGGCAGCTCTCTCGGGTGGGGCTTCGACGGGTACGAGGTGTACGCTCTCGTCCTCGGTCCGATAATGATCACGCTGCTCCCGCCCGCGCGCCGATCATCGGTTCCGTTCTGGCTGGCCTGGCGGGCAGGTCGGTGCCGTCGCGACGCGCTGGCGCTGAGATAAGGACTGACGGGAGCCGGAATCGGAACTTCCGATGCACAAATGGCCACGCCAAATATCCTTGGCCACCGGCCCCAGACTCCTGGACGCGGCGAAGGTAGCGCCGGGGACCAATAGGGAGACGACCTCCGGCCGTACCCAAAGCAGGTGTCCTTGACACTCCGCGCGCGCGGATGCTAGAACCCCGTAGACCACCGAGGAGATTCCGATGCGCCTGATGATCACCGCGCTGCTCGTGAGCCTCCTGCTCGGTCCCCCCGGCGCCGGGGCGCTCCAGGGCGACTACCAGATCGGGATTCTCGAGCCGTTGACCGGCCCGCTCGCGTTCGAGGGCAAGCGGCACCTCGAGGGCTTCGAGATCATGCGGGACATGATCAACGAGCGCGGAGGCATCATGGGCAAGCGGCTCGTGTTCGCTGTCGGCGACGCGACGGATCCGACCGCGGCGGCCAGCGAGGCCAACCGCCTCATCACGCGCGAAGGCGTCCGCATTCTCACGGGCACCTACTCGTCGACGCTCTGCGGCGCCGCCAGCGAGGCGGCGGCTCGGCAGGGCGCGATCTACTGGGAGACCTCCTGCGTCGATCCCCGCTTCGCCAAGCGGAATCTGCCCAACGTGTTCCGCACGGAAATCGACGGCACCGGCTTTGGCTGGTACAACGTCGAGTTCGTGGCCAAGCACCTGGCGCCGCGTCTGGGCAAAAAGCCGAACGAGCTGCGGGTCGTCTTTCTCTCCGAGGATTCCTCGTATGGCCAAGGCGTGACCGAGTCGGCCCGGAACCGCGCCCGGGACGAGCTCGGGATGCAGGAGCTGGCCGTCGAGTACTACGCCTTCGCCTCCACGAACGACTTCACGCCGGTCATCCTCAAATTCAAGCAGCTCAACCCGGACGTGGTCTTCCACGTCGCCCGCGGCAACGACGCCGTGCTGTTCTGGCGGCAGTCGCGCGAACAGAACTTGCTCTTCAAGGCGCTCGTGCACGCGGGCGCCACCGGCTACGGCTCGCCGGACTTCGGCAAGGCGCTCGGCGCTGAGGGCAACGGCCCCTTCGCGCTCCTCGAGCCGGGGCCCGGTTTCCGACTCGAGGCACTCCGGCCGGAGGGCCGACGGATCGAGCGCGACTTCCGAGAGGCCGTGCGCAAGCGGACGGGCTCGTATCCGCTCGGTGGCCACCAGCTCGCGGGGGCCGGCCTCTGGATGCTCAAGCTCGTGCTCGACCGAGCCGGGACCGACGAGCTCGCGGCGTTCCGCACGGCGGTGCTGGGGCTCGATCTCCCCGTCGGCTCCCTCATCAACGGCTGGGGCGCCCGCTTCGCCCCCACCGGCCAAAACGCCAACGAGCGGGTCCAGCACTACATGCTCCAGTGGCAGGACGGCCAGCTCGTGACGGTGTGGCCGGAGGAGTTCTCGACCCAGCGCGCGAAGTGGATCCCCCTCGGCCCCTGGGACCAGCGGAAGTAGGAGGTGCAGGCCCTCCCCCAGCTCGTCGTTTCCTCCCTGCTGCTCGGCGGAATCTACGCCCTGATCGCAGTCGGCCTCACGCTGATCTTCGGCGTCATGCGCGTCGTCAACTTCGCCCACGGCGAGTTTCTGATGCTCGGCATGTACCTGGCCTTCTGGGCCTTCACGCTCTGGGGGCTCGACCCCTACGTCACCCTCGTCGTCGAGGTTCCGCTGTTCTTCGCGGCCGGCCTCCTGACGTACGCCCTCGTCGTCCGGGGCGTGATCGGCGCCTCCCACAACGTCCAGATCTTCACGACCGTCGGCCTCTCCATCGTCCTCCAGAACCTGGCCCTCGTCGCCTGGACCGGCGACTTCCGCTTCGTCCGGCCGTGGGAGGCCTCGGTGGTGCTTCACGCGGGCACCGCGGCCTTCAACGTCTCGCAACTCATCGCGTGCGCCGTCGCGGGCGTGCTCACCGCCGGCCTCGTCGCCTTCATGAAATGGACGCACACCGGCCGCGTGATGCGGGCGACCGCGCAGGACCGTGACGCCGCGACGCTCATGGGCATCGACACCGACCGCGTGTACCGGCTCACGTGGGCGATGGGCATCGCCGCCGTCGGGGCGGCCGGTGTGCTCGTGGCACCGCTGTACTCGGTCTACCCGACGGCCGGGCTCCAGTTCGTGCTGCTGGCCTACGTGGTGGTAGTGCTGGGCGGCCTCGGCGACATGTTGGGGGCCCTCGCCGGGAGCCTCGTCGTGGCCGCCGTCGAGGTCGCCGGCTCCTATCTGTTCGGGACCGCCTGGAAGGAGGTCCTCTACTTCGTGCTCTTCATCGCGGTCCTCGTCCTCCGGCCCGCCGGCCTCTTCGGCCAGCGTGGCGCCGAGATGCTCGGCGCGTGATCGGCGCGGGGGCGCTCCGGGGGCGCGCGCCCGCCGCCCTGCTCTTCGGCGCGTTCGCGCTCGCCCCGGTTGTCGTCCGCGACGCCTTCTTCCTTGACTCATTGGTCCTCATCCTCATGTGGGGCGCGCTGTCGGGGGCCTGGAACATCGCGGGCGGCTACGCCGGGCAGGTGTCGCTCGGCCACGCGGCCTTCTTCGGCATCGGCGCCTATTCGGCCGCCCTCTTGGGCACGCGCTGGGCGCTCTCGCCGTGGCTCGGGCTCGCCGCGGGCGCGGTGGTCTCCGTTCTGGCCGGGTGTGTCCTCGGCTACCTCTCGAACCGCCTCAAGGGACCGTACTTTGCCCTGGCCACGATCGCATTCGCCCAGGTCCTGCTGATCGTGGCCAGCCGCTGGCGCGGTTTCACGCAGGGCTCCGAGGGCATCCCCGTCCCCTTCCGGCCCGGCCTCTGGACGCTCGGCGTCGACAGACGCGGCTGGCTCTATCTCGCGCTCGGCCTGGCGCTGACCGTCTATCTGGTGGAGGTCTATCTCGAGTCATCGCGGATCGGCTACCAGCTCGCAGGCGTGCGCGAGGACGAAGACGCCGCGGAGGCGCTCGGCATCGCCACCCGTCGCCTCCGGGTGTGGAGCATCTCGGCGAGCGCCGCCCTGACCGCGGTCGGGGGCGCGCTCTGGGCGCAGTACGTCGGGTTTGTCGACCCCTTTTACGTCTTCTCCATCGATCTCTCGATCCGCTTCGCGCTCAACGCCATCATCGGCGGGCTCGCCACCGCGCTCGGTCCGTTCCTCGGCTCGCTCCTGATTACGACGCTCGAGACCTCGCTGCGGGCGACCTTCGCCGGCGTCCGGGCCGGGTTCACCGGGGTCTACCTCATTGTCTACGGCTGCTTGCTGATCGTGGTCGTGCGCTTCGCGCCCGACGGGCTCAGCGGGCTCGCGGCCCGCCGCGGCCGGCGGGACTCTTCGCGTGCTCGCGCTTGAGGGCGTCACCAAGCGCTTCGGCGGCCTCACCGCCGTCCGCGGTGTGGATCTGCGTGTGGAGCGAGGCGACCTGGTCGGCGTCATCGGGCCGAACGGCGCCGGCAAGACGACCCTCTTCAACCTGATCGCGGGGTTCCAGCGCCCCGACGCGGGCCACGTGCGCCTCGACGGCGTCGACCTGGCCGGCCAGGAGCCGCACACCATCTGCCGCCGCGGCCTCACCCGGACGTTCCAGATCGTCAAGCCCTTCGGCAACCTGTCGGTCGAGGATAACGTCATGATCGGCGCGCTCACGCGGGTCGCGTCGGTCCGGCGGGCGCGCCGGGAGGCGGCCGCTGTGCTCGAGGCCTGCCGCCTCGGCCCCTTTCGCGCGACCCGCGCCCGCGCCCTCCCGATCGGTCTGCGCAAGCGCCTGGAAGGTGCCCGGGCGCTCGGACCCGGGCCGCGGCGCTTTCTCCTGGAGGAGGTGGTGGCCCGGCGCAA
>Ga0066709_100000646_pt1 | contig 19836 bp, 19 predicted proteins | sample GraSoiAngelo_158_FD_79665 | JGI IMG/M metagenome (GOLD analysis project Ga0066709, IMG submission 79665) | Grasslands soil microbial communities from the Angelo Coastal Reserve, California, USA - 14_1009_16_30cm | ecosystem: Environmental > Terrestrial > Soil > Grasslands | place: USA...
ACGGTCGGCGTGGCGGGCACGGTCGGCGTGGCGGGCACGGTCGTCATGGCCTGCTCAGCCGGACGTCGACGCCGCCGGTTCGGGCGCGGCGGCCGGTTCGGGTTCGGCGGCGCGCCGGATGAGCCGCGCGGCGAGCCGGTCGACGGTGGTGTCCCCGGCCGCCGCGGTCTGCCGCAGCCGCCCGACCAGTTCGCTTATCATGCTGTCGCGCTGGCCGCGGATCAGCGCCTGCACCCGTTCCGGCTCGTTCTCCAGCTGTGCCAGGACGTCGTCGAGGATCTGCGCCATCAGCGGCTGGAGCAGCCGGTCGACCTGCGCGTCGACGACCCGCTCCACCACCGGCGCGTTGGCGACCGCGGCCATCAGCGAGTCGAGTGCGACCGCCGCACGCCGGCGGCCGACGCTCTGCTCGACCACGCCGCGCGCCGCGAGCCGCGCCACGCCCTCGCGGGCCTGGTCGGCCAGCACCACCAGCCGTACCACCGCCCGCGGCCGCGGCCGGGACCGGCTGCGGCGCACGCGGGCGAGCAGCCCGGCGGCCGCGTCCTCCATCTCGAACACCGCGCCCACGGCCACTTCCCGCAGCCCGATCCGGTCACCGCGCCCGGGTGCCAGGCGGTCCCACGCGGTCGCCGCGGCACCGACGACGACGGACGTCACCGGGTGGCCCGACGGCGGAGGGGCGTCGGACAGCGGGGCGTCCGACGGTGGTGCGTCCGACGGCGGAAAGGCGTCGGTCGGCGCCGGTGCGCCGGTGGGGTCCGGCGCAGGGGTCTGATCGCTCGTCGTCATGTGTCCACAGTGGCCGTTCGTGCGGCGGTTGGCGCCATCCGCCACGGATGAGCCTCACCCTTTTCGGTGCGTGGCGTACCGGTACCGGGCCGCCGGGCATCACGACTGCGCATCCAGCTCCTCCTGGAACGGGTCCGCGGCGGCGCCCTCGGGTGCCTCGCCTTCCAGTTCGGCCTTGACCGCCTGCAGGTCCCCGCGCGCCCGCGCGTCGAGGACCGGGAACTGCGGATCGATCTCGATCAGCGCGTTGGCGATGACCGCCGCCGCGCCGATGCGCGCGAACCACTTGTGGTCGGCCGGAATCACGTACCACGGCGCCCACTTGGTGCTGGTGTTGGACAGCATCTCGGAGAACGCCTTCTGGTAGGCGTCCCAGTGCTGGCGTTCCCGGGCGTCGGCGGCGGAGAACTTCCAGTTGTGGTCGGCCAGGTCGATGCGCCGCAGGAACCGGATCCGCTGCTCCTCCCTGGACAGGTTGAGGAACAGCTTCACCACCGGGAAGCCGTTGTCGACCAGGTGCCGTTCCCAATCGTTGATCTCCCGGTACCGCCGCTTCCACAGGTCGCCGTTGCGGTACTGCGCGGGCAGCTTCTGCCGGTCCAGGATCTCCTTGTGCACCCGCACCACGAGGACCTCCTCGTAGTGCGAGCGGTTGAAGATGGCGATCTCGCCCCGGCCGGGCAGCCGCCCGGCGTAACGCCACAGGTAGTCGTGGTCCAGCTCGTCCGAAGATGGCACCTTGAAGCTGTACACGTGCACGCCCTGCGGGTTCACCCCGCTCATCACGTGGCGGATCGTCCCGTCCTTGCCGGCGGCGTCCAGCGCCTGCAGGACGACGAGCACGCCGTACCGGTCCTGCGCGGCCAGCCGCGCCTGGTACTCGGCCAGCCCGGCGGTCACCCGGTCGAGCAGCTCGACGCTCTCCCGCTTGTGGACGAAGCCTTCCTTGTACCCCGGATCGAAGTCCTTCGCGAGGCGCACCGTGGACCCGCTCCCGACCCGGAACGGCGCGATGAACCCGGCGATCCGTTTGGCCGTCTCGGCTGTCACCACCCGCTCGTCAGGCATGACCGGCCTCCTTCCTGTTTGCGCGCCGGCGCAGCACCACCTTGCGCAGCTCCGACACCACGACGACCGACGCGGCCACGACGATGCAGATCAGCCACTGCTGCAGGGTCAGGTGCCCGGTGTGCAGCAACCGCTGGAACGGGCCGAACTCGGTACCGAGGATGATCGCGGCGACCGACATGCCGCTGGTGAGCACGAACCGGTGGTCCTCGAAGGTGTCCCGGCTGAACACCGAGCGCAGGTCGCTGCGCACGGTGACCGCGAAGAAGAGGTTGAACAGCGCGAACGTGGTCATGCCCATGGTCCGCGCGAGGTCGACGCCGTACCGCGCGTTGGCCCACCCGATGACCGCGAGGCTGCCCGCGCCCATCGCCAGCCCGATGATGCCGAGCCAGGCGAGTATCCGGGTGGGTAGCAGCGGCTCCTCGGCCGGCCGGGGCCGGCGCTTCATCAGGTCCGGCTCCGCTTTGGCGTACCCGAGCCCGATCGCCTCGAACACCTGCGTGGTGAAGTTGACCCACAGGGTCTGCAGCGGCAGGAACGGTACCCCGGCGGCGATGTTGAAGATGCTCGCGCCGAGGAACGCGACGATGAACCCGCCCAGCGCGCCCATCTGGAAGAAGATGTACTTCTTCAGGTTGTCGTACAGCGCCCGGCCCAGCTCCACCGCCTTGACGATGGTCGCGAAGTCGTCGTCGGTGAGAATCATCGCGGCGGCCTCCTTGGAGACCTCCGTACCGGTGATGCCCATCGCGATGCCGATGTCGGCCCGCTTCAGCGCCGGCGCGTCGTTGACCCCGTCGCCGGTCATCGCGACGATGTGGCCGCGGCGCTTGAGCACGTCGACCAGGCGCACCTTGTGCTCCGGCGTGACCCGGGCGATGACGCCGATGCCGTCGATCTGCACGGCCGCCTCGTCGTCGCTCATCGCCGCGAACTCGGCGCCGGTGATGGCCCGGCCCTTGATGCCGAGCTGCCCGGCGATGGCCGCGGCGGTGACCGCGTGGTCACCGGTGATCATCCGGACCTGGATGCCGGCCGAGTGCGCCGTGGCGATTGCCGCCTTCGCCTGCGGCCGCGGTGGGTCGACGATGCCCACGAGGGCGAGCAGGGTCATCCCGTCCAGCATGGCGAGCAGGTCGCCGTCCGGGTCGAAGGTGGCCGGGTCGAAGTCCTTGGACCCGGTGGCCAGGACCCGCAATCCTTGCTCCGCAAGGCGTTCGTTCTCGGCGAGGTACCGGTCGCGGAAGTCGTCGTCGACCGGTACCGGCACCAGGTCCGGCCCCGGTACCTGAGCGGCACGCGCGAGCAGCTGGTCCGGCGCGCCCTTGACGAAGCAGCGCACCACGTCCGCACCGGCACCGTCGGGCATCCGGTGGAACGTGGCCATCATCTTGTACGCGGCGTCGAACGGCAGCTCCGCGATGCGCGGGTACCGTTGCCGGGTCGCGACGGCGTCGAGGCCGCCCTTCTCGGCGAGTACCACCAGCGCGCCCTCGGTCGGGTCGCCGATCAGGTCGCCGTCGGTGGCCACCGCGTCGGACGCGAGCACCATCGGCAGCAGGAACGACTCCAGCGGTACCTCCGGCTGCCCGGCCGCGTGCCGGATGCTGCCCTCGGTCGAGTACCCGGTACCCGAGACGGTGTACCGGCGCCCCGGGATCGTCAGCTCCACCGCGGTCATCTTGTTCAGCGTCAACGTACCGGTCTTGTCGGAGTTGATGGCCGACGTCGAGCCCAGCGTCTCGGTGGAGCGCAGCCGCTTGACGATGGCGTTGGCCTTGGCCAGCGTCTGGGTGCCCAGCGACAGGATCGTCGTCACCACCGCCGGCAGGCCGGTCGGGATCGCGGAGATGGCGAACGCGATGGCGGCGGTGAACACCACGTTGAACTCGTTGCCCCGGGCCAGGTTCAGGATGACCGAGATCAGCAGCGCGATCCCCGCGATGATGAGGATCTGGTTGGTCAGCTTGTCCAGCTGCCGGGTCAGCGGCGTCTCGGTGCCCTTGTCGGCCTGCAGCATCTTCGAGATGTGCCCGACCTCGGTCGCCATGCCGGTCGCGGTGACCAGCAGCTCGCCGGTACCCCGGGTGACGTTGGTGTTCATGTAGGCCATGTCCGACCGGTCGCCGAGGTCGGTGTCGACCGCGCTCACCGCCTCGACGTTCTTGGCGACCGGCAGGCTCTCCCCGGTCAGCGCCGACTCGTCGATCTCCAGCGTGGCGACCCGGATCAGCCGGCCGTCGGCGGGAACCAGGTCGCCGGCCTCGATCTGCACCACGTCGCCGGGTACCAGCTCCACGGCGGACAGCTCCACCAGTTCGCCGTCGCGGCGCACCTTGGCCTTGACGATCATCATCTTCTGCAGCGCGTCGATCGCGGCGGCGGCCTTGCCCTCCTGGTGCAGGCCGAGGACCGCGTTGAACAGCGTCAGCAGGATGAGCAGGAGCCCGGTGCCCCACTGCTTGAGCGGATAGAGGCTGCCGATGCCGGCGACCAGCAGCACGATCTGCATCGGGTCGGCGTACTGCCGCAGGAACGCCCGCCACCACGGTTCCTTGCGGGCCTGCGCGAAACGGTTGGGGCCGAACGCTTTGCGGCGCTCCTGCGCCTCCGCCGTGCTCAGCCCCCGCTGGCGGTCCACCTTCTCGGTGGCCAGCGCGTCGGTCACCGAGAGCGTGTGGAAGGCGGGCACAGCCGGCGCGCCGGACCGGTCGGTCACTGCTGTCATCGGGGCGTCTCCTTGCGGTACTGCGAAAGGGGAACGGGGGTAGCCGGCGCGGGCCGGCTACCCGGATGCCCCCGCCTAACGGCGGCGGCGTGAGGTACGCCGGGCGACGCGCCGGCCGCTGCGCCGGGCTACTCTGCGCGATCCGAACATCTTCATCCTCCAATGTGGACAGTGCGGCCGGAGTTACCTGGCCGCCGCCGACGTCTCCAGGTCGTGCAGTTCCTTGGCCTCCTCGGCGCTCACCAGGCCGATCTCGATCAGGTCGAGGGGGCTGATGAACGCGTCGCTGATGCGGTACCCGCCGGCGCGCGCGATCGCGTCCCGCAGCGGTATCGCCCAGTGGTGCTCCAGCAGGATCAGCGCGGTGGCCGAGTCGTTGGGAATGTCCTCGATGACGTCCCACGCCTGCTCTTCGCTGAACACCTTGAAGCCGTGCTCCGACGCCGCGGCCCCCATGGCGGCGCCGGCCTCCATGCCGGTCTCGCCCTCGATGCCCAGCCCGATCAGTGCACCGATCTTGCTGCCCAGCTCGATGGCCTCCTCGGTGGTCAGGTTGCTCAGGTGCTCGACCTCGACGGCGCCCTCGGCGTCCTTGTACACGGCGAGCGCGTCGATGACGCGGACCGTGTCGCTCTTGCGCAGCCGTTCCAACTCGTTGATGATCTCGCGGTGGAAGTCCGGGTGCCGGAACCCCAGCACGATCAGCTGAACCGGTCCGATTGCCATGTCCGCATCCCTTCACTACCGGATTCGTCGAGCATGCCGGCGGCGGGCCGGCGGTTCCCTCATCCCGCGCGGATGACACCAGGTGGAGCGACGTACCGCCCCGGGCCCGGTACTCATTCGCCCGGGGTGACGAGCGCCGGGCCGGTCCGGCGGACGCTGGAGGTCATGTCGGACACGAACAACATCACTGCGACCGGTGCGACCGGAAGACCGCGCGCGGTCACCCCGGTGCGCCGGCAGACCGCCTGGGTGGGCATGGTCATCTTCGCCGGCGTCATGCTGATGCTGGTCGGCGCGTGGGAGGCCATGGTAGGACTGGTGGCGCTGTTCAACTCCACCTACTACCACGTGACGCCGGGCGGCATGGTCGTCTCGGTGGACTACACCGTCTGGGGCTGGGTCCACCTCGTGGTGGGCGGCGTGGCCGTGCTCGCCGGCATCGGCGTGCTCAGCGGCCGGACCTGGGCGCGGGTGGTCGGCATCATCATGGCCGCCCTGGCCGCGATCGTGAACGTAGCGTTCATCGCGGCGTACCCGATCGGCTCGATGGTCCTCATCGCCGCCGACGTCCTGATCATCTACGCGCTGGCGGCGCACGGCAGGGAGATCCGCGAAGACAACGAGCTGTGACCGCTCACCGGCCGTCGGCGACCCGGACCCAGTGTGTCCCGGTCCGCTCCCGGTAGGCGTGCACCGCGTCGTCGACGGTCGGGAAGAAGTGTGCCGGGTCGATCGTCCGGGTCAGCTCGTACCGTTCGATCTTCGTCTGCACCGGGGTCTTCATCTCCGCGAACACCAGCGAGATCCCGGCGGCGTTGAGTTCCACGTCAAGGTCGGCGAGCATGTCCGCGGCGGTGGTGTCGACGTCGGTCATCGGCTCGGCCGCCACCACGATCCAGCGCGGCGGTGGATCGGTACGGGCCAGCGCGCGGATCTGGTCGCGGAACACCCGGGCGTTGGCGAAGATGAGCGGCGCGTCGAACCGGAACAGCACCAGCCCCGGCAGCTCCTGCGCCGGCCGGTGTACCCGCACGTCGTGGTACCCGGTGATGCCGTCCGGCCGGCCGAGCACCGTCTGGTACGGCCACCACGCCCGGCGGAACACGTTGAGCACCGACAGCGCGACCGCGATCGCGATCCCGGGCAGCACGCCGAGCAGGGCGACGCCGAGGAACGCGGCGATCGACAGGCTGAACTCGGTGCGCCGCTGGTGCCACAGCCGGGTGGTACCCGCGAGGTCGGCCAGCGACAGGGACGCGGCGATGACGACCGCGCCGAGGGTGGGCTGCGGCAGGTCCTTGAGCAGCCCCGGTACCAGCACCAGCATCAGCGTGATGGTGACCGCGCCGACGACCCCGGTCAGCTGCGACCTGGCCCCGGCCTGTTCGGCGACGGCGGTGCGCGATCCGCTGGTGCTGACCGGGAACCCCTGGAAGAACGAGGCGGCGACGTTGGCCGCGCCGATGCCGACCATCTCCTGGTTGCCACGGACCTCCTGACCGGTACGCGCGGCGAACGCCGATGACGTGGAGATGGTGTCGGTCAACGCGACCAGCGTGATGCCCAGCGCGCCGCCGGCCAGCAGCCCGAGCTCGGACCAGGACGCGTGCGGCACGGCGAACGACGGGAACCCGCGCGGCAGCGCGCCCACCAGCTTCACCCCGTGCGCCGCGAGGTCGAACAGCCACGTCGCGGCGATCGCGACGACGACGGCGACCAGTACCCCGGGCGCCTTCGGCAGCCACCGCTGCAGTACCAGGATCAGCGCGAGGCTGACCACGCCGATCGCGACGGCCGCGCCCACCGCCTCGCCCGCCGCGACGCCGTGCACGAACCCCTTCGCCTCGCCGATCAGGCCCTCGCCCTCGACCGAGAACCCGAACAGCTTCGGCAGCTGGCTGACCAGGATGGTCAGCGCGAGCCCGTTCAGGTACCCGATCTGGGTGGGCTTGGACAGCAGGTCGGCGACGAACCCGAGCCGGGCGACGCCGGCCACCGCCATCATGACGCCGACCAGTAACGCCAGCATCGACGCGAGGGCGACCGCCCGGCCCGGGTCGCCGCCGGAGGCGACCAGCGGCAGCACCACCGCCGCGATCATCGGGCCGAGCGAGGAGTCCGGTCCGAGGACGAGGATCCGCGACGGCCCGAAGACCGCGTACCCGAGCAGGCAGAAGATGGACGTGTAGAGCCCGGTGATGGCGGGCAGGCCGGCCAGTTCCGCGTACGCCATGCCCTGCGGTACCAGCAGCGTGGTCAGCACCAGGCCGGCGACCACGTCGTGACGCAGCCAGCCCACCCGGTAGGTGGATACCGTGCGCAGGCCGGGTATCCAGTGGCCGACGCTCACCGGGCCCACCGGCGGGCCACGGACTTGCCGGCCTCCCAGAGGATCAGCAACGCGACCGGCGGTACCAGCGCCCAGGCGAACTGTTGAAGGTTCAGCGGCACGGTGTCGAGCAGGCGACGCAGGACGTCCATCTGCGTGACGCACACCGCGAGCACGAACTCGATCAGCAGCGCCCAGTTCATCTGCTTGCTGTCGAACGTGTCGACGGTCAGGATCGTGCCGGTCTGGCTGCGGCACTCCAGCGCCGCGACGGCGCCGCGCGCCCGGCCCAGGACGAACATGACGACCATCGTGAGCCCGGCGGCACCGGCGATCCACAGGGTGAGCCGGTTGAGCTCGCGGGTCAGCGGGGACTCCTCCCGGGCCGTCGTGGACAGCATCCCGGAGATCTTCCCCAGTTCGGTACCGGCGCCCGTGGCGGTGACGATGAGGGTACCGCTGCCGTGCGTGACCGGGGTGTTCATGAACGCCATGTTGGTCTGTCACCGGGGTCTACGGCGCGGCCCGGCACCGTCTGCGTGCCCTTGGCCGCCGGGACGCTCTCCCCGGTCAGCGCCGACTCGTCGATCTGCAGCGCGCTCGCGGCGACGATGCGGCCGTCCGCGGGTATCTGGTCGCCGGCGGTGATGAGCACCACGTCGCCGACGACCAGTTCCTCGGCCGGTATCTGCGACTCGACGCCGTCGCGCCGTACCCGCGCCGTCGCCTTCATCATTGACTTGAGCGCGTTCATGGCGCTCTCCGCCCAGGATGATCTGCATGTAGCTGCGGTACTCGTCGAGGAACCGCCGCCACGCGGGCTTGGGCTTCTCCTCCGGCAGCGCGTTGGGCCCGTTGGTACGCAACCGTTGCAGGGCCGTCGCCACCGGCAGCCCGGTGTCCGGGTCCACCTCGAACGCCGTCGCGACCGCCTCCGCGGGACGCGCGTACCAGGCTGCCTGAGCCGGTGCGATCCCTGTCTGTACCGCCATCTCCTCATGCCTTTCCGACGGATGCCCGGACACCTCCCCGGCCGATGAGGGTGACGCCGATCTCGAAGGCGGCCAGGACGATGAGGATGACCAGCAGTGCGGTCCACGACGACAGGATCAGTGCCAGCACGGCGGCCACCACGAGCCCGCCGATGCGCAGCGCGTCCAGGTGCCGCTCGGTCAACGCGGGTCCGCGCGACGCCACGGCGCGGTACCCCTGGCGGGTCCACCGCCCGGCGGCGCGTGCCCAGAGCACCACGTGCTGGCGCAACCAGACCGGTATCCGGCCGGGGCCGACCAGGTAGGCGATGAGCGCCAGCAGCACACCGAGCCAGATGAGCTGTACCCCGCGGGTGCGCAGCACGCCGGTCACGATGGAGATGGCGGCCGCGGCGCCGTCGCGGTACACCCCTTCGGGTATCTGTTGCAGGACCTGACCGCGGACCGCGCGCAGCGTCGCGGTGACCGCGACCGCGGCGACGACCAGCCACAGGCCCAGTTGCAGCACGGTGCGCCGGCGTCGTGGCGAGATGAGCAGCGCCAGGACGAGCAGCAGCAGCGTACCGGCGACGAGGGCGATCAGGCCGCGCTTGAACGTGACCACGGTCTGCTGCACCACCTTCAGCTTGCCCGCGTCGTAGATGGTGAACTGCGCGAAGTTGGCCGGCAGCGACACGCCCAGCGCGTCCTCCACGCGGCTACGCAGGTTCGGCGGGATCTCCCCGCTGCTGATGTCCGGCAACGTGAGCTTCTTGCCGAACAGCGTCGGCAGCTGGTCGCTGAGCAGCTGCAGCACCTGGTTGATCAGTGGCAACAGGTCGATCCGGACGTTGTCCGCCTGCGCCTGCACCACGGTGCTGGTGCCGTTGATGATGGCCATCGCCTGCTCGTGGGCGCGCCGGTTCAGCTCGATCCAGACCGGCTGGAACCGGTCGCTCTGCAGTACCCGGTTGACCGTCTTCTCGATCGCGTCGTGCAACTGGCCGACGAGCGGCCCGACGATGAAGTCGGCCCGGGGAGGCAGTGCGTCGCGCAGCCGCTGGTCCACGTCGAGGCTGCCGAACAGCTGATCGGTGGTGTACTGCGAGATCGCGGTCGCGACCGCCGGGTCCTTGGGTAGCGGCGCCACCGTGCTGACCCAGCGGTTGGTGTTGAGTGTGGTCGTCGCGCCCCACAGTCCGATCACGCTCGCCACGAGGGCCAGCGCGGTCACCGCGATCAGTACCGCGGCGGTGACCCGGCGGAACGCCAGCAACGCGAACGCCCGCTGGCCGCGGTTGTCCAGCTTCGCGCGCAACTGCGTCACCTCGTCCCGCAGGGCGGCCACGTCCTCGGTGCTGGTTTCGTTGGTTTCTGCCGTGCCCGCCGCCGGGGTGGGCGGCGGGCCGGCGGATGACGTGGTCATGAGCTACTGCCGCAGTACCTTGGCCTCGCGCCCGTGCACGATGAGCGCGTAGATGACGATGACGTCGAGGGAGATGACCAGTACCACCCAGATCGGGTACGCCGCGATGAAGCCCAGGTTCACCACCGCGTTGAGCGCCGCGAGGACCACGCCGGTGACGCGCGCCCAGGTCTGGCCGACCGCCACCCCGTACCCGACGACGACCAGTACCGCGCCGAAGATGAGCAGCGTCCAGCCCCACGTGGTGTAGTCGACCTTGAGCACCAGACCGGACGGGCGCACCTGGTAGTAGTCGTCCTTGAACAGCGCGACGAGTCCCTCGATGATGTTGATGAACCCCGCGGTGAACATGATGACGGCGGCGAAGAGCACCCAGCCGACCCAGCCGGTCACGCGTTGGGTACCACCGCCCGAGGTTCGATGGGTCTGCGCCATGGCAGTCACAGCCTTTCGTATTGCAGCCTTTCGTGGACTGAGGTATGCCGGCTCACCGGTACCCCGGCGACGGTCGCCGCGCGGCCGCGATCACCGCGCTGCGCGCCGACCCGGCGACCAGCGAGCCGATGGCGATGCCCAGGATGAGGTTGAGTACCGCGGTGGCCACCTTCGATGCGGTGCTCTCGTTCGTGGTGAACGGCGCGAGCACCATGCCGGCGGTTACCAGCGTGACGACCCAGCCGAAGAACCGCATCGGTCGGGGCGTGAACAGCAGCAGCACGTGGATCAGCCCGGTCGCGGCGAGCGCGGCGACGGCGGCGCCCAGGGCGTACCAGCCGGTGCTCGCGTCGCCCCAGACGCCTTTGCCCTTCGGCGCGAGTACCGGCACGTCCAGCAGGCCCCGGGCGAGCAGGATGCCGACCACGGTGATCAGTGCCGCGACAAGAGCGGTGGCCGCCCCACCGGTCCACAGCTTCGCGGCGTCCACGGTCGGCCGGTGCGGCTCGATCTCCGATTCGTATGCCCCGGTCATGCGCTCGACGGTTGCTGACGTCCCGGGCCGCCGTACTCATCCCCCGGGGATGAACACGCCGGACGGGGCCGGGCCGGCGCCGAAATCACCCCGCGCAGATGGTCGGTACCGGCGCCGGTGAGGGCAGATTCAAGGGGAATGCGTAGGCATCACAAGGACGGTGGTACCGGTGAAACAGCAGGAACAGGAACTTGCGCCGATGGCGGCGCTCGCCGGGGCGCTCGCGGCGGCGACCGAGGCCGGCCGCTACGCCGGCGGTGGGGTGCGCACGGTCGGGCAGCGGGTCGGCCGGAGCCGGTTCGGCCGCGGCGCCCGCCAGGCCGCCGCGGAGTCGCAGCGTCGTGCGTTTCTCGCCTACCAGGCGCTGCGCGGGATGGAGTTTCCGGTCCAGCCGCCGCCCCGGCGGCGCCCGGTGGTGTACGTCGTCATGGGGGTGGCGGCCGGCACCGCGGGCGCGTTCATGGCCGAGGTGCTGCGCCGGGCGGCGGTGAACAACGCTGATGGCGAGGGCCTCACGGGCCACGTCCGGGGCCTCGCGAACGCCACGCGGCGGGCCGCCACGCAGGCGGTACCGCGCCGGCAGGCGGCCCCGTCGCAGGCGCCGGAGGACGCCGCGGTGACCGATCCGACGGTATCGCCGAGGGCCTGACCGCAATCGCACTCGCGCAGGATGAGGCGCGGCGGCCGCGGTCCGGAATCCTTTTCGTGGAGGCAGAAACGCGGCCGCCGGATGAGTAGGCGAAGGGATGTGCATTCGCTATGACCACACTGGTCGCCATTGGATACCAGGACGAGACGACGGCGGCGGCGGCGGCGGAAGAGGCACGACGACTGGCCAAGGACCTGATCATCGAGCCCGACGCGATCGCGGTCATCATCCGCGACAAGGAGGGCAAGTTCCACGTGACCACCAGCCACCACGCGGTGGCCGGGGGAGCCACCTGGGGCATGTTCTGGGGCCTGCTGTTCGGCATCCTCTTCTTCGTACCGTTCCTCGGCATGGCGGTGGGGGCCGGCCTGGGTGCCCTGATGGGGAAGGTGGCCAAGGGCACCATCAACAAGGAGTTCGAGGAACGGGTCCGCGAGCTGCTGCAGCCGGGTACCTCGGCGCTGTTCCTCGTCGTCGAGCGGGTCACCCCGGACAAGGCTGTGGAGGCGCTGAGCCGGTACGGCGGCACCGTGCTCAAGTCCTCGCTGTCCAAGGAGGCCGAGGCCGAACTGCAGGACGCGCTGCACGGCGCAGACACGAGCGCTGAAGTCTCCTAGGTGACCGCGGCCGCCCCACCCGCGGGTGGGGCGGCACGGTACCCGATGGCCTTGATTCGGAGGGAGTGCACAATGTGGAGGGAACCGGGGCTGTCGGCCGCCGAGATGGGCAGAACGCAGTTCGAGACCGACCCGGTCATCGAACGTAACGAACCCACCGGCTGGGTCGGCTGGCTGCTCTTCGCCGGCGTCATGCTGCTCGTCCTGGGCGCCTTCCAGGCGATCCTCGGACTGGTGGCGCTGTTCAACGACGGCTTCTTCGTGGCGCACCGCGGCGGGCAGCTGCTGGTCCGCGACTACACCACCTGGGGGTGGATCCATCTGGGGCTCGCGGCACTGGCCACGCTGACCGGGATCGGCCTGCTGTTCGGCCAGACGTGGGCGCGCGTCATCGCGGTCATCCTGTGCGTCGTCAACGTGCTCGCCAGCCTCGTGTTCGCCGGCGCCTACCCGTTCTGGGCCGTGCTGCTGATCGCCTTCAGCGTCATCACCGCCTACGCGATCATCGCGCACGGCCGTGAGGTCGCGGAGGCGTATGACATCTAGCGGCTCGGCTTCCGCGCCGCGGCGGGGAGGTACCGATGAAGGCGAGCCGGCTGGCGCGCATGCTGGGCATGGACCGCAACCCGCTGCGTCGCGGTACGGACCGGGTGGAGTCGTGGCTGACTCTGGTGGTGACCCTGGCACTGCTCGTCGGCGGCCCGCTCGTGGTCTGGCAGGCCGGTGCCGCGGCGTACCGTGGTGCGGCGGCGGCCGCCGCGCGCGACCAGCAGAGCCAGCACCGGTACCAGATCACCGCCGTCCTGCGGGACGACGCGTCGAAGTACGTCATCACCAACGGCGACCAGTCCACGCAACAGGGACCGGTACCGGCCCGGTGGACCGCGCCGGACGGCACCACCCATGACGGAGCGGTCGTACCGCCGTCGGCCGGCGACCGCTCCGGGGACCCCGTGACCATCTCGACCGACCGCCAAGGCAACCTCACCCAGCCGCCGCCGCCCGCCGACCCGATGTCGGCGGCGCTGGGTACCGGGGTCACCGTCGGGGTCGGGTTCCTCGTCGGCACGGTCGCCGTCGTGATCGTCACCCGCTGGCTGTTGAACCGGCGCCGGATGGCCAAGTGGCAGCTGGAGTGGCTGCTTGTCGAACGGCGCTGGACCGGTCGCCGCTAGCGCGCGGAGGTGGGCGTGCCACGGAGATACCTGACGATGCGGCAGGCGGCGTTCATCGGCGTCGGTGCGATGGTGGGCGCCGGGATCTTCGCGCGGTCGCCCTGCTCATCTTCATGCTGGTGACCGCGGCGCACTTGCGGGTACGCGGGGAGACCGGCGCCAACACCGCGATGCTGGTGCTCGCGATCGGTACCGCCGGCGTGGTCCTGCTGGCGATCATCGCGGTCAGCGCCGCCCTCGACTACGGCTGGAAGCAGCGCCGGGGCGGCCGGGTCGAGTCGCCGGCCAGCTGACCGCGCCGGTCAGCCGACCGCGAACAGGTGGTACCGGAACGGGCCGACCGACACGAACAGTCCCGGAGCCGCCAGCTCCGTGCCGTCGCGGTCGTACCCCTCGTGCCGCAGCAGGTCGGTGAGGCACACCGGGTGGCCGGGCAGGTCCGGCCAGTCCAGCGGGATGCGGCCCTGCGCCGGTTGCCCGGACAGGTTGACCACGACGACGTGCCGGGAACCGCCCTCGCCGCCGGTCCACGACCAGGCGCGCAGGTTGCGGCAGGACTGGTTGTCCGGCCAGCCGTCGACGTCGAGCAGCCGCCACGCCCCGTGCCGTACCCGTTGCTGCGCAAGGGTTGCGAGCAGCCCGCGGTACCAGTCGGCGAGCTCCTTGTCCGGCGGCTCGTCCGGCCGGCGGTCGAGGAACACCGGCGGCCGCACCTGCCGCCCCTCGAACTGCCCTTCGTGCCAGAGCGTGGCGCCGGGCAGCGTCGCCACCGCCACGGCGGCGGCCCGTTGCGCGTCCGGGGCCAGCCGGCTGGCGATGCGCGGCTCGTCGTGGTTCTCCAGGAACCGCAGCAGCCGCGACTGGTACCCCGGATCCGCGCGCAGATGGTCGCGGACCCCGGCCGGGTCGCCGCCGACGATCCGGTCGTAGAGCCGCTTGTCGTAGCAGTAGTCGAAGCCGTCGCGCTGCAGGTCCCACTCCATGTCCCAGTACGCCTCGGCGACCATCACGGTGTCGGGGTACCGCGCGCGCAGCGGCGCCATGACGGCGGGCCAGAACTCCTCGGCCGGCTGCGGTCCGGCCCGGTCGTGCCAGGTCCGGTCGAAGACGCCGTTGGTCAGCAGCATCGCCATGTCGCACCGGATACCGTCGCACTGCGCGGCGATGTCGGTCAGCGTCGCGGCGGTGGCTTCCCGCATCTGCGGCGCGAAAGCGTTGAGCTGCACCACATCCGGCCACGGCGGGAAGTACGGGTCGCGGCCGTGCGCGAGGACGTGCCCGGCCGTGGCGATCCAGCCGCCAGGGTCGGCGCGCAGGTCCCCGTGGGTACCGTGGACGAACAGCTCCGGAAGCTCGGCCACCCACGGGTGGTCCGGGGCGACGTGGTTGGGTACGTAGTCCAGCAGCAGCCGCACCCCGCGGCGGGCCAGCGCCGCGCGCGCCAGCGCCAGCGCCTGCGGCCCGCCGAACGCCGCGTCGGCGACGTAGCGCCGCACGCAGTACGGCGAGCCGACGACGTCCTCGGCGCGCAGGTCCGGCAGCGCGTCGCGGAACGACGCCTGCAGCTGCGGGTTGGCCCGCGCCAGCGCCAGCCCGACCGGGCTGCGTTCCCACACGCCCATCAGCCAGACCGCGTCGACGCCGGCCGGGGTGACCGCGTCCCATTCCGGGTCGGGCACCTCGGCCAGCGTCAGCGGGCGGCCGGCCGGGCGGGACAGCTCGGCCAGCCAGACCGCGGTGTTCAGTTCGTACACGACCGGCTGCGCCGGCCAGCCGCCCAGGGCGTGGTCGCCGCTCACCGCTTGCCCGCCCGGCGCGGGGCCGCCTCGCGGCCGGGGTTCGGAGCCGCCTCGCGGCCGGGGTTCGGAGCCGCCTCGCGGCCGAGGTTCGCGATGCGCTCGGCGGCGACGCCGCGGAACAGCAACGGCAGCAGCCCGACGGTGCCGGTCCAGCCGGTCTGGTGGCTGGCCCCGATCCCGGCGCCGTTGTCGCCGTGGAAGTACTCGTAGAACAGGATCAGGTCGCGCCAGTGCGGGTCGTTGCGCAGGATCGGCTGTCCACCGTGTACCGGCCGGTGCCCGTCGGCGTCGGCGCGGAAGGTGCCGACGAGCCGGTCGCTGATTTCGCGGGCCACCTCGTAAAGGTTGCACCTGCGGCCGGATCCGGTCGGGCATTCCACGGTGAGCGTGTCGCCGAAGTACACGTGCAGGTTCAGCAACGCCCGGATGAGCATCAGGTTCATCGGCAACCAGACCGGCCCCCGCCAGTTGGAGTTGCCGCCGAACATGCCGCTGTCGGACTCGGCGGGCCGGTAGCTCACCGTGTACTCCTGGCCGCCCACCTTGATGACGTAAGGGTTGTCGGCATGCCACCGGGACACCGACCGGATGCCGTGCGGCCCGAGGAACTCGTCCTCGTCCAGCACCCGGGCGAGGATCCGGCGCATCCGCTTCTCGTCGAACAGCGCGAACAGCGCCGGGCCGGTGGCGGCCGGCTGCTGCCCGTGGCCCCACAGCGCCGCGGTGACGGCCGGGTGCCGGTCGAGGAACTCTGCCGCGCCGGCGACGAACTCCGGGAACTCGGTGCGTACCGAGGCATCCACGACGGTCGCGGCGATCAGCGGCATCAGCCCGACGATGGAGCGTACCTTCAGCGGCGTCGAACTGCCGTCCGGGCGGCGCAGCACGTCGTAGAAGAACCCGTCGTGCTCGTCCCACAGGCTGATGCCATCGGGGCCGACGTGGTTGGTGGCGGCCGCGATCCAGGCGAAGTTCTCCAGCAGCGACTGCGCCTGCTCCACGTACATCCGGTTCCCGTGGGCCAGCTCCAGCGCCATCCGTACCATGTTCTGGCTGTACAGCGCCATCCACGCGGTACCGTCGGCCTGGTCGAGCCAGCCGCCGGTGGGCAGCGGTGCGCTGCGGTCGAACACGCCGATGTTGTCCAGCCCCAGGAAGCCTCCCTGGAAGATGTTGCGGTCGTCGGCGTCCTTGCGGTTGAGCCACCAGCCGAAGTTGCGCATCAGCTTCTGGAAGGCGTTCTCCAGGAACTCCCGGTCGCCGGTACCGGTGCGGGCCTTCTCCAGCTCGTACACGAACAGCGTGGCCCAGGCGTGCACCGGCGGGTTGACGTCGCTGAAGTTCCACTCGTACGCGGGCAGCATCCCGTTGGGGTGCAGGTACCGCCGGTCCAGCAACAGTTCCAGCTGGTGCTTGGCGAACGCGGTGTCGAAGACCGAGAACGCGACCGCGTGGAACGCCAGGTCCCAGGCGGCGAACCAGGGGTACTCCCACTTGTCCGGCATCGAGATGATGTCCTCGGCGACGAGGTGCCGCCAGTCGTGGTTGCGCAGCCATTGTCCGCCGGCCAGCGGGTCGGCGCCGTGCTCGGCGAGCCAGCGTTCCACGTCGAGCGCGTAGTACTGCTTGGACCAGAGCATGCCGGCGAACGCCTGCCGGCAGATGTACCTGTCGTCCGGCGTCAGCGAGCCGGCGAGCACGTCGTCCCAGAACTCGTCGGCCTCCGCGGCGCGACGGCGGAACACCTCGTCGAAGTCGGCGAACGGGTCGGTCGGCGCGCCGTCGGTCAGCCGCAGCCGTATCGTCGCGCTGCCGCCGGCCGGTACCGTGAGGATGTGGTGCAGGGCCGCCTTGGTACCCATACCCGTCGGGTCGATCGCCGTCCAGTCACCGTGCACGACCGCGCGGTCGATGCCGTCCTTGACGTAGGGAGTGTCGTTCGGGGTACCGAACACCAGCTCGTTGTTGGTTTCGTTGCCGGTCACCAGTAGCGGCGCCACCCGGTCGGCGTACAGCAACCGGGTACCCAGCTCGGGGTGCTGCGCCCGGATGGTGTCCCGGTCGTTCGACTCCAGCATCGGCCGCTCGGTGCCGCCGGCCCACGACCACGTGTGCCGGAACCACAACGTCGGCAGTACGTGCAGCTCGGCGTCGTCCGGTCCGCGGTTGTGCACGGTGACCCGCATCAGCACGTCCTCCGGCGTAGCCTTGGCGTACTCCACCACGACGTCGAAGTACCGGCCCTCGTCGAAGATGCCGGTGTCGATCAGCTCGTACTCCGGCTCCAGCCGCCCGCGGGCCTGGTTGGTGCGCACGAGATCGTCGTACGGGAACGGCGCCTGCGGGTACTTGTACAACATCTTCAGGTACGACGAGGTGGGGGTGGCGTCGAGGTGGAAGTACGCCTCCTTCACGTCCTCGCCGTGGTTGCCCTCGGAGTTGGTCAGGCCGAACAACCGTTCCTTCAGGAGCGCGTCGCGCCCGTTCCACAGGCACAGCGCCAGGCACAGCAACTGCTTGTCGTCGCTGATCCCGGCCAGGCCGTCCTCGCCCCACCGGTACGCCCGGGAGCGCGCCTGGTCGTGGGTGAACGCCGACCACGCGTCGCCGCTGCTGCTGTAGTCCTCGCGTACCGTGCCCCACTGCCGATCGCTGAGGTACGGCCCCCAGCGCCGCCATCCGATGCCGCGCCTGTCGGCGTCTTCCATCCGCTGCTGTTCCGCGTTCATGGTTCCAGCCTCGCCGCGCGGGTGGCGCCGGTCCATCCCCCCGTACGGATGACTCGCGATGCGCCGTAAAAGGTCAGTGCAGCAAGCCTTTCAGCACAATCATCGCCACCCCGAACAAGCCGGCGATCGACGCGGAGAGCAGGCGTTCCCACGTCCTGAGATGGCCGGAGCGGCCGATCTCCCAGCCGTACAGGAACAGCAGCATCGTGCTGCACAGCAGGTCGGCCAGGATGGCGGTGTTCAGGCTGGCGCCGAGGATGCGGACGACGACGAGGACGGCCAGCGGCAGCAGGGAGGCGGTCACCATCTCCCAGCCGGTGGTCAGCTGCTCGCGCACCTGGTGGGCGCTTGGCCGGTGGCCGTCGTGGATCCGTTGCGCCACAAGGCGGGCGTACCGCTCGGCACCCCAGTAGACTAGCAGGGTCACCAGTACCGCGGCCACGTCGGCCGCGGCCGTCGACGCGTGGACGGTCGCGATGACCGCCGCGCTCACGATGACGCCGTAGATGCCGGACGCCGTGGCCTCTTCCGTCGCGTGGGTCAGGCGCAGCAGCATCGGGGGTCACCCCGGTTCGGTGGCGGTCTCGGCGGGTACCTTCGGGAGCAGCAGGGCCAGTACGAGCCCGATGAGCGCGATCCCCACCAGGGTCGCCGCGGTCACCGCGAACGGCTTGCCGCCCGGATGCCCGGTGGCGATGAGGATCGAGCCGGCCAGTGCCGTACCGAGCGAGGAGCCCAGGTTCGACACGCTGCGCGACAGCCCGGAGATGTCGCCCTGGTCGGGGTCCGGGAAGCTGGACTGCACGACGTTGACCGACGAGGTGAGCATCGCGCCGACGCCGACACCCATCAGGAACAGTCCGGGCAGGAACGTCAGCACGCTGGAGTCCTGCCGGACCAGCAGCAGGAGCAGCAGCATGCCCACGGTGGTGATGCCGAAGCCGACCTGGATCAGCCAGCGCTGGGAATGCCGCCGGGCGAACCGTTCCGCCGCGGCCGAGGAGGCCAGGATCCCGATGGTGGCCGGGGTGAGCACCAGCCCGGTCTGGATGGCGTTGTACCCGCGCACCTGTTGCAGGAACACCGAGATGACGAAGAACGAGCCCTGCAAGATGAGCCACTGGATGGTCTGGGTACCGAGGCCGAGGTTGGCCGTGCGGTTACGGAACAGCCGCAGCGGCAGCAGCGGTTCCCGGCCGTGGCGCTCGCGCGACCGGATGTGCCAGAAGAACCACGCGAGGATCACCGCGCCGACGCCGACGAACAGCCACATGGGGGAGATGCCGCCCTTGGGGATCAGCACCGTGCCGCCGATGGAGAAGTCCTCGCGGGAGCCGAACCAGCCGTAGGTGCTGGTCTGCAGGATGCCGAGTACCACGAAGAACAGGCCCAGCGCGGACAGCACCGCGCCGGTCACGTCGAACGCCGGTCGCGGGCCGGTGACCCCCGGATCGACGATCCGCCGGGAGAGCGCGATGATCGACGCCACGATCACGATCTGCAGCACGAACGACGCCCGCCAGCCGAGGGTGCTGGTGATGACGCCGCCGATCAGCGGCCCGGCCGCCGCGCCCAGCCCGGCCGCCCCGCTGATGATGCCGAAGTTGCGCGCCCGCGACCGCACGTCGGTGAACGCGACGGTGACCAGGATGTAGATCGGCGGGATCAGCAGCGCCGAGCCGGTGCCTTCGAGCCGCGAGTACCCGATGGTTATCCGGGCGGTACCCTGGGACGGGGTGGTGGGCAGCGCGGCGGTGGCGTACGCGGTGGGCCCGGTCACGGAGCAGCGGCTGGGCCACCAGGGCGCGGGGCCCGTGCTGCCGGGGGGCATCAGCGCGGCGAGGGCATGCGCGG
>Ga0066709_100000648_pt1 | contig 19812 bp, 9 predicted proteins | sample GraSoiAngelo_158_FD_79665 | JGI IMG/M metagenome (GOLD analysis project Ga0066709, IMG submission 79665) | Grasslands soil microbial communities from the Angelo Coastal Reserve, California, USA - 14_1009_16_30cm | ecosystem: Environmental > Terrestrial > Soil > Grasslands | place: USA...
CGTTTCGAGCGCGCCTCCCCTCGCGAGGGCGATCGCCGGCCGGCCGCACGCGAGCGCCTCCAGCGGCGCGATCCCGAAATCTTCCTCGTGCGCCTGAATCAGCGCACGGCAGGAGCGATAGGCGTCCCGCAGCGCCTCCATCGAGACCCACTCTTCGAACGTGACGGTCGGGCCCGCGATCGAGCGAAGCCTCCTCAAGTCCGGTCCGGAGCCGATCACTCGAAGCTTCGCGCCCATCCGATTCGCCGCGCGGATCGTGAGATCGACCCCCTTGTAGGGCACGAGCGCGGAGACCGTGAGAAAGGCCGCGTCTTCCCCTGGAGCCGAGTCCCCCGGCGTGAAGAATTCCGTGTCCACGGGGGGGTAAACGACGAGCGCGGGACGGCGGTAGTGCTTCCAGATGCGATCGCGGATGTTGAGCGAGTTCCCGACGAATAGATCGACACGATCGGAGCTCAGCCGGTCCCACAAACGGAATCGATGGGCGATCCAGGGGCCCAGGAGCCGTTCGAGCGCCCCCGCGCGCCCGGGCGCGAAGTACTCGGAGTACAGATCCCAGAAGTATCGGACCGGGGTGTTGCAGTAGCACACATGAAGCGTGTCGGCGCGCGTGACCACGCCCTTGGCCGCACAGTGGCTGATGGAGACGACGAGATCATAGCCGCTCAGGTCGAAGGATTCGATCGCATGGGGATACACGGGGACGAACCACCGGTAGCGGCGTCGGCCCATCGGGAGCCTCGCGATCCACGATTCGTGGATCGGATGCGACTCGATCGTCCGGGAGAGGTGCCCTTTCCAATGGACGAGCGTGTACACGCGCGCTCGCGGGAACATCTCACAGAGCACTTCCAGGCACTTTTCGCCGCCGCGCATCCCGGTCAGCCAATCGTGGACCAGCGCGACGCGCAGCGAGTCCAGTCCGACGGATGGGGGTGTCGGGGTCGGCTCGCTCACGCGGCAGGCGCCGGGAATTGAGCCGCAAGCCGATCCGCCGCGTCGCGCAGACGCTTCACGGTCTTCTCTCGGCCCAGGAGCAGGATCACGTCGAATATTCCGGGACTCACCTTTTTCCCCGTGAGGGCGATCCGGGCCGGCATGATCACCTCCCCGGCCTTCACTCCCTCGGAGGATGCGAGCCCACGAACGGCCCTCTCGATCGGATCGTGCTCGAAAGGCTCCACCTCGGAGAGCACGGTCGCGAGCTTCTTGAGGCGCGCGGCCGCGTGCGGGTTCGCGACGAGCTCCGCCCAGGGTTGGGGCTCGGGCTCGACCCGGTCCACGTAGAGATAGGCGGCGTACTCCGGGAACTGTCGCGGGCGTTTCATGCGGTCTCCGACCGCGGCGACCGCCCGCTCGAGAAACGCGCGGTCGGCGATCGCGGACTCGGGCAGGGCCCCACTCTGCTTAAGATTCGAAGCCACCATGTCCGCGCGCGTGGAGAGCGGGAGCGCCCGGAAGTACTCTCCGTTCATCCAGTCCAGCTTCTCGTAGTTGAAGATCGCCGGATTCTTCGAGACCCGGTCGAGCGTGAACACCTCGACCAGCTCATCCAGCGTGAACATCTCGCGCTCGCCGTCGAAGGCCCAGCCCAGGAGGGCGAGGAAATTCACCATCGCCGCCGGCAGGATTCCGTCGTCCCGGAACGCCGTGACCGAGACGGCGCCGTGGCGTTTGGAAAGCCGCGCGCCGTCCGGACCCAGGATCATGGGAAGATGCCCGAATCGCGGGGGCGGCGCGCCGAGCGCCGCGTAGAGCTGAATCTGCCGCGGCGTGTTCGAGATATGGTCGTCGCCGCGCAGCACGTGGGTGATCTCCATCGCGGCATCGTCCACGACGGCCGCGAAGTTGTACGTCGGATGCTGATCCGCGCGCAGGATGACGAGGTCGTCGAGGGTGCTGTTTTGGAACGTGACCCTGCCGCGCACCTCGTCCTCCCAGGACGTTTCCCCCTCGGGGATGAAAAATCGAAGAGCGAAGGGCTCTCCTCGCTCGGCGCGCGCGCTGGACTCCTCCCTGGGGAGCCGGAGGCAGGTGCGGTCGTACTTGGGCGGCTCCCCGCGCGCGAGAGCCTCCTCGCGCTTCCGCTTCAGGTCTTCGGGATCGCAGAAGCAGCGGTAGGCTTTCCCCGCGGCGAGCAGGTGCGCGGTGGCCTTGGCGTAGCGCGCGAGCCTCTCGCTCTGAAAATAGGGGCCGAAGGGGCCGCCCACCTCCGGGCCCTCGTCCCAGCCGAGCCCGAGCCACCTGAGACCGTCCAAGATTCCGCCCAGCGCCTCCTCGACATTCCGGTCCTGGTCGGTGTCCTCGATCCGGAGCACGAAGGCGCCGCCGTGCTTGCGTGCAAAAAGATAATTGAAGAGCGCCGTCCGCGCGTTGCCGACGTGGAGATATCCGGTCGGGCTCGGCGCGAATCGCACGCGTACGGGTGAAGCCATCCCCCGGTCCTTTCCTCTCGTGATGGAATGGGTGCCGCGGCGAGAAGCCGCTCAGCGCAAGAGCGCCATTTTCCTTGAAAACGCGTTGGGTCCGATCGCGGCGCGGTAGAAATAGACGCCGGAGGAGACCGGCCGACCGTGGTCGTCGTGACCGTCCCAGCGAAACTCATAATAGCCGGGATCGAACGGCCGCGAAACCGGCGTCGAGACGAGGCGTCCGTGGACGTCGAAAATCTGGATGAGCACGGTCTGGGGGCGGGTCCCGGAGACCGCGTATCCGATCGACGTTGTCGGGTTGAAGGGGTTCGGTCGGTTCTGGCCGAGCCAGGAGCGTTTCCATAGGAGCGGCGGCCCCGGCGGCCCGTCGCCCGGCGGCACGGAATCGACCGCCGTGAGCACCGGGAAGGTGGCGAGCCCCGTCCTCCAGTTGTCGTGATGGAACATCGGCCAGGCCATCCCGCTCGAGAGGAACATCCCGGGATAGCGCCACGCGTGCACGGCGCGGTCCCACCCGGCGAGCACGATATCGGTGGCACCGTCCAGATCGACGTCCCAGATGGCGGGCGTGCTGCGCGCTTCGGCGCCGATCTCGATCGGGAAACCGCTCACGGCCGTGCCGTCCGCGTGAAACGCGTAGAGCCTCCGGTCTTCCGCGCCGATCAGGATCTCGAGCGACCCGTCGCCGTCAAGATCGGCCACCGCGGGAGAGGCCTCCGTCGCGGCGCCGACCGTCAGGTTGGAGAATCCGGGCAGGACGTTGCCCCCGGGATCCCATGCCATGACACGGCCGTCCGTACCGCATGCGACCACATCGAAACGCGGATCCCCCAGAGGCGCGAGGAGCCGCGCCAGGACCGGGGAGGGCACGCGTCCGTTTCCGGGTGTCAGCTCGAGAGGCCGGGGCCACCCGGGCGCCCGCTGCCCCGACGCGGTGAGCACGTAGACGCTGTCGTTGGCGGAGCCGAACACCACCTCGAGCCCTCCTCCGGGAATCACGTCGCCGATGGCCGGCGAGGAGCTGGCGAGACCGCTGACCGCCACGTCCCACACCGTGGAAGAATCGGCGTGGATCGCGTAGACGTGTCCCGCCGAGGTGCCGAAGACGATCTCGCGCACGCCGTCACCGCCCAGATCCGCGATCGCGGGAGACGAGATCACGCTCCCCTGAGGCGTGAACAGGACCCCGCTCGCCCCGCGCACCGGAGCCCCGTTCGCGTGCCACGCATAGACCTTGTTCGTGTTCGAGCCGATCACGATTTCGGGTTTGCCGTCTCCATCGATGTCCCCCACCGCGGGGGTCGACCAGAAGGGGGCGCCCCCCTTCCTGGGCCAGCCCGAGGCCATGGTCCCGTTCGCGTGCCAAACCGCAACACTCGAGTCGTTCCAGGAAGCGGCGATGATTTCGGGGACGCCGTCGAAATCCAGGTCCGCCGCCGCGGGGGAGGAAGGAATGTGGTGGAGAGCCGTGCTGAAGATTCCGGACGTGACGGGGTTCAAATCCCCGTCGATCCAGTCGGTGCCGTCCGGCCGGAACACGTACAGGTACTCCGCGCCGACCAGAATCTCCGGTCGCGAATCCCCGTTGAGATCGGCCAGACAGACGTTCGAGGATGTCGCTTCCCCCAGGGTCTCCGGCCAGCCGACGAGCGACGGCGGGTTGGTGCTCACGATGAGCGGCGCGGAGCGCGCGCCTTCGTTCCCGCCCGAATCCACCGCGGTGACCGCATAGCGATACCGCGTGAGCGGCGGCAGCCCCGGATCCTCGTACGAGGACACGCGGCGGACCGGGACCGGCGTGAGAAGCGCGAGCGGGCTTCCATTGTCGAGGGCGCGGTAGATCCGATAGCCCGACCCGTCGCCGGCCGCGACCGGGTCCCACGCTATCCTGACACGGTCCGATCCAGGAATCTCGGCCTTGAGCCCCACGGGCGAAGCCGGGGCGGTGTGGTCGACCGCGAAGGTTGAGGAGTGGAAGTACGCGTCATCGACGCGGAGATCGAACAGCCGTCCCGCGGGCACGACCGCTCCCGAGCGGATTCGCACCGAGGCGCTCGTGCCCGTGGCCCCGGGAAGGATGTCCGCCACGCTCGCAACCGAATCGAGAACGGTGATCCCCGCCGCCGGGGTTCTCGCGTGGACCGAGAGGCCCCGTCCCCGGCCGCTTCCCTCGTTCGCGATCGTGAAGCGGTAGACCACGGTTTCGTTCGGATCGACGAGCCCGTTCCCGTTTCCGCCGGCGGCGGGGCTGTCGTCGAATCCATTGGACGCGAGGAGGAGCGAGGCCGCGCCGACCGCGATCGGCACGTCGGTCGTGTCGGTTCGGACGCCGTCGCGCACGATCACGCGGAGCCGTTCCCCTCGGGAGGCTCCCGGAACCGCGAGCGCGCGGATGCGAAGGCTGTCGGGGAGGGTCGCCTGGGCGCCGGCACCGAGCGCGGGGAGCGAAGCGGCGCCTTGCAGCACGGTGAGACCGCTCGTCAGCGCCGAGAGCGCGACCGTGACCGGCCCCGCCGCGCCCCCGGTTCCCGCGTTCTTCACGCTTCCCTGGAGCGCGAACGCCTCGCCGGCATCGGCACAGCCGTCCCCGTCTCCACCGACCGAATCCCGCACGCCGACGTTCAGGAGCGTGAAATGCGCCGGTGCGTCCGCGGTGACGGTAAGCGAGTCGAGGAAAGGAAGACGGCCCGGGGCGGTCACGGCGAGCGAGAATTTGCCGGTGCTTCCCGGGTGAAACAGTACGGTCGCGTGTCCGGCGGCGTCGGTGAAGGCCGGCCGGTAATCTTCTCCCTGTTTCCAAGCCACCACCAGCGCCGACTCGACCGGCGCGCCGGATGCGAGCACGGTCACGGTGAATCGGCCCACGCTCAGCGTCACGCTGGAAGGCCGCGTCACCGCAAGGGACGTGGGAGGGCAACGCCAGAGCGGAATCGCGGGATCTCCCAGGAGAACCGTCTCGAAATAGCCCCAACGCTCCTGGGTCTCGCTTCGGGCCTGAGGCAGGAGCGCCGCACGCGCGTTCTCGACCGCTTCGCCGAGCGTCGTCGGCGCGCCGGTCTCGAGATAATCGGTCAGACGGGTCGAGATGGTGTAGCTCACGCCGGGCCAGGCCTCCCGGGTCGCGCCCACGTACGCGAGCGCTCCTCCCGCCGGATTCCGGACGACCTCCTCGGCCACGCATTCGTAATCCACAGCCGCCGAGGAGCAATTCGAGGAGATCCAGAGCGGGAGGGAGTCCCCGTTCGCGAGCGTCGCCAGGTCGGGCATCGTGAGATTCTCGCTCCCGATGGAGAGCTGCGAGCGCGCTCCGTGTCCGATGTGATTCACGATGCCGTATCCTCGCCCGAGGGCGGCCAGGGTGGCGGCCTTGGTGAGCGGCATCGCGCCGGGATAGGCGTTCACGTTCTCATAGTAGCGATCGACCCTGGCGCAGGCCGGCGCGCGCACCTTGAGCGATTCCCCCTGCACCGCGCCATCCACCGAGATGAGCTGCCCCGGCTGCCACGCGTACGGGAAGAGCACCTCGGCGAGGATCAGATGCTTCGAGAGCGGCGGCGCGAGCGGGTTGGTTGCGTAGCGGAGCGCTTTCGAGACCAAGACCTGAGCTTCCGACCGCGTGGCGGCGGAAAGCCTGCCCACCGCGATGTCGGGGTTCATGTCGAGGCTGTCGGCCACCTCCCCGTAGATTCCGTCTCCGTTTCCATCCCACGTCCCGTCCAGATCCGCGTAGTAGGCGTCGCTCGGGATGTCGATCGTTTGGGAGAAATTCGCGCGGGCGTAGCGCATCGGAATCGCGTCGTGGTCGCCGGCGAGCACGGCCCAGCGGGTCCCCCAGAGACGGTGGGCCGCCTGGATGAAGCTTCGGATGGCCTGCGCGAGGTCGTTCGAGCGGGGGTCTGCGGCGCGGACGGTAGAAAGATTGCGAACCACGGTCGCGATGCCGGTCCGGGTGTGGTAGTCCGCGAGCTTCTGGTAGATGTCCGCGAGCGAATCGGGGGCGACGATCACGCAGTCCACGGGAGAGCCGAGACCCGACGGCTGGGTGGTTGGAAGAAACGGGGCGGCGCGCCGCGGATCCGGCGCCGCCCGCGGCACCCTCGGAGGAAGCTGGGCCCGCGCCGCGGTCGCCAGGGCCAAGATCAGGCAGGCGGCGAGCGGCGCCCCGAGCCTGATCGGTCCGACGAGCCGGCGGCACACCGCGGACCGGCGCGAACCAAGCCTGATACGGGGCTTGAGCCCCTGAGGATAAGCCATTGAATGTACGATGCTTGTCGCCTCGGCGAAGCGCGAAGGTGAGCGGTCTTCCCCGCGTCAGTATACGCCCCCGACGCGCCCCGGGCAATGGGCCCGCGACGGCCCACGCCCCCGGACCGGGCGATGCGAACCCGGGTCCGGTCCACGACCTTCCAATCGATGGCGTAGACCGAGTAGTAGTAGGTTCCCGGACGCGTAATCCCGAGGTTCGGAATCTCACGCGCGAAGATGAACCGGTAGGGACTGGTTTCATCGCCTCCGTCGGCGAGCCTTGCTCGCACGGCGTGTCGATCGATGAGGTAATCCGGCCTTCCCGCTTTCTCGAAGAGGAGCCGCCGAACCACCGCGTCGTACCCCTCGCGCACGACGACCGGCGCGATCTCCGGGGTGACGAGTCCATACAGATCCAGGACGGGGCGATCGGAGTAGTACCCGAACGCGCCGATGTCGGGGACCGCGAAGGAGGCGCCGGGCGGCGTCCGGTCCCGCGCCCAGATTCCGATCGAGACCAAGGACGCCCGCAATCCGCGCGTGTGCGCCCGCGTGCTCGGCACGCCCACGAGGCAGGTGAAGAGCGCGTTTTGCAGCGTGAACGCGCAGAGAAAAACGGGTAGCGCCAGCGCGTATCGCCTCGGGGCGCTGGTGGCGACCACCCATCTCAGCGATGCCATGCCCAGGAGGAGCACGCACGGAGTCGCCGGGAGTAGGTACCGCGACACAACCTGCACGCCCCCGAGGGCGAAGGTCAGGATCAGGAGCGCGGGCCACGCGGCGCAAACGCTCCAAAAGAGGCGCCGCCCGCGCGTCCCCGGAAGCGCCGTCGAGCGGCTTCCGAACGCGAGGACCAAGACAAAGAGCGCGAGGGGTAGCGCGTCGGTCACAAGCTCGATTTGGAAGGCGGCATGAATCGCCGCGATCGCGAGCCCGGGCCTGACCCACGCCCCCGACTTCGCGGCCGCGGTGTTGGGGAGCACCGTATGAAACCATCCCCACGCGGTGACGAGCCAGGGCAGGAGGACGAGCGAGACTCCCCCGAGGAGCTCGACCGCGCGGCGGAAGCCCCGTTCGGCGCCCGCCCACACGGCGAGGAGCCCGAGCGCCGCGAGGAGGTGGCATTCGGGTCGCGCGAGGGAGGCGAGGCCGAGCGCCATCCCGGTTCCCCACCCCGGTCGGCCCTGGAGCAGAATGCCCGCGAGCCCGTAGAGCGCCAGCGCGACGCACGCGGTCGCGAGCGGCGATTCCATCCCGGAGAGGGCCCATCGCATGGCCCACGCGTGCGCCGCGATGAGAAGGCCCAGCCCGAGCGAGGTCCACTCGTCCCATCCGAGCCTTCTTCCGATCCGCGTCAAGAGCCAGACCGTGAGCACGTGGAATACCGCGCCGTACGCCTTCGCGACCCAGGCGAGCGCCGGCATCCACGAGGCGTCGCGCGGCGCGGCGGCCTCCAACGGAAGGACCTTACCCGTGAGCGCAAGGAGGAACACCCAGAGCGGGCTGGTCGCGCCGTAGGTGGGCTCGCCCGCGTTGAACGAAAATCCTTTGCCCTGGACGAGGTGTTTCGCGAATTGGAGGTAGATGAAGGAATCGTCGGTCAGGTAGCCGATGAACGGCACGAGCGAGGCGGCGGCGGCCGCGAGGAGCAGAAGCGGGAGCGCGCGAGATCGCGCGTTCACGAAACGCTCATGAACGTCCCAGCCAGCGTTGGACCGTCTCCACAACGGATTCGGGGGTGAATCCAAGGTGCTCCGCGATCGCGGACGCGGGGGCCGAGGCCCCGAATCGGTTCAGACCGATTCGGAGGCAGTCCAGGCCCAGGAGCTCACACCACGGTTCGGTGCGGGCGGCCTCGATCACGATGCGCCGAGTGCCGCTCGGGATCACCGCCTCCCGATAGGTTTCCGGCTCGGAGCGGAACGCTTCGACACACGGCATCGAGACGACGCGGGCTCGGGCTCCGTTCGACTCGAGGCGCTTTCGGGCCTCCTGGGCGAGCGGCACTTCGGATCCGGTCGCGACGATCACGAGATCCGGCGATCCCCCCTTCGCGTCCTCCAGGACGTACCCGCCGCGCAGGATGTCCCGGCGGTCGAATCCATCGCGTCGTATGACGGGCTTGAGCTTTTGACGTGTGAGCACGAGCGCGGTGGGGCCTCGTTCCCGGCCGATCGCGCGGGCCCAAGCCATCGCGGTCTCCAGCGCGTCCGCGGGACGCCACACCTCGAGCCCCGGGATCAGCCGCAGCGACGGGAGGTGCTCGACCGGCTGGTGGGTGGGGCCGTCCTCTCCCAAGAACACGCTGTCATGCGTGAACACGTAGATCACGCGGATCCCCATCAGGGCCGCGAGACGGATCGAAGGGCGCATGTAGTCGGAGAAAATGAGGAACGTGCCGAGGTAAGGAATGAAGGATCCGTAGAGCGACATCCCGTTTCCGATTCCGCCCATCGCGTGCTCACGGACTCCGAAGTGGAGGGTGCGGCCCGCGTAATTCACCGGCGCGCCGCAGGTGAGCCCCGCGGGGGAAACGTCGCCGCCGCCCTTGATTCCGGTCATCGTGGAAGGTTCGAGGTCGGCGGAGCCTCCGACCAAGGAAGGCACCGCCTTGGCGGCCGCCTGGATCACGTTGCCCGAGTGAACCCGCGTCGCGGCTTCCTGGAGCGGGGCGGCCGCGGAGAGGACCTCGTCGATATTCGGAGGAACGTGGCGCTTGAAGTACGCGTCCCAAACCACAGCGCCTGCCGCGTCCTCCCGCCGAAAGGCCTGGTAGCGCTTATCCCATTCCGCTCTCTCCTTCCTCTTCTCCTCGGCGAGCGCGTGGAAGTGCGCCCTCGCCTCCTCCGGGATGTAAAACGCCGGCGAGAGGGGCCAGCCCGCCCCCTCCTTCGCGCGGTTCAGCTCCTCTTCGCCCAGCGGCTCGCCGTGCGCCTTCGCGGTGCCCTGCTTTGTGGGCGCGCCCTTCGCGATGACCGTGCGGGCCACGATGAGCGACGGCCGCATCTCGTCGGCCACCGCGCGGAAGAGCGCCTGGTCCACATGGTCGCGGTCGTTCCCATCGACGACCTCGACGTGCCAACCGTACGCTTCGAACCTCCTCCCCACGTCCTCACAGAAGGCGAGCGGGGTCGGCCCTTCGATCGAGACGCGATTGTCGTCGTAGAGATAGTTCAGGTTTCCGAGACCCCAGTGCCCCGCGAGCGAGGCGGCCTCGGAGGAAATTCCTTCCATAAGGTCCCCGTCGCTCACAATCCCAAAAATCCGGTGATTGAGGAGGTCTGAATGGCGCTTGAGTCTCGCCTGCATCATCCGCTGCGCGAGCGCCATGCCGACGCCGTTCGCGAAACCCTGGCCCAGCGGGCCGGTCGTCGCCTCGATGCCGGGCGCATGGCCGTACTCGGGATGGCCGGCGGTCTTCGAACCCCACTGGCGAAACCGCTGCAGCTCCTCCATCGGGAGATCGAATTCGAAAAGATGGAGGAGCGAATAAAGCAGCATCGACGCGTGCCCGGCGGAGAGCACGAACCGGTCGCGATTCGGCCACAGAGGATCGCCCGGATCGAATCTCATGTACTTCGCCCAGAGCACGTACGCCATATCCGCGGCGCCCATGGGGGCGCCGGGATGTCCCGATTTCGCCTTCTCGACGGCGTCGGCCGCCAGGAACTTGATGGTGTTGACGCACAGCTGGGCTTGATCGACGGAAGTGGTGGGCATGCGCACCTCGGTTTTCGCCTAATTTCCGGAACCGGCTCGGGATCGGGTGTTACTATAACCGCGGACAGGGATTCGTCGCTACCACCTCGGCCATGGGAGAGAGACATGCCCCGATGCTCGTGCCGCGCGGTCGTTCTCGCGCCGGCCGCATTGCTCGCGGTTCTCGCGCTCGCACTCGGGGGCTGTGCGACCAATCCGGCCACCGGCAAGCGCCAGATCTCGCTGGTGAGCACAAGCAAGGAGCTGGAGATCGGGCGCGAATCCGATCCCGCCGTCGCGGCGGAATACGGTCTCTACGGAGACTCCACGGTGCAGCGCTACGTCGATTCCGTCGGACAGAGGCTCGGCTCGATCTCCCACCTGCCCACTCTGGGCTGGCACTTCCGCGTTCTCGACAGCCCGGTCGTCAACGCGTTTGCGATTCCGGGGGGCTACATCTATATCACGCGCGGGATCCTCGCCTATTTGAATTCGGAAGCGCAGCTGGCCGGCGTCCTGGGCCACGAAATCGGCCACGTCACCGCGCGCCACAGCGCCCAGCAGATCACCCGCTCTCAGATCGCGGGCGTCGGCCTGCTCGTCGGGACGGTCTTCGTCGGAGCCCTCCGGCCCTACAGCGGGTTGGCGCAGGAGGGGCTCGGGCTTCTCTTCTTGAAATACAGCCGCGACAACGAAACCCAGGCGGACGAGCTGGGCGTGGGATACACGACCAAGGCGGGCTACGACCCACGCGAAATACCCGGCACCTACTCCATGCTGAAGCGCGTCTCGGAGCGCCAGGGAGAGCAGCTCCCCGGGTTTCTCTCGACGCATCCCGACCCCGGTGACCGCGAGATCCGCACGTCGCAGCTCGCGCAGGCGGCGGTCGCGGGTGGACGGCGGGATATCGTGATCCACGCGCCGAAGTACCGGGCCCGGATCAACGGGATCATTTTCGGAGACGACCCGCGCGGGGGCTTTTTCGTCGGGAATCGCTTCTATCACCCCGACCTCGGGATCGAGATGATCTTCCCCGACGGCTGGAAGACCCTCAACCAGCCGAGCTCGGTCAACGCCGTGAATCAGTCGCTGGGAGGCGCGATGGAGGTGACCCTCCAGCGGACGAAGGACAGCACGGCGACTCCGGAGCAGTACGTCCAATGGCTCACCCAGGAGAAAAAGATCCTGGATGCATCGGGCAGGTCGGAGAATTTCCGTGATTACTCGGCCTGGATCGGGCAGGTGCTCGTGAGCGGCGAGGGTGGGAGACAGAGCCTCATCGCGGGATTCGTGCGCTATCGACCCGGTCAGTTCTTACAAGTACTTGGGTTCACACGCTCCCCGAACGATGTCGCGGCCGAGCAGGTTCTCGCCTCGATCCGGAGCATCGCCGCCCTCCGGGACCCGAGCAGGCTCAACGTGACCCCGGATCGCCTGGCAATCGTCACCGCCGACCGGCAGACGACCTTCGCCGACTTCGTGAACGGTCTGGGGCCCCAGGCCCTGAGCCTCGAGGAAACGGCGATTTTGAACAACATGCGCGCGACCGCGATCATTCCCGCCGGCACACCCGTCAAGATCGTCCGCAAAGGGCAGCATCCCTAGCCGGAAGGCGCGACCAAACTCCCGAGGCGGATCAGTCCCGCGCCCGCCAGGGCGAGGGCGCAGTCTTTCGGCAATCGTCCGATCAGGACCGAGAGAAAAAAGCGGCTTGGATCGATTCCGATCATCCCGGCGACGAAGCAAATCGCGTCGGCGGGCGAGAAAGGCACCAGGAAGATGGGCACGAGCGCGAGCCACCGCTTTCCCCCGACGATCGCGTGGGCCCTGTCGACATTCTCGGTGCCTACCCACCGTTTGAGGAGCGGCAAGCCCGCACGGCTCCCTATCGCGTACGCGGCGGACGATCCGACCAGCGTCCCGACGGAGGCGATGAGAACGCCCACCACGGGGCCATACAGAGCCCCCGCGAGAATCGGCATGAAAACACCCGGGATCGGCGCGACAAGAATCTGGGCGATCTGGAGCCCGAGCAGGATCAGGGGGCCCCAATGCCCGGCGCCTCGGAGGAACCCTTCCAGGCGCGGGCGGGTGAAGAAGGGTGCCGATTCGATGCCGATCCAAACCAGCGCGGCCACGACGGCCGCGAGAAGGATCCCGTGGATCCATGTGAACCGGGGGTGGGTTTGCGCGCGGGGCATGGCCGCAGAATGTAAGTGACCGTGCCTCGATCTAGAAGCGAGATCTGACCGCCCGGCCGGATCCCGATTCGAACGGCGGATTCCCAGAAGCCGCCTCGTTCCGGTATCCTCACTCCGTTTCCGCGGCCCGCGTTTTCATGACGCCCGGTTTCGATCCGCGAATCCAAGATGGAGTGAGCCACATGGACGATGCTTTCGGGGCACGCTCGACGCTCAAGGTCGGGGAACGCCGTTACGAGATCTTCCGGCTGGAGACGCTCGCCAAGGCGGGCCTTCCGGTGGCACGTCTTCCCTACTCCATGCGGATCCTCCTCGAGAACCTGCTCCGCACCATGGACGGTCGCGTGGTGCGCGCCGAGGACGTCGAAGCGGTGGCGCGGTGGGATCCCAAGGCGGAGCCGAGCCGTGAGATCGCGTTCACTCCGGGCCGCGTGCTCTTGCAGGACTTCACCGGCGTGCCCGCGGTGGTGGACCTGGCCGCCATGCGCGACGCGATGGCGAAGCTGGGCGGGGATCCCAAGCGGATCAATCCGCTCCAGCCCGCGGAGCTCGTCATCGACCACTCGGTTCAGGTGGACGAGTACGGCTCGAGCGCGGCGCTCCTGATCAACGCGAAGAAGGAGTTCGAGCGAAACCGCGAGCGATACCTCTTTCTCCGCTGGGGGCAACGGGCGTTTGAAAACTTCCGCGTGGTTCCGCCGGCGACCGGGATCGTGCATCAGGTCAATCTGGAGTACCTCGCGCGGGTCGTGTTCTCGACCGGAGGCGATCGGCCTCAGGCCTACCCCGACACGCTCATCGGCACCGATTCCCACACGACGATGATCAACGGCCTGGGGGTTCTGGGCTGGGGCGTCGGCGGAATCGAAGCGGAAGCGGCCATGCTCGGGCAGCCGGTCTCGATGCTCCTGCCCCAGGTGATCGGCTTTCGCATGACCGGCTCTCTCCGGGAGGGGGCGACGGCGACCGATCTCGTGCTCACCGTCACCGAAATGCTCCGCAAGAAGGGCGTGGTCGGGAAGTTCGTGGAATTCTTCGGACCGGGCCTGGCCTCGCTCCCGGTCGCCGATCGCGCCACGATCGCGAACATGTCGCCCGAGTACGGGGCCACGTGCGGAATGTTCCCGATCGACGCCGAGACGCTCCGCTATCTCGAATTCACCGGACGAGCGCCGGAGCAGGTCCGGCTGATCGAATCGTACGCCAAGGAGCAGGGGCTCTTTCACGCCCCGAAGAGCCCCGAGGCAGCCTACTCCGACACCCTTTCCTTGGATCTCGCGAGCGTGGAGCCAAGCCTCGCGGGACCGCGTCGGCCTCAGGATCGCGTCCCCCTTCGCGACGCGAAACGGAATTTCGCGGAGGCGCTCCCCACGATGCGGGTCGCGAAAGTCGCGCCCGCCGCCGCCGGCCGGCCGCTCGAGCTCTGGGAGGAGGAAGGAGGCGACGGCGCGATCCAGCGGGCGACCGCGACGCTCCCCCAGGTGACGATGGGGGGCGAGTCCTTCCCGCTGCGCGACGGTGCGGTCGTGATCGCCGCGATCACGAGCTGCACCAACACGTCGAATCCCTCCGTGATGGTGGGTGCCGGGATCATCGCAAAGCGGGCCGTGGAGCGCGGGCTACGAACGAAACCCTGGGTCAAGACGAGCTTGGCCCCCGGCTCCAAGGCGGTCACCGAGTACCTGAAGCGAGCCGGGCTCGCGCAGCACCTCGAAGCCCTCGGCTTCTACACGGTCGGCTACGGGTGCACGACGTGCATCGGGAACAGCGGGCCGCTTCCGGCGCCGATCTCGAAGGCGATCGAAGACCAGGAGCTGGTTGTGGCCTCCGTCCTGAGCGGGAACCGGAACTTCGAGGGGCGCATCCATCCCGAGGTGCGCGCGAACTATCTCGCCTCCCCGCCGCTGGTGGTGGCGTACGCGCTCGCGGGACGGATGGACCTGGACATCACCTCGGAACCTCTGGGGGAAGGCTCGGACGGGAAGCCGGTCTATCTGCGCGATCTCTGGCCGACGCAAAAGGAAATCGACGAGACGATCCACGCGGCGGTCCGGTCGGAGACGTTCCGTGAGACGTACCGCGACGTGTACACCGGGGACGAGACGTGGCGAAATCTCCCCGTGCCCCAAGGGGACCGCTACGCGTGGGAGGCAACGTCGACCTACGTCAAGCGCCCGCCGTACTTCGACGACATGCCGGCCACGCCCCCCGCGCCGCAAGACGTGCGGGGCGCGCGGGTGCTCGCGCTGCTGGGGGACAGCGTCACCACCGATCACATCTCACCCGCGGGCTCAATCAAGAAAGACAGCCCGGCGGGGCGCTATTTGATCGAGCACGGGATCCAGCCCCTCGATTTCAATTCCTACGGCTCGCGGCGCGGGAACCATGAGGTGATGGTGCGCGGCACGTTCGCGAACACGCGGATCCGGAACAGGATGGTCCCGGGGGTCGAGGGGGGGTACACGATGCACCTCCCGAGCGGAGAGCAGATGTCGATCTACGACGCCGCGATGCGGTACGCGAAGGAGGGTGTGCCGACGGTCGTGATCGCGGGAAAGGAATACGGCTCGGGGTCCTCCCGCGACTGGGCCGCGAAAGGGCCCAAGCTGCTCGGCGTGCGCGCCGTCATCGCCGAAAGCTTCGAGCGGATCCATCGGAGCAACCTGATCGGCATGGGCGTCCTTCCCCTTCAATTCCAGGAGGGTCAGAGCGCCGAGACGCTGGGTCTGACGGGGAAGGAAACGTACGACGTCGAAGGCATCGCCACGGCGCTCCGGACCGACGCGGCGCGCGCCACCGAGCTCACGGTCCGGGTGAATCGAAAGGGACAGGGCGCGGAGGCGGCCGGGCCGGATTCGTTCCGTGCCAAAGTCCGTCTCGACACGCCGCAGGAGGTCCGCTACTACGAGAACGATGGCATCCTGACCTTCGTTCTTCGCCGCCTGCTCCGCGGCGAATGAACCCTACGATCGACTCCATCGCCCATCCCGAAGCGGCACGGCGGCCGGCCATCAGGACACCTTGTGCGACCCCTTCACGGCGTGCCGCAGCGTTCCCTCGAGATCCCGGAAGCGAAACCCGTACCCCAGCGTCGAAAGCCTCGCCGGCTCGACGCGTGCGCTCGAGAGAAGCGCCTCCTCCGCCATCTCCCCGAGGAGGAGCTTGAGCGCCGGTGCGGGAGCGGGAATCAGCGCGGGCCGCCCCAGCACCCGACCCAGGGCACGCGCGAAATCGCGGTTCCGCACAGGCGCCGGCGCGACCACGTTGACGGGCCCCTCCACGCCCTCGCGGTCGAGGGCCAGGCTGATCACACCGAGGAGATCCGGCATCGCGATCCAGCTCATCCACTGCTTCCCGCTCCCGAGCGGGCCCCCGATCCCGAGCCGAAAGATCGGAAGCATCATGCCGAGCGCGCCTCCCGTGGAATCGAGCACGATGCCGAAGCGCAGGACCACCACCCGCATTCCCGGCGTGCGCGCGGAGAGCGCCGCCTCCTCCCAGGCCCGGCACAGCTCGGCGAGGAAACCCGTGCCCGGGGAGCTCCCCTCGGTGAGGACCTCCTCGCCGCGGCTTCCGTAATACCCGACCGCCGAGGCGTTGAGGAGCACGCGCGGCGGCGGCGTCCCTTCCCGCATCTCCTTCACGAGGAATCGCGTGCTCCCGGCGCGGCTCTGAACGAGGCGCTGTTTGCGAGCCCTGGTCCAACGGCCTCCGGCGAGGGATTCCCCGGAGAGGTTCACGACCGCGGCAACTCCGTCGAGCGCCCCTCGCTCCAATTCCTCCCGCTCCGGGTCCCAGTGGAAAACCGGCATCGGGCCCGCCGGAGCCGCGGGGCGGCGGCTCAAGAGCGAGACCCGGTGCCCGGTCCCCTGGAGATGCCGCGCGAGGGCCGATCCCACGAACCCGGTCCCGCCCGCAAGGAGGATGTTCACACCGGGGCGGCGGCCAGGGGCTGGGGCGGCTCGGCCGGCTCGTGGATCTCCTGCAGCGTCGACACCGTCACCGCGTGCTTCCGCAGCGCGCGGATCGCCTGGACCGTCGCGGCGGCCGCGGTCAAGGTCGTGACGCAGAGCACGCCGTGGAGGATTGCGTTCGTGCGGATCGCGCCGTCGTCGTAGAAGGACTCGCGGCCGAGCGGCGTGTTGATGATGAGATGAATCTCACGACTCTTGATCCGATCGACGACGTTCGGCCGCCCCTCGTTCACCTTGAACACCGCTTGCGCCGGAACGCCCTGAGCGTTCAGAAACTCGGCCGTGCCCCGCGTCGCGAGGATCCGAAAGCCGATCTCGTGGAGCGAGCGCGCGTGGGGCAGCACCCCTCCCTTATCGTAATCGTTCACGCTGATGAACGCCGTGCCCTCCGTCGGGATGCTGTTGCCCGCCGCGGCCTGCGCCTTGGCGAAAGCGATTCCGAAATCATCCGAGATCCCCATGACCTCGCCGGTGGACTTCATCTCGGGGCCCAGGAGGATGTCGCTCCCGGGGAATTTCAGGAACGGGAAGACCGGCGTCTTGATGAAAAAGCGGCTCACGCCGAGATCCTCGGTAATCCCCTGCTCTCGAAGCGTGCGTCCCGCCATGATCCGGGCCGCGACTTTGGCGAGCGGCACTCCCGTGGCCTTGCTCACGAAGGGCACCGTGCGGGAAGCGCGGGGGTTCACCTCGAGAACGAAGACCGCCTCCCCTTGGATCGCGAATTGGACGTTCATCAGCCCTCGAACCTCGAGCGCGAGCCCGAGCCGCCGCGTCATGTCTCGAATCGTATCCAGGTGCCGGCGCGGAATCTTGTAGGGGGGGAGCACCGCGGAGGAGTCGCCGCTGTGGATCCCCGCCTCTTCGATGTGTTCCATGATCCCACCGATCACCACTCGCTCCCCGTCCCCCAGCGCGTCGACGTCGACCTCGCAGGCGTCCTCGAGGAAGCGGTCCACGAGCACGGGATGCTCCGGCGAAGCGTTGACCGCGTCACGCACGTATCCCTCGAGGTGCGATTCATCGTAGACGATCGCCATCGCGCGGCCGCCGAGCACGTAGGAAGGGCGGACGAGAACCGGGTAGCCGATGCGGGTCGCGACGTCTTTGGCTTCCTCGAGCGATACCGCCGTGCCGCTCCTCGGCTGGGGGATGTCGAGCGCGGAGAGAAGCGCGCTGAAACGCTTGCGATCTTCGGCGAGATCGATCGCGTCGGGGCTCGTCCCGAGGATGCGGACCCCGGCGCGGTGGAGCGGCAGCGCGAGCTTGAGCGGAGTCTGGCCCCCGAACTGGATCACGACCCCCTCGGGGCGCTCCAGCTCGACGATGTTCATGACGTCCTCGAAGGTGAGCGGCTCGAAATAGAGCCGGTCGGAGGTGTCGTAGTCGGTCGAGACGGTTTCGGGGTTGCAGTTGACCATGATGGTCTCGTACCCACACTCCTGGAACGCGAAGGAGCCGTGGCAGCAGCAGTAATCGAACTCGATCCCCTGCCCGATCCGGTTGGGACCGCTGCCCAGGATCATCACCTTGCGCCGTTCGGTGGGAAGGGCCTCGGACTCCTGTTCGTAGGTTGAATAAAGGTAGGGCGTGTAGGATTCGAACTCGGCCGCGCATGTGTCGACGCGCTTGTAGACCGGGAAGATCCCCTCGCGTTCGCGTCTGGAGCGAACCGCCGCCTCGTCCACTCCCGTCAGAGAACCGATCCGCGTGTCCGAGAAGCCCATCCGCTTCGCCTCGAGCAGGGCCTCTCCGTCCATCCCCGGCCGGATCGTCCGTTCCAGCTCGACGATCTGTTGGATCTGGTCCAGGAACCAGGGATCGATCCCGGTCATCTGGTGGATCTTCGCCTGCGGCCAGCCCAGATCGAGCGCGCGCTTGACGTAGAAGATCCGGTCCGGATCGGGCGTCAGGAGCTTCTCCCGGATGCGGTCGTCGTCCAGGTCATCCCGCGAGAACCCGCTGGCTCCGATCTCGAGGCCGCGGAGGCCCTTCTGGAGCGCCTCCTTGAAGGTCCTCCCGATCGCCATCACCTCGCCCACCGATTTCATCTGCGTCCCCAAGCTGGGGCTGGCGTCCCGGAATTTCTCGAACGCCCAGCGCGGGATCTTCACCACGACGTAGTCGATGGCGGGCTCGAACGAGGCGGGCGTGACGCGGGTGATGTCGTTCTTGATCTCGTCGAGGCTGTAGCCGATCGCGAGGAGCGCCGCGATCTTCGCGATCGGAAATCCGGTCGCCTTGCTTGCGAGCGCCGAGGAGCGAGAGACCCGGGGATTCATCTCGATCACGACCATGCGCCCGCTCTCCGGATCGACCGCGAACTGGATGTTGGAGCCCCCCGTTTCCACCCCGACTTCGCGGATCACCCGCCGGGCCGCGTTCCGCATCGTCTGGTACTCCCGGTCGGTCAGCGTTTGCGCCGGCGCCACGGTGACCGAATCGCCGGTGTGGATTCCCATCGGATCGAAATTCTCGATCGAGCAGATCACGACGAAATTGTCCGCGTGATCGCGCATGACCTCGAGCTCGTACTCCTTCCAGCCGAGCACCGACTCCTCGACCAGGATCTCGCGGACCGGGGAGAGATCGAGGCCGCGCGAGACGACCGCTTCGAACTCATCGCCGTTGAAGGCGATCCCGCCGCCGCTCCCGCCCAAGGTGAACGAGGGGCGGATCACGGCGGGCAGGCCGGTCACGTCGAGCACCCGTCTGGCCTCCTCGAGACTCCGCGCAAATCCACTCCGCGGAAGGTCTAATCCGATTCGGCTCATGGCCTCCTTGAAGAGCCGCCGGTCCTCCCCGACCTCGACCGCTTTCCGGCTCGCGCCGATGAGGCGGATGCCCAGCCGGTCGAGCACGCCCCGCCGCGAAAGGTCGACGGCGAGGTTGAGCGCGGTCTGCCCTCCGACCGTGGGCAGCACCGCGTCGGGACGCTCGCGAATCAGGATCTTCTCCACGATGTCGGGCGTGAGAGGCTCGACGTAGGTCCGGTCCGCGTACTCGGGATCCGTCATGATCGTCGCGGGATTGGAGTTCACGAGCGAAACCCGGATGCCCTCGCCGCGAAGGGCCTTGATGGCTTGGGTCCCGGAATAGTCGAATTCGCACGCCTGGCCGATCACGATCGGCCCGGATCCTAGAACCAGGATCGAACGGAGGGAGCTGTCCTTCGGCATCGCGTCAGAGCCCGACCGGGACTCCCGCGGCGTGCGCTCTGGGGAGCGAACGAGGGGGCTCGCCGGAATCCATCAGCTTCAG
>Ga0066709_100000650_pt1 | contig 19789 bp, 14 predicted proteins | sample GraSoiAngelo_158_FD_79665 | JGI IMG/M metagenome (GOLD analysis project Ga0066709, IMG submission 79665) | Grasslands soil microbial communities from the Angelo Coastal Reserve, California, USA - 14_1009_16_30cm | ecosystem: Environmental > Terrestrial > Soil > Grasslands | place: USA...
AGCGGAGCGTCTCCTCTGCCGTCTCGCGGCGGATCCATTCCGACGCGAGACGCCGGGGACGATGAGCGCGGAGCGGAGCGCGCCGCATCCGCGTATCTAGAAACCCTGCACCTTGCCGCGCCGCACCGTGATCGAGGCCCTGGGAAGCGTGAACGTGGCCCGGGGCCCTGCGGCAACCGTGGCGGCGACCGGAGGCCCGTCCGGGTCGGCGGTCGACGCCGCCGGCGTGCATCTCTTGCATGGCATGGCCGACGCAGTTGCGGACGTCCTCCGCGCCATGGAGGTCGCAGCTGTTCGACGACTCCGTCATCCAGACGCGCAGGTACCGCGTGGAGACGGGCGCCTCGGCGAGCTTCAGCGTGACCGTTCCCCCTTCGGCATTCTTCACCACCGCGGAAGCGGACGTCCTCCGTTCACCTTGCGGGCCCCCGTCGAAGTCGAGCGCATCCTTGCCCACCCAGTACTCCACCCGCGAGACATGCGCTAGCGCAGGAACCTTCTGACCGGCGCGGGGGCCACGAGGGTCGACAAGAACGCGGAGTTGGACGGCGTCTTCTGGATCTTGTCGATGAGGAACTGGGCTGCCTCCACCGTCGACAGGTCGGCCAGGGCCCGGCGCAGCAGGTGGCGCTTGCCCAGCTCTTCCGGCGAGCAGAGCAGCTCCTCGCGGCGGGTGCCGGACTTCAGCACGTCGACCGCCGGGAAGATGCGCCGGTCGGCGATGGCCCGGTCCAGGATCAGCTCCATGTTCCCGGTGCCCTTGAACTCCTGGAAGATGACCTCGTCCATCCGGCTGCCGGTGTCGACGAGGGCGGTGGCCAGGATGGTCAGGCTGCCGCTGCCCTCGCAGTTGCGGGCGGCCCCGAAGAACTGCCGCGGGAACTGCAAGGCGCGGTTGTCGACGCCGCCGCTCATCGTGCGCCCGCCCGGCCCCATCTCGCGGTTGCTGGCCCGGCCCAGCCGGGTGAGGCTGTCGAGCAGGATCACCACGTGCCGGCCCGCCTCCACCAGCCGCTTGGCTCTCTCGATGGCCAGCTTGGCCAGGCGCATGTGGGCGTCGGCGGCCGAATCGGCCGAGGAAGCCAGCACCTCGGCCTTCACCGCCCGCCGGAAGTGCGTCACCTCCTCCGGCCGCTCGTCGATGAGGAGCAGGATCAGGTGGACCTCGGCATGGTGCTTGGCGATGGCCTGGCCGAGATGCTCGAGCAGCGTGGTCTTGCCCGCCTTCGGCGGGGACACGATGAGCCCCCGCTGCCCGCGACCGATGGGGGCGATGAGATCGATGACCCGAAGGCTCGTCTCCCCCTGCTCGGCCGCGAGGCGGAACGCCTCGTGCGGGTTCACCGAGATGAGATCCTGGAAGTGCGGCAGGGCCCGGTATTCCTCCGGGCTCAAGCCGCTCGCCCTCTGGATCTCGACCAGCATGCGGCGCCCGCCGCCACCGTCACGAGCCAGGCCCTCGACCTCCGTACCGTCGCGCAAGGCGTAGTCCCGGGCGATCGAAGGCGGGACCATCGCATCGTCGCGGGTCGGCAGGTAGTTCTGGGCGGCCTGCCTCAGGAACCCCCCGCCACCTTCGGTGAGATCTACGACGCCGGCGACCGGTGTCGTCGGACCGGTGGTCGGGATCGGAACTTGGCGGGGATCCCGCGGCCCTCGCGGCCCCTGCTGCTGCGGATGGGGTCCGTTGGGCCGATCGTGTCGATGGGGGTGTCGATGGCGCCGCGGGTGCCGCGGGCCGTGCCTCATGGGCGGCCCGTTTGCCGCGGTACGGTCATCGTCTCCTCCGCCAGCGACTATAGCACGGTCCCGGGCCGGCGGGGAGAGGGCGGGTCTTGACCCCGCCGAGGGCCGGATCAGGGCCTCTCGCCCGGCAGCAGCGGGCGGAAGGTCACGATGTAGGACTTGTCCCCGGCGCAGACCACGGCGGGGCTGGCCCCGCTCGGCCAGTCGCGCAGGGAGTCGCCGGGCAGGGTGCGGGGAGCGAAGACGCTCTCGGCCGGCGACTCCGGGAAGGGCCACGAGCGGCAGCCGCCGGGCAGCGTCGCCTCCCGCGCGCTCACGGCGTAGGAAGCAGGGGCATAAGGACGCAGGCTCGGATGGTCGAAGCGCGACAGGTCCTCGAGAAGTGCGGCCAGCGGGCGCCAGGCGGGCGCGGCCTGTCCCGGGTCGCCCAGCACCGTCATGTCGAGCGGCCGGCCGCGGCGCAGGAGCAGGCGCTGCCGCCCTTCGCCGCCACCGAAGCGCACCGTGCCGGACAGGCCGGGCAGCTTGCGGACCTCGGCCAGCCGCCGGTCGAGCGCCTTGGCCTCGGCCGGGGAGAGCCGGCCCGCGGCCAGCCGGCGGCTGCCGCCCGCGAACACCTGCCCGTCCTCCAGGAGCACGAAGCGCGGCGGAGCCGATTCGGGCACGTCGTCCGGATGGACGCGGCCGAAGACCTCCAGCACGACGACCGCGTTCGGGATCTGGCCCGCCGCCGCGGCCGGGACGGCCAGCGCGGCGAGAAGCACGCCGGCGGGCGCCCTCATGGCGGAGCCGACACCACCCGGTTACGGCCGGCTTCCTTGGCCCGGTAGAGGTTGCGGTCGGCGGCCTCGATGAGCGCCTGGTCGGCATCGGCGTTCTCGGGGAAGGCGGCCACGCCCGCGCTCACCGTGACGCGCCCGCCGGGCTGCTTCTCTCCCCCGCGGAAGGCGTGGCCCTCGATGGCCTGGCGCACGGACTCGGCGAAGCGCACCGCCTCCTCCCGCCCGGCCCCGTAGAGCAGCGCCACGAACTCCTCTCCCCCGTAGCGGGCCAGGATGTCTCCGCGACGGCCGACCCGCTTCATGATCCCGGCCAGGGAGGACAGCACGACGTTGCCCTCCTCGTGGCCGTTGGTGTCGTTGAAGTGCTTGAAGTGATCGATGTCGAACATCACGACCGAGAGCTGGTCTCCCGTCTCGCGGGCGCGCTCCAGCTCGATGTCCAGCCGCTCGCGGAAGAAGCCGACGTTGTAGAGGCGGGTGAGGGGGTCGGTGATGGCCCGGCGGTGCGTCCGCGTGACCTCGCGGGTCAGGTCGCGCACGCGCTCGACCTGGACGCGATAGAGGTCCTCCAGGATGTCGGGCCGCCGGCGGAGCAGGTCGCGGAAGGCTGCCGCCGGGACCTTGACGATGCGGCAGGGGGTGCGGGCGCGCACGCTGGCCGACCGGCGGCTGCCGTCGCTCGCCAGCTCCCCCACGATCGTGCCCGCCTCCATCGTGCGCAGCACGACCTCCTGCTCCTCGGCCGCCTTGTTCACCACCTCCATGGTGCCCTCGACGAGGTAGGCCACCGAGTCGCCGGGGTCGCCCTCCTTCCACAGCACCGTGCCGGGCGGCAGGGCGGCCTCGGTCCCCAGCCGGGACAGCTCGGCACGGATGGAATCCTTCATCGTCATCGAGGGCCCGCCGGTACTCCCTGAGGCCATCATAGCCGGCGGCACCCGTCCTCAGCGGGCGTAGAGAGCGATGATCTTCTCGATGGCGCGGCGGCAGACGGCACAGAAGCCCACCTCGTCGCGGGTGAACATGATGCAGTCGCTCTGCGGCCGGTAGTAGCCCTTCGCCTCGTAGAGCGCCCCTTCGAAGGCCCCCACCTTCCCCGCGTAGGGGCCGGACCCGAGCAGCGCGGTCATGCGCTCGCGCTCCTCGCGGAAGAGGGCCTCCATCTCCGCTTCCGGACGCTTCTCCTCTCGGATCTTGCGGCGCCGGGCCTGGATGTCCCTCTGGGCCGCCTCGAACTCCTCCTTCGCCCACGGCGTAGGCAACTGCGTGCCGGCGGCCACGAGGTCGCGCCACCTGGCCGCCCCGGGATCGGCGGTCGCGTTGGGCTCCCAGGGCTCGGGCCGCGCGGCCGCGCCCGCCTCGTAGGCGACGGGCGAGGTGTAGTACTCGTCGGCCAGGCCGGCGAAGTGGTGGCCGAACTCGTGCACGAACACGTAGGGCGTGAAGGCGTTGTCGGCGGCCACGGTCGCATAGAGGTTGTGGATTCCGCCGCCCCCGTACTTGCGCTCGTTGACGACGATCTCGATGAACTCGTACGGCGCGGCCGCGGCCGTCTCCCGCAGCCGCCGGTTGTCGAGGTCGAGGACGTAGCGCTCGGAGCCGAAGGCGTCGTAGGCGGCGCCGAGCGCGGTGCGCCGGTAGACGCCGTCGGAGGGCCGCGAGACGCCGCTCTCCGCCGAGGGCGTGTCGGCCGCCCACACGTTGAAGTCAGAGCGGTGCTCCCGGAACGGAGACACGGCGAAGAGCGTGTCCGCCAGGCGACGGGCGTCGCGGTGCCATTTGTCCATCTCGGCCGCGGTATAGCCGTCGCCGAGCAGGAGCAGGTCGACCTTGTCCGCCGGCTCCCCGTTCTGCATGACCGCCCAGACCTTCGCCGCCGCCGGCCTCCGGCGGTCGACGGCCGGATCGGACGGATCCAGCTTCACCGACCAGGCGGGCTGGAAGACGCCCCGGGCATCCCGCTTCTGGATCGCCACCGTCACCGCGGCGGGCGGTTCCGGGAACCTGACCGACTCATGGAAGCCGCGCGGGCGCTCCCTGGCCTCGGGGGTCGTCTCCCACTCCCCGTACACGCTGGCGAAGCCCCGCGAGTAGAGGAGGTCTCCGCGGCGGGCATCGCGGACCTCGAAGCGGTAGCGGCCGAGGTTGGTCGTGTCGATGCGGCGGTCGGCCGGGCCGGGCCAGGGGCCCTCGCGGACGACGGCGTCGAGGGCGAAGCGCTCCTCCTTCGCGTCGCCGGTGTGGAAGTAATCGAGCCGCAGCGTGGCGGAGGGGGACGCCGCCGCGGCCAGCAGAGCGATCAGTCCGACCACGCCCGTTCCCGGCAATCCCGCCCAGACTATCACCGGCGTTGGCCGCCCCGGCCCGCGTCTGATAGAAGGGGGCATGAAGCTTCGACCGGCCGCCGTCCTCGCCGCCTTCGCCGCCGCCGCCGTCCTCTCGGCGGCCACCGTCCCGGCCCGCGCCCGCAACGGGATGGTGGTGAGCCAGAACTTCCTCGCCACCCAGGCCGGCATCGAAGCACTGTGGGACGGAGGAAACGCGGTGGATGCCGCGGTCGCGACCGCCTTCGCCCTGGCCGTCACCCATCCCGCCGCGGGCAACGTCGGCGGCGGAGGCTTCCTGCTCTACCGCCCGCCGAAGGGCGAGGCGGCCGCCTACGACTTCCGGGAGACGGCGCCCGCGGGGGCCAGCGCGACCATGTTCCTCCGCGACGGCAAGTACGACCCGGAACGGCACCACAACGGCTACTTGTCGGTGGGGGTGCCGGGCACGGTGGCCGGGCTCCACATGGCCTGGAAGGCCCACGGCAAGCTCCCCTGGCGCCGGCTGCTGGGCCCGGCCATCACGCTCGCCCGCGAGGGCTTCATGGTCACCGACGGCCTCGCCCGCTCGCTGAAGGAAGTGCTGGCCGACATGAAGAGCTATCCCGCATCGATCGCCCAGTTCAGCCGGGCCGGCCAGCCCTACGAGATGGGCGACGTCTTGAAGCAGCCCGACCTGGCGCGCACGCTGGAGCGGATCGCCGACAAGGGGCCGGCCGGTTTCTACGAAGGAGAGACCGCCGCTCTCGTCGAGAAGGAGATGAAGGCCCACGGGGGTCTCGTCACCCGGGCCGACCTGGCCGCCTACCGCGCCGTGCGCCGCGCGCCCGTGCGGGGGACCTACCGCGGCTACGAGGTGCTGAGCATGCCCCCCATCAGCAGCGGGGGGGCGGCGCTCGTCGAGATGCTGAACGTGCTCGAGGGCTACGACCTGAAGGAGCGCGGCTTCGGCGGCGCCGCGGCCGTGCACGTGGTGGCCGAGGCCATGCGCCGCGCCTTCGCCGACCGCGCCCGCTACATGGGAGACCCCGCCTTCAACCCCGGCCTCGCCGCGGTCGTGGAGAGGCTCACCTCCAAGGAGTACGCCCAGGAGCTGCGGCGCACGATCCGGGACGACCGCGCGTCGAAGTCCTCGCCGGGAGCCTTCTCGTGGCCGGCGGAGAGCGCGCAGACGACGCACGTCTCGGTGGTCGACGACGCGCGCGGCGCGGCCTCGCTCACCTACACGCTGGAGGAGGGCTACGGGGCGAAGATCGTGGTTCCGGGCGCGGGGTTCCTGCTCAACGACGAGATGGGCGACTTCAACGCCGGACCCGGCCTGACCGACGAGAACGGCCTCATCGGCACCGAGCCGAACCTGGCCGCGCCGGGCAAGCGGATGCTGTCCAGCATGACCCCGGCGATCCTGTCCCGCGACGGCGAGCTGTTCATGGTCGTGGGCAGTCCCGGGGGCCGGACGATCATCAACACCGTGTTGCTGACGATCCTGAACGTGGTCGACTTCGGGATGAACGTCCAGCAGGCCATCGACGCGCCCCGCTTCCACCACCAGTGGCTCCCCGACCGGATCCAGTACGAGCGCTTCGGCCTCTCTCCCGACACCGCCGCGCTCCTGAGGGCGAAGGGCCACGAGCTGCGGGAGACCGATACGCAGGGAGTCGCGCAAGCCATCGTCTACGACGCGAAGAACAAGGTCCTCGAAGGGGGCTGCGATCGCCGCGCTCCCGACGGCGCGGCCATCGGCCGCTGACGTGAGGCCGGGAGGCCGGAACGCCCTCGCCCTCGCGGTCGGCCTGGGCGCCGCCCTCTCCGCGACGGCCGCCGTCCACGAGCCGGCCGGGGCGCGGGCCGAGGTCGAGCGGCTCATCGCGGCCAGCGGGGCCGAGGCCTCGGTGGCCTTCCGCACGCTCGACGGAAAGGCCGAGCTTCTCGTCCGGCCCGACGTGGCCTACCACGCGGCCAGCACCATGAAGGTGCCGGTGATGATCGAGCTGTTCGCGCAGGCCAGGAAGGGCACGCTCCGCCTCGACGACCCGCTGCCGGTGAAGAACAGCTTCGCCAGCATCGTGGACGGCAGCCCGTATTCCCTCGATCCGGGCGACGACTCGGACCCCGCGGTCTACCGCTCCGTCGGCGGGACGCTCACCCTGCGCCAGCTCTGCGAGGCCATGATCACGGTGAGCAGCAACCTGGCGGCCAACCTCCTCATCGAGAAGCTGGGGGTGGAGAGCATCCGGCGGCGCGTGCACAAGCTCGGGGCGGACGGGATGGAGCTGCTGCGCGGCGTCGAGGACGCCAAGGCGTTCCGGAAGGGGCTCAACAACACGACGACGGCCCGGGCGCTCCTGGTGCTGCTCGACCGCATCGCCCTCGGCAAGGCGGTCGACGCCGCCGCCAGCCGGCAGATGGTCGACATCCTGGGCCGCCAGCGGTTCAACGACGCCATCCCGGCCGGGCTGCCCGCCGGCACACCCGTCGCCCACAAGACCGGGAGCATCACGAAGATCCACCACGACGCGGCGATCGTCTACGGCCCCCGGCCCTTCGTGCTCGTCGTCCTCGTGCGGGGCCTGGAAGACGAGAAGAAGAGCAAGGCCCTCACCGCCGACATCGCGCGGGCCATGTACGGCCCGGTTTGTCCGTGATCCGCGCTCAGCCCAGCCGGGTGGGCTCCCAGCGCAGGCCGAGGTTGACGATGCGCTGGAGCAGGCTCTCGTAGTCGACCCCGGCCTTCTTGGCCGATTGGGCGAAGTCCTCGTCCTCGGAGAGCTGGGGATTGGGGTTGGCCTCGATGACGTAGGCCTGGCCGGCCTCGGTCAGCCGCAGGTCGATGCGCGCGCAGCCGCTCAGCATCAGGTTGCGGTAGGTCCGCTTGCAGATGTCGCGGATGCGGGCCTCGACCTCCTCCGGCAGGTCCTTCGCCTCCCCGCTCACGATGCCGTGCTTCTTCTGGTAGGTGAGGCTCCACTTCAGCCGCTCGGTGGCGATCCGCCGCTTCTCCTCCGGCATCTTGGTGAACGACAGCTCCCAGATCGGCAGCACCTGGAGCTGCTGGTTGCCGAGGATGCCCACGTACAGCTCCCGGCCGTCGATGAAGTGCTCCACGAGCGCGTCGGTCCCGATGCTCTCGTGGATGAACTCCACCCGCGTCTCCAGCTCCTCCTCGTCCTCGACCACCGAGGCCTGCGAGATCCCGATCGAGGCGTCGAGGGTCAGCGACTTCACGAAGAGGGGGAAGGCGAGCCGCTTCGGCCGCTTGACCTTGCGTCCGCGGGGAAAGACCGCGAAGTCGGCCACCGGGATGCGGTGGTAGGTGAGGAGCTTCTTGGCGATGGACTTCTCGCGGGCGAGGAGCAAGCCACGCGAGTTGCACCCGGTGTAGGGCATCTTGCTGAGCTCGAGGTAGGCCACCACGTTCTGGTCCCAGGTGGCGACGTCGTCGAAGCCCTCCAGGAGGTTGAAGGCGATCTGGGGCTCCAGCTCGTGGATCGCGTTGCGGATCACGCCGAGGTTGCTGCCGACCCCGAGGGGGAAGACCTCGTGGCCGAGGCGACGCAGGGTGGACACGACGCAGTACTCCGTCTTCCACTCCGCCGCCTCCAGGTCGACGCCCTTGGTGTCGTCGGGAGGTATGAGCGACTCGTGCATGAGGGCGAGGATGCGGAGCCGGCGCGGCGTCTTCTTCTTCAAAGCGCGACCCGGTGGCGGCCGCTGGCCAGGTAGTTCATGGTCTGGACGGTGAGCAGCGTGATGAACTCCAGCTTGGCCTCGTCCTCGGGGCCGGCCACGCGCAGGTTCAGCTCGCGGCAGCGGGCGACGATGTCGGCCAGGACCTGGTCGATCGTGTACTGGTACTCCCCCGTCCACCGGCTCACCCGCCGCCGCACCTCCCGCCGGATCCGGCTCACGAAGCCGGACGCGGTCGGCTTGCCGGCGTGCTCGGGCGCGTCGGAGAAGAGGCGCTTCAGGTCGCGGTCGTAGAAGTCGGGATGGTCGAGCCCGTAGTGGCGGCGCTTGATCCGGTAGTGATCGCGGAGCGTGCGCCGCAGGCGGGAGAGCAGGTCCGGCTTGCGGCGCGAGACGACCAGGGGCGGCTGGCCGGCCAGCTCCTTCATCAGCTCGTCCATGTACTCGAGCTTGCGCAGGGCGGGCCAGCCCGCGTAGCGCGTCCGCCACTCCGGCTCCGGTCCGAGCCAGACCGCGAAGGTCTCCGCGAAGTCCTCGTCGGGATGGCTCTGCGAGTACCAGGCGTCGAGGTGCAGCACGAAGCTCTTGCTGTAGGGCCGCGGCGCGTAGTACTCGGGGTAGGGCTTGCTCGTGCGGCCGAACAGCTCCTGGCGCCGCCTCCTCCGCCGCAGCCGGTAGGCGTTCTCGATCGCGTGGCCGGTCTCGTGGCGGAGGATCTTCAAGCACCACTCCCGCGTGCCGCCCTCCACCTCGAGCATCTGGCTCTGCTCCAGCCGGCACAGGCGCGGGTGGGCCAGGTAGAAGGGGATGGCCATGCCGGGCACGCCGTCGGGGCAGAACCATTCGTCGGAGAGCCAGAAATGGGGCCGGAAGTGAAGGCCGCGCGCCTCCAGCTCGCGGGCCAGCTCGGAGATGCGGTCCTCGAGGCCAGTGCCCTCGATGCGCAGGTCGAGGTCGCACAGCCGGAGGTCGAGCAGCCTTTCGTCGTCCCAGCCGTCCCAGACCACCGGCGCCAGCGGCCGGCGCTTCCGGCCGGCGGCGGCGTCCGGCGGGAGGCGGACGCCGGCCGGCGGGAGGCGGACGCCGGCCGGCGGTGCGGGGGGGGCCGGCCCGGCATGCCCGGTCCGCGCGGGCCTCGGGGCGGAGGTCACGCCGGCAGGCTACGACCGACCCAGGCAGGGGTCAAACGCTGACGCAATGGCAGCGAGCTACAGTGGGGGTTAATTGCCTAGAATGCGCTCATGGCGTCCCGCGAAGCCGAGCCTGACCCGCTGAGCGCGGACGTCAACACGCTCGGCCGCCTGCTCGGGGACGTGTTGCGCGAGCAGGAAGGCGAGGCCGGCTTCGCCCTGGTCGAGGAGTACCGCGCCTGCACGAAGAAGATGCGTGCGGCGGCCGGCGAGGACGGCGACGATTTCGGGGAAGCTGGCCGGCGGCTGCGGGCGCGCACCGACGGTCTGGGGATGGACGAGTGCCGGCTCCTCGTCCGGGCCTTCTCGGCCTACTTCCACCTCGTCAACCTGGCCGAGGAGCACCACCGGCTGCGCGTGCTGCGCCGGAGGGAGCAAGCGGCGGGAAGCGCCCCCCGCGGAGAATCGGTCCAGCAGGCGCTGGCCGAGGCGGCGGCCGCCGGAGTGGGAGCCGACCGGGTGCGGGAGCTGCTGGCGGCGTGCCTCGTCGAGCCCGTCTTCACCGCCCACCCCACCGAGGCTCGCCGGCGCTCGGTTCTCTTCAAGCTTCGGCGGCTGTCCGATCTCGTCGAGCAGCTCGACGACCCGCGGGGGACGGCCCGCGAGCGCGCGGAGCTGGGCGACCGCATCCGGGAGGAGATCACCTCGCTCTGGCTCACCGAGGAGGTCAGGGGCCGCGCGCCCGCGGTCCTCGACGAGGTGCGCAACGGCCTGTACTACTTCGAGGAGTCGCTGTGGGAGCTGGTGCCGAGGCTGTACCGGGAGGTGGAGGAGGCGCTCGTCGTCGCCTACCCCGGCCAGGACATCGACGTGCCCGCCTTCCTGCGCTTCGGCTCCTGGATCGGGGGCGACCGCGACGGGCACCCCCACGTCACCGCCCAGGTCACCGAGCAGACGCTGCGCCTCCACCGGGAGACGGCCTTCGCCCTCTTCGAGCGCGCGCTCGCCGAGCTGGAACGGGAGCTGAGCGTGGCCGCCGAGACGAGCGACGTCTCGGAGGATCTGGCCCGGTCGCTCGAGGCCGACGCCCAGGCCATGCCGGAGCTGGCGGCCTCGCTCTCCGGCCACTTCGCGACCGAGCCCTACCGGCGCAAGGGCGGCTTCATGCAGGCGCGGATCGCCGCCGCCCGCCGGCTCAACGCCGCCCGGCTGCGCGAGCGGCGGCGCGGCGACGCCGTGCCCGACGTCGAAGACGATCCCGTGCTGGGCCAGGCCCAGCGGCTGTGGGGCAGCGGCGCGCCGCCCGAGCCACCGCGGCCGGAAGACGACCGCGTGGCCTACGCCCGGCCGGGCGAGCTGCAGGCGGACCTGCGCCGGCTGGCCGAAAGCCTGCGCCGTCACCGCGGCGCCCGCCTCGCCGACGGCCTCGTCGCGGACCTGATGCGCCGGGTCGAGGTCTTCGGCTTCCACCTCGCCCGGCTGGACCTGCGCCAGCACAGCCAGGTGCTGGCTTCCGCCGCGGCCGAGGTCCTGAGGGCGGCCGGCGTCGAGGCCGACTTCCTCGCCCTCGGCCTCGCGGACCGCGGCCGCGTCCTCGCCCGGGAGATCGCGAGTCTCCGGCCGCTCATCCGTCCCCAAGGCGGCTACTCCGCGGAGACGACGGAGACGATCGCCCTCTTCCAGACCCTCGCCCGCTTGCAGCAGGAGCTGGGCCCGGAGGCCTGCGACGTCTTCATCGTCTCCATGACGGCGGGCGTCGCGGACGTCCTGGCGCCGCTGCTCTTCGCCAAGGAGGCCGGCCTGTTCGCACCGGGGGGTGGGGGGGGTGCGGATGACGCGCCGCGCAGCACCCTCCAGGTCGTCCCCCTCTTCGAGACGATCGATGACCTGCACCGCGCGGCCGGGCTGATGCGGGAGCTGTTCGCCCTGCCCGTGTACGCGCGACAGCTCCAGGCCTGGAACGGCCGGCAGCAGATCATGCTCGGCTACTCCGACAGCAACAAGGACGGCGGCTTCGTGACCGCCAACTGGGAGCTGTACCGGGCCCAGCGCGCGCTGGTGGACGCGTGCCGGGAGGCGGGGGCCACGCTGCTCCTCTTCCACGGCCGCGGGGGCGCCATTGGCCGCGGCGGCGGGCCGACCGGGCGGGCCATCATGGCCCAGCCTCCCGGGGCATTGAACGGCCGGTTGCGCCTCACCGAGCAGGGCGAGGTGGCCTTCGCCCGTTACGCCCATCCGGGCATCGCCCACCGCCACCTCGAGCAGACGATCCACGCGGTCTTCCGGGCCAGCCTCCTCCCGCCGCCCGAGGGCTCCCACGACCAGTGGACGGCCGAGATGGAGGAGCTCTCGCCCCTGGCCCTGGAGTCCTACCGGCACCTCGTCTACGGCGACCGCGACTTCGTGCGCTACTTCCACCAGGCGACGCCCATCGACGCCGTCACCGGCCTGCGCATCGGCTCCCGCCCCGCAAGGCGAGAGCACTCGGACCGCATCGAGGACCTCCGGGCCATCCCCTGGGTGTTCAGCTGGACGCAGAGCCGGCACGGGCTGCCCGGCTGGTACGGCCTCGGCAGCGCCTATGCGGCCCACCTGCGGGCGAAGGGACCGGGGGCCGCCCGGCGCTGGGCGGAGATGTACCGCGAGTGGCCCTTCTTCCGCTCGCTGGTCGACAACGCCCAGCTCAGCATGGGCAAGGCGGACCTGGCGGTGGCGCGCGTCTACGACGAGCTCGCCGAGCCGGGGCTGCGGAGCCGGATCTTCCCGGCCATCGCCGAGGAATGGCGGCGCACGCGGGACGCCGTGCTGAACGCCACCGGCCGCTCGTCGCTGCTCGACATCTCTCCCGTTCTGCGGCGCTCGATCCGGCTGCGCAACCCGTACGTCGACCCGCTGAGCTTCGTGCAGGTGAGCTTGCTCGCCCGCCTGCGCGACCTCCCCGGCGGTCTGGAGGATGGGCAGCCGGAGACGCTGCAGCGCCTGCTCGCCCTGACGGTCAACGGGATCGCCGCCGGCTTGCAGAGCACCGGCTGAGCATCCACCCCCTCACCCTATCCTCTCCCCCTTACCTGCTTCCTCCCCCTCCCGGGGGGATAGCGCAGCTTCTAGCGCGCGGTGGCCTTGAGGATCTCGACGTTGCCGTTGCTGTCGGCGAGCCCCAGCGCGCAGCCGCCGGCTCCGATGCGCCCGCTCAGCGAGTTCGCGCTGAGCGGGCCGGAGGCCGTGACCGGCAGCTCGCTGTGGATGGAGCCGAAGGAGGTGCGGGCAACGAGGTCGTAGCCCGCGCTCTCGGGCAGGCGCACGCGGATCGGCCCGAACGAGGTGGAGAGGCTGATGCGCGTGCAGGGGCGGCGGCCGACGTCCTCCACCTCGACGGCCCCGTTCTGGTTGCGGACGTCGATCACCGGGCCCTCGACCCCGCCCAGCACCACCCCGGCGAACGAGGTCCGCACGGTGGCCGGGCCCTTGACGCCGGTCGCGCGGACCGCGCCGTTGGAGTTCTCCACCTCCAGCGAGCCGCCGACGCGCTCGACCATCACGGCGCCGAAGCTCGTCTTCAGGTAGGCGGGACCCACGTCGGATACCGCGACCTCTCCGTTGCCCCCCACCACGCGCACGCCTTTCGGCGCTCCCCGAACCTCGATGCGGCCGAAGGTGCTGCGAACCTCCGCCGCTCCGCCCACGTCGCGCAGCGTCACCGGGCCGTTGGAGTTGGTGACGGAGGCGTCGCCGCGGATCTGCGCGACGTCCACCGCCCCGAAGCTCGTGCGTATGTCGGCCGCGCCGCCCACCTTGCGGCCGCCGACCCGCCCGTTGTCGTTGACGGCGGTGAGCCCGCGCCCGATGTCGTCGAAGGCGAGGGTCGCGAACGACGTCTTGAGGTCCGCCGACCCCGTGACGCCGCGCACGTCGACGTTCCCGTTGCCGTTGCTCACGGTGAGGTCCCCGCGGACGAGGCTGGCCTCCACCCTCCCGAAAGAGTTGGTGATGCGCGAGGGCCCCCCCGTGTCGGCGAGCAGGACGTTGCCGTTGGTGTTGACGATCGTCGCCCCGTCGCGGACCGACCGCGCCTCCACCTCCGCGAAACGGTTGCTCACCTGCAGCGCTCCCTGCACCTCGGCCACCCGCACGGAGCCGTTCTCGTTCGTGATCGTCAGGTCTCCCTCGACGTGGCGGACCTCCACCGCCCCGAAGGAATTCTCCAGCCGCTGCCGTCCGCGGCCGTCGGCGAAGCTCAGCCGCCCATGGGCGTTGCGCACGTCGCTGTCGGCCTTGAGCCCGCTCACCGACACGTCCCCGAAGCTGTTCCGCGCCTGCAGCGGCGTCCTCTCGGGGAGCGTGATCTCGTAGTCCACGGCGTAGGAGACGTTGCGCCGGCCGCCGAAGTGCGTTTCCGGGTAAAGCGTGCGCACCGCCACCGCGGTCGGCGTCTCCTGGACCTCGATCGATACCTGCTGGGCCGCCGACGATGCTTCTTCCGCCGAAGGGGCCGACACGCGGATGTGGGCCAGGATGCGGGCCTCGGCCAGAGGGTGGGCGCGGACGACGACGTCGCCCTGCTGGTGGTCGAGGCGGAAGGCCTGGCCGGCCCGCATGGCCACGGTGCGCGAGAACTCGCGCGTCGTCTCCTGCCGCGCCGACCGGGCCGATGCCGCGGCCGGGGTCAGGAGCAGGAGCAGGAGCAGGCCGGCGAGCGCCGGCCATCCCCGGCTCTTTCGCGAGCTACAAGGCGTGGGCATCTTCCTTCACCACCTGTTGGAGGGTCCTCTCCTTCTGCTGGTAGAGCGACAGCAGCTCCCGGCGGAGGCGGGCGTTGAACCGGTTGCGGTCGATCCGGGCCCGGCACTCGGCGATGGCCCCGTCGAGCAGCAGCAGCTTCTCGCGGTAGCTCATCATGAGCGGCGAGTCGGCCTCTTCGACCCTCGGCTCCGCCGTCCTGGCCAGCGCCTCGATCGACCGCACGTAGTCGGCTTCGGTGCGCTCCACATCGCGCAGCGCGTTCTCACTCAGGAGCCGGCGCTGCGCTTCCGCCGGCGGGATGCCCGCCGGCGGTGGGCGCAGCCGGAGGACGGCCGTGAGGGCGAGGGCGAGCACGGCCGCCGCGGCCGCGGCGGTCATCCCGGCCGGCGCGCGGAAGAGCGCCCGCCGCCGCTCGACCCGCGCCGCCTCGGCGGCCAGGGAGGTCCGAATGCGCGGCCAGAGCTGCGGGCTCTCCCACTCCCGGCGCAGTCCGCGGGCGGCCCGGGAGATCTCCTCGTCGGTGTAGCTCACGTCCGCCCCCGCGGCGCGCCGAGCGCCGATTGAAGTTCGCGCCTGGCCTCGAAGAGCAGCGCCTTCGAGGTGCCCTCCGCGATGTCGAGGATCTCGGCGATCTCCCGGTGGCGGAAGCCTTCGACCTCGAAGAGGAGGAAGACGTCCCGGTGCCGCGGACGCAGGGCGGCCAGCGCCTTCTCGAGGGCCACGCGCAGCGGAGCGTCGGCGGGCGCGTGGGCCGCCGCGGGCGGCATCTGCTCCTCGGGCACCAGCCCGGTCTCGTCCCGCCGGCGCCGGCGCTGCCGGCCGATGTCATGGCAGGCGTTGACGAGGATGCGGTACATCCAGGTGCTGAGCCGGGCCGTGCCCTTGAAGGCAGCCATGCCGCGGTACACGCGCAGGAAGGCTTCCTGCACCGCGTCCTCGGCGTCGGCGGCGCTTCCCAGGATGTTGTAGGCCAGGCTCTTCATGCGTGTGCCATGGCTGCGGTATAGCTCCTCGAAGGCGGAGAGCTCGCCCCGCCGGCAGCCCTCGACGAGGTCCGGGTCGGCCGCGGAAACGACCTCGTCCCCACCGGGCAAGCTCGCCTCCTCGGAGAAGTCCAGACTCAGCCGTGGGTTGCTGGGAGCGGTCCAGCCCGACGTCGCGTTCCTCCCCTCCGTGCCACACGCTTTGACGGAAGGGCCTCCCGAACCGTTGGAGGAAAAAGCCTACGTCTCGGGCAGGACTCCGCCCATCGCCCAGCCCAGAGCGCCGGCGATGCCGGTGAGGATCGGGTTGACGATCAAGCCTCCGATCCGGGTCACGACGGCCTGGCCGAAGGGCACCTCGGTGAGGCCGGGGGCGTTGAGCGCGGTCGGGTGATTGAAGTAGGTGTGCAACCCGAGCGCATAGGAGACGAGCGTCACGGCGAAGATCACGACCTGGCTGAGAAGGCCGATCGTCAGGCCCAGGCCGGCCGCCTGCCAGAGCCGGTATCGGCGCCATCGCCGGCAGAAGGCGCCATAGAAGACGGCCGCGAGCAGCGTCATGATCACGATGCTGAAGACGAAGAAGCCCTTCTCGTAGGGGACGCCGGCGGTCCCCTGCGCCCACCTCCCTACCGTGAAGATGGCGAGCAGCAGCAGGTAGAGGCGGGCGAGCTTCAGGTTCTCGGCCATGCTCTTCCCTCCTTGGCTTCGTTCGGGGCGCGCCGCGGCCGGGTTGAGATGATACACGCGGGATGTATAGTGAACCATCCCCGCGGGGTCCTTCGAGCATGCTGCGCGCCTTCGCCGACGTTCGTCCCGAAGAGCGGCCGGGCGTCACCGGCGCGTTCCTGACCCTGTTCGGCATCCTGGCCGGTCACACCCTGCTCGAGACGGCCCGCGACGCCCTGTTCCTGGCCCGCTTGCCCGCTTCGCAGCTGCCCTGGGTCTACCTGGCCATGGCGGTGGTCGCGGTGGGGCTGTCCCTGGGTCCCGGGCGCAGCGCCCGCGGTCTCACGCGCACGCGGCGCCTCTCCCACCTGCTCGTCTCCTGCGCGCTGGTGACGCTGCTCTTCTGGCTCCTCGGCTCGTGGCGCAGCCCCTGGACCCTGCGCGCGCTCTACGTCTGGACGGGGCTCGTGGGCACCCTGGCCGGGCTGCAGTTCTGGCTGCTGCTGGGGGAGATGTACACGATCACGCAGGCCAAGCGGGTCTACCGGGTGGTCGGCCTCGGCAGCGTGCTGGGGGCGGTGGCGGGGGCCGGGGTGGCGCGGGTCGTCAGCGCCTACCTGCCCACCTCGTACCTCGTGCTGGCCTCGGCGGTGACGCTGGCCGTCACCGGCCTGGGACCGGCGCTGGTGCTCCGGCGCGCGGAAGGCGCCGGCGCGGAGACGGCGACCGCTTCGGAGCCGACACCTTCCAACGTGGCCCAGGCCGTGCAGTTCATGCGCGACCATCCCTACCTCACGCGGCTGTCCGGCCTGGTGCTCGTCTCGACGGTCGCGGTGACGCTGGCCGACTACGTCTTCAAGAGCACGGTGGCGAGGAACATCCCCGCGGCCGGCCTGGGCACCTTCTTTGCGACGTTCTACATGGTCCTCAACGTGCTCGCCCTGGGGGCGCAGCTCGTGCTGATGGGCTGGATCCTGCGCGTGCTCGGCTTGCACCGCGCGCTGTGGGTGCTCCCGACGCTGGTCTTCCTCGGATCGGCCGGGGTGGCCTTCGGAGGCGGCCTGCTGGCCGCGCTCCTGCTCAAGTCCGCCGACGGCGCCCTGCGGCCCTCCCTCCACCGCACGACCACCGAGCTGCTCTTCCTGCCCATATCCGACGGCCTGCGTGCGCGGGCCAAGCCCCTCATCGACGTGGTCGGGCAACGGGGCGGGCAGGCCCTGGCCTCGGTTTTCATCCTCGGCGAGCTGACGCTGCACCGGGGCGACTACGCGCTGGCCGGGGTGGCCGCGCTGCTGTGCGTGGTGTGGATCGCGTGGGCGCTCGAGCTGAAGCCCCACTACCTGGAGCTGTTCCGGGCCGCGCTGCGGCAGGGGTCGATGCGCGACCGCGCCGACCTGCCCGACCTGGACCTGGGCTCGCTGGAAACGCTCATCGCCGCCCTCAGCAGCCGGGACGACGCCGAGGTGCGGGGCGCCATCGACCTCCTGGCCGCCGAGGGGCGCGCCAGGCTGATCCCCGCGCTCATCCTCTATCACCCTTCGCGCCCGGTGGTGCTGAGGGCGCTGGAGCTGTTCGAGACCTCCGGGCGCTCCGACTTCGTGCCGGTGGCCGACCGCCTGCTCGACCATGCCGACCCCGAGCTGCGGGCGGCCGCGCTTCGGGCGCGCTCGGCGGCCATGCCGGACGAGGCCCTCCTGCGGAAGGGTCTAGACGATCCGAGCCCCGTCGTCCGCGCGACCGCCCTGGTGGGCCTCGTCGCCGGCGGCTGGTTGCCGAAGTCGACCGGCCTCGACGAGCTGCTCCGCACCGCGGAGGCCCAGGCCGCCCTCGCCCGCGCCATCCGCCGCCAGCCGTCGCCGGCCTTCGAGGACGCCCTGCTGGCGCTGGCCGAGGCCCCCTCGCCCGAGGTGCAGGCCCTCGCCGCGGAGGCGATGGGCGCCGTGAAGAGCCCCCGGTTCTTTCCCGCGCTCCTCTCGATGCTGGGCACGCGGGAGGCGCGGCGGGCGGCCCGGACGGCGTTCCTGGAGCACGGCGAGGACGCGCTGCGGTTCCTCGACGAGGCGCTCGGCGACTGGTCGCTGCCCCACGAGATCCGGCGCCACCTGCCCCGCACCATCAGCCGGTTCGCGCCGGCGCCGGCCGCCGCCGTCCTCCTGCGGCACCTGCTGCCCGAGCCGGCCGGGATGGTCCGCTTCCGCATGATCCGGGGCCTGGGCCGCATCGCGGCCGACCATCCCGACGTGCGGCTGGACGCGGCGGTGCTGAACGAGGCGACCGCCCGCACGCTGGAGGCCTCGTTCCGACTCATGCACTGGCGCTCCGTCCTGGAGCGCGGGGCGGCGGAGGAGCCGCACCGGGCCACGCGCGGGCACGAGCTGCTCACGACCCTCCTCCGCGACAAGGAGGTCGATGCAGTGGAGCGGCTCTTCCGCCTGCTCGGCCTCCAATACCGCGGGGAGGACCTGCGGCAGATCCACCGCGGCCTGCGCAACACCAACCCCAAGGTGCGCTCGGGCAGCCGCGAGCTGCTCGAGAACCTGCTCGATCCGCCGCTGCGGGAGGCGGTGCTGGCCCTGGTGGACGAGGCCCCCGCCGAGCTGCGCCTCGCCCAGGCGATGGCCTACTACCGGGCGCCCCTGCTCGATTACGAATCGGTCCTGGTGGCCCTGCTCGAGCAGTCGAGCGAGAGCGTGCAGAGCCTGGCCGCATACCACGTGGGCGAGCTGGGCCTGACCTCCCTCAAGGGCCGACTGGAGGACATCGAGCTGCGCCGGACGGGCTTCTTCGTCTCCCGGGTGATCGAGCGGGCGCTGCGCCTGCTCGCCGGGCCTCCCGAGGGCCTCGTCCATGCCCGCTAGCCCGCACATCTCGGGCCCCGTCGAGCGCCTGCTCGCCCTCAAGCGGATGCCGATGCTGGCCGGCCTGCCCGCCGAGGAGCTGAGTGTCGTGGCGGAGCACGCCCGGGAGCGCTTCTTCCCCAAGGGAAGCGTCCTGCTGCGCGAGGGGGAGCCGATCTCGGCCCTGCACGTGCTCCTGGACGGCAAGGTCCACCTCTCGCGTCGCGGCCGGGTGCTCGGTCACGTCACGGCCGACGGCGCGGTGGGCGGAGCGGCGATGCTGGCCCGCGACAGCGACGGCCTGCAGGCGGTGGCCGAGACGGACACCCTGGCGCTGGAGCTGGAGGCGGATGCTGTCCTCGAGATCTTCGAGGACCACTTCCCCATCCTCCATCACGCGCTGCGCGAGAACTGCCGGACCCTCATCGACCTCATGGGCCGGCTGCCGGGCGAGCTGTACGCGCAGGCCTTCCCGCCGACCGCGGCCGCCGCGGGACCGGCCTCCGACCTCGACCTCGTGGACCGGATCGTGTTCTTGCGCCAGGTCTCTCCCTTCAACCGGAGCAGCGTCAACGCCCTCGCCCAGCTGTCGCGGGGCCTGGCCGAGGCGTCCTTCCCCGCGGGCACCCCACTGTGGGAGGAGGGCGACAGCTCGGGCAGCGTGCTGCTGGTCGTGCGAGGGACGGCGGCCGGGAACGCGCGGGACGGCGCGGCGCGGTGGAACGCGGGACCGGGGGCGGCGATGGGAGCGGTGGAGTCGATGGCCGAGCGGCCCCGCTGGTACTCGGTCACGGCCGCGACGCCGCTGACCGCTCTCCACGGCCCGATGGAGGCGCTCATCGACGTCTTCGAGGACAACTTCGAGATGGCGATGGACTACCTCGCGGTGAT
>Ga0066709_100000651_pt1 | contig 19782 bp, 14 predicted proteins | sample GraSoiAngelo_158_FD_79665 | JGI IMG/M metagenome (GOLD analysis project Ga0066709, IMG submission 79665) | Grasslands soil microbial communities from the Angelo Coastal Reserve, California, USA - 14_1009_16_30cm | ecosystem: Environmental > Terrestrial > Soil > Grasslands | place: USA...
TAGTTAGCAGACTTTCGCCCTACTGCCAAGAAGTTTCGCTATACCGGTATTCATAACTCCAGATGGAGCCGCAGCGTCGGCACAACCACAGGTCCCCGGTCCCGGTTGTAGCCTGGATTGTTGATGTGCTGCAAGCCAAACGAGGGGTAGATCCCCCGCCACATATGGAGCGTGTAGTAAGTCTCAAGGATGTCTTTGCGTCCGTAACGCAAGCGCCCATCACCAGGCAGAAATCCCTGGCCTCCGAGCGCGAGATATTCCTGGTGGCCTCGCGAGATGCCGTTCGAAACAAATGCCAGCCTCCCGCGGTCGAATTTTCTATACCACGGCTTGCCCTTGCCGCCGAAGCCGATCTTCGCCGTCTCATCCACTTCGGTGTAGGCAAATGACCCATGCCGGCCTTCATCCCATCCCCACCTGCCGAACACACCCATCCAGTCATTGAGCGGCTGTTCAAAACTCAAGTCAAATCCATCCTCGATCGTGGTATGGCGTGGGTGCGCGGTGATATCGGGTTTGGCGGTCAGCCCAGCCAGAAAATTGTCGACCGCTTCGCGATAGCTACCCATGTTGGCGTGATCGACGAAACTCAAGAAGTTAAGCATATTAAACTTAGTTTGTAAGCAACGACAAATACGAGTGGCTGTCATCCACATCGTCGGCACTTACCTCAAATAGGGTAGAAGAGAGTCGCCTTTCGAACGAATTTTCTATATCTTCTCTGCACAAGACTCCGGTGGCTGGAATCAAAGAACCTGAAGGAGACGCGGCGGTGCGAAGAATCTTCATAGCCCTCGTCTTTGTTGCATTTCTAAATGCACCGGCGGTTCGCGGGCAAGCCGGCCCTGTCGAAGGCAGCCATGAATTGCAGGTGTGGACCGGTGGGGGCCATGGAATCAATGGCCGCCAATCCGGCGACGGAGTATGGAACGCGGGCTTCCGCTACGGCCTGATCCTCACCGCGCCGCACGGACCCGGTTTCCTGCGCGGCCGCTTGGAATATGCAGTGGATGCCGTCCCGGTCTTCCTGGTTGTTCAGAGGACGAACACAGCCTACGGCGTTGGCATAAACCCTTTCGCCTTCAAATGGGCGCTGGACACGCGCAAGAGCGTGGTTCCGTACCTCGAACTTGGCGGCGGTACTCTCTTTACCAATACCAAAGTGCCCGAAGGGACATCCCGCGTCAATTTCACCTCCGGCGGAGCTTTTGGTCTCCACTTTCTGCGGAGCAAGCACAATATCGGCGTGGAAGTCCGCTACATGCACATTTCGAATGCGGGACTTGCAACGCTGAATCCCGGCATCAACACGATTCAATTTCGTCTGGGTTTTGGCTTGTTAAGCCAAAAAGAGTAGTGCCTTTGCAACTCACCTGATTCAGAACTAAGGTTGAGTGTGCGAGATGAAAATGATTGGAATCTTCGTAGCAGTAATCCTTCTGGTCCTTGGATTAGGTGTCGTCCGCGCCATGCGAACCGGAGAGAAAGCGCCTTCCTCAGGAACGCCCGCGCCGGACTTTACGCTCAAGTCGCAGGACGGAAAAGCTCTCAGCCTGCACGATCTCCGCGGCAAATGGGTCGTGCTCTATTTCTATCCCAAGGACTTCACCAGCGGCTGCACAAAAGAAGCTCACAATTTTCAGCGCGATCTCAAGCAGTATGAAAAGAAAAACGCGATCATCCTTGGTGTAAGCGTGCAGGACGAAGCTACCCACCAAAAGTTTTGTGCCAAAGAAGGCCTGCGCTTCAAGCTGCTTGCCGATACGAGGTACGAGGTCTCCTCATCCTACGACTCGCTCGTGAATCTGGGTGTCGGCAAACTTTCTGCCCGCCACACCTTCCTCATCGATCCCGACGGAATCGTCCGCAAAACCTATCTCAGCGTGAACGCCGAAAAACACAGTGCCGAATTGCTGGCCGATTTAGCGCAACTCCAGCATCCTCCGGGCCAAACTTAATCCCGTAACCATTGTCATCCCGAAGCGAGGGATCTGCTTTTCTTCCCGCCCCTGCGTTCTTTCGCGCCCTCTTCTCTCCACTGTCATCCTGAGCGAAGGCGTGGTTTGCGTTCCGGATGGGTTTGCGGAGCGACCGAAGGTCCCGACTCTGTCGGATAGGATCTCATCTGATCCTCACCACGGGGTAATCGTTCCGCCAAAACCTTACCCCTCAGTTTCCGCAAGCCGCCTCGGCAGCCAGATCGGGTACCTCCGGGATCGCCGTAAGATTGCTCTTGCCCAGCAACACGTTCACCGCGGCCACATCTTTGTTCTTCAGTTCCTGCCAGGCCGCAAGAGCTACGTTCGAACCCTTGCAGATCCGCCGATACGCCACGAATGATTCTTCCGACGGCGCAAAGTCCGCTCCATCAACCAGCGCCATTAGCGCCGTCAACGTATCGTTCACCGCCATGAAACTGGCCGTCTTGGGAGTGTCCAGGATCGGCGTTGCTTCCCCCGCAAGCGCTGCGACTTTTCCATCCAGTGCACTGGCCGCAATGGCCATGGGGTCTTCCTTGGGACGCTTCATCAGCTCGGCCAGCCGCGCGCGCAACTTCTTCGTCTGTTGGTAGCCGTCAAAGTTTTTCTCAAGCAACGCGTAGATTTTCAATTGCAGCCCCAGCGAACTCTGCAACTCGTTGCGCGCCGTCGTCACCCGCGGATCCATCTTCACTTCCAGCGCCTGCCGAAGAACCTGGCCTCCCGCTTTCAGCCTCACTTCATACTTCCCTGGCAGCACCAGTGGTCCTTGCGGTGGCAGCGGCGTAGAGCCCACGATCGCGGCGATTGGATAGTTGTAAGGAGACTGCGGGTGCATGGCGCGCGGATCGGCGTAGCGCAAATTCCAGACAAAACGGTGCATTCCCGCCGCTTTCGAAAGCGCCTGTGGATGCTCGATCCAGTACTCCGCTATGTACGGAGTTTCCTCCGGCTCTCTTGGCGCAGCCGTGCCGGAAAAGCTCCTAACCAGTTTTTCATCCGCGTCGTAAATTTCCAGTTGAATTTCACTGACGGAATTCGCCGGCAAAAAATAATTCAAAATCGCGCCATCGGGAGGATTCTTTCCCGCAGGAACTTCCGGTGGCAGCGGGGTGTTTTGATTTTCGTCGCGGCGCACCCGGATGGCTGTTCGCGGCGCAAACAGGTGCGCGCCCGAAGGCGCAGCGCGCACATCCGCCTGGCGCAGCGGCGTCACGTCGTCCAGGATCCAGAACGAGCGGCCATACGTCGCGGCCACCAGGTCGTCCCGCTCGATCGCCAGGTCATGAATGGCTACAACCGGCATATTTGACCGCAGTGATTGCCAGTGATCTCCGCTGTCGAACGAAACATAAACTCCCCGTTCTGTTCCCGCGTACAACAAGGCCTTGCGCTCCGGATCTTCCCGCACTGTTCGAACGAAATCCATCTCCCGAATACCCTGCACCGTCTCCTGCCACGTTTGTCCAAAATCTCGCGTCCGAAAAATGTGCGGGTGCAAATGGTCGAGATTGTTTCGATTCACCGCCGCATAGGCGGTACCGGCATCGAAATGCGACGATTCAATAATGCTCACGGTGCTCCACTCTGATACGCCCGTCGGCGTGACGTTTTGCCACCTCGCTCCGCCGTCCTTCGTGAGTTGAATGCTCCCATCATCCGTTCCAACCCAGATCACTCCCTCTTTCACCTCCGAAGGAGCGATTGTCAGGATCGTACCTCGTGCCTGTTTCGAATCCTTTTCATCCGGACGGAAGCGCGTCAAATCCCCGCTCACCGCATACCAACTCATGCCTTCATCGTTCGTTTTCAGCAGAAACTGCGTTCCGAGATAAAGCAGGTGCGGGTCCTGCGGGGAAAAAACCATCGGGATGGTCCAGTTAAATCGGTACTTGCTTCCAAACGATACGGGGGCGGGCGAAATGTCGCGCACCTGCCCCGTCGTTTTCGACAATCGCACCACGCTTCCGGCGGGTCCTGCGTTATACACCACGTCCGCGTCCAGCGGATCGGGAACCGTGTAGCCGCTTTCTCCTGGCCCCACAGGAAACCAGTCCCGCTCGGTGATCTGTCCATTGTTTCCGCGGCTCGCGATTCCCGCGGTTCCGCTGTCCTGCTGCGGCCCGTACACCCAGTAGGGAAACCGGTGATCCGTCGCGACCCGGTAGAATTCTCCGGTCGGCTGGTTGTACCACGGGGTCCAGGATTCCCCTCCGTTCAAGCTGATCGTTGCTCCCTGGTCGACTCCCAGCATGATTCGTTGCGAGTTTGTGGGATCGATCCAGATCGAATGGTAGTCGTCACCCCCCGGCGCGCCCTTGATCGTCGTAAACGTATGCCCGCCGTCGTTCGAACGGTACAGGTTTTGCGACGGCACATAAACAATGTCGGCGTTCTTGGGGTCGACGTAAATCTCGCTCATGTACCAAAAGCCTACGATCCGCTCGTCCTCCGTCGCCTTTTTCCACGTGGTTCCCGCGTCGTCCGATCGGTACAGCCCGCCTTTCTTGTCCTTCGCCTCCACGATTGCGTACACCCGTTGTCCATGATTTCCCGGCGCAACTGCAACTCCCTCTCGCCCCCACTCTCCTTCCGGAAGTCCGTGCCCCGTGATTTGCTTCCACGTGAGGCCTTCATCCACAGACTTGTAGAGCCCGCTGCCGGGCCCGTACGATGTTCCTTTTTGTCCTGGTTTTCGAATGCCGTGCCACAGCGTCGCGTAGACTACGCGCGGATTCCCTGGCTCAAAACAGAGATCCACAGCCGCTGTCACGTTGTCCTTGTACAGGACTTTCTTCCAGCTCCGCCCGCCGTCCGTCGACCGGAAAACTCCTCGCTCTTCGTTCGGCCCTGAACTGTGGCCCATCGCCGCCACCAGCACGAGATCCGGATTGCGCGGATCGACCAGGATTCTTCCAATATGCCGCGTGTCCTCCAGTCCCACGTGCCGCCAGTTCTCTCCGCCATCCACGGACTTGTAAACTCCATCTCCGTAGCTGCTGTCGGCAAAAATCGTGTTGAGGCCTGTTCCCACGTAAATGATCTTCGGATTCGAAGGCGCCAGCGTCATCGCTCCAATCGACGCGATCGTCTCCTCGTCGAAAATCGGTTTCCAAACCGCTCCGCCATCCGTCGTCTTCCACACGCCCCCGCCGTCCGCGCCAAAATAGTACACGCCCGGATTTCCCGGCACGCCCGCCACGGCGTTCACCTTTCCCGCGCGAAACGGCCCGATCATTCGCCATTTCATCTCCGAAAAAAAATGCTCCGGAACCTGCTGCGCTGCGGCGATGCTGGCAACAAAAAGAGTGGCGGCGGGAAAAAACGCGACGATCCTGGCGAACCGGAAAAAGAAGGCAATGCTCATCAATGCGTTTCCCTCTGCGCGAGAGGATAGCTTGCTTCTAGCGCCCCCGCAAAACATATTCAATGATTTCGAATGATATGGATTTATCTCACCGGTTGGCCAATACTTTCAATCCCGGAATCTTCATCAACCTTTCGTCAGCCGTCACCATCGTAAGGTCATAAACCTTCGCCGTCGCCACCAGAAACCGGTCCCCAGGGTCGCGATGATTTAACAGTGTGAACCGCAGCTCGCGCGCTACTTCCCACGAGAAGCCGGCTTCCAGCAGCGAAAGCTCCTTCTTGGATTCTTCTATCCAGTGGTTCATTTCCTCTTTCAACGTGATCCTTTTCTTTTCCAGCAGGATAACTAGCTCCCAGATGCTGAAAGGCGAGAGCCAAAGTTCGTTTTGTGGGTCCGCAATGCATTGATTCACTTCGGAAGAAAGTTTCCAGGGCTCCCGGTGAGTCCACAGCCAAATGTGCGTATCTAGCAGCAGCCTCATTCCTTGTCCGGCTTCTGCGCGGCTTCCCAGTCCGAAATGTCCGAGATTGGCCCGACAATATCACCATGAATTTCTATCTTGGAAGCCAAGGTGCCTAAACGGCGAATTCGAGGCTTAGCCTCTGACGGTGGCTTCACCTCCGCGATTGGTTTCCCAAAACGCGTGACGAGGATGGGCTTGCCCGTCTTGCGCACTCGTTCGAGAACCGCAAGACAGGTAGCCTTGAACTTGGAAATGGCGATTTCTTCCACGGCGTAACTTCCACCATCACAATAGCATACATTTCGACCATAGTTCAACTATGGTCCGACCATGGTCAACATTCAAGTCTTTCTTATCTCTCTCCCATCCTTCTTTATCACCTAGGGTTCGTCGTCCCCGTCAGGATCAACGGAAGCAGCGGCGTGGGGTGATTTGTTCGGATCAACTGAAGGGAGTCCGGCTTTCTTGAGTTCTAGGTTTAGTGCCGGAATATCCTGCTGCCGGATTTTCGTCCAGCGCGTGACGAGTTTCTGGAGATCTTCTTCGAGTTCTTTGTACACAGCCGTGGCTGGCGTCGTGGGCGGGGCATCGGCGCTGTCCGCCACCGCCAGGATGCCGCCGAAATGCTGGTTCAAGCTGGAAAAATTCTCCGGTTGCTTCGCGCCGGGCGGCAAGCCAAAGAAATTGCTCTGCGCTGCGCCTTCCAGTTCTGCGGCTTGCTTGTCGAGAGCTTCGACCCCATCGGCAAGAATGCCTTTCCCTAGTTTTGTGGAGCGCTCCTTCAATTGCGCGCGCACCGATTGAACCTGCAAGAGCGCTCCGAAACTTTTGTTCATCCCTTCGACTGAGCCGCTTTGCATTTCAAACTGCTTGCGAAGGTCCGCGAGTGAAGTTTTGATGCGAGGATCCATTCGAATAACGAGCGGCGCTGAGTACGTTTTCCCATCCACGCTGAGTTTTGCCGTGTAGTTGCCGGGTAGTGCCCAGGCTCCCAGCGGATATTTTGGCGTGTCGTGTACGATGGCAGAGATCGGAAATTCGTGCCCCAGAGAATCCGGCGGCGCGTAGTGCAAGTCCCAGACAAAACGGTGCATTCCTGCGGCCCCCGAGAGAATCTGCGTCGGGCGCACCCAGTACATCGGGACGGGATGCTCGCCGGCGGTTTTTTCCAGAGGCTCGGGCTTGTCCGAACTGGAATAGCGACGCACTAGACGATCCTGCGCGTCAAAGATTTCCAGTTTGACCGGCGCTTTTACAGCCTCCGCCAGGTAGTAATCGACGATGGCGCCGTCTGGAGGATTTTTCCCTGCAGGAACTTCCGGCGGCAGCGGCGTGTCCGGATTTCGATTCCAGCGGAACCGAATCGCTTCTTGCGGCGCGAAAAGGTGCACACTCTCTTTGGAAATGTCCGCGTTCATTTGTCGAAGTGGCGTAATGTCATCAAGAATCCAGAACGAGCGTCCGTGGGTGGCGACAATCAGATCGTCGCCATGAATCGCGAGATCGCGCATGGACGTATGCGGCAGATTGAGTTGCAACGGCTGCCAATCGTCTCCATCGTTGAAGGAAACGTAGACGGAGCCTTCCGTTCCGGCGAAGAGCAAGCCCCTGCGCACCGGATCTTCGCGCACCACGTTGCTGGCGCCGCCTTCAGGAATATTTTTTGTGACTTCCGTCCACGTTTTGCCGAAATCGCGCGTGCGATAAATGTGCGCGCGCAAATCGTCGAGCCGGAACGAATTGATCGCCGCGTACGCCGTCCCTGCATCGAAGTGCGAAGCTTCGATGATGGAAACTTTGCTCCATGGCTTGAGCTGCGGGGGCGTGACGTTTTGCCAGGATTTGCCGCCGTCGCGCGTGATGTGAATCAATCCATCATCGGTGCCGGCCCAGATTGTGTTCTCTTCCTTGAACGAAGGGGCGACGGCGTAAACAATTCCGCGGTGCTTACCTTTTTCCGGATCGCTCGCGGCGAAAACACCCAGATTCGCGGGAATCTCATAAGATTCGCGCGTGAGATCGTGACTGATGACCTGCCAACTGTTTCCTGCATCGGTCGTTTTGAAAAGTACGTTGGCCCCGAAGAAGAGGGTATGCGGTTCGAGCGGCGAGAACACCACCGGCAGCGTGCGTGCGTAACGATACTCGCCACGGCGAATCGGCTCAGGTGTAATCTTTGCGTATTCGCCGATATCCTGCTTCGTGCGCGTGAGCCAGTCGCCATAAAGAATGTTCGGGTCGAGCGGGTCGACCGCTACATATCCATACTCAAAGATCCCGATAAGATGCCAATCGCGAAAAGTAATTTCGCCATAATCGCTGCGGCTCAGCGTGCCGACGGAACCGCTTTCCTGCTGCGCGCCGTAAACCCAATACGGAAAACGATTGTCGGTGGTCACGTGATAAAATTGCGCCGTCGGCTGATTGTACCAACTGCTCCATGTCGTGCCGCCGTTCACGCTGATGACCGCGCCCTGATCGGAGCTGAGCGCGATGATCTGCGGATTCTCCGTGCTAATCCAAATTCGCTGATAATCGTCGCCGCCGGGCGCGCCTTTGAAGCCGACGAAAGTTTTTCCACCGTCGGTGGATTTCCAGGTGGTCGTGTTCGCAACGTAAATGACGTCCGGATTGTCTGGCGCAACGGCGATGCCCGCCGCGCCCGGGCCACGGCCGCCAATGCGGCGGTCGGTGTTTACAAGCTTCCATGATTCTCCCGCGTCGTCGGAACGGTAGACGCCGGCATTTCTCTTTGCCTCGACTGTGGCATAGAGGCGATTCGGCTCGCTCTGCGAAACGGCAATACCGATGCGGCCCAGGCCATCACCGTCGGGGGGTAGACCTTTCGTGAGCTGGCGCCAATTGCTTCCGCCATCGGTGGATTTGAAGAGGCCGCTTCCCGCACTGATGAACGATTCGCCGCTGCGAATCTCCCAGGGCGCAACGCGTGCGGCCCACAACACGGCGTAAATCGTTTGCGGATCCGTGGGATCGAAAGCAAGGTCGGCGGCGCCGCTGTTTTCATCTTTGTAGAGAACTTTCTGGAAGGATTGTCCGCCCTCGGTGGAGCGGAAAACGCCGCGCTCTGCGTTGGGACCATAGGGGTGTCCTTCGGCAGCGACGAAAACGCGGTTGGGATCTTTCGGGTCGATGAGAATCGCGGTGATTTGCTGGGCGTCCCTCAAACCGAGATGCGTCCAGGATTTTCCCGCGTCGGTGGATTTGTAAACGCCATCGCCGGTCGCGAGATCGGGGCGCTGCAATCCCTCGCCGCTGCCAACGTAAATGATGTTCGGATCGGACGGAGCAACGGCAAGCGCGCCAATGGAGCCGCTGGGCTGATCGTCGAAAATCGGATTCCAGGTGTTTCCAAAATCCGTGGTCTTCCAGACGCCGCCGTTGACGGCGGCCATGTAGAAAACGTTCGGCTGGTGCGGCACGCCGGAGATGGCGACGGTGCGGCCTCCGCGGAACGGGCCGATGCAGCGCCAGCGCATTTCGGAATAGAGCCTTTGATCAAATTGCTGTGCGTTCGCCGAACTACAAAAGATACTTGCGACGATTCCAACGGTGAACCACTTCCCTGCCACACCGATTCGCATCCGAGTCCTCCGTGAGAAGGGAGAGGATACTCTGGCTGCGGAAACGGAGCAATGCATGGAGTGCGAAAACGTGCATCCCCGTTCGCTAAGCTCAGGGCAGGCAGGAGTGGCCGTGCCAGCGCTTTCCCCTCCGCGGTGACCCGCAGACTCGTGCTGCGGTCGAGGCAGAATTGGGCCGTTCCCTCAAGGATGCACGATGGAAAGAGGAAGAGAGATCTCACATCCGCAGGCCGACCGCTCAGCAGGAGCAAAGCGGGGAGAAAAGTCGGCCTGCTCCGTTCGAAATGACGGCTTGGGCGGGAGGGCTAGGGGGCTTTGGCGGCGACGACGCCGAGGTCGGCGATATTGTCGCCTCTTTTTAGGGAGGGGACGGCGTTGACGTGGAGAACTACGGCGGAGACGGGGGCGCGGGGCTCGGCGATGACTTTGCCTACATAGTCTGTGATGATGCCGAGCTTCATGCCGGCGGAAACGTAGGTGCCGCGCTTGACGAGGGAGTACCAGATGCCGGGGCCGTCGGCGAGCACATCCACCAACTTTTCGATCCAGACAGGATTTTCGATTGTGTGCGGTTCACCGGGGAGCATTTTCAGGGCGCGCATGGTGCTGAGGGTGCCGTTGACGAGGAGGGCGACATCGTCGGACTCGACCGTGCCGGCATGACCGGCTTCGACGACGATGGATGGCTTGCCGCGGACGGAAGCAGTGTTATCGAGATAGCGTGTGGCGGCGCGGTCAGTGGGACGTTCGCGCCAGATGATGATGTGATCGAGACCGAAGGCGAGGACCATTTCTTTTGAAGTGCGGTCCTGGGCTTCGCGGCCGGTGGGGCCCCAGTAGGCGTAGGGGCGGAGGCTCTCGTCGAGGTCGCCGCCGTGATAGTCGATGAGGTAGTCGCAGCGGTCGACGATTTCTCTGGTGATGAGGTAGGAGGCGCGCTCGGTTTGCGTACCGTCGGCTTTACCGGGGTAGAAGCGGTTCATGCTCTTGTTGTCGACCGGATTGACGTGGGGAACTTTTTGCTCGAAGGATTGGATGTTGATCAGAGGAACCAGGATGACGGTGCCGGTGACTTGCGCGGGGTCGAGCGCGGCGATAAGTTTTTCGATGGCGATGATGGAAACGTACTCGGTGCCGTGGGCGCCCGAGACGAGCGCAAGGGTTTTGCCGGGCTTGGCGCCGTTCACGAGGACGATGGGAATGCTGGTGGCGGCATCCACGCCGGCAGAGACTTCGAGGGTGCCGGTGGATTTTTCGCCGGGGGCGGCCGAGGCGGTGCCTACGGTAAATTTGGATTGAGCAGAAACGGATACGGAACTGAACGAAATGAGAAACGCCAAAGCGAAAATCGAGGTGAGCGGACGCATCATTCACCTGCCGGTTTCGTTGCGGGGGCTGGTGGCTCGGGCGGGCGTGCAGGCGCGGAGTCGCCTTTGACATAGTGGGCATACCAGGCGAGATAGCGCTCTAAGCGGTCCTTGAGGTGAGAGGGGATGGTGAAGCCGTGGTGCTCTCCGGGGTAAACCACTAGTTCGGTGGTGCGGCCGAGGCTTTTTAGCGCCTGGTACATCTGCTCACCACCAATAATAGGCACGTTCCAGTCCACGTCGCCACCCATGAAGAGGGTGGGCGTGGTGATGTTCTTCACGCGGAAGAAGGGCGAGATTTTTTCCCAGACCGCTTTGTTCTCCCAAGGGTAGCCAAGCTCCGAGAAGTAGTCTTTCTGATATTGATCGTGGCCGAAGCCGCTGGGCAGCAGCGCTATCCCGGCGCCGGAGATGGCGGCTTTGAAGCGGGTGGTCTGGGCAATGATGAAGTCGGTGGACATGCCTCCGTAGGACCAGCCGCCGACGCCGAGTTTATCGGGATCGGCGATGCCCTGAGCTACGGCGTAATCGACCATAGCCATGTCGTCTTGAAAATCCTTGTTGCCCCAGTCCGCGAAGATGGCTTCGCAGAATTTCTGGCCGTACCCGGAGGAGCCGCGCGGATTGGGAAGAAGGACGGCGTAGCCGTTGACGGCGTAGAGCTGAGCGAGGTGGTAGAAGGAAGCAGAGTATTGGCCGACGGGGCCACCGTGAGGATTTAGCAGCGTGGGGACTTTTTTGCCGGGAGTGTAGTCGAGAGGTTTGTAGAGATAGCCAGCGACTGGGGTGCCGTCTTTGCTTTTGAAATGAACGTAGTCGACTTGGGCGAGGCGGAGTTGCGCAAAGAGGGCGTCGTTGGTCTTCGTTAGACGGGTGAGATTGTCATTGCTGAGGAAGAAGATTTCATCCGAGCGATCGAGTGAACTAATTTGCGCGGCGACAGCGCCGTCACTACCTAGAGAATAGTAAGCGACATTGAGTGGGCCACCGATGGGACGGGAGATCTCGCCGCCAGTCACGGCAATGCGGCAAAGGTTTTGCGTGCCGTCATCGTCGGCGATGAAGTAGATGGCGAGGCCGTCGGCGGAGAAGCGTGGGCGGCGCACACTGCGGTCGAAGGCAAGGGTCAAAACTTTTGCTTCGCTGCCGTTGGAGGGAGAGATGGCCAAATGGTGCGTGGCATAGATCATGGCCTTGACGTCGGTTTCGGTGACGTAAGCGATCCATTTGCCGTCGGGGGACCAGGCGGGGGCGCGGTCGGCGCCAGGACTGGTGGTGATCTGTGTGAGGCGGGCGCCTTTGTCGGTGTTGTCGGCGGCGACGACCCAAATGTCGCTGTTGTAGTTGCGGTCGGGATCGGGCGTGGTGCGGTTGCTGGTGAAGGCGATGGATTTCCCGTCAGGAGACCAGGCGGGCTCGTTGTCGTCGAAGTCGCCGGAGGTGAGTTGCATGGTTTTTTTTGAGGCGACCTCGAAAACATAGAGGTGGTCGCGGCGGCGGTCGAGGTAGCCGACGGTATCTTCCTTGAATTGGAGGCGATCGATTACGAAGGGAGGAGGGGTTTTCGGTTTTGCAGCGGGCTTGTCCTTGTCTTTGGCGGCTTCGGCGTCTTCGGGCTTGGGATCCTGGAGGATGAGGACGAGACGAGTGGAATCGGGAGACCACTCGAAGTCGTTGACGCCTTGCACTGTTTCGGTGAGCTTTTGCGCTTCGCCGCCGCGCCGATCGAGAAGCCAGACTTGGGTTTTGCCGGCGTTGCGCGCGGAAAGGAACGCCAGGTATTTGCCGTCGGGGCTCCAGCGCGGATGGCTGGAAGAGACGCCTTCGGCGGTCACCGGAATGGGGTCGCCGCCGTGAGTGGAGATCATCCAGAGGCGCTGCTCGTTCTTGTCTTCCTTCAGCATGCGCGTTCGTACGGAATACGCGATCCATTGTCCATCGGGACTCAACTCGGGCTGAGCGACATCGCGGATCTGGAAATAGTCATCAATGGTGATAGGGCGAGGAGACTTAGGAGATGGTTCCTGGGCAACGAGTGGCAGCGCGAAAGCAAACAGGACGGCGAGACGAAAACTAAGTTTCATGCGAAAACTCCTGTAGCTGGATTCTTGCTTCAGCGGGTGGGTAGTGTAGCAGAGGAAGCGCCTGAGCGGGCGCGGGGAACTCTGCAGCGATCAGCAGGAATGACGGAGCAACGAGGATTATGAAAAAGGAATGCTCGTGGTTCCCGCAGGCTTCTCGTCTCCGATGGACTTGAACTTCAAAACAACGGAAATGACAAAGGCTATGACTTCGTAGATAAGTACGAAAAAACTGAGTACCAAAACTCCGCCGATGATCATCGCGGGCAGTGGGGTTGGATCCGATACCAACTTGTCAAATTTCTGGGCTTCTTGCACAAGGTAGCGTTCTCGGCCCAATTGCCGAGTTTGTCGCTCGTCGCGATGAATGTAATAGCCGAGCAAAATGCTAAGCAAGACAACGGCGATCGAGCGAGCAATTAGGTTGCGATTCACCTTCGTGGTGCCTCGGGAAAATCTGGGGGATGTATATCACAGTGAAGTAAAGGACAGGTAGCAAATTGCGGGAAATGCGGCTGCAATGAGCTCGCGGGTACAGAGCACAGACTGAAGTCTATGCCACTGCTAGTCGGATGGCTTGGTGACCGGAGCGGGCGGCGTTTCGGGAGGACGGGCAGGGGCGGGATCGCCTTTGACGTAGTGGGCATACCAGGCGAGGTAGCGTTCGAGGCGGTCCTTGATGTGGGAGGGTGTCTTGAATTCGTGGTACTCGCCTGGGTAGACGACGAGTTCGGTAGTGCGGCCGAGGCGCTTCAGGGCCTGGTACATCTGTTCGCCTCCGAGGATGGGAACATTCCAGTCGATCTCGCCGCCCATGAAGAGAGTGGGAGTGGTCACATTGGCGATTTTATAGAAAGGCGAGACTCTTTCCCAGACGGCTTTGTTTTCCCAAGGGTGGCCCAGCTCGACTTCGTAATCTCTTTGGTAGTGGTCATGGCCATAAAAACTGCTGAAGAGGGCGCTTCCTGCGCCGGAAATGGCAGCTTTGAAACGGTTGGTTTGCGCAATGATGAAGTCCGTGGAAATGCCGCCGTAAGACCAGCCGCCAACAGCAAGCTTTTCGGGGTCGGCGATGCCCTGCTGGATAGCGTAATCGACCATGGCCAGGTCGTCTTGAAAATCCTTGTTGCCCCAGTCGGCCCAGATCGCTTTGGCGAAGTCCTGACCATATCCCGTTGACCCGCGCGGATTCGGGAAGAGCACAGCATAGCCGTTGGCTGCGAGGAGCTGTGGCAAGTGATCGAATTCCGCGTAATAGGACCAAACCGGGCCGCCGTGGGGGCGAAGGATAGTGGGGTACTTCTTGCCCGAGACGTAGTCCACGGGCTTGTAGAGGTACCCGGAAACGATCGTGCCGTCCTTACTTTTGAAGCGGACGTACTCGCCATGGGAGATCTTGAGCTGGTTCATCAGGGTGTCGTTGGTGTGCGTGAGCTGGGTAAGTTTGCCGTCGGGAAAGGTGTAGACCTCGTCGGGGCGGTCGATAGTGGCGATCTGCGCGACGATGTCTCCCGTCGTGGCGAGCGAGTAGTCGCTGACCATCAGTCGGCCAGGGACGGAGCGGGCAATCTCTCCGCCCGTGACGGGGATGCGGCAAAGATTCTGGGTGCCATCGTCATCGGCGATGAAATAGATGAACTTTCCGTCCGGGGAGAAACGAGGGACGGTTACCATGCGAGCGAGAGCGAGGGTGAGGAGCTTGGCTTCGCCGCCGATGGCGGGAGAAATGGCGAGATGTTTGGTGGCGTAATCGAAGAGGCGGGGCTCTAGCTGCGTAACGTAGGCGATCCACTTGCCGTCTGGGGACCAGGCGGGGGAGCCATCGGCGCCGGGATTCGTTGTGACTTGCGTGAGATGAGCGCCCTTGTCCGAATTACCGGCGGCAACGACCCAGATGTTCTGATCGTAAGTGGCGTCGGGGTCTGGCGCCGAGCGATTGCTCGTGAAAGCCAGGAACTTGCCATCCGGAGACCAGGCAGGCTCGGAGTCGTCGTAATCGCCGGAAGTGATCTGCATGAGGGACTTCGCTGCTAAGTCGAGCACGTAGAGGTGGGTACGGCGGCGATCGAGGTAACCAATTTCGTCGAGTTTGAATTGTAAACGGTCGATCACCCAAGGTTTTTGCGCTTTCTTCTTGTCCTTGGCATCGCTTTCACCGGCGGTCGCGGGGTGAGCGAAGTTCTTGTCTCTGTTTTCCATGGCATCCTTGAGTTCTTCGCGACTGGCGTCGCGAAGAGTCAGAACCAGCTGGCGGCTGTCAGGCGACCAAGCAAAGTCCTCGACGTCCTGCGGCGTGTCCGTGAGCCGCTCCGCCTCGCCGCCGAGCCGGTTCAGCTGCCAGACCTGCGTCTTGCCTTCATCGCGGGCGGAAAGGAAGGCGACGAACTTGCCATCGGGGCTCCAGCGGGCGTGAGAGGAGGAAACGGCTTCGGCGGTTAATGCGAGGGATGCACCACCGGCAGTCGGAACCATCCAGATGCGCTCCTCGTTCTTGTCTTCTTTGAGAAGAGCGGTCTTGACGGTATAGGCGACCCACTTCGCATCGGGGCTCAGTTGGGGATCGCGAACCTCGTGGATCTGGAAATAGTCGTCAATGGTGATGGCGCGAGGAGCAGGTTGCTGAGCAAGAGCGAACGGTGCGAGTACCAGAACTGCGGAAAGAACTAGAAGACGAAAAGAGAGCTTCATTCGCAATGACCCCTTGAGCGGTTATGAGTGCAAAAAAACAAACGACGAAGTGTAACACAGGTCCTCCGATCGACGGCGCGGGGCGAGAATCGGGAAGCATCGGGGAGGGGTTGTCACGACGGCCGCTCGCGTACTACGAACGTACGGTAAGCGGGAGAGAAAATATTTAGCTCAGGTGCATTTTTTTCTTGCATGCAGTAACGACTCTTGTATTCTTCGAATGCGAACTCGCTTTACAGCAGCGGCGCGAGCGAGTTTCGTTTTAGGAGGACGAGAGTAAAATTGAGTTCTATATCGCTTCCCGCCCAGCTACCTTCCCGCGCAATCCCAACAGCGAAAAAAAGAGTCGTCAAACTTACGCTCTGGCCGCTTGTGGCTGCCACCTTCTTCATGGTGTCTGGCGGCACGTACGGCACGGAAGAGATCATTCACGGCGCGGGCTACGGGCGCGGAATTTTGATTTTGCTGTTTTTGCCAGTGCTGTGGTGCCTGCCGACGGCGTTCATGATCGGCGAGCTTTCCAGCGCGCTGCCGCAAGAAGGTGGCTACTACGCGTGGGTGCGCCGAGGCCTGGGAAACTTCTGGGGCTTCCAGGAAGCGTGGCTCTCGCTGGCGGCAAGCATCTTTGACATGGCCATCTACCCGACGCTGTTTGTATTTTATTTGAAGCAGATGTCCCCATGGTTTGGCGTTGGGAATCATGGAATCTACGCCGGCCTTTTCGTGGTCGTTACCTGCGCGGTGCTGAATCTTGCGGGAATTCGCGTGGTGGGAATCACGTCTCTGTGGCTTTTTCTTCTGCTGTCGGCGCCGTTCGCGCTGATTGTGGTGATGGCGCCCCTCAGAATGGGCGCGCTGGCGCAAGCCCATACCGCTCCGGCGGCTACGGGGCTGGGGTTGCTCGCCGGCGTGCTGGTGGCCATGTGGAACTACATGGGCTGGGATAACGCCTCGACGATTGCGCAGGAAGTCGAACGGCCACGGAGGACTTATCCGAAGGCCATGCTTGCGGCCGTGGTGCTGGTGACGCTGACCTACATGCTCCCATTCGTGGCGGTGTATCTGACGGGTATTCCTTCTTCTGTTTTTGGAGAAGACGGCTCGTGGGCCACGGTGGCTGGCGCGATTGGCGGAAAGTTCGTGGGATTCGAATGGCTCAGGTTCCTGATCGTCCTCGGGGGAATGATGAGCGCCTTCGGCATGTTCAACGCGCTGGTAATGAGCTATTCGCGCCTGCCCATGGTGATGGCGCGGGACGGCATGCTTCCCAAGGTATTCGCGAAGACGCATTCAAAGACGAATGCGCCGTGGGTAGCGATTATTGTTTGCGCGAGCTGCTGGGCGATGTGCCTGGGGCTGGGCTTCAAGCGGCTCGTGACGCTGGACATTATGCTTTACGGGCTGAGTCTAATGCTGGAATTTGTGACGTTGGTGGCATTGCGCATTCGTGAACCGGAATTGAAGAGAGGCTTCCGCGTGCCAGGCGGGCTGACCGGCGCGATCAGCTGCGGCACGTTTCCGCTGCTACTCCTCATCTTGGCGATGGTGGAGAGCAACCACGAAATCGTGTTCGGGATGAATGGCCTGGCTTTTGGAGCGCTGATCATTGTCTCCGGCTTTGTGGTATACGCGGCCACGGGGAAACTGCGTAGGCGCCTGCCACAGCCATCACTGACCGAAAACGTGGAGCCCGCCTAAGCTCCAACTACTTGGCTGATTTCGGGTGAAGCCGAATGCTGTAGTCCTTATCGCCAGGGAGACGGCTGTCTACGTGAACGATTTTCACAGATTCATCCGCTTCTGTGCCACGCACGTACCCGATGGCCCCCGGCACGTTAAACACAAACTTGAGCACTTCTGTAGAGGTCGCCAAAGTCTTCGGTGCCGCGCGGATTTCTCCAGTGAACATCCCTTGCAGAAAGTGTTTGTTGAAGTCTTTGTCATCCATCCGGTAAATTTGAGCGAGTACCGCTTGGCGTTCCTGCTTGCCTGGCTCGAGCATTACTACGGTGATGCGACGGCCATTTGACCAATGGGTTTGCTCCCCCATAAAGATCTTGCGTAGCTCCGCGGACGACAAGTTCTCGACTGGATTCGACCGATTCACCACAATTCCCAGACTATCGTCGGTTGCCGGGCGGCTTTGCGGTGCGAATCCAAGGGATTCGCTGGTCCCAAGCAGCAGCACATGGGGCAGCAAGATGGCCGTGCCCAACATCAATAAACCAAACGTCACACGAGGCATCGTTGCACACCTTTAGAAGGTGAACCCTGCCTGGAGGGCCAGTGCGTGGATCGCCTGATCGCGCCCTCGTGCAGTGTAGTCGTATTGGAACTTCAAAGCCACAAACTCACTCAAGTCGTAGCGCAAGCCCACCGAAGGGCCGTGGCGCAGGCCGACTTCGGGAAACACCGGCTCGCTCTGGGAAGCATTGACATACTGGTAGCGCACGTAAGGGCGGTAAGAGCCGAACCGCCTGGAAACCTGCGTGTAGAAGCCCGGCGTATCAAACACGCGAGAAGTTCCTTGGGGTGCATGGCGAAGGAGCAGGGCCTCATTCAGCCACTCGAAGTTCAGCCCGACGTAAACGGCATGGGCAGCAAATATGGTCTCGCCGATTCTTGGTGAATTCTGGGGTGCCAAAAGATCCCGGTAGATTGAGAGGCCCGCCTGCAATCCGCGAACTGCGTCCGGCCGTGCGAAGACCGCAAAATTGACGGCCTTGCGGTTGTTCTCATCAAGGACGTTTTGCACCTGCTCGTTCAGGGGTGAGCGCGAGGTGCGCCCGTTGCCAACTTCGGCGACGTAGTGCAAACCAAGGGCTCCTGAAGGGATTCGCCCGGATGCCGTCATACCGACATTGTGGACGGGCAGAATGCCACCCTGGTCCTCAAATTGAAACAGGAAAGGACGGCCGGTAGTCGTTTGAAGCCAGGTGCTGTGATGATAAGCAGTATTGTAATAACCGATCGCTGAGTGAAAACGGCCGACTCCTACATTCAGGAAATCGCCGAATGAATAGGTGAGCAGCAAGCGCTCGACATCCACGCCAAATGAATTGTCCCGCCCCGCTTCGAAAACAATCTCACTGAGGAACTTGAGCCTTTCCGAGACGTCCGAAGTGACAAAGAGGTCAACCTGCCCAAGACTGAAAGAGGTTGTGTCGCCTTTCAAGTTGCTCCCGTGAAGGGTGCCGTCACTGAATCCCCTTATGCGCAAGAGGGTCTTGTTGAGGTCCATTCCTTCCGACGCGGCATGTTCAGCTTGCGGCTCAGGTTCGGGCTGACTGGGTGGAGCGGCCTGGGGAAGCGCTGGCTTGGGGATTGCGGCCGTGGCCTGCGCCAAAGCCGCCCGTAATTCTCTTACTGTGGCCTCGAGCTGATCCATGCGCTCGAGGAGCGACTGCGCCGTCTGTAGATTCATATCGGTAGGGGCACTGGTTTGCTGGGCGTAAAGAATAGGACAAGTCAGAAACATCCCGAGGAGTAAAGGCAATTTCAACATTCCGGGTATCCGACCTGTGAGAATCAGAGCGCGCAAGGCTTTGATTCGCGGGAGAGTGGAATACTTCATGTCTGCCTCCTTAAGTTCATGCAGTTGCAACATTCAGCAGGTACTTACCATCCAGAAGCGGCCGGGAGCGTGTCACCCATGGACGAAACTGCGGGCCGCATGGAACTGAGCTTCACGACTTTCTCCTTGCCTGTCCGCTGTCGATGAGCAAGCTCTCGCTAAGGACCAACCTCAGGGATTTTTGAGCCTGCCTGGTCATGCGGGAGCAACACAGGCCGCAACGCTACAATATGTTCCAAAGACCTTCAACCGAAATTCAGTTTCGAGGGGAGCCCCGTCTTCCATACTCCATAAGGACCTATCAGGGCGTCCTTGCGGCTCGCCCGAGGCTCTCCAGTTCCTGCAGTTCCTGTCTTTCCGTTGACTTCATCCAAGGTCACTCCTAAGATGTCACTCCAATGATAGGTCAGACCATCTCCCACTATAGAATCACCGACAAACTCGGTGGCGGTGGCATGGGTGTCGTCTATAAGGCCGAAGACACGCGCTTGCACCGCTTTGTGGCCCTTAAATTCTTGCCGCAAGAAGTTTGCCGGGATCCGCAGGCGCTGGCCCGCTTTCAACGCGAGGCACAAGCGGCATCCGCCCTGAATCACCCCAATATCTGCACGATTCACGACAACGGACAACAGGAGGGCAGGGCGCTCATCGCGCTGGA
>Ga0066709_100000652_pt1 | contig 19774 bp, 15 predicted proteins | sample GraSoiAngelo_158_FD_79665 | JGI IMG/M metagenome (GOLD analysis project Ga0066709, IMG submission 79665) | Grasslands soil microbial communities from the Angelo Coastal Reserve, California, USA - 14_1009_16_30cm | ecosystem: Environmental > Terrestrial > Soil > Grasslands | place: USA...
CACCCGATCCAGCGCGACGGCGACGACGATGACGCCGCCGGTGACGATCTGCTGGACCCAGGTGGCAAACCCTTTCTGCGAACAGCCGATCGAGATCATCGTCATGATCGTGGCGCCGATGAGCGTGCCCGCCACGGTGCCGCGGCCGCCGAGCAGGCTACCGCCGCCGATGATGACGGCGGCGATCACGTCCAGCTCCAGTCCGACGGCGACGGTCGGATCGCCCACCGACAGCTTCGAGAACTGCAGCAGCCCCGCGAGCCCGGCGAACGCGCCGCCGAGCACGTACACCAGCACTTTCGTCCGGCCGATCGCGACGCCGCAGAGGCGCGCCATCCGCTCGTTCGACCCGATCGCAAATACGTGACGGCCGAACCTCGTGTAGCGCAGCATCGCCGCGACGACGAGCGCGAGCCCGATCAGGGCCCAGATGCCCGACGGCACCAGCGCGCGGCCCGCCGCCGTCCGGAGCAGGTCGTTGAGCCACGTCATCGGCGCCTCGATGCGCAGCTCGTCCGCCAGGCCTTTCGCGGCGCCTCGCACCACCAGCATCGTGCCGAGCGTGACGATGAACGGCACGACGGTGAGCCGCGTGATCAACACGCCGTTGACGAGACCGCACAATGCCGCCGCGCCGACCGCCGTCGCCGCCGCGGCGAGCGGACCCGCGTGCGCCCGCAGCATCAGCGCGATCACCACGGTGCTCAGCGAGATCACCGATCCCACCGAGAGGTCGATGCCGCCCGCGACGATCACGACGGTCATCCCGAGCGCCGCCATGCCGACGATGGCCGTTTGCCGGGCCATCAGCTCCAGGTTGCCCGGCGCGAAGAACCGCGGTCCCACGAGCACGCCGAAAATCGTCCCGACCAGCACGAGCCCGAGGAGCGTGCCCGTGCGATCCAGCAGCGATCGCGCCGTCATGCGCCGGAACCGCCGCCCGTCGCCGCCATCATCAGCTCGTGCTCGCTCCGGTTCGCCGCCGGCTGCGGCGCGCCCAGACGACCCCGGCGCATCACGGCGATCCGATCGCACAGCCCGAGCAGCTCGGGCAGGTAGCTGCTCACCATCAGCACGGCCTTGCGCGGCTCGGCCGACGTGACCAGCGCGTCGACGACCCGATAGATCTGAGCCTTGCTGCCGACGTCGATCCCGCGCGTCGGTTCGTCGAGCACGAGGACGTCCACGTCGTGGTGCAGCAGCCGCGCGAGCGCCACCTTCTGCTGATTTCCCCCCGACAGTTCGGCGGCGGGCTGCCGCACGTCCGCACAACGGACGCCGAGCCGCTCCACCCACTTCTTCGCCGCGTCGCGCTGGCGCTCCGGCCACACCAGGCCCGCGGCGCCGAGCGGCGCCAGGCGCGTGATCGTCAGGTTGTCGGCGACGCTCAGGGCGAGCGCGAGCCCTTCGGCCTTTCGATCCTCGCTGAGGATGCCCATGCCCTGCTGCCAGCGCGTGTGCGGATCGGCGCCACCGGAATAGACGCCGACCCGGACCTGACCCGATTGCACGGGCGCGAGGCCGAACAGCGCGCGCAGGAGCCGCGTGCGCCCGGAGCCCACGAGGCCCGCGATGCCGAACACTTCGCCGCGGCGCAGCTCGAACGACGCGCCTCCCGGCTCGAAGCCGGTGACGGTGAGAATCGCGTCGCCGGGCGTTCGCGCGGATCGGTGAAACAGCTCGTCGCCCGAGCCGCCGACCATCAGCCGCACGATCTCGTCGTGCGACGCGCCCGCGGTCGCGGCGCCGCCGACGTTGCGTCCATCCCGCAAGACGACGAAACGATCGGCCACCTCTTTCACCTCTTCGATGAAGTGCGAGATGTAGACGATCGCGTGTCCCTGCGCCTTGAGGCGCGCGAGCAGCGCGAACAACCGCCGTACATCGTCTCGTCCGAGGCTGCTGGTTGGCTCGTCGAGGACGAGCACGCGGCAGCCGACCGCCAGCGCGCGGGCGATTTCGACGAGCTGCTGCGTGGCGAGCGACAGCAGGCCGACCTGCGCGTCGGGCGAGATGTCGCGGTGCCCGAGCTCCGCGAGCGCTCGCGCGGCCTGCTCGCGCATCCGCGGCCAGTCCACGAGGCCGTAGCGCATCGGCTCGACGCCGAGGAGGATGTTCTCCATCACCGAGAGGTGCGGCGCGAGCGACAGCTCCTGATAAATCATCGCGACGCCGGCCCGGCGCGCGTCGAGCGGACTCCTCGGGACGTACGGCGCGCCGTCGATCGTCATCGTTCCCGCGTCGGGCGCGAGCGCGCCCGCGAGGATGCTCATCAGGGTGCTCTTGCCCGCGCCGTTCTCGCCGATGAGCGCGCAGATCTCTCCCGGAGCGACCGACAGATCGACGCCGTCGAGCGCCACCGTGGCGCCGAACGCCCTGCGGATGCCCCGCATCTCGAACCGTCCGCCTTCGCTGCTTCGCGGCTTCGGCGAGACCTCGCCGGAGCCCGGCGGCGATGTCATACGGGCGGAGGCGGGGTTCAGTTGTTCAGTCACTTCGAGAGGTCGGGTTCGAGCAGCGCCTTGATGTCGGGCTGATCCATGTTGTCGCGCGTCGCGATGTGGACGCCGGTGTCGATCCACTTCTCGATCGGCCGGCCCTTCAGGTGGTCGACCATCGTTTTCACGCCGAGATATCCCATGCGAACCGGGTCCTGGATGACGAGGCCGTCGAGGCCGCCGTCGCGCAGCCCTTTCACGAGATTCGGCGACGAGTCGAAGCCGACGAAATGCACCTTGCCCGCCCAGCCGTTGTCCTGCAGGACGCGCAGCATCGCGAACGTGCTCGATTCGTTCGCGCAGAAGATGCCGTTGACGTCGAGCGATCCGTCGGGCTTCTTGTAGACGCTCAGCAGCGCCTCCGCTTTCTTGTACGCGCCCTCGACGTCCGTGCCCGCGTACTGGTTCGAGCTGACGATCTGGATGCCGGGATGTTTCTTCAACGCATCGAGGAATCCCTGCTCGCGCCTCGTCGTGCTGTCGCTGCCTTCGGCGTACCGCAGCAGGATGGCCTTGCCCGTGTCGTGCATTACCTCGGCGAGCCGTTCGCCGGCCAGCTGCCCCCCTTTCAGGTTGTCGGTGGCGATGAAGCTCACGTACTCGCCGCCCTTCAGTCCAGAGTCGATGATCACGACGGGGATGTTGTGCGACTTCGCGTCGGCGACCGGCGCCACGAGCGCGGCCTCGTCGAGCGGCGCGAGCACGATCCCGGAGACGCCGCGGCTGACGAAGCCTTCGACCTCCGACACCTGCGAGTCGCGGTCGTCCTCTCGGATCGGCCCGCGCCAGATCACCTCGACCCCCAGCTCCTTCGCGGCCTGATTCGCGCCGGCGTGGATGCTCTGCCAGTACATGTGCGAGGTGCCCTTCGGGATGACCGCGATCGTCGTCCCCGAGGACGCGCCCTTCTGCCCGCACGCGGCGGCCGCCAGCAGCAGGGCGCCCATCGCGGTTTGTCGAATCCAACGATTGTTCATCGTCCGCTCCGGAAGAGACGAGCAGGCCTGAAGGCCTGCGCTACGAATACTGCCGGCACGAGCAGGCCTGAAGGCCTGCGCTACGAATACTGCCGGCACGAGCAGGCCTGAAGGCCTGCGCTACGAATGCTGCCGGCACGAGCAGGCCTGAAGGCCTGCGCTACGAATGCTGCCGGCACGAGCAGGCCTGAAGGCCTGCGCTACGAACAGACAGCCGTAGCGCAGCCCTTTCAGGGCTGCTCGTGCCTGCGCTACGAACAGACAGCCGTAGCGCAGCCCTTTCAGGGCTGCTCGTGACAGGCGACCGTCAGGTCGCACGCTCCGTGACACTCAGATTCCAGAACCGCTGCGCGGCGCCTCCGAGAATCTCGGCACGTTCGACCGCCGACAGCGCGCCCACCGCGTCGATCACCACACCCATCGTCCGCTGGTAGCTCCCCGCCACGGTGCACACCGGCCAATCCGACCCGAGCATCAACCGCTCCGGGCCGTAACACTCCAATGCGGAGTCGATGTAGGGCCGGAGCCGGGACGGCGTCCACGAATCCCACCCCGCCTCGGTGACGAGACCCGACAGCTTACAGCAAACGTTCGGGAATCTGGCGAGCGCCGCGAAGTCGTTCTTCCACGACACGAATCCGTCGCCGCGGATGTCCGGTTTGCCCAGGTGATCGAGCACGAACCGCTGGCGCGGAAACGCGGCGACGAAATCGGCGGCCGCATGAAGCTGACGTGCGGACACGAGGATGTCGTACGCGAGATCGAACCGCGAGAGCGCCGCGACGCCGCGACGGAACGCCGGACGCGACAGAAAATCGTCCGGCTCCGCCTGCACGATGTGGCGGACGCCGACGAGGCGCGGGTGCCCCGCCATGCGTTCCAGCTCCGCCTCGACGCCGGGCGACTGCAGATCCACCCAGCCGACAACGCCGGCGATGAACGGGTGCGCGTCTGCCAGCGCGAGCAGCCAGCGGGTTTCCTCGAGCGTCGATCGCGCCTGGACGGCGACGCTCGCGTCGATGCCGGCCGCATCCATCTCGCGCTTCAACTCGCCGGGGAGGAAATCGCGGCGGAGCGGCGGCATCGTCTCGTCGATCCAGCCGTACTCGCGCGCGTCGTAGCGCCAGAAGTGCTGGTGCGAATCGATTCGGAGAGGATGACCGTTCATTGAGCGCTCGTGTGACGTCGAGAGAGAGCCGACGCTGACGGTCCGTTGCGCGCGTCGATCCGTCCGTTAGCGCGTCCGGCGGCGGTCCCGCGTGTTGGCCGCCGTCGACGCGTCCTGCGCCCCGTCGAGCTGGAAGAGCGGCTCCATCGCCGCCCACCACTCGCCCGATTCGCTGCCGGGCGGCGGCTCCTGCATGGATTTCATCAACGTTTCCCACTCCGCCACGCGCGGATGCGAGCTGACGTGCGCGGCGAAGCAGCGGCGGATGTCGAGGCCGTCCGACGTTTCGGCGATCATCACGAGCCGCCGCTCCAGGATGTAAATGTCCATGTGCCGGATCCCGACGGCGCGCAGGCTGCTCAGGACTTCCGGCCACACACGGCGGTGGTGCTCTTTGTACGCGGCGATGACCGCGGGGTCGTCTTTCAGATCTACCGTGAGCACCGACCGGGTCATGAGTACGCCACCACTTTCTGCCGCGATCGGCCGAGCCCGTCGATCCCCAGCTCGACCTCGTCGCCCGGCTGCAGGTACACCGGCGCCGGCCGCATCCCGAGCGCGACGCCGGCGGGCGTGCCCGTGCTGATGACGTCGCCGGGCAACAGCGTCATGAACTGGCTCAGGTAGCTCACGAGCGCGGAGACATCGAAGATCATATTCGCCGTCGTGCTCTGCTGCCGCATCGAGCCATTCACGGTCAGCCACATGCCGAGCGCCTGGGCGTTGGGCAGCTCGTCGCGCGTCGCGAGAAACGGACCGATCGGCGCGAACGTGTCCGCGCTCTTGCCCTTCACCCACTGGCCGCCGCGTTCGAGCTGGAAGCTGCGTTCCGAATAATCGTTGTGCAGCGCGTAGCCCGCGACGTGCTCCGCCGCCTTCCCGGGCTCGACGTACGACGCGCGCCGTCCGATCACCACCGCCAGTTCGACTTCCCAATCGAGCTTCGTGCCGCCGCGCGGGATCATCACCGCGTCGTTGGGACCCGCGAGCGCCGTCGACGACTTGAAAAAGATCACGGGCTCGCGCGGAATCTCGGCGCCGGTCTCCGCCGCATGATCCCGGAAGTTGAGGCCGATGCACACAATCTTGCTCGGCCGCGCGAGCGGAGGACCGAGCCGTTCGGTCTCCGCGACTTTCGGCGCCGCGGCGCCGCGGCGCCGTACCCAGTCCGCCAGCGCGCGAAGGCCGTCGCCGCCGAAGAAGCTCTCGTCGTACTCCTTCACCAGCTCCGACGCGTCCACCCGCGTGCCGTCGTCGAGCTGCACGCCGGGACGCTCGTGGCCGGCCGCGCCGAATCGCACGAGCTTCATGCGACGAGGACCCCGCCGTCGATCGGATACGCCTGTCCCGTGACGAACGACGCCTCGTCGGAACAGAGATACAACGCGAGGTACGCCACTTCTTCGGGGGTCCCCATCCGGCCGATCGGCTGATACTCCGACAACGTCCGCATCATCTCCGCTTCGCGCCCCGGGTAGTGCTTCGCGAGGTAGCCGTCCACGAACGGCGTGTGCACGCGCGCGGGGCAGATGCAGTTGCAGCGGATGCCGCGCTTCACGTAATCGATCGCGATCGACCGCGTCATCGTCAGGACGGCGCCCTTGCTCATCGAGTACGCGAATCGATCGACCAGGCCGATGAGCGACGCGATCGACGCCATGTTGACGATGACGCCGCCTCCTTGCCCGAGCATGACGGGGATCACCGCGCGGGCGCACAGATAGACGCCGCGCACGTTCACCTCGTAGACGCGGTCCAGCTCGGCGGGCGGCGTCTGCTCGATCGTGCCTACGTGCGAGATGCCCGCGTTGTTGACGAGGATATCGAGGCGCGGACTGGCGCGCGCGATCTCCTGGAACACCCGTTCGACCTCGGCCGGCGTCGACACATCGCAGCGGTGGGCCGACCCCTCGCCGCCGTCCCGCTGAATCTCGCGAACGATCGCCTGCGCCGCGCCATGGTCGAGGTCGACCGCGACGATGCGGGCGCCGGCCCGGGCGAACAGCCTCGAGATGGCCGCGCCGATGCCGGATCCGGCGCCGGTGACGACCGCGACTTTCCGGTGCAGATCGAACATCCCAAGCCGCGGCACTATTTCACACTTCCCGGCCAAAGTCAAAATTTCACGTTTACTTTAGCGTTAAAGTATGGTCTCTTGTGCGGCACGCCCCGCGGCAATGTAGGATAGGCCGCCGTCCGTTATTACTGCCCAAATGTCGCCCGGTGACAGGCCGCTGCTGGTGGAGGGAGAAGAGGCTATGAACCCGGTTCGAACTGTGTGGCTGTTGCTCCTTGTGCTCTTCCTGGTGCCCGGCGTCGCACGCGCGCAGGACCCGCGCGGCGCGATCACGGGCACGGTGAACGACACGTCCGGCGCCCGATTGCCCGGCGTCACGATCACGGCAACCAACGTCGCCACGAACGTGATGTCCTCGACGACGACGAACACCGAAGGGGACTTCGCGATCCTGTTTCTGAATCCCGGCACCTATACGGTGTCCGCCGAGCTGTCGGGGTTCAAGAAGCTGGTACGCCAGGGAATCGAGGTGCGCGTCGCCGACAGGCTGTCGCTGGCGCTCGTGCTCGACATCGGCCAGATGGCCGAGACGGTCTCCGTCACCGCCGAATCCCCGCTGCTCGAGACGATGACCGCATCGACCGGGCAGGTGATCGACGAGAAGCGGATCCAGATGATGCCGCTCTCGGACGGCAACCCGTTCGTGCTCGCGCGGCTCGTGCCGGGCGTCGCGTTCACGGGCGACCTCAAGTTCTCGCGGCCGTTCGACAACGCCGGCACGTCGAGCATCACGGCGGAAGGCTCCACGGGCGGCAATGAGTTCACGCTGGACGGATCGCCGAACATGGCGAACGGACGGCGCGTCGCGTTCGTCCCCCCGGCCGGGGCCGTGCAGGAGTTCAAGGTCGAGACCTCGAGCTTCGACGCGGCGAACGGCCACACCACGGGCGCGACCGTCAACGTGACGTTGAAGGGGGGCACGAACCGGCTGGCCGGCTCCGCGTACACCTACTACCGCTCCGACAAGCTCGCGGAATCCGATTTCTTCGTGAAGAAGAACGGGACGGCGAAGTCGCAGGTCGCGTACAAGCGGCCGGGCTTCACGGTCGGCGGGCCGGTCGTCATCCCCGGACTGTACGACGGTCACGATCGCACGTTCTGGTTCGGCGCCGCGGAGTGGCTGTACGACAAATTCCCGGAGCCGCTGCCGCAGACCGTGCCGACGGAAGCCATGCGGAACGGCGACTTCTCGGCACTGCTCGCGCAGGGAATCCAAATGTACGATCCGCTGACCGCGCAGACCGTCGGCGGCCGTGTGGTGCGGCAGCCGTTTGCGGGCAACAACGTCCCGACCAACCGGCTCAATCCGAGCGCGCAGAAGGTCCTGAGCTACTATCCGCTGCCCAACCAGCCGGCGGATCAGAGCGGCTTGAACAATTTCTTCTACAGCAATCCCCGCAGCGACGACTTCTACTCGATCTCGACCCGCGTCGATCACAACATCAGCGCCAGGCAGCGGGCGTTCGTGCGCTACACCCGCAACGATCGCCGCGAGGCGCGCAACGCCGTCTTCGGCGAGGTCAACGGGATCATCCCGACCGGCAACTACCTGTTCCGCAAGAACGACGGCGTCACCTACGACCACACGTGGACGCAGAGCAACCGCTCGTTGTGGGATATCCGAGCCGGCTGGCAGCGGTTCCAGGAGCCGAACGTACGGCAGCACGAGGGCAATTTCGATCCCGCGACGCTCGGTTTCTCGTCCGGCGTGACGGCGCTCTTCGGCGGCGCGCGATATTTCCCGCTGTTCAACTTCGACACGCTGAGCGACATCGGCGATAACCTCGCCGGGAACACGACGCACACGATCTACTCGTTCCAGCCGACCTACACGCGGCTGATGGGCGCCCACTCACTGCGGGCCGGCTATGACGTGCGCCTGTACCACGAGTTCGGCGCGAATGCGGGGCGGATGGCCGGCGAGTACCAAGGCACCAGGAGCGGCGCGTTTACGCGGCAGCAGGACAACTCGGGCAGCCAGAACTGGCAGGACGTCGCCAGCTTCCTGCTCGGGTATCCGACCGGCGGCTCGATCGAGATCAACGCGACGCGCCTGAACAACACGTGGTACCACGGCCTGTTCGCGCAGGACGACTGGAAGGCCTCGGAGCGGCTCACCATCAACCTCGGCGTCCGCTACGAGTACGAAGGCGCGACGACGGACACGGAGAACCGGAACGTCCGCGGATTCGATCCCACCGCGATGCTGTCGATCACGAACGCGGCCGAGGCGGCGTACGCGGCCAATCCCATCCTGCAGGTCGCGCCGTCGGCGTTCAAGGTGCGCGGCGGACTCCAGTTCGCATCCGATCAGCATCCGGGGTTCTGGAACCCCGACAAGAACAACATCGAGCCGCGCGCCGGCTTCGCGTACAAGTTGTCCGAGAAGACGGTCATGCGCGGCGGATGGGGCATCTACACCGTCCCGTTCATCATCTCGGGCAACGTGCAGACCGGGTTCTCGCAGTCGACGCCGCTGACCGCGAGCCAGGATCGCGGGCTGACGTTCGTCGGCACGCTGAACAACCCGTTCCCGAGCGGCGTGCTGCAGCCGGTCGGCAACACGCTCGGACCGAACACATTCCTGGGCCAGAGCCTCTCGCGCTTCCTGCCGCTCAACATTCAGAACGCGCAGAACATGCGCTACCTGATCGAAGTGCAGCGGGAGCTGCCGGGCCAGTGGCTCCTCGAGATCGGCTACGGCGGCAGCCACGGCTACCACCTGACCGCCGATGCAGAGCTGAACCCGATCCCGGCGCAGTACTTGTCGACGAGTCCGTTCCGCGATCAGGCGAACCTCGACTTCCTCGCGCAGCTCGTGCCGAATCCGTTCTTCGGCCTCCTGCCGACCGGATTCAACGCCGCGACGGTCGCGCGCTCGCAGCTCCTGCGGCCGTTCCCGCAGTTCAACAACGTGCCGACGTCCGCCAGCGACGGGACCAGCCTCTACAACTCGGCGCAGGTGAAGATCGAGAAGCGGTTCACGCACGGGTACTCCGTCATCGGCTCCTACACGTACTCGCGGTTCATGGAGCGCGTCGCGAAGCTGAACGCGACAGACACGAGCTACGAGAAGAGGCTGTCCGATCAGGATGTGCCGCACCGGATCACCCTGAGCGCGCTCTACGAGCTGCCGTTCGGACGCGGCAAGGCGTTCGGCGGCAACGCATCGGGCGTGGTGAACGCGCTGATCGGCGGCTGGAGCGTGAACGCGATCGGCAACGTGCAGAGCGGCCGGCCCATCGGGCTCGGGAACCTCTACTTCAACAGCGACATCAACTCGCTGAAGGTGAAGTACAGCGACAACACGGACGTGCCCGTCTTCGACATCAGCGGCTTCTACTTCCACGACGCCGCGGTCCAGACCAACGGCGTGGACGACCCGGTGAAGCAGCGCGCCGACACGCGGATCAGCCTCTCGAACAACATCCGGTACTTCCCGTCGAGGGTCACCGGCCTGCGCACGCCCTTCCTCAACCTGTGGGACATGTCGATCGTCAAGCAGGTGCCTCTCGCGGGTCGCGTGCGCGCGCAGGTCAACGTCGAGATCCTGAACGCCACCAATCAGGCGGTGTTCAGCAACTTCGGCACGGACCCGACGAAGGCGGAGTTCGGGAAGGTGACGAGCCAGTCGAACCTCCCGCGCGAGATCCAGCTCGCGGCGAAAATCCTCTTCTGAGTTGTGAGGCGAAGGTAAAGGTGCTAATGGTGCTAAAGGTGCTAGGGTGCTAACGGTGCTGGTGCTAAGGGTGCTAAAGGTGCGCGTTTAGTACCTGGCACCGTTGGCACCCACCACCGTTAGCACTTAGCACCGTTGGCACCAGCACCTGTAGCACCTCCAGCACCATTAGCACCGTTAGCACCTCACGATCCATGAAGGCTCTCCTTCTCACCGAATACGGCCGGCTCACCGTTGCCGACGTTCCGACACCCGCGATTGGTGACGACGACGTCCTCGTGCGGGTGCGGGCGTGCGGCGTGTGCGGGAGCGACGTGCACGGATACACCGGCGAGTCGGGACGCCGGATCCCGCCGCTCGTCATGGGACACGAGGCGGCCGGCGTGATCGAGCAGGTCGGCGCGCGCGTGACGGCGGTGTCGCGCGGCGATCGCGTGACGTTCGACTCGACCGTCTCGTGCGGCCGGTGCGCGTTCTGCCGCCGCGGCCAGACCAACCTGTGCGACGCGCGGATGGTGCTCGGCGTCTCGTGCGGCGACTACCGGCGCGACGGCGCGTTCGCCGAATACGTCTCCGTCCCTGCGCGGATCGTCTATCGCCTGCCTGACGCGCTCGCCTTCGAGCACGCCGCGCTGATCGAAGCGGTATCGGTCGCCGTGCCCGCCGTCGGCCGCAGCCGCCCGCGCGCGCCGGGCCGCACCGTCGTGATCGGCTGTGGCATGATCGGATTGCTCGTGTTCCAGGTTCTGCGTCACCGGGGTTGCGAGTCGATCGTCGCGGTCGACGTTGACGAGCGGCGGCGGGCGCTCGCCGCCAGCCTCGGGGCGGCGAGCACGGTGGATGCGTCAGGTGACGTCATCGCCACGATTGGAGCCACGACGGACGGTCAGGGCGCGGATCACGCGTTCGAGGTCGTCGGCCGCAGCGAAACCGTCCGGACGGCGGTGCGTGTCGTGCGGAAGGGCGGCACGGTGACGCTCGTCGGCAATCTCGCGCCGACAGTGGACCTGCCGCTGCAGGAAGTGGTCACGCGGGAGCTGTCGCTCCTTGGATCGTGCGCCTCGAGCGGCGAATATCCCGCCTGCATCGACCTGCTCGCGAGCGGAGCGGTCGACGTGGCGCCGCTCATCAGCGTCGCCGCGCCGCTCGACGAAGGCCCGACGTGGTTCGAACGCCTTCACCGCGCCGACGGACAACTGATGAAGGTAATCTTGAGACCGTGACGTCGTTCAGCCTCAGCAACCGCGTCGCGATCGTGACGGGGACCAGCCGCGGGCTGGGCCAGGTGTTCGCGCGGGCGCTCGCGCGCGCCGGGGCGGACCTCGTCGTCACGAGCCGCAGCGTCGAGAGTGTGCGCCCGTTCGCCGCCGAGATCGAGGCGCTCGGCCGTCGCGCGGTTCCGCTTGCGCTCGACGTGCGCGACGAAGCGAGCATCCGCGCGATGGCGGACGCGGCGCAGCAGGCGTTCGGTCGAATCGACGTCCTCGTGAACAACGCCGGGTGCAACGTCCGGAAGAAGGCGGTGGACGTCACGTGGGACGACTGGAACCTCGTGCTCGACACCAACCTGCGCGGCGCGTTCTTCGTCGCCCAGGCGGTCGCGCGGCACATGATCCCGCGCGGCTACGGCCGCATCGTCAACATCGGGTCGGTGACGTCGGTGTTCGGGTACGCCGGGCTCGGTCCGTATGGCGCGAGCCGCGGCGGGATCCGGCAATTGACGATGAGCCTCGCGGACGATTTCGGCGCGCACGGCATCACGGTGAACTGCCTCGCGCCCGGATGGTTCAAGACGGCGCAGAATGCCGTCATGTACGAGGATGCCGAGTGGGTGTCGTACCTCGTCGAGCGGATTCCGCTGAAGCGTCCCGGCCGCCCCGAAGATCTCGAGGGCGCCGTCGTGTTCCTCGCCTCCGATGCGAGCGCCTACGTGACCGGCCAGCTCCTGCTCGTGGACGGCGGGATCTCGACCGGCGCGATGCGGGCTCTCCCAACGGCAACATCCAGCGGCCCTCAGCGGCCAAAGAAGGTGACGTCATGAAACGTGGATGGCTCGTGATCGGGATGGCGCTGGCGCTCGCAACCGCGGTCGTCCCGCAGCAGACTGAAATGACGGCCGCCGCGAAAGCGCTGATGTCGATGCTGGAGCCCGAGCAACTCAAGAAGATCCAGTTGCCGTTCGATTCCGACGAGCGGTTCAACTGGTACTACATCCCGCGAGAGCGGCAGGGATTGCCGCTGAAGCAGATGACCGAGCGGCAGCGCACCGCGGCGTTCCTGCTGCTGCACGTCGGGCTCAGCCCGAAGGGCTACAACAAAGCGGAGAGCATCCGCAGCCTGGAGATCGTCCTGCACGAGATCGAGCAGGCCGCGCGGCGGGATCCCGAGTTGTACTACTTCACCATCTTCGGCGACCCGTCGGACCGCGGCACGTGGGGATGGCGCTACGAAGGGCATCACATCTCGCAGCACTGGACGGTCGTCAACGGCGCCGCGGTGTCGACGACGCCCGCGTTCTTCGGCGCAAACCCGGCGGAAGTCCAGAGCGGCGCGCGAAAGGGGTTCCGCGCGCTCCCCGCGGAAGAGGATCTCGGGCGCGCGCTGCTCGATTCGCTCGACGGCCCCCAGCGCCAGCAGGCGATCATCAACGTGACGTCGCCGAACGACATCGTCACGACCAACGCGCGCAAGGCGGCGATCGAGGGGAACGCGGGCCTGCCGGCGCAATCCATGACGAAAGCGCAGCAGGGACTGCTGATGAGCCTTGTCGAGAATTACGCGACCTCCGCCCCGGACGCGCTCGCCGCCGCGCGGCTTGCCAAGGTCCGCGCCGAAGGGCTCGCGGACATTCACTTCGCCTGGATGGGATCCACGAAGCCCGGACTCGACCAGGGGCACTACTACCGCATCCAGGGGAAGCAGTTCCTCATCGAGTACGACGACACGCAGGATCATGCCAACCATCAGCACACCGTGTGGCGCGATTTCGACGGAGATTTCGGCCTCGACGTGCTCGCGAAGCACTACGAGAAAGACCATGCGCGGCGGTAGATGCCGACTGCCCGTTGCGTGCGCGGTCGTCCTGTCGGCGTTTCAGACGCTGCCGCCGGAAGTTCGCTCGACCCTCGATGCGAAATTCCCCGGATGGACCCTGACCCCGCTCATGCAACCGGTGAGGGAAGCGTTGCTCGCGCGCGCGCCTGGCGCGGACGCGAACATCATCTCAGGCGATTTCGACGGGAACGGGCGGCAGGACTATGCGGTTCTGCTCGAGCACTCGACACCGGAGATCGACGAGACGGTCGCGCTCCTCGCCAGCGGAAAAGGGTTCGACGTCGTGTCGCTGCAGAAGTTTCCGCCCGACCGGCGCCGGTACTTGACGCTCGAAAAGAAGCGGACGCACGGGAATCCGCAAGATGCAATCGCAATCTGGCTCGTCGGCGCCGGTGGCGAGATCTACACGTATCAGAACGGACGGTTCACGTCGGCCGCGCTGAAGGAACAGGCGTCAATGGATCTCCGGATCCGCGATCGGCGCGGTGCCCTCGAGGAAATCGAAATCGCAGCCGCGATTGGCTTGCGTGACGTGCGCGGCGTACATGCGGCCGAACCCGCGCGGGTACTGAATCTCGCGTGGCGTCCACCGGGCGCGGCGGCGCGACAGCTCTTCTTCTGATACGCGCAGCGTGACGCGGCGTTCGGGAACGTCCAGCTCGATGACGTCGCCGTCGCCGACGAGCGCGAGCGGTCCGCCGACGAACGACTCGGGCGCGACGTGCAGCACGCACGCGCCGTACGCCGTGCCGCTCATCCGCGCGTCCGAAATCCTCACCATGTCCCGCACGCCCGCGGCGAGCAGCTTCTTCGGGATCGGGAGCATGCCCCATTCCGGCATGCCAGGCCCGCCGAGCGGGCCGGCGTTCTGCAGCACCAGCACGGAATCCGCGGTCACCGGAAGCGACGGGTCATCGATCCGCGCGGCAAGATCGTTGTAGTCGCGGAAGACAACCGCTGGCCCCGCGTGCTGCAAGAGACGACGTTCGGCCGCCGTATGCTTGATGACGGCGCCGTCCGGCGCGAGATTGCCGCGCAGCACGGCGACGCCTCCCTCGGGCCCGAGCGGCCGCTCGCGCGGCGCGATCACCTCGTCGTTGGACACGATCGCGCCGTCGATGTGCTCGCCGAGCGTCCGGCCGCTCACCGTCACGCACTCGGTGTGCAGCAGATCGCGCAGACGGCGCAGCACGCCGGGCAGCCCGCCGGCATAGAAGAAATCTTCCATCAGGAACCGGCCCGACGGCCGGATGTTGGCCAGGAACGGCGTCCGGCGCGATAGCGCGTCGAAGCGATCGAGGTCCAGACACGCGCCCGCGCGTCCGGCCATCGCGATGAGATGAATGATCGCGTTCGTCGATCCGCCGAGGGCCATCGCCGCGGTCACCGCGTTCTCGAACGCCGCCGTCGTCAGGATGTCGCGCGGCCTCAGATCCTCCCAGACCATCTCGACGATGCGGCGTCCCGCGGCGACGGCCATGCGCGGGTGCGCGGAATCGGCGGCGGGGATTGATGACGCGCCGGGCAACGTCATGCCGAGCGCATCGACCGCCGACGCCATCGTCGACGCGGTGCCCATCGTCATGCAGGTGCCGAACGAACGAGCGATCCCGTCCTCCATTTCGCGCCACGCGCACTCGTCGATCGTTCCCGCGCGGCGTTCCGTCCAGTATTTCCAGACGTCGGTACCCGACCCGAGCGTTTGCCCACGCCAGTTGCCGCGCAGCATCGGGCCGGCGGGGACGAAGATCGCCGGGAGGTTCGCGCTCGTCGCGCCCATGATCAGCGCCGGGACGGTCTTGTCGCAGCCGCCCATGAGGACGACGCCGTCGGCGGGGTAGGAGCGGAGCGCCTCCTCGGCGTCCATCGCGAGGAGATTGCGATAGAGCATCGTGCTCGGCTTCATGAACGTTTCGCCGAGCGTGAGCACCGGAATCTCCATCGGGAACCCGCCGGCCTGCCAGACGCCGCGTTTGACTTCCTCCGCGCGCAGACGGAAGTGCGCGTGGCACGGGTTGGCGTCGCTCCACGTGTTCAGGATCGCGATGACAGGCCTGCCGGTGATGTCCTCGGCGCTGAAGCCGGCCTGCTTCGCGCGCGAGCGGTGGCCGAACGATCGCAAATCGTCCGGACCGAACCAGCGATAGCTTCGAAGGTCCTCGGGCTTCCTGCGGCGGCTCACGCGTCGCGCTCCCGCAGCGCGCGCGCCACCGGCGCGAGCTGCTGCAGTTGCGGCGCGCCGAGCGGTGACACGTACGGCGGGATCGGGCCTGTTCGCGCGATGCCGGCCAGCTCCACCGCGTGGTGCAGCACGCGCGCCGGGCCCCACGCGTCGCGCAGGTCCTCGAGCGGCATGAACTCCTCGCGAATCGCCTCCGCCGCGTCCCAGTCGCCGCGGCCGCACGCGGCGAAGAGATCGCTGCAGCGTTGCGGCGCCACGCATCCGGATCCGGTCGTCAGGCCGCCGAGACGGGAATCGCGCAGGTGAACGACCGCCGGGCGCTCACCCATGCCGCTGACGACACGGCGTCGATCGACGCGGCGCAGCAGGCCGTCGAGATACGCGTCGTGTCCCGGGTCGTCGCGGACGACGGCGTACTTGATGCTCACCGCGACGCCGTCGTCGATCAGCCGCGCGACGGCGTCGAGCCCCTGCTCTCGATCGGACCCGAACGCGTCTTCGGACTTCAAATACAGGATGAGCGGCAGACCGGCGATCGCGGCGACCTCTCGCAGGCCGGCCTCGAGGCCGCGCGCGTCGCGCGGGTCGCTGCACGGCAGCATCATGGCGGCGCGGAAGCGGTATCGCTTCAGCAGGCATGCCTGGTCCATCGCGCGGCCGAAGGACGGTCCGATGCTTGGAATCGCCCACCGCGGCGGCGCGAACCCGGACAACCACTCGAGCAGCGCCGCGTATTCATCGAGCGTGACGTGGTACAGGAACGCGTTGCCGCCGTAGAGGTAGCGTGTGACGCCGCCCTCCTCGATGTGCTGCGCCACGCGTTCGGCGGCATCGAGGTCGAGCGTGCGGCGTGAGTCCGCCTTGCGCGGCAGCGGCGGGACCGCGTATACGCCGGCCAGATCGTCCAGGATCGTCTTCGCCATCGGGTCCCGAAACTCCTCTGTTGAACATCAGAGGATATCGCAAAGAAGGCCGCGCGTTATCATGCGGAGCGTTCGGCCGACACGAGAAGTTGCCCCCGGCGCGGCGTTGCGCCGGCACAATCGATGAAGAACGTGTTTTACATCGATGATCTCGACGGACCACGGTTCGAGCTGGCGGTTGGCCAGCTCGAAACTGGATCCGGCTTCGTCTTCCGTTTCGTGTGGTTCCGCAAGGAGGACGGCCGTCTCGAATGCGAAGCCATCAGCCCTTACGCGACGATGGACCTGACGACCGACGGTGCGGCGGAGCTGATCGAGCACGCACAAGCCACCTTGCGCGTCCTCCAAACGGCAAGCGAGTCGTTTCGGCGCGCCACACGCAATATGAAACCAGGATTCTCGGTCATCATTGACGACGCGATGGGCACCGTGCGGATATTCGAACTGACGGACGGGGCGATCAGGAAGCTGTAAACAGCCGCTACTTCGCTATCTCCTCCGGGATCCCCAATCCCGGGCCGCCAATCTCGGCGGTGCGTACGTACCCGTCGCGAACGTGGAAGATGCCCGGGAAGCGCGACTCCCATGGCGCGTTGGCGGCCGGAACGTACTGCCGCGCGTTGGCTTCGATCCCGGCGATGGCCGGCACGTGGGCGGCGATGCCGACGGAGTGAATCAGCGAGGCGCCGGGGCACGTGAGATCCTGCACGCAGACGAACATCTTGTACTTCTGCGCGGCCGCGGCCATCAGCATCGCCTGGCTCTGCCCTTTGCACGCCTTCAGCGCGACGCCCGTATATCCCATCTCGCGCGCGAGCCGCAGGCTCTCGAGACCGGTGAGGGATTCATCGATGACGACCGGACGGAGCTTCGATGCCGCGTGCATCACGTTCTGGCGATTGGCGTTGAGGTCGCGCGCCGTGGGCTGCTCCACGTAAAGGATTCGATCGAAGCCCGCCGGCGATCCCGCGCGGATCTGGCGCAGGCACTCGAGCACGTACTCGACGTTCGGGCAGCGTTCGTTGAAGTCGAGACAATACGACCAGTCGTGAACGCCACGCCGCGCCTGCGCGGAGGTCGCGACGCGATCGATCGCGAGCACGCGAGTCGTGTCCCACGCGAGATCTTCACCGCTCAGTTTGATCTTGATCCGAACGAGCCCGCTCCACGGGATCCAGTCCGCCAGTGTTTCGGGGAGCCCGTCACCGAGCGGTCTCTCGACATCTGTCTGCTCCAGCGCATCCAGGCCGCCGACGCTGTGGAACAGCGGAATGCGCTCCTGCGCCTTCGGCCGCAGCGCACGATCGAGGCGATCGCCGCGGAAATCCGGACCAAGATATGCCGACAGATCGCCGGGCAGGAGATCGGGGCCGTAGGTCGCGTAGACGTTGCGGCCGTGAACTTTCCCGAACGCGTCGTGGATCGCCGCGTCGAACGGGCTGGCGACCACGAGCGTGCACAACGTGGGAATCGGCTCGTCGAGTTTGCGAGCCGCCGAGACGTCGCGCGCGGCTTTCAGGTATTCGGGCTCGAGGACTCTATTGAGATCCAGCGGATGACCGACCTCGCGGCACTCGGTCGTCAACGCCGCGATTCTCTCCGCCAGCGCCTTCATCGCGTCGAGCGTCGTGTCGTAGGACATCGTCTTCGACGGAAACGCCCACATGTTGCCCATCGTCATCGAGCCGAAGCCCCAGGCGCTTTTGCCGAGGCGAGTAGTGACCCGGCAGCGGACGTTCAGCAGCGTGACGCGATCGACGACGCGTCCGCCGAATTTGTACGGCGCGCGATATACGAAGTCGTCGTAGCTGTGACGGACTTCGTCGATCCGGATATCGGTGGGTTCTGGGATGACGAGCGGGAGAACGGTGACGAGTGGGCCCGCGGCGACGGCGCCGAGAAACTGGCGGCGGGACAGCGTCACGGCTTCGATCCCCGCAATCCGTAGGCTTCGGACAGGCGCGCCTTGACGAATGCGAGGTCCCGCGCCGCGGCCGCGAGCGTGTTCTCTTCGCGCGCCTCCGGCGTCGCGCCCGGAATCTCGTATTCGAGATGGAGGGACGCGGGTCCATGGAATCCCGTCTTCGCGAGCATGCTGAAGAACGCCTTCCAGTTCACCATGCCATCACCCAACGGGCAATTCTGCTGGCGCCAACCGGTGGCGGTCTTCTCCCAGAAAAAATCCTTCAATGCGATCATGAATAAGCGAGGTGCGACGAGGTTGAACGCGCTGCGCCATCCTCCATCGCCGCCTTCGACGACGGCGTGACGGACGTCGAAGTAATAGCCGACCGATTTCGAATCCAGCGTATCGATGACGGCGGCGATGTCCCAGATGCCGCCGCCGATATAGCCGGCATGGTTGTGGAAGCCGAGGCGCATGCCGGTGCGCGCGGTCATGTCCGCCAGCCCGCGTAGTCGTGCGCCCGCCGCATCGCGTTCCTTCCGCACGTCGGCGAACGTGTATAGGTAGTACCCGGGCTTGAAGTACGGAATCTGCAGCGCCGCCGCCGTCTCGAGTGTCGGACGTGCCGCCGGATCGGATGTGGAGACGAGCTCCGTCGTGAGCATCGGAACGGTCAGCCCTTCCTGCCGGATGGCCGCCACGAAGACCGGCAAATCCTGCGCGACGCGTTTCGGATCGACATGACCGCCCGGCCGGACCGTCAAATCGACGCCGCCGAACCCGAGTTTCTTGAGCGCGCGGCCCAGGCCGGGCGCGTCCATGCGCGGCAGGTGCTTGGAGAAGAAACACAGCGGGCCGCGAAACCCGGGCTCCGCCGTGGAGACGGACGCGAACATCCGTGGCGACACGGCAGCCAGTGTTCCAGCGGCGGCGACGCGCTCGAGGAAGGTGCGGCGGCTTACAGTTTCCATGGCTTGCGATGGATTCTAGCGGTTCTTGCATTGCTGCGCGCGACTCCGCCGTACCTCCTCGTTGCAACTCGGCCGCGCGCCGTTATGATAGCGACCGCTGGCGGACAACCGCGCGGAGGAACCGCGGGGGGCCGGCGTGCTGCGAGACACCATGAAGAAATTTGCCGTGCTCGTCGCCGTGCTCGTCGTGTTGGGTGGAGGCGCGTACGTCGCATTCCGTCTGGGGTGGTTGGCGCGATTGGGCCGAGGGGCCGCGGTCGGACCGGCGAACGCAGGTCAGCCCGCCGCGACGCCGTCCGCCGGAGGAGGCGCCGCGGCGCCGGGCCTCGGGACGCTGCC
>Ga0066709_100000653_pt1 | contig 19770 bp, 18 predicted proteins | sample GraSoiAngelo_158_FD_79665 | JGI IMG/M metagenome (GOLD analysis project Ga0066709, IMG submission 79665) | Grasslands soil microbial communities from the Angelo Coastal Reserve, California, USA - 14_1009_16_30cm | ecosystem: Environmental > Terrestrial > Soil > Grasslands | place: USA...
GACGTAGAAGCCGATCGCAAGCAGCGTCAGGAACGCCGCGAGCACGTTGACGGTCCACGCCATCAGCGCCACCGAGATCGCCCCGAGGACGATGCCGAACGCGACCGCGCGCTCCGGCGTCACGGCGTGCGCCGGCAGCGGCCGGCGGCGGGTTCGGGCCATCCGCTCGTCGATGTCGCGCTCGAGGTACTGGTTGATCGCGTTGGCGGATCCAGCAGCGAGCGTGCCGCAGACGAGGGTCCAGAACGTGAGCCTCGCCCAGTCGATGATGGGCAGGCCCGGCACCTCGCGCGTCGCGAGCACCATGGCCGGGACGGTCGTGACGAGCAGCAGCTCGATGATCCGCGGCTTGGTCAGGGCGACGTAGGCGCGCACCTGCTCAGAGCGGGAGGAGCGCGGGCCGGACCCGGCCTCCGTCGCGACGCCCTCGACGGGAGCGGCGATTCTCGCCTCGTAGTAGGCCGTAACGGCAAGCGCGACGCTCCCACCCCAGACGAGCGCGCCGAGAGCCACGTGCAGCGTCTGGGTCCACGGAGCGAGCAGCGTCGCGATCTGCAGCGCGCCGACGATGACCTGCACGAGGTACACCGCGAGCACGCCGATCGCGAGCCGGGCCAGGCGAAGTTGCTCTGATCGGCGCCGCCAGGCGACCGAGGCCACGGCGGCGAGAATGACGAGGACGATCGCGGCCACGTACCGGTGCAGCGCATGCGCCCCGTACAGCCCGGCCAGGTCCGCCCGGCCCTCTGGCGCGATCGGGACGAGCGTCCCGTTCATCAGCGGCCAATCGGGGAAGACGAGCCCCGCGTCTCGCGCCGTGACATTCGTACCGAAGAGCAGCACGCCGAAGACTGCGGCCGCGGCAAACGAGGCGAGGAGGGTGAACCGCTGGCTGCCACCGCCGGCGAGGCGGGCCGGGTAGGACGCCCGGACGAGCAGGTACACGAGCAGACCGACGAGGGCCATCGCCGCGGCGAGGTGCGCCGTCACCGACTCGCCGGTGTTGCCGAGCTGGACCGTCCGCGCACCGAGCCACGCCTGGAAGCCAACCAACAGCACAGCGGCAAGCGACGGCCAGACGATCGACGGGCGGTCGCGGTGGTCGAGGACCGCAAGCGCGGCCATGGCCACGATGAGCAGGCCGATCAGCGCGGCCACGGCTCGGTGGAGCCACTCGATCCAGACGTGGTAGTCGCTGCCGAGACTCGGCAGGAACTGGCCCTCGAAGCAACCCGGCCAGTGCGGGCAGGCGAGCCCCGAGTCCGTGGCGCGGACGCCCACGCCGATCACGACGAGCAGGAACGCTGCGGCGACGGTCGCGGCGGCGAGCCGCTGGAAGCGGGTCAATCGTCCTCCGGGGGTGCGATCGCGGATTCTAGCCGTCGGCGCCGTCAAACACGGACCGGGGCTACCCTGCCGCCATGCCCCGGAACTCCCTCCCTCGGCCGACCGCGCTCGCCGCGGTCGGCATGGGGCTGGCGCTGGCCCTGGTCGGTTGCGGACCTGGCGGTTCGACCGGTAGTACCGCTCCCTCGGAATCCACAGCCTGCGCGACCGCGCCGACGCCGCCCGACGACCTCGCTGGCTGGGGTCCGCCGGCCACTGCGCCGACCGTGGTGCCCCTCCTGATCAACGACCCGGTCGTCTGCGGACCCAACCGAATCCTGTTCTCGGTCCTCGATCCGGCGGGCACGCCGATCGCGGCGCCCGACCGGACGACGTCGGTCGCCTTCTACGACCTCGGCCGCGACCCATCGAAACCGATCACGAAGTTCGATGGCACCTTCGTCTGGGCGATCGAGAACGTTCGCGGCATCTACGTCGGCTACGCGTCCTTCCCGGAGGCCGGCCGGTTCGGCGCCGAGTTCACGACCGCTGCCGCGGGGGGAGCGCCGGTGACCATCCGCCTCACCTTCGACGTCCAGCCCAGCTCCCCCGTCGTCAAGGTCGGCGACCACGCACCCGCCTCGAAGACGCCGACCCTCGCCGACGCCGGTGGCGACGCGAGCCATATCTCGACGGACGCGAACCCGGATCCGGCCTTCTACAAGACGTCGGTCGACCAGGCGCTCGCGAAGCACGTGCCGTTCGTGGTGATCTTTGCGACGCCCAAGTTCTGCACCACGGCGCAGTGCGGCCCGACCCTCGACCGGATCAAGCCCTTCGTCACGAAGTACCCGGGCGTCACCTTCATCAACGTCGAGCCGTACAGGCTGAAGCTCGTCGACGGCCTCCTGCAGGCCGACACCGACGCCAGCGGACAGCTCCAGCCGACGACCGTCACCGACGAGTGGCACCTCGTGCACGAGCCCAGCGTGTACGTCGTCGACCGCGACGGGATCGTCACGGCGAACTTCGAGCTGATCTTCTCTGTTGCCGAGCTGAGCGCGGCGCTCGAGGCGGTCAAGTAGCCGAGATCGCGGCGGTCAGGACGGCGCCGGGCTCGGCACGGCGTCCTCGAGGCGGTACACGAAGGGCTTCCCGCCCTGGCGCAGGTAGTAGGCCCGGACCGGCACCCCGGTGGCCTCGTGCGTCGCCAAGTGGCTCGGTGAGAACTGTTGCGCGTTCTCGAGCACGCCCATCTCGAGGGTCACGGTCTGTCCGTTCGGCATGAGCAGGTCGAAGTCGTTGACGACACCGAGGCTCGGCGAATCGATGCGAACGACGACGCCGACGACGGGCGACGGCGGGATCGGACCCGGTGTCGGGGGCCGAGCGGTGCAGGCGCATGCGGCGTTGACCAGCACGAGATAGACCACCAGCCCGACCGTAACGACAAGCAGGCCGAGGACCGGCAGCACGATCCGAAGCGGGCGGCGACGTCTCGGTGGAACAGAGCCGATCGAGGCCCGCGCGGTCACGACGCGGCGGCGCCCGTGCTCCCCGGCGCGTAGATCGGGGCGCCCTCGGCGCACAGCGGGCACGAGTCAGGCCCGGGCTCGAAGGTTGGCAGCTCGAGGATCCACAGCGCGCTCAGCGCGTAGCGTCGGCCGGTCGCAGGCGAGGCGAGCGTGCTCATTCCGCCCGAGCGATCGACCAGGACGGCGCATTCGACGATCTCGCCTCCGGCCGCCTCGACCGCCGGGATCATGGCCAGCAGCGAGCCGCCGGTGGTCAGGATGTCGTCGACGAGGAGCACTCGCTCGCCGGGCTCGATCCTGAAGCCGCGCCGGAACTCACGCCGGGGATGGCCGCCGGTGTGGACCTCCTCAGCGAAGATCGCACGGGTACCGAGCTGGCGTCCGGTCTCGAAGGCGAGGATCACGCCGCCCGTCGTGGGGCCGGCGACGAGGTCGACGAGCGGCCGATCCCCGGCGCCATCGGTGCCGTACCGACCGGCCCAGAAGCCACACAGCTCACTCGTCGCGGCCGGATCGGACAGGACCGCGAACTTCTCGAGGTAGGCGCTCGAGTGGCGCCCGCTCTTGAGCAGGAAGTGGCCGTCGCGCAGCGCGCCGGAGCTGCGGAACAGGGCCTCCGTTCGCGCCGCGATGGCCGCCCGCGCCGTTGCCTCCAGCCCCGGCTTGATCGTGGTCATCTGCCCCCGAGTGTAGGCGGGGGCCGACGACCGTTCGATGTTCCGGCCCCTGGCTAGGCGCCGCCCTCGGCCGCCGGCTCGACCGGGGCGTCGCCGCCCGGACCAGCTCGGCGAAGGCGCCGTGCGACGAGAAGCAGGGTGCCTCCGACGATCGTCGTGGCCAGGAGGATCGGCAGCCAAACGATCCCGAACCAGATCCCGGCCGTGGCCACGTCCTGGAGCACATTCACCAGGCTGGCCGACGCGCGTTCCGCCTCGGCGCCGGGGTCGAACCGGGCCTGCTGCTCGGCGAGCACAGGTTCCGGCTTCATCGAGAACGTCACCGCCAGCGTCGACAACGCCGCCTGCTCTTCGAGGTGCGTTTTCTGCGCGGTCAGCTCCTCGATCTGGCCGCGGACATTGGTCAGCTCCCCCTGGACGGACAGCACGTCCTTGATCGTGCCGGCGCGATCCATGATCGCCTGGAGCGCTCGTTCCGTCGCCCCCAGGTTGCGGATGCGCGCACCGAGGTCGACAACCTGACCGGTCACGTCCTGGGTCTCGGAGTGTTCGGCCAGGACCCGGACGGCGAGGCCGCGCAGCCGGACGAACGCCTCTTCCCACTTCGGGGCCGGGACGCGGAACGTGATCGTCGCCGCGAGGCGGTCCCCGTCGCCGGTACGGTCCGAGCCGCTAGCGTAGCCACCGAGCGAGGAGACCAGGTTGGTCGCGTCGGCGAGGGCGGGATCGATGGCCGACACCTGCAGCGTCAGCGAGCCGGTCTTGATGATGAGGAGGTCCGATCGGTCGACCGAGTAGAGCGGAACGTCGGGCGCCTCGGCGACCGGATCCTCGGGAACCTGGCCGGCCCCGGGCTCCTGCGGAGGCACCTCGTACCCCCCGTCGGGCGGGCCCACAGCGGCGCCGACGGTCGACAGGATCGGGGCGACCCTGGTGCCAAGGGTCGCGAAAGCGAGCCCGCCCAGCAGCACCAGCGCGACGACCACGCCGATCGCGCGCCAGTTGGGACCTTCGTCGTCGAGCGTCATCGTGGCCAACCTCGAGGTGGAAGTCTCGGCAAGAAAACCATCCACCCCGAACCGGGCACGCGCCATCGGCAACGTCCCGCAGCGAGGGCTGCGGGGAATCCCGCAAGAATCGCGCCCGATCGCTGTTCAGCGATCGGGCGCGTGAGTTCTCAGGCCGCGCTCCCGGCCTCCGGGGCCACGGGCGGCGTGTCGTCGCCCGGACCAGCGCGGCGGAAACGGCGCGAGACCACGAGCACGACGCCGGCAACGATCCCGAAGAAGAGGAGGATGGGCAGCCAGACGATCCCGAACCAGATGCCGGCCGTGGCCACACCCTGGAGGACGCTGACCAGGCTCGCGGACGCCTGCTCCGCCTCGGCGGCCGGGTCGAATCCCTGCTGCTCGGTGCGGACCGGGTTCGGCTTCAGGGAGAACGTCACCGTGAGGGTGGACATCGCGGCCTGTTCCACGAGGTGGCCCTTCTCCGCAGTCATCTCCTCGATCTGGCCCCGAACCTTGGTCAGCTCGGCCTGCACGGACAGCACGTCCTTGATCTCCGTCGCGCGATCCATGATCGCCTGGAGGGCGCGCTCGGTCGCCTCGAGGTTCTTGATCCGAGCGCCGAGGTCGACGACCTGGCCCGTCACGTCCTCGGTGGACGATCGTTCGGTGAGCACCTTGTCGGCGAGGCCGCGCAGGGCGGCGAGCGCCTCGTCCCAGCGAGCCGCCGGGATGCGGAAGGTGATGCTCGCCGAGGCGTTCTCGCCGTCCCCGGACCGATCCGAGCCGCTGACGTAGCCGCCAAGCCCGTCGACCTTCTGGGTCGCCGCCGTCACGGCTGCATCGAGGCCGGTGACCTGCAGCGAGAGCGCGCCGGTTTTGATGATCAGCGGGTCCGCCGGCGCGGCGGGGGGCTGGTTGCCCGAGCCGTTCTGGTCGCCTTCGACGGGCCCTCGAGCGGCGTCCCCCGTGGCCACTCCAGGTGCGGCGGTCGCCCCTGGCGCACCAACCCCCTGGAGTGCGGCTCCGGAGCAACCGATCGCAAACAATCCGATCAGGAAGATCGCCACGACGGCCGGCCCTCGCACGCCGAGCCGTCGAACAGTGGACAGCATCGCGCTGCTCCTCTCTCAGTCGGGCGCGAAGGCGCACCGACGGCGCCCCGACGGCGGCACGATAGCAATGGTTCCCAAGCGCTCTGGGCGGAGCCCACGTCAGGGCCGGTATTCGACACCCTTCGACGACGGCGGGCCGGCACGCTTCGGGAGGGCGGTGCCGATCAACGGCGCATGGCGATCGAGCCCTCGGCGCCGGCATTCGGCAGCGAGTTCTTCGACGAGGCGAGCCGGCAGGGTCGGGTCGGCGAAGATGGCCGTCCCGACCTGGACCGCCACGGCACCGACGGCGAGGTAGTCGAGCACGTCGGCGAGCTCCGTCACGCCCCCGATCGCGATGACCGGGATGTCGACGACCTGGCTGACCTCGTACACGATCCGCAGCGCGACGGGCTTGATCGCCGGGCCGGACAGGCCGCCGTAGATGTTGCCGAGCAGGGGCCGTTCGCGCCCCGTCGCGACCGCGATTCCGGACAGCGTGTTGATGGCGGTGAGGGCGTCCGCGCCCGCGTCCGCGATGGCTCGCGCGATCGGGCGCACGTCAGCGACGTTCGGCGAGAGCTTGACCAGGAGCGGCAGCTCGGTGGCCCGGCGGACGGCCGCGGTGACGGCGCCCGCGGCCTCGGCATCGATTGCGAACTGGATGCCGCCCTTGCCGACGTTCGGGCAGCTGATGTTGAGCTCGATACCCGCGACGCCGGGCACGCCGTCGAGGCGGCGAGCGACCTCGGTGAAGTCGGCGATCGACTCGCCGGCGACGTTCACGATCACCGGCACGCGCCAGCGCGACCACGTCGAGGCGTACTTGTCGATGACCGCGTCGACGCCCGGGTTCTGGAGCCCGATCGAGTTGAGCATCCCGCCCGGCGTCTCGGTGACGCGCGGCGTCGGGTTGCCGACGCGCGGCCGGAGCGTCGTGCCCTTGCAGCAGATGGCGCCGAGCCGCTGCACATCGACCACGTCGCCGTATTCGACGCCGTAGCCGAACGTGCCCGAGGCGACGAGGATTGGGTTTGCCAGCACCAGGCCACGCCCGAGGTCGACCGACAGGTCGACCGCCTGATCCGTGGCCGGCCGGTTGCCGTCGCGCCCGGCGGTCGGTGGCGACACCTGCCGCTGCGTGGCTCCGTTTCCGCCCTGCGTCGGTGCGACCGGCGCGGGCGGCAGGACCCGGCGCGTCGCCGGCAGGATCGCGGACTTGATGCGCCGCACCGTCGGGCGGCGCTTCGCGGGCGCGGCTCGCGAGGTCACGACTCGGCGCCTTGCCTTCACCAGCCGCCCTCCCAGGCGATCTCGTCGGAGGCGAACACCGGGCCCTCGCGGCAGACACGCTGCGGCGTGCCGGCGGTCGACATCACGACGCAGCCGAGGCACGCGCCCACGGCGCAGCCCATGTTCTGCTCCATCGATACCTGGAGGAAGGCCCGTCGGCGCGCCTGCGCCGAGCCGGCGGGGATCGGACGCCCCCCGCCGCGCTTCCGACCCAGCGACGCCACGCCGAGCCGGCGCCGGCGAGAGGCCGCGAGGCCGGCCAGCGCTCGCAGCATCGGCAGCGGCCCGCAGGCGAAGGCCTGGTCGGCCCAGGCCTCGTAGTCCGCGACGAGATCCGTGACGAAGCCGCGGTGACCCACGGAGCCATCGTCGGTCGCGACGACGTACTCGACCTCGTCGGGGAGCAGCGACGAGGGATAAACATCTCTCGCTCCCGCACCGCCGAAGAGCAGCGTCACCTGCCGGCCGTCTCGGATCGCCTCGTCGGCGAGCGCACGGACGCCGGCCATGCCCAGCCCGCCCGCGATCAGCAGGATGTGCCGCGTCCGCGGGTCCACCTCGAACGGCCGGCCGAGCGGGCCGAGCATGTCGACCCGATCGCCGGGCCGGAGCCGCGTGAACCACTCGGTCCCGCGGCCCACTGTCCGGAAGTGGATCGTGAGCGTGCCCGCGACCGGGTCGATCGTGTTGAACGAGAACGGGCGGCGCAGGACGAGCCCCGAGTAGTCACCCGTTCGGACGTGGACGAACTGGCCCGCTCGGGCGCCCGCCACCAGCCCCGGTGCGCGGTAGGCCTGGAGCCATTGGCCGGGCAGGATCTCGCGACTGTCGAGGAGCTCCGCGCCGGCGAGGCGGATGGACGCCGGCTCGCGGGCCAGCCTCGACGCCGGCGCGCGTGCGGTCGGTTGGCTCGGGTCTCGCGCGCGGGTCGTCGTCACCTGCCCGGTTCGGGCGCTTCCCCGGCGCCGGCGGCGCTGCCGTCGCCGGCGTCGGCGTCGGGCTCCTCCGAGTCCCGGGCGACGGCCGGGTACGCATCGACGATGGCCTCTGCGAGGTCGCCGAACACGTCGGTCGGGTCGTAGAAGCGGACGATCTGGTCGGGGCTGGAGATGTCCTGCCAGCCGGTCTCGCCCTCGGGGATCACCCGGCCGCGGAAACCGCCGACCCCGAGCGCCAGGTGCTCGTCGTCGTCGTCGACGATCACGACCGTGCCGACGAGGCCGAGCAGGGCGCCGGCCGCGTTCTCGAAGCCCTCGATGAGCCCGCCCTCGGTTCGCTGGCTCCGATCCTGGAAGTCGAGGGCGAGCTCGTACAGCGCCTGCGCGGCGGACGACTCGTCGCGCGCTTCGGCGACTGCCGGCTGCCCGGCCGCCCACTGGTCGGCCGCCTCGGCGTACGCGTCGGCCTCGGTTGCGCCGGCCTCTTCCGTCCCCTCGGCATCGCCCGTCACGGCGGCCTCGTCGAGCCCGACGTCCTCCGCCTGCGCCTCGGCGAAGGCCTGCAGGATGTCGGCCGGGTTGTAGATCTCGACGAGCTCGGCAGCCGTGTCGATGATCTCGGTCTCGGTGATCCAGTCGCCGCGCGACTCGTCGTAGACGCGGCTCCGGCTGCGGAACGTCCCGTCCGGCGCGACGGCCAGGTACTCGGGATCGTCGTCGATCAGGACCAGCCCGCCGAGCTGGCGGATCCGGCCCTGATGGCTACTCATGAACCGATCCAGCTGCTCGCCCGCGCGCGCCAGGAAGTCGGTGCGCTCGATCTCGGCGTCACGGGCCATGTCGGCCAGGAGGGCGTTGCGTCGACCTTCCATGTCCGGCCTCCTACAGGTGGACCTTGAGCTCGGGCCCCATCCGCTCGCGGAGGAACATCGAGTGGTGGCGTTCCATGATCCATTCGGACCCGCGATGGGCGATCGCCTGGATCCCTTCGTCCTTCTCCATCTGGTCGAGCACGGCGTAGCTCGGCAGGTCGAACAGGATCAGGTTGTCGAAGTCCCAGCCATGGGCGACGTTGTACCAGCCGATGAACCGGATGCCGTACTTCTCGCTGTACTCGCGAACCTGTCGCGGGAACAGGGTCTTCATGTAGAACTTGAAGAACGGGTCGCGGCCGCGGCGAACGGTGAAGTAGGTCGCGAGCACGGGCACTGGGCGCTGGGTCCTCCAAGCGTTCCGGATCGACGGGGCGGAGCGTATTCTCGCACGCCGCGTTCGATCAGCCGGGCCCGTCTTCGGGCGGCGTCGCATCCTCGTCGGCTGCGTCGCGGGTGGCCGCATCCTCGATCTCGCCGACGGTCGGGGTCGCCGAGCGCATGGGCCGGCGCCGGCCCGCGGCGCGCCGATCGGCGGCCACGAGCCGCAGCAGGAAGATGACGGTCTGGCCGACGAAGAGCAGCAGGACGAGCGTGGTCGCCATGAGCACGATCGTGACAAGGACGGGCCAATCCCATGCGGCGCTCAGGGGCGTGAGCACCACGACGACCGCGAGGACCGCGATCTGGAGCCAGAAGCAGCCGAGGCCCGGCCCCTTCTCGGCATCGAGCGGGGCGCCCTTGTACTCGACATTCCGTCGTTCGCTCACGAAGGAGGACTGTAGCCGCCGAGGCGATCAGCGGTAGATCGGCTGTCCGGTTCGGGCGACCTGCTCGATCAGGTCGGCCGCCTGGACCGTGCCCGGGTTCGCACGGAGCCGTTCCGCGTCGACGGCTATCCGATACTGGAGGTTCACATCCGCGAGCAGGCGGTCGACCGCACTCGTGAGCTCGTCGTCCTCGAAGCCGTAGGTGGAGAGGCGGATCCCGAAGCCGGTCTCGTCGACGCGCTGGGCGTTGTCGACCTGGTCCCAGAAGAGGGGCAGCACGACCATCGGCTTGCCGTAGTGGAAGCATTCCGTGACCGTGTTGTTGCCGCCGTGGGTCACGACGACATCGACCTGGGGCAGGATCGCCGGCTGCGGCAGGATGCTCTCGCCGACCATGTTGTCCGCGAGCCGGATCTGGTCCGCGAGCGGGCCCTTGCTGACGATCACGCCGTGCCGCGTGCCGCCCATGACGTCGACCAATCGCTGCATCAGCTCGACGTCGGCCGAGCCGAGGCTGCCGAGCGACAGGTAGACGAGCCCGCCGCCGCCCGATCGAAGGCCGCCTGGGACCGGCCAGGCATCGTCGGTCGCCCGGACGCAGGTCTCGAGGCGGTGCCACGTGGGCGGGAGCGGCCGCTCCCGGGCGTAATCGACCGCGGCCGGGTACACGTACAGGTTCAGCCACGGTGATTCCGGGATGAAGTCGGGGCCGACGTCGCGCCAGGTGAGCGGCGGCGAGCCGTGGTCGCGCCCGAATGCGTCGAAATCAACCCACATGTCGCGATGCGTCCGCCCAACTTCCGCGAGGAAGTCCGCGTAGCCCGATCGATCCGCCACCGGGTAACCGGACGAGAACGGCGGGACCGCCGGATCCTTCAGCTCCGCCGGGTTGCACGACACGATCCGTACCCACGGCCGCCCCGAGGCGGAAAGGGCCGGGAATCCGACCACGTTGTCTTCGACGATCACGTCCGGCTCGACCTCGTCGATGATCTCGCGGAGTCGATCGTGGACGAACTTCGCGCCGTCGATGAGCGCCTGCCAGGTCGGCGCGATGAACTCGCCCAGCTGCTCGATCGTGGGCTTGCGGAAGATGGGCGCGGTGTCGCGGATGAAGTCGATCCAGAACTGACCCGGCGCTTCCTCGGTCTCGGGCGCCGGCCCGAGCCGCATCAGTCGCTCTTCGAAGCCGTGGGCCTCCAGCCGGCCGGCGAACGATTCCTCGACGATGAACAGGACGCGATGCCCGCGCCCCTGCAGGACCTTGCCGATCCCGATGCAGTTGTTGGTCGGGCCGAACGCGCCCTCGGGAAAGAACACGATCGTCTGTCGAGCGTCAGCCACGTCTGACCAGGGTCTCCTCCACCAGCCGGGTTCTCGCGCAGGGCCGGCCGATTATGGAGCGTCGGTACCATCACGGCGATGACCGCCGAACCCGTCACCGGGTGGCACCCGGAGCCCGACCTCCTGGTGATTCGCGACCCCTCGTCACGCGACGCCATGCGCGAGGCCGGCGACGCGATCTGGGCGGCGGCGCTGGACTATCTCTACGACCACGCCCTCGTCCGTGCCATGGGCACGCCGAGCGGCTACGACGCGCTCCGGGCCGAGTTCTTCGGCGCGACGCGCGCTCCGGCGCCGGCGCCGCGGGAGCCGGCGACGCTGCAGGCGGTGCTCGACGAGTTTTCGAGCCGGGTCGCCCCGCACACCGTCAGCGCCTACCACCCGCGCTCGTTCGGCTACTTCACCCCGCCGCCCCTGCTCGCGTCCGTGGCCGGCGAGGTCCTCGCCCAGATCGCCCAGCAGGGCATCGACATCTGGCACGCCGGCCCGATCGGCGCGTTCGTCGAGGAGGAGGTGCTGCGCTGGCTGTGCGACCTGGTGGGCTATGGCGAGGGCAGCTTCGGGATCCTCACCTCGGGCGGCGTGATGGCCAACTTCATCGCGATGGTCCTCGTCCGGGACGTGCACCTGGCACGCCTGCGTGGCGCCATCGAGCCGCCGCGGGGGCGCGCGCTCGAGGGCGTCCGCGTGTACGCCTCCGACCAGACCCACTTCTCGATCGGTCGGGCGCTCGATGAGCTCGGCTTCCCGGCGGACACCCTGGCGGTCGTGCCGGCGGATTCCGACTTCCGGCTTGGCGCCGCGCCGGTTGCGCAGGCGATCGCGAGGGATCGTGCGGCGGGGCTGACGCCGCTCGCCATCGCGGCCGTTGCCGGGTCGACGAACACTGGCTCGGTCGACGCGACCGGGGAGCTCGCCGACCTCGCAGCGCGCGAGGACCTGTGGCTGCACGTCGATGCCGCCTACGCCGCGGCGGCCCGGCTCTCAGCCCGCGATGCCGGGCGCGTGGCGGACCTCGAGCGCGCCGACTCCGTGACCGTCGACCCGCACAAGTGGCTGTTCCAGTCGTACGACATCGGCGGGCTCGTCGTCCGGGACGGTGGCGTGCTGGCGCAGGCGTTCGGTGGCCGCCGGCCGGAGTACTACCGCGCCGGGCACGAACTGGATGGCTCGAACGGGCACGCGCCGACCGACGATGGCCACGGCGCCGCGGACCAGCTCAACTTCTGGCGCCTCGGGTTCGAGGGCACCCGTCGCTGGAGGGCGCTGAAGCTATGGCTCTCCTGGAAGCACATCGGGAGTGAGGGGTTCGGGCGGCTCGTCGAGGCGAACATCGACCTGGCGGCGCACCTCGCAGCGCGGATCGCCGCGTCCGACGACTTCGAGGCGCTCCCCGTAGAGCCCGAGCTGTCCGTCGTGTGCTTCCGGCACCTGCCCGCGGGCCGGCCAGGGCCAGAGCCGGGCACACCGGCAGCGACAGCGCTCGACGCGCATCAGGACCGCCTGCAGCGGGCCCTCGAGGCCTCCGGCGAGGGCTGGCTGTCGACGACCCGGCTTCGAGGCGCGACCTACCTGCGCGCCGGGATCCTCAACACCCAATCGACCGCCGCCGACGTCGACGAGCTCCTCGCGATCCTGCGCCGGCTCGCCCGCGGTGCGTAGCCCGGGCGCCCGCCCGGGCGCGATTCGTTCCGCTGCCGCGTTCGCGCTGCTCACGCTGCTCGCGACCGCCCTGTTGGCCCCCGGTTCAGCGCTGGCCGTGCCCCGGCCCGGCGAGAGCTGCCCCGACACGACCCCCACGCCGGGCTCGTCCGCGGCCGTGTGCGATGAGGGCACGACGCCCGGCGCCGGTGGCGGAACGCTCGACCTCGCCGCCCTCTTGCCGATCCTTGCCGCGGCGGTCGCCGGCGGCGCGATCGCGCTCGTCGCTGCCTTCCTCGTGCTGCGCCGCCGGGCGGGGGCGCCGGTCGCGCCGGCGGATCCCGGGGAGTGGTGGACCTGCCCCTCGTGCGGCAAGACGAACGTGATCGACAGCCCGCGCTGCTATGCATGCGGCTCGTGGCAATCCTGAGCGAGGACCCGTAGGGCCCGTCCCGGTCAGGCCGCGGGTGGCGTCACCTTGTCCCGCGCGGCGAGCCGGTCGCGCGCCCGGAAGAACTCACCGACGACCGGCAGGAACCAGGGCCGGCCTTCGTAGGGTGCGGGCACCAGCGGGAAGCGCAGCTCGGCCAGGGCCGGCGGCGCGGCGCCGCCCATCCATTGCGCCGCGCGCGTCCCGAGCCAGTGCAGGAGAACGACACCACTCCCGCAGCAGCCCATCGCGTACATCACGCCGCCGGACCGGCCGATGTGCGGCATCCGGTCGAACGTCATGCCGATCTTGCCACCCCACGAATATTCGACGCGGTAGCCCGCGACCTGCGGATGCACCTCGAGCATCCGCCGGTGGAGCAGCTTTGCGGTCTTGTCGACGGTCGTCGGGAAGAAGCTGACCCGGCCGCCCCAGATCAAGCGGCGGTCCGCGCTCACGTGCCAGTACGACAGGAAGTTGCGGGTGTCGAAATACGCCCGGCCGGTGGGTGAGAGCTCGCGGGCGAGATCGGCGGGCAGCGGCTCGGTGGCGATCATGTACGAGCCGATCGGGATGATCCGGCGGCGCAGCGACGGGGCCGCGCCGTCCGTGTAGCCGTTCGTCGCGACGAGGACGTCGCGGGCGACGATGGCGCCGCGCTCCGTCTGGACGGCGAACCAACCGTCACTCTCGCGCCGCACCGACGTGACGTGCGTCCCCTCGTGCAGGTCGGCGCCCGCCTTCTCGGCGAGACCGACGAGCCCGGCGAACCACTTGCCCGGGTGGACGACCCCTCCGGTGTCGATGGCCAGGCCGCCGTGGTAGGCCCGGGTACCCACCTCGTCGGTGATGCGCTCGAGCGGGACAACACGCGCCGGGGTTCCCCACTCGGTCCGCGGCCCAACCTCGGCCGCGAAGTCGTCGGCATCCCGCCGCGACCACGCGAGCTCCATGTAGCCATTGAACCGGAGCTCGGCGTCGATGCCGCCGTCCCGGATCGTCCGCCCAAGGAGCTCCGTCGCCTCGACCGAGTCGACGTACAGCTGCGTCGCAAGATCTCGGCCGTAGCGTTTGATCAGCGACGCCGGGCCCCACTTGTAACCGGGATGCGCGATGCCGCCGTTCCGCGTCGACGCGCCCCAGCCGAGCGTCCGCGCCTCGACGACCACCACGCTCGCGCCCTGGGTTGCGAGCTGTCGCGCGGCGGCGAGCCCGGTGTACCCGCCACCGATCACGACGGCGTCGGCCGATTCCGGCAAGGGCTTGCCGCTCCGATCCGGGAGGGCGGGCATCGTCGCGTGCCAGTACGGCCGGCGCTCGTAGTCGCGGTTCAGGTCCGGAATGGCGGGCATCGCCGACATCCTATCGGGCGGCGGCCCTCAGGCGGGCTCGGCGTCCTCGTAGGCGAGCCGCCCGCCCGCGACCGTGAGCAACACGAGGCCCGACAACGACCGACCGAGCAGCGGCCCGCCCCAGCCGCGCGTCAACAGCTGCTCCGCCTCGACCGTCCAGCGCGCGGACCGATCGAAGATCACGAGGTCCGCGGGGGCGCCCTCCGCGAAGCCCGGCGCAGCGCCAGCGGCATCGCCGACGACACGGCTCGGGCCGACGGTCAGCGCCTCGATGGCCCGGAGCAGCGACGGCTGCCCGGCATCGACCGCCTCCAGGAGCAGCCCCAACACGGTCTCGATGCCGGCGATCCCCCGCCTGGCAAGGCCGAACTCGACCGCCTTGTCGACCTGGGTGTGCGGCGCGTGGTCCGAGGCGACGGCGTCGACCGTCCCGTCGGCGAGCCCCACGACGCAGGCGTGGGCGTCCGCGGCGCCGCGCAGCGGTGGGTTGACCCGGAGCGCGGAGTCGTAGGGCTCTGACTCGAGGGCGCCGTCCCGCCACGGGTCGCGCGGAATGCCGTGATCGTCGAGCGCCTGCCACGCCCAGCGCCGCGCACCCGCGAGCCATTCGTCGGTAAGAGCGAGGTGGTGGGGCGTCACGTCGCAGGTCACCGGCATGCCGGCGGCCTTCGCACGCCGGACGAGGTCGATCGACTCGGCCGTCGAGAGGTGGGTCAGGTGCAGCCGCGCGCTCGGAACGTCACGAGCGACCTCCGCCAGGATCGCGAGGTCACGCGCGACCGCGGTTGCCTCCGCCGCGGCCGGCCAGCCGCGCAGCCCCAGCACCGTCGCCACGAGGCCGTCGTTGGCCTCGGCGACGCTCGTCTGAGTGAGGTCCTCGGGATGGTCGATGACCGGCAGCCCGAGCATGCCCCCGTAGGCGAGGGCGTGGCGGAGCAGGTCGGCGCGCTGGATCGGCGACCCGTCGTCGCTGAATCCGACGACACCCGCGTCCGCGAGCTCGCCCAGCGGCGCCAGCTGCTCCCCTGCCCTGCCCGCGGTCGCCGCGCCGACCTGCAGGAGCCGGACCGGCGAGCCGGACGCGTCAGCCGCGGCGCGCCCTGCCTCGACCATCGCGGCGCGGTCGATCGGTGGCGTCGTGTTCGGCATCGCGCAGACGGTCGTGAAGCCGCCGTGGGCCGCCGCGGCCAGACCGGTGGCGATCGTCTCGGCCGCCTCGCCGCCGGGCTCACGGAAGTGGGCGTGGAGATCGGTGAACCCGGGCGCCACGACGACACCGCGCTCGTTGGCGTCCCCGCTTGCGCCCTCAAGCCACGCGAGCGAATCGATGCGCCCGCCCCGCACGACGAGCTCAGCTGGCCCCTCCCGCCCGGTCGACGGATCGACGAGCCACGCGCCCGTGAGGTCGAGGTCGACCGGCCGGCCGATCTCGGCACCGGCGCCGGTACGGGCGGGACGGCTCGCGATCGCGCTCACCTGTCGCTCCGCTCGCCGGCCGACGTGACCAGCGCCAGCACGGCCATCCGGATCGCGACCCCGTTCGCGACCTGCTTCTTCACCAGCGATCGTGGTCCGCTCGCCACGTCGGGCGCGATCTCGACGCCCTCGTTCATCGGCCCCGGGTGAAGGATCAGGCAGCCCTCGCGGGCGAGCGCGAGCCGCTCCGCGGTCAGCCCGTACCGCGCCGCGTACTCGTGCGTCGACGGCAGCAGGCCGGCCGCCATCCGCTCCTGCTGGAGGCGCAGGGCCATTACCGCATCGGCATCGCGCAGGGCGGCGACGATGTCTGTCGTGACCGTGAACCGTCGCTCGCCGCCGACGCCCGCGGCGGCCCACGCTTTGAAGCCGCGCAGCAGCGTCGCGGGGCCGCAGACCCAGACGTCGGCGCCGGCAGCAGTGAGCGTCCAGAGGTTGCTGCGCGCGACACGGGAGTGCAGGACGTCGCCGAGGATCACGACCTTCCGACCGCGCAGCGAGCCGCCGGAGATGTGGCGGTGGAGGGTGTACAGGTCGAGGAGTGCCTGGGTCGGGTGTGCGTGGCGGCCGTCGCCGGCATTGACGACCGAGCCGCGGAACTCCCGAGCGACGAGGTACGGCGCACCCGACACCGCGTGGCGAATGACCAGGACGCGGGCACCGAGCGACTCGAGCGTCCGCATCGTGTCCAGCAGCGACTCGCCCTTCTCGATCGACGAGCCGCCGACGCTCACGTTAACCACGTCCGCTGACAGGTGCCTGGCCGCGACCTCGAAGCTCACCCGGGTTCGCGTCGAGGCCTCGTAGAACAGGTTCGTCACGCCGACGCCCCGCAACGCATCGGAACGGGGCCGGCGCTTCGCCACGATCTCGGCCATCGCGTCGGCCGTGTCGAGGACGAGCTCGACCTGGGGCCAGGTCAGGACGTCGGTGTCGAGCAGGTGGCGATGCGGCCACGCCGGCGGGCGATCGAGTGACGTCGCCTCTACCTCGGCTTTCGACCCGTTCGACGGCTCGGTCAGCACCGTGCTCATGCGCCGGCCGAGCCCACCGGTGTTGCCGCGCCGATGTGCTCGATGTCGACCGCGTCCTCGCCATCGACCTCACGCACCCGGACCCGGACCACCTCCTCGCGCGACGTCGGCACGTTCTTGCCGACGTGGTCGGCCCGGATCGGGAGCTCGCGATGGCCGCGATCGACGAGCACGGCGAGGCGCACCGCCTGCGGCCGCCCGAAGTCGCGCAGGGCATCCATCGCCGCGCGCACGGTCCGCCCCGTGTACAGCACATCGTCGACGAGCACGACCGTCGCGCCGTCGACCTCGAACGGCAGGTCGGTGCCCTTCACCAGCGGGGCATGGCCGAGCCGCGCGTCATCCCGGTAGAACTCGATGTCGAGCGCCCCGACCGGCAGCTGCTCGCCCTCGTTCTCGAGGATCGACTCCGCCAGCCGACGGGCGAGCGGCACGCCGCGGCGCTGGATGCCGACGAGCACGAGGCCGGACGTGCCCGCCTGCTTCTCGACGATCTCGTGGGAGATGCGGATCACCGCACGGCGGATCTCATCCGCGGTCATGATCCGACGACCGTTCATCGCTGCCACCACCCCCGGCCTCACGGGGCCATCCACCGGCTCCCAGGCCGGGCTGAAGGTCGGGGTGGAGTGTAGCGCCCAGGTGACCCGGATCGTCACCCCGGTCGGGTGTGGATAACTGCGGTTGGTACCGTGTCGGCGGAGGCCTGGCTAGCGGAGGATGAGCAGGTCCTGCGCCGGCTCGGTGTGGATCTCGCCGAACGAGTCACCGTCCCAGCCGAGCACCTGCATCGAGCTCTCCTGGCCATTCTGGCCGGGCGGGCTGATCCACGCCAGGCGGTTGACGTCGATCGAGAAGCGGCGTAGCGCCGGCGTGCCCGGCAGCGGCTCCGCCGACGTGATCGCGCCCGTCGCCGGGTCGATCACGACGAGGTGCAGCCGGCCGACGGGTTCCTGGAGGTCCTCGCCGATCCACAGGGCGAGGCGGATGCCCTCCGGGTCGAACTTGGCCCGGAAGTCCGCCACCTTGCCGGTCACGAGCGGCCGCAGCTCCCCGACCGGCCCCACCGCAGGCACGGTCGAAGCTTCGGGCGCGGTGGACGCTGCCGCGGCCTCGCTCGCGCCGGGCTCAGGCGCCGCCGCGCCGGTCGACCACTTGTCCAGCACCAGCTGGCCGGCGCCGAGCTCCCAGGTCACGCCGTCCTTCGACGTGAGCGTGCCCGACCAGTACGCGACGAACCTGGCCGATGCGTCGACGACGGGGAGCCAAACATCCGGCTGCGACAGCTCGGTGCGGGTCAGCGTCGCCGGATCGAACAGGAACGAGGACGAATGCGCTTCGATCAGCTGCCCGTTGCCTTGACCGTTGCCCTGGCCGTTGCCCCCGCTGGCGCCGGGCTGATCGGAGGCCTTCGGGTTGCCGGGCTGCTCCGGCTCCGCCGGGACCGTGAGACGGCTGGCGAGGATCTGGTTGCCGAGCCAGGCCGAGAAGTAGGTGGCGTGATCGCTGGTGACTGCCACCGCCGCGCCGCTCCCGGCCGACCAGAGGTAGAGGTCCGGACCCGTCGAGCGATCGAGCGGCGCGGCGGAGAACGCCAGGTAGTGGCCGTCCGGCGAGTAGGCGACCTCACCCACCACGGTCACCCCGCTCGCGATCTCGACCTGGCCGACCGGGGTCGCAGCCGGCGTCGGCTCAGGATTGCTCGGCTCGGGGGTTACCGGCTGCGAGCCGGTGCCGGCCGTTGGCGTGGGTGGCGGGGTCTGCTCGGTGCCCTTCGCCGGAACGGGAACGACGTAGATCTTGCCTGCGCCCGCCGTGCCACCGGTCGCCTCGAACACCAGCAGGTGGTCGTCCGGCGAGATCGTCATCGTCGACGCCTTGGCGCCGAGCTGGCCGAGGGTCTGCTCCGGGCCGTCGCCGGGCGGCGGCACGCACTCGGGGCGGGCTCGCGGGCAGACCGCATCGATGTCGATGAACATCAGCGCCAGGGAGCCATCGGCGGCGGTGCTGACGCGCACGATCGGCTCCGCGGCGACCGCGATCGGCGTCGGTCCCGGGGCCCCGGAGACGCCTGCGACCTGCGTTCCGTTCGGTGTGCGCGGCAGAATTCCGGGCAGGAGCGCCGTGCCGACCACGACCAGGAGGATCAAGACGCCGGCCGCGGCCCCAACCGGCAGGCCGAGCCACGGTGAGCGGGTGCCGCGCCGCGCGGGCGACCGGCGGTCGGCGCGTGCGTCATCGAGGGCGGTCGCCGTTCGGGCCCAGAGATCGCGCGGCGGCTCGATCGGCTTGTCGCGCAGCGACCGCAGCAGCTCGCGGTCGGCGATGAACGCCTCGCGCTCACGCCGGCAGTCGGTGCACGTCTCGAGGTGATGGTCGAGCCACGCCGCCTCATCGGGATCGAGCGCCTCGACCAGCTCGCTCGAGCTCAGCGCCCGGGCACGGTCATGGGAGCCCTCGTCATCGTGATGGCGGCGGCGGAACGGCAGGGTCATCGACCGCCCCTCGCCTCGCGAGCGAACATCGCGTCGCGCTCCGCCTCGGCGGCCCGCTCGGACTCCTTCTCGGCGGCGAGCGCGCGCCGGAGGCTCTCCCTGCCGCGGGTGAGGATCGCCCGCGCGGCCACATGACTCACGCCCATCGCGGCTGCGAGCTCGAGCCCGGTGAGGTCGTGCAGCTCGGCGAGGAGCAGCGCGGCCCGCTGGCGTTCGGGGATCTGGGCGAGGGCACGCTCGAGCGGCCCGGACAGCCGAAGGTTCATCGCGAGGTGCTCCGCGGATGGCGACGCGCCCCGCGACTCGCCGGTCCACGGGATCATCCGCACGATCTTCCGGCGACGCAGCTCGTCGAGGGCCACACGGTGGGCGATCTGGTACAGCCACGCCCGCGCGTTCTCGTCCTTCTCCAGCGTGTCGTAGTTCTTGTACGCCTTGACGAACGCGTCCTGGGTCAGGTCCGCGGCGAGCTCGCCGTCCCGGAGC